>Ga0315902_10014278_pt1 | contig 10216 bp, 8 predicted proteins | sample LakEriMetagenome_9_FD_203523 | JGI IMG/M metagenome (GOLD analysis project Ga0315902, IMG submission 203523) | Freshwater fungal communities from buoy surface, Lake Erie, Ohio, United States - Buoy 12 MA117 | ecosystem: Environmental > Aquatic > Freshwater > Lake > Lake biofilm | place: USA...
AGCAATACGCACCACGTACTGATCGGATGCAATGTCATCAAGCCCAGCAACGGTCGGCACCTCGATCAACATGGGCATGTATTGCGGATCGCGACCCATTGCAACACACACCTCGTCAATTACGCGCACTGTTCGCTCAACGTCTTGATCGCGCGGAATCGGCACGGTCACCAGCACGCGTGACCAGTCGCGCGACATATTGACGTTGTGGCGTAGTACGCCATTGGCCACGCTCACTAAGTCGCCGTCAAAGGTTCGCAGTTTGGTGACGCGAAGTGTCACTTCCTCCACGCGACCCTCTACCCAACCCACGACGCCAAGCGGACCCACACGCACGATGTCGCCGACGCCAAATTGGCGCTCGGAGATGATGTAAATGCCAGCGATAACGTCGCCCACCATCTGTTGCGCGCCGAAACCGAGGCCGGCACCAGCGACCGAACCGATAAACACGAGCGCCGACGACGGCAAATTGAGGCGCACGAGGACGGCTGCCACCGCTACCGCGATGATCACGAAGTTGAGGCCCCAGCGCAATGCGCCAAATGCGGCCGCGCGATGTGCGCCCTTGGTGAGCGTCGTCAGGTCGGACGACGACATGTCCTTTGCCCGCACCGACTGGATCTGTATTTCGGCGATCAGCGCCATCAGGCGGGTGAGCAGATAAGCGCCCGTAATCGTCATCACAATGACGACAAAATCTCCGCGCAACCATTCAATGACGCGGTCGCGTCCGGTTTCTGCAGCCAGGATCGCGAGGTGACTCATCGGCCTCAACACTAGGCGAGCCGCGGATGCGAGATGATCGCTGCGTTACCGCGAGAGCCGTCGCCGCACAAGCACAAGTGCATAGCGGGCAACCGCGGCAATGATGATTGCCACCACGATCCACTGCAGTATGCCGAGATAACCCTCGACCACGTCCCATTGATCACCGAGGATCGCCCCTGCGCCGATCAGACCAAGGTTCCACACGAAGCTGCCAAGAGCCGTGTACAGCGTGAAACTCGCCACGTTCATCCGGCGAAACCCAGCGGGAATCGACACGATTGAACGAATAAGCGGCACGCAACGGCCGACTAGCACTGCCGCTATTGCTCGCTCGTCGAACCACTGCTCTGCCCGATCGAGATCGGTCTCCTTGACGCCGAACCACTTACCGAAGCGCACAATAAAGTGCCGCAGTCGCACAGGGCCGATCATCGCTGAGATTCCGTAAAGAATCCACGCGCCGACGACAGACCCGACCGTGGCGACGAGGATCATCACCACAACCGACGCATCGCCGCGCTGCGCCACAAAGCCCGCGAAGGGCAAGACAATTTCCGATGGAATCGGCGGGAAGACGTTTTCAATGACGACAAGCAACGCGACGCCGAAGTACCCCAGCGATTCGATGACATCTTGCACCCAGGTGCCGAGGTCACTCAGCATGGGTGCACCTGTGAATTAGCTACGACTCAACTCCTTGCGGTTCTTGAACTTGGACGAACGATAGTCCTTGTTCATGAGCGCAATCACGTCGATGGAGATTTCTTTCGGACACGCTGCCGAGCATTCACCATGATTGGTACACGACCCGAAGAACTCGTCCATGGTTTCGACCATCGTCTCGGTGCGCTTGTAGCGCTCGGCCTGGCCCTGTGGCAACAGGTTGAGGTGCGCGATCTTTGCGGCCGTAAACAAGTTGGCCGCGCCGTTGGGGCACGCTGCCACACACGCGCCACAGCCGATGCACTGTGCCGAATCCATGGAGGCGTCGGCGACTGGTTTCGGGATCGGAATCAGATTGGCGTCCGGAGCGCCACCCGTTGGTGCGGTGATGAAGCCACCCGACTCGACGATGCGGTCGAATGCGGACCGATCAACCATCAAGTCCTTGATCACCGGGAACGCAGTGGCGCGCCATGGCTCGATGACAATCTCGTCACCACTCTTGAAGGTGCGCATGTGCAGCTGGCACGTGGTGGTGGCCTTCTTGGGCCCGTGCGCCACGCCGTTGATCATCAACGAACAAGTGCCGCAAATACCCTCGCGGCAATCGTGGTCGAAGACAATCGCTTCCTTGCCCTGTCCGATGAGGCGTTCGTTCAGCACGTCCAGCATTTCGAGGAACGACGCCTCATCGCTGATCTCATCGATGAGGTAGGTCTCGAAGTGGCCGGCATCTGCTGGCCCCTCTTGACGCCAGACCTTGAGCGAGAGGTTCTTCAGATGGCTCACTTGTAACTCCTTGTCGCCAGTTGGGCGTTTTCGAACACCAATTCTTCGACGTTGCGAGTGGGCTTCATTGGGTCGCCCGTCCACTCCCATGCCGCCACGTGACAGAACTTGTCGTCGTCACGCTCGGCTTCGCCTTCCTCTGTCTGATGCTCCACGCGCAGGTGTGCTCCACAACTCTCTTCTCGCGTGAGCGCGTCCTGGCACATCTGCATGCCGAGTTGGAAGAAGTCGTCCACGCGGCCGGCCTTCTCGAGCGTCTGATTGACGCCCTCGTCGGTGCCGGTGACACGAAGATCCTTCTTGAACTCCTCATACAGCGCTGGCAGCTCGCCAAGTGCCTTCTCGAGACCCTGCTTCGAGCGCTCCATGCCGCAGTAATCCCAAATGATCTTGCCGAGTTCGCGGTGGAACCAATCGGGTGAACGCGTGCCCTTGAGATTGACGTAACCGGCGTAGCGCATCTTGGCCTCGTTCTCGGCCTCCTTGAATGCGGGATGGTCGGTGCCGGGGATCGACTTACCGAGCAGCGGCGCGAGGCCGTTGCTGATGGTGTACGGCAACACGAAGTAGCCGTCTGCAAGTCCTTGCATCAGCGCCGAGGCACCGAGGCGGTTAGCACCGTGGTCGGAGAAGTTGGCCTCGCCCGCAGCGTACAAACCGGGAATCGTCGTAGCCAGTTCGTAGTCGACCCACAGACCACCCATCGTGTAGTGGGTCGCCGGATAGATGCGCATTGGCGTCTTGTATGGATCTTCGCCGGCAATGCGTTCGTACATTTCGAAGAGGTTGCCGTAACGCTCCTCCACCACATCGCGACCGAGTCGCGAGACTGCGGCCGAGAAGTCGAGGTACACGCCGTTCTTCAACGGCCCGACGCCATGACCCTTGTCGACGAGGCGCTTTGCCGCGCGCGACGAGATGTCGCGCGGTGCAAGGTTGCCGTAGCTCGGATACAAACGCTCGAGGTAATAGTCGCGATCCGACTCGGGGATTTGATCCACCGGCCGCGTCTCATCGGGGTTTTTCGGCACCCATACGCGACCGTCGTTGCGCAGCGACTCACTCATCAGTGTGAGCTTCGACTGAAACTCATCACTTTGCGGAATGCATGTTGGGTGAATCTGGGTGTAACACGGGTTAGCAAAGGCCGCGCCGCGACGATGCGCACGCCACGCTGCGGTGACGTTGCTATTCATCGCATTCGTCGAGAGGAAGAACACGTTGCCATAGCCGCCCGTGGCCAACACCACTGCGTGTGCTGCGTGCGAGGTGATTTCGCCGGTGAGCAAGTCACGCACGACGATGCCCGCACAACGACCATCGACGATCACCGTGTCGACAAGTTCAGTGCGGTTAAACAGACGAACGCCGCCCAAGCCAATTTGACGCGCCAACTGCTGGTAGGCGCCGAGCAGGAGTTGCTGACCCGTTTGGCCGCGGGCATAAAACGTGCGGCTTACCTGGGCCCCACCGAAGCTGCGGTTATCGAGCAAACCACCGTATTCGCGAGCAAACGGCACGCCCTGAGCGACCATCTGGTCGATGATGTCCACCGACACCTGGGCGAGGCGGTACACGTTGCCCTCGCGCGAGCGGAAGTCGCCGCCCTTGATGGTGTCCATGAACAGGCGATGAATGGAGTCGCCGTCACCTTGGTAGTTCTTGGCCGCGTTGATGCCGCCCTGAGCCGCAATCGAGTGCGCGCGACGAGGCGAGTCGTGGAAGGTAAAGACGTCGACTTGATAGCCGAGCTCAGCGAGCGTCGCGGCAGCCGAAGCCCCGGCCAGCCCGGTGCCGACGACGATCACCTTGAACTTGCGCTTGTTGTTGGGGTTCACCAACTTTGCGTTTGCCTTATACGTGTCCCACTTTTCGGACAGCGCACCAGCGGGGATCTTGGATTCGAGTTTCATGATGCTCCCTAGCTCACGATTCCGGCGAGTACCGCCACAGGAAATGACACGTTGCCAACGACAACAACCGTGGCAAAGCCAACTGCAAAGGCATTGCGCCAGTGGTTGAAGCGTGGGTTATTCCACCCCAGCGACTGAAAGATGCTCCACGAGCCGTGATAGAGGTGAATACCAAGCAGGATGTTGGCTACTACATAGAAGCCAGCGACTACTGGGCGCTCGAAACTGCGCACCACGTTGGCGTACACCTCTTCACGCACGAATTCGCCATCGGCGCCATTGGTGACGCCAAACGTGAGATCCATGAGGTGGAAGATCAGATAGGCAAGCACCACGATGCCCGTCCAGCGCATGGTGCGACTGGCGAACTTGGCGATTTGGTAATCACGCGGGCCCTGATACTTCACGTCCCGCGCCTCGCGGTTCATGCGTGTAAGTGACCAAGCGGAATGGAGGTGGAGTACCAGCATTGCCAGCAACCCAAAACGCAGGATCCACAACACCACACCCTTTGGAGCAAGTGGGTACAACAGTGTCTTCAAGAATGCCGCGTACTCATTGAGGGCTGCCTCGCCGTAATACATCTTGAGATTGCCGATCATGTGAAAGAGCACAAAGCCCATCATCGCGATGCCAGAAATTGCCATCGCATACTTCTTGCCTACTGACGTGGCGTAGAGCTCGACGAGGAAGGGGCGACGTTTGCGGGTCTTGGCGGTTGCCGTGACCGGCCCCCGCTGCAGCACCGCGGATGAGGTTTTCGAGGTAGTAGCCATAGGAATCCGGCTCCACGCTACTTGTGGTGCTTTGCGGCACCGAAACCCCACGCGCAAGGAGCCCCTGTGGCGACGTGTTCTGTGTCTCACCGCATGAGGGGTCAAGCCGGTCGGCCTGGCACATTTCTCGTTCTCGGAAGCCCAATTTTCGCCATATGACGCGCGAATTCTCTACACTTTCCGAGACACATTCCCAGGGTCCGCCACTCGGCGCGCCCCTACTTCATCAGCAAAGAGAGTTCACGTGACGTCATTACTTGCATCCGAAGGCGGTTGGCAGACATTCACCCTGAGGGGCGGTGAGTGGTTGGTGCTGTGGCTTTCGGCGGCGGCAGCCGTGTTGGCGCTGCTCGTCGGCTGGTACCTCGTGGTCCAAGTCCTGAAAGAGGACGAAGGAACCCCAAAGATGAAGGAAATCGCCCTCGCGATTCAAGAGGGCGCCTGGGCGTACCTCAAGCGTCAATTTAAGACGATCGGATGGATCCTCCTCCCCGTCGGCGCAATTGTGTTCTTCACCTCAGTGGCGATCGAAAAGCCCAACGGCGAAGAAGCGCTCTCGTTTGTGTCATCAGGAATTTGGCGCACCGTGGCGTTCGTGCTCGGCTGTGTCGCTTCGGGCCTTACCGGCTACATCGGTATGACGCTGGCGACGCGCGGCAACGTGCGCACCGCAGCCGCTGCTCGATCGGGTTCCATGAAGCGCGCGCTCGAAGTGGCGTTCCGCACCGGTGGTGTCGCCGGTATGTTCACCGTGGGCCTCGGCTTGCTGGGTGCCACGCTGATCATCGCGGTATTCCAGAACACCTCGTCGGCGATGCTCGTGGGCTTCGGCTTCGGTGGCTCGCTGCTTGCACTGTTCCTCCGCGTGGGTGGCGGCATCTTCACCAAGGCCGCCGACGTCGGCGCCGACTTGGTGGGCAAGGTCGAAGCGGGCATTCCCGAAGACGATCCGCGTAACCCCGCAACCATCGCCGACAACGTGGGCGACAACGTGGGCGACTGTGCAGGTATGGCCGCCGACCTCTTCGAGAGCTACGAAGTCACGTTGGTGGCCTCGATCATTCTCGGCGTGGCCGCGTTCAACTCGGTTGGCCTGAACCCCGCGCTCGGCCTCGTGTTCCCGCTGGCCGCTCGCGCCATTGGTGTCGTCGCATCAATCGCCGGCGTCTTCGCCGTGCGCGCCAAAGATGGCGAAACAAATGCACTGAAGCCAATTAACCGCGGCTTCCTCATGGCGGGCATCATCACCGTGATCGGTACGGCCCTGCTGGCGTTCTTCTACGTGGGCAACCCCGCGAAGGGCGAAACCGTGTTCGGCGACAAGGCCGTATCAATGGCCGGCGCCGGCTGGCGCGTGTTCGGTGCTGTGGTTATCGGTCTTGTGCTTGCACAGGTGCTCAGCCGCTTGACCGAATACTTCACCGGTACCGAGTACGCACCCGTGAAGGAAATCGGCGAGTCAGCAGAGACCGGTCCCGCCACCGTTGTGTTGTCAGGTACTGCCTCTGGCCTTGAGTCGTCGGTGTACGCCATCGTCTGCATCGCCGTTGCGCTTGGCGCCACCTTGTGGCTCGGCGGCGGCAACATTCAGTTCTCGCTCTACCTCGTGGCCCTCACCGGCATGGGCATGCTCGCCACCACAGGCGTCATCGTCTCTGAGGACACCTTCGGCCCCGTGGCCGACAATGCCGCTGGCATTGCCGAGATGGCGGGCGAGTTTGAAGGTGAGCCGCGCAAGATCATGGTGGGCCTGGACGCGGTAGGTAACACCACCAAGGCGGTTACCAAGGGCTTCGCCATCGGCTCGGCAGTTATTGCTGCCGTGGCGTTGTTCGCCTCGTACATCGAGACGATTGCTGGTGAACTGAAGTTGGGCCTTGAGGGCGACGCGATCTTTGCGGCAGCCGAAACACAAATCAACGTGGCCGACGTGAAGACCTTCATCGGTCTGCTCATCGGTGGTTCGGTTGCATTTATGTTCTCCGCTCTCGCCATTCGTGCAGTGGGACGCACCGCAGGAGTAGTCGTGCAAGAGGTGCGTAACCAGTTCCGCGACGGCGGCATCATGGCTGGCACCAAGAAGCCGGACTACGGCCCCGTCATCGACATCTGCACCGCAGCATCACTGCGTGAACTCACCACCCCGGCACTGCTCGCCGTGCTCACCCCGGTGATCATCGGCTTCGGTCTGGGCTACGCCCCACTCGGCGCCTTCCTCGCGGCAATCATCCTCACTGGCCAGCTCATGGCGAACTACTTGAGCAACGCTGGTGGCGCATGGGATAACGCCAAGAAGTACATCGAAGACGGCCACCACGGCGGCAAGGGCTCCGATGCCCACAAGGCAGCGGTTATTGGCGACACGGTCGGCGACCCGTTCAAGGACACTGCTGGTCCGGCACTCAACCCGCTGATCAAGGTGATGAACCTGGTCTCGCTGTTGATCCTGCCTGCGATCATCAACTTGAAGGACAACGACGGCGCACGCCTGACGATTGCCGGTGTGTCGTTGGTAATTCTGATCGCCTCGATTCAGTTCTCGCGTCGCAAGACCGAGAGCATGGTCGCTGCGGTTTAAGGACCACCCGATCGGGGCTGGCGTGTCGAACATTCGATACCTCAGCCCCGAATGGATCGCAGCGGTCGCTGCGAAGGTCGAGGCAAGTCAGCCGCTGCAGGCGCTGGCACATGAACACACGGTGGCGCTCACGCAAGTGGTCACCGGCACGCCGGACGGCGACGTCACCTATCACCTCGAGGTGCGTGACGGGGTCGCCCGCTTCGGGGATGGCGCGGCGCCACACGAGGATGTGCGCTTTACTGAGTCGTGGGACACCGCCGTTGCCGTATCCACGGGTGAGCTCAATGCACAAGAAGCATTCATCAAAGGTGCAATTCGTTTCGCCGGCGATCACCAACGCTTGATTGATGCAGCCGACGTGTTTGCCGCACTTAATCCCGTCTTCGACGAGATACGCGCTGTAGTCGACTATCGGTGATAGACACGTATTTCTGTGGACACGCTTACCCTCCCCCTTCTTCTCATCGGTGTTGTACTCCTCGTATTCGGCGCCGACTTTCTCGTGCGTGGCGCCTCTGCAATTGCTGAGCGCCTTGGCATCTCACCCATTGTCATTGGGCTCACCGTTGTGGCCTTCGGCACCAGCGCACCCGAACTTGCGGTGTCGGTAAGCGCCAGCCTCAGCGGCAACAACGACGTGGCCTTCGGCAACGTCGTGGGCAGCAACATCTTCAACATCTTGTTCATCCTCGGCATATCCGCGGCGATTGGCGGACTCGCTATCACCCAGCGCATTGTGCGCCTCGACGTACCGATCCTGATTGGCGTCTCGATCCTCACTTATGTGCTCGCGCTGAACAACTTGATTGGCCGCATCGAAGGCGCCGTGTTCTTTGCCGGACTCGTCGCCTACACCACGTGGCTGATCCGTGCGTCGCGCAAGGAGAGCGCCTTGATCGCCGCCGAATATAAAAAGGGCGTCGAAGAAATCGAAGGCGACGTCAAGTTTTCTCCGATGCTCTGGCAACTTGGCCTGGTCGTTGTCGGTCTTGCCATGTTGATCGTCGGTTCCAACTTCCTCGTGGAATCGGCCAGTGACCTCGCCCGCAGCCTTGGCGTGAGCGACCTCGTTATCGGCCTCACGGTTGTCGCAGCGGGAACCTCATTGCCCGAACTTGCCACCTCGGTCTTGGCCGCGATTCGCGGCGAACGCGACATTGCCGTGGGCAACGTGGTGGGTTCCAATATTTTCAATCTCCTCGGTGTGCTCGGTCTGTCGGCCGTTTTCTCCAATGGCGGCGTCAGAGTGTCCGACGATTCGCTCACATTGGACATCCCCGTCATGATCGCCGCAACGGTGGTCCTCATTCCCATTTTCTGGAATGGTTTCCGCATCAAACGGTGGGAGGGTTTTCTCCTGGCTGTTTTCTACGTGGTGTACGTGGTGTATCTCGTGCTCGTCAACATCGAGCACGATTCATCAACCATGGTGGGATTCGCCTCGACGTTTGTCGCGATCCTCGTAGCGCTCGGCTTTTCTGTCGCGGGCTACCAAGGCTGGCGGCAACACCGCGCGGCGCAGCGCCTCAACTAGTCGCAGTTACGAATAGTACGGGTTCGCGCCCGTTGAATGGTCGGTGAGATCGCGCACCTTGACGATCTCAGGCACTTCTTGGCCGATCATCGTCTGCACACCTTCGAGCATCGTCTGGCGACTCATCGAACACCCGTGACAGCCACCACCCATGGTGAAGTACGCGGTGCCCTCCGAGTCGTGGCCAGCGAAGGTGACAAATCCGCCATGGGCGGCGAGAGCCGGATTGACATCGGCGGCAACGACTGCCTCGATGCGCGCAGAGATCTCATCGTCGCGCACCAGACCCTCGATCTGGGGTGCCTTGGGCTTGTTGGGATTGCGAATCAGTAGTCCTTGCGACTCGTTGTGGTCGATCACCGCACCCTGGAATGACTCGACATCCTTGCCCGGCACGATGACCTTGAGGCCATCAATGGTGCGCACCTCATCGGTGAACGCCGCCTTCGTGAAGAAGTCAAACGAGAGGTCGTAGCGAAAATCCTCTCCTGACTCGGAAATGATCTCGAGGCGCAGACCCAGTTGGTCTCCTTCCGTCTCGGCATCGCGAAGTTCCAACAACTTGGCGTGGGCAATCGGAGAGATGGTGATGATCGTGTCAACGGCGTCAGAGGTCTGTGCAAAGGGGCTCACAGGCCTCAGGATACCGCTGTACTCATCGGGCCCGCCGAGTCGAGAACCCGAGAATGGACCACTACACTCGCCGTTGTACGCACGGGGAGTTCGTTGGAACGACGGACTGAGAGGGTGGCCGCCGCCACCGACCCGCACACCTGATCTGGGTAATGCCAGCGCTAGGGAGCGAAATGACACAACACGCCATCGTCGTCGCCGGAGGACACCACCCGCCCCGTTCGCTAGCGCGCTACCTGCCGCATTACGACCTGGTGGTGGCCGCGGACTCAGGGCTCGACGTCGCGCTCGCACTCGGGCTTGTTGTCACCCACGTGGTGGGTGACATGGACTCGGTCGATCCGCAGGCACTGGCCCAAGCCGAGACAGCGGGCGCTGTTGTGCAGCGCGTGCCACACAACAAAGACCAGGTGGACACCGAACTCGCCGTCCTTTTTGCCCGCACGCTCGGCGCGTCGACAATCACACTGATTACTGCGGGCGGCGGCCGACTTGATCACCAATTGGGCGTCATGTCGGCACTTACCCACCCCGTTCTCGCCGGCTGCGAGGTGCA
>Ga0315902_10014281_pt1 | contig 10214 bp, 14 predicted proteins | sample LakEriMetagenome_9_FD_203523 | JGI IMG/M metagenome (GOLD analysis project Ga0315902, IMG submission 203523) | Freshwater fungal communities from buoy surface, Lake Erie, Ohio, United States - Buoy 12 MA117 | ecosystem: Environmental > Aquatic > Freshwater > Lake > Lake biofilm | place: USA...
TTAAAAACACCGTACTTTTCAGCAATCTCTAGTTTGAGGTAAAAGTCACCGTATTTAGCCATGTTACGAACCCAAGACCAAAGATTAAATTCAATATTAAGTACAGAATAAAATAAGTTGTAGAGGAGCTTCTGAATGTTCTCATCAGAAGATCTAATTTGTAGTACTTCACCTTGTTCATTTTTAAGTGTGCATTCGTCTGCTACGATGTCTAATGCGGAACAACAAATAGCATCTGTGTCCATTGCATCGTAGTCTGCATAAATTTGTACTCTTGCTGATTGATAGTTCTGTGCTAGGTTTAGGTTAACACCATACGCTGTAGAGGTTGTGTAAACCTTGTTGAATCTATCAACTAAAGAGTTAGTTTGAATAACACCAGATCTTTGAATGGTGTCTGTGTCGATAACTTTCAACATGTCTCCACCTTCATTACGAATAATAACGTCAGTAGAGAATAGACGTCTTAAGGTAGAGAATAAATTGTTTTGTTGTTGTTGTTCTGCCATATTATTTTATTGTAGTAGCCATGTTAAATCATTCATTTCACCTCCTCTAGGTGTATTTACATTCATAACCCAAGGGTTCTGATTATACTGGTTATTAGCATTGTAAGCAATACTCTTATCTTGTGTTTTAGTAAAGCTATTCAATGCTGCATAAGTCAAATTCTCAGCTGTCTTTCTGAACCTAAGAGACGTTTCTCTAAGGTACATACCTATAGCAAAACTCATAACTAGATCATCATTATAACTTTGCATCGCTTGTGCTTTACCGTTCTTCCATATAAACACTCTAAGCTCTTCTAACAGTCTGATTGACTTTATATTAGCTAGTTTGTTCTCTACAATATCACGCATCTTCTCTATAACCAATGGTCTAGTCTTTTCGGTTGTACTAAAACCAGGAACTAAACCTGTTTGAGTGTTAAACCTGTCCACATATTTGTTGAAGTCCATGTTCTGGTCTTGCTTGTAACTATAGTGAACATTTGTATAACCTCTTTCTAATACTGTCTGTATAACATCCCAACCTATGTTTGCATTCTCAACAACTAGTAAGGCGTTATTATATTCTGCAGCTATACTCAACAATATGTTAGCATAGTCTCTTGTATCTATTTGTGACTTATATTCCGCAACTTGTGTTATCGACTCAATATCAATAACGTGAAAGCTAGAATAGTCATTACCGTCTCCACGTGCAACGTCAGCAATAACTGTGTAGTACTTAGTAGGGTCTGAATATTCCCAAATCCATAACGCTCTATCAAGCCCTCTTCTTTCGATTGGTTCTGATATCTGTGTTTCTTCATACCAACTTAATATTTCTGGTTCTATAACTGTATTACCTGATGTTGCAAAGTCACAATCACACTCTTGAGCAGCATTACGTTTACCTAATATCTTATCTTGTTCATCACGCCATTCTTGATGACGTTCAGGGTGCACCGTCCAAGGAAGTGATATTGGTAAAAACCTGTTCTTCTCTTCTTGAGCTGATGTATAAGTTTTGTGAAACCAGTTACCAACACCATTAGGAGTTGATAAAGCTATACAACCACCACCAGTTGCCAAGGTTTGTTGAGCAGCTGTGAATATGGTTTCAATGTTGTCAATGAACGCAGCCTCGTCTATGACTAGTAATGATACCGCTTCAGAACGTCCTGCATCACCTGCTGCAGAGACTGCTTTTACTTGAGAACCATTAGCTAGCCTAAGACTGAGTCTGTTATCTTCAGACGTTCCTATCTTAAGCCAAGTTGGTAAGTTTTGGTAAGCGAACCTTACTTTTGTTACCATGTTCTTGGCTGTGTCTTGCTTAGTCGCAATAACAAGAACGTTTTTATCTTTGTTGAACAACATCAACCATAGAGAGTAAGCCGAAACAAGAGTAGAGATACCTAACTGTCTTGACTTATTTATGATTGAGTAATCGTGCTTTTGAAACAGTTTTAAAACCTTTTCTTGAAACGGATAAAGATTAAATAGTTGTCTGCCTCTTTGTGGGTGTTGGATCATATAGTACTTCTTCATGAAGTATACTGGATCCGTCGCACATTTAACAAACTCCTCCTTAATCCTTTCCTTTATCGTTATCTGTTGTTCAGACATTATTTGTGTGTTACAGCAAGACCTATTACTAGAGCACCAAGAACGAACTTCTGTATTTTGCCCATCTTAATCCTTCTATCGTTCTTCTTGATGTCAGCTTTTAGACCATCAATTTGAATCTTATAGTTCTCGCCTTGTTCTACTTGCTTTTGTATAATAGATTGGTAGTTAGTCTCTTTTTGTCTAAGAGTTACAATAACTGCCTCTCTATTCTGGATTGATGAAGCTTGTGTTTGAATAACACTATCTTGCGCTACAACAATCTTTTCGTTTACTTGCCCTTCTTTCAAATCAACAACTACAGCTTTACTTACTTCAATAGGAAGTAGTGTAGTGTCACTAGAAACTTTGGTGTATTCTTCTTTGTAATTAGCTACAAAAAAGCTATCTACTTGTGTAGGTGTATAAACCAAAGCATCTTTTGCGTCTTTCAAATCTTCTTTAAGATCTTTAACCTTACCATTCAAGCTAGCAACTTTACCAGAAAGGTAATCGTTGTCTTGATCTAGAACAGCGATGCCCATTTCTAGTGTATCGTTTACCAAATCGATAGAATCAATCTCATGCTGGAGTGAATCTATTTTAGCTTCAAAAGGCGCTGTATCAAACCTCTTTGGAGAGTAGATAAAACTATACCATACAAGAGCTAAAAATGCTAATACTGCTAGGCCATTAAATACTATCTTCTTCATCTGAATCTAATTTAGGGTTTTCAACTTGATCAATTTGTTTCTTAAGTAGCTTAATTCTGTCTGGGATATTACCAACAGCTTGTTTGTAGCCACCTACGTCTTTGAGTTTCAATGTTCCATCTGGAGCTCTTTCAGTGTATTTGGCAAGTATTGCCTTTACCTGTTGCTGCAGATCTTGTAACTCTTTCTTCTTCTTGTCAAGTCCTCTAAAATCTTTTTCAGACTGTTTTAGATCAGCTTTTGAAGGCTCTAGGTTGTCCTCTGCCTCCTCTCTAATCCTAGAGATAATGGTCAGATTGTTTTCGGTTAAATACTTTTCTAAGTTAAATGACATAGTCCGTCAATTTACTTATAAATATTTATTAAACCGATAAATCTTCTTGAGTCACGCCCTTCCTGAGAGGTCTAGATAGTTCTAGCCATTTGTCATAATTGTATCTGATACCAAACAAATAGTATTCATCTGGTTTATTATAACCTTTCGGGTAGAGTATAGCTGGGCCTGTCGGGCAGTGCGGCTTCGTGATGCCTTTTTCGTCTTCGTAAATGTTGAGGATAATTCCTTCTACAGTCTTAATAGTCCTGTAGGCTGTGTCTTTCTTTGCCATAGACTTAATTTAGATTAAATATACAAAAAAATAGGGAATAAAATTAGTCGAAGTCTATAGTATTGTCAAACTGTATATCGTCATCTTGGAGATTGTCTCCCATGATAAATTTAGTTAAAGAATAGATACCGTTATCAATGAGGTCTCTTACTTTTGATACATAAGACTTTACAGTATCCATTATACCCTCTTTTAATTTAGTAGGGTCAGATATTAAAGACACTACACTCCAAAATCTATAACGGCCAGTCTTCTCTCCTTTTAGCTTCTCTGAAGATGACTTAAATCTTACCGTCAACTTCATTTGATCTGCTATTTTTGCAGCATATCCGTCATCTTGAGTTGAGTGTAGTTTAGGATTGGATAGATCTGTATTAACAGATAAAACGTAATCAGCTGCTGCAGGACTTCCTGGACCGAACTTTTGATATCCTGACATTGCTTCTTTAGCAAACTCTATTTTAAACTTAGGGCTTTTATTAAATAGCTCTTCTAATTTAGTAGCCATTTCTTTATGAGCTTTATCTCCGGCAGCTAACACCTTATCTTTACCTGATTTTAAACCGGCTTCTACACCTCCAGATTTTGTATATCCTACTTCAACAAACTTGTCGAATGTTTTAAGTACTTCTTTAGCTTCTTTCGTATTTAGAATACCAGGAACTTTTTTAGCAGCGGCATAAAATGTAGCAAGAGATTCGTTCTTACCTCCAGACATTAACTGAGAATTGCCTACTTTTACACTTATCTTTTTATTACCTAAAATAACATCTGTTTTTGGTGTATTGTTACTAGCACCTTGACTTTTCCAGAACTCAGTTAAGGTAGCACTTTCTCCAGTACGGCCTGTCGCTCTAGCAGATTTACCTTTTTGCAGTCCTAATTTTTTAACAGATTCTTCAGCTTTGTCTACCATTTTTTTGTTAGACTTCAACTTCTTCATTTCATCAGGAAGTATTGCTCCTTCTGGTACTGGTAGACCATTTACTTTATACCAAGCATAAACTAAAGCTGATTCAAAAAGAACAGCTTCACCTGTTTCCGCCTCAGTTAAATTTTTTTTTAATATGCTCTCTAATATTGTTACTTCCGTCAACTCCTCTTCACCGCCTTCTGCTCCGGTTTCTGATGGTGGTGTTGGCCCTTCTTCTTCAGCCGGGCCTTCTTGATCTCTTGTTGCTTGTTCTGCTCCTTCTGGACCTTTTGTCTTCAAAGGATTACCGTTCCTCAATATTCTTGAGATAGCAACCATGCATCTTTCTTTCTCACCAATTGACATCAAATAGTACTTCTTACCTTGTACAGTTGCTTCGTAAGCTTTACCCATAAACTGCAAGAAAAAGTACTCACCATTATGAAGTACAATCTTAAACGTAGTTGGTTTAGGTGCCACTACATATATACCTGTAACATAGTCTTGAAATGATGGTGTCATCAAATACTCAAGAACGTTGTTAAGTCCTACATACTTCTTTAGTATGAACTGCATAGGATCGTCCTCGAAAGTAGATTGTTCAGGCTCCATCCTATCTAACTCTTGAAGGAGTATAGTCTTTAATATGTCGTGGTTACTCACAGGCATTATTTTTCTTTTTTAGCCTCAAGAAGTTCTTCCATCATATTTTGTAGAGTCATCTCTGCATCTTCTTCGTCTCCTGCAGGAAGTTCAACTGTACCATCTGGAAGTTCATCCATATCGTGTTCTCCATCTGTATATTCGTGGTAGTTCTTTGAAGCTTGATTGATATAGTTCTCAGCATTAGTAATATGATCTTGTATCCAAGCTGGGATGTCTTTTTCATCATCTCCTAACTTCATCTTAAGTTCCATAGCACTCTTGATAATAGACTCAAGGCTATTGTGAGCCATAGATACTTCATGGTCTTCTTCTTTAATGCCTTTCTTAGCACGAAGTGCTGCAAAGTCAGCTGCAGTAATTTTATCTTTTGGTTCAGCTGCTTGAGCTATTTTCTCTTGGTTTCCAGGAAGATCTTTCTCTTCTAGCTCCTTCATCAAAAGGGCTTTGAAAAATGAAATGCTGTTCATTATTATTTCTTTTTAGATTTTTTTGCTCTTTTCCACAACTTAGCGTCTACCTTTCTAGCACCGCCTTTACCTGTTACAAATGAGTTTACTCGGCCCATTGCCCATTGATGTTGACCAACACCTGGGCGGTGGCCTGTTTTCCATGCAGCTAAACCTTTAGCATACACGCTTTTAAGTATTGACTTAGATATACCAGTAGACTTGGCTTTATTTGCTAGAGCCTTTTCTATTTCAGCATCATACTCAAGAATAAGTATTCTCTTTAATATATCTAAATTGTTGATCATTTCTTTTTCTTTTTATCTAGTTTACGCTTTACAATCTCACGAGTTCTATCCATCTTTCTAGCGTAAGCAGGATCATCTTTACGATTAAAGTTGGCCTGTTGATTTAATGAGCCTGTTATCTTACTCATATTACTTTTTCTTGTCCTAATCAACCAGTTAGCTAGCTTTTCAGCAGGAAGCTCTTTGAACTTGCCTTTAGCATCTGGTGCATTAGAATGATGAAACTTCAACCTCTCTTCATACAATTGTTGTAGTAGTTCGTGTAGCTTCATTACTTCTCTTTTTTACCAAACCTTTTTTCGTAAGCAGAAGTAGCAGCACTCTTTTTAGTCTTATACTTCTTTGTCTTTGCTTTATCTGAATAGTCAGCATCCCATTTGTCATAAGCAGAAGGATCATCTGACTTCAACTTCTTTACTCTATCTATCTCTTTTCTCATTGCTGCTGCATCTTTAGTAAGATACGCAGGGTTTATTTTCTTCTTCTTAGCTTCACTAACTCTAACACAATTAGGAACCATTCTGTTCCCTTTCTTTTTCATACCGTCTTGCTTATATCCATCCCAACAAGCTTCATTAAGTGAGGACAAACCTAGCTCTTGCTCCATACCAATGATGTCTTCGTAATCAAGCCCTAAAAGATCATCTTCTAGTTTAGCTTGATCTGTATGACCTACTCCTGATACTACTTGAGCTATCTTCTTCTTTGAAAAGTCGTCTGCATTAATAAAGGCATCCAGTATATTCTGATAGTGAATATCTGTCTTTGCCATTTCAAGCATCTCTAACAATATGTCTTTTAGTTTGATCATATTACCACTTTCTACAAGACCAATATCTTGCTTTCCATCTTGGTCCTGGGTTAGTATCGCAATGGTGTCTTGCTCTAAAACTCTTTCTCCTTTTAGGATTAGACTTTTTTATCTTCATGTTAGGATCTCCAAAGTTAACCTTAACTACGTTTCCTTTGTCGTTCTTTACATAAACTTTAAACTTCTTAACATCACCTCTCATTGGCTTACCGAGAGGTACTTTACGACCTTGATATTCTGCCTCTTCAATTGGTTGAGACCAGCACTCTTGAATATATTCAGCTAAACATTCTGGACAATATTCACCTTCGTTAAGCTCTTCTAATCCTGCTTTAGTTAGTTTATCGTAGTATTTAGGATCTTCTTTGATGTGATCCATAGCAATCTTCAAAGCCATTTTAGGATCATCAGTATGCTCCATTTCTACTTCAATGCCTTTCTTTATTTGTTGTAGTAAGGCCTTATCCATTATTGCAAGAATTTAAGCTTGTACTTAGTAGACTCAATCAAATCAACTACTTCGTCAATTTGGTTCTGAATATAAGAATCTTGAGGGATTTGCTTTCTAATAGTCTCAACGAACTTAGCTAGACCATCAAAATACATTCTAGCATTATTGTCTTCACGAATAGCTTCAGGCATTTTGTATCCTGTGATAATACCATATCTTCCTTGATATGATTCAGCAATACCGTCAATGCGATCTACAATACCTTCATAATATTCTTGAAGTGCTTTATGAGCTGCAAATGAACCCATGCCTTGCACTTGAAGATGGTAAATGTGAGCTTGGTTACGGCTCTGCATCAATGTGCCTAAGAATAATCCTGTAGCTTCCATTACTTATTATTTTAAATTCCTGTCTTTCTCATAATTTTCCATTTTTCTATTTCTTCTCTTGATAAAGATGTAGTAAATTTTGCCATCAATTCTAAACCTTCTAAACCTCCATAAATCTCTATGTCATCAATCATTTTTCCATCAGGAAGTTGACTAATAAAACTTCTCATTGTTTTAGCCATATTCTCATATTCTGAAAAAGGTCCTTTAACTTCACCTTCTTCACCTCCAAAAAGAATATACTCTCCTTTTTTATTGATATATACATCTAAACCTGCTGGTAGTGATATAGGAGCTTCTTCTAATATTGACTCTTTTACACTCTTTTTCTCTTCGTCTTTTTTAATCTCTTTCTTACTCTTTTCTATTTTCTCCATCTTAGTCATAAGATCATCGATCTGTTGAGCAATCTTAGCAATATGTTCTTTATGTTTAGAAGCCTGTTTAGGATCTTCTTTAGCCATGTCCATGTGCTCTTTACGCTTCTTCTCTAGTTGGTCGATAGCCTTTTTAATCTTATCGCCTACTTTTCCTTTCTTCTGTTCTAGTTGGAGAGCTTCATCCATACACTTTCTGTAAGCTTCAGCTGCTATTTCTTGAGCATCTTCTGCTGAGGCATGTACTGAATGTACATCTGCCATATTGATATTGAGTGGTTCAATACCTTCAAGTGGATTCAGTTCCATTACTAGATCTGCTTCATTCATATCTGAATGTGGCTTACGTACTACATACATAGAAGCTACACCCATATTCTCTTTCTTTGCTTTCTTTGGAAGACCTTTATGCTTAGTGGCTGCAAAGTCTGTTACATCTGACTTCTTCATTGATTTAGCCATTTGTTGAGCTTTTTTAGAAGCCTGTCCTGGTTTAACTGTGCCTTTTTGTAGGGCATGAACAAGGCCCATCAATTTTTGCTGCTGTTGAGATGTAGCTGGCATATACTCTAAATTTACTAATAAATATCAGTTCTCTTTAGTTCATCTAGCTTCTGCTTGATCTCTTGGTAGATCTTGGTTTTATCTCCACCTTGCCAACTTTCTATATCCCCGGCTTCAGAAACAAAGGTATCTTTTTCTTGTAGCCAAGAATCAAGAGCTTCTTCAAACTCTTCTAGGCTAGCATTCTTGTTTGAATTGATAATATTCTTAGCATAATCATCCCATTTACCTTCAGCCTTAATCTTATCTTCCATCTTAACCACACAATCTAAACACATTTTATGTATAGAATACATCTTCTTGTTGAGATCATGATCTTTCATTGGCTCTTTACAATTGGGACAGGTAAGAGGTAAATGCACTAAGTGCTTGAACTTGTCTAACTTTGTAATGGATTGTTTGATACCACTCTTAATGGTCCATTGTTTACCATCTTCTTCCCAAACATCACCTTCTTTGTGGTCTTCTTTTTTACTTTCCCAACCACCTAGGATTTGAGTCCTATCACCAGATTTACCGGTAATAAGGTTTCTCATTCTCTGGACATCGCTTTTCTTAAACTCTTTCTTGAGTGTTGATTCTTTTGGAAGCATAACTATTGTATTCTAAACTTACTTAATATATCTCTTGTTTTATTTATATCTTTATGCATTATACCTATACCACCCAATTCTTTCCATGGAGCTAGGTTTGGAAAATAGTCATCTATTAGGATAGACCTCTTAGGATCTGTAACCATTTTAGTATGCTTCTGTCCTGTTTGAGCAAAGATAATTTGTTTAGGTTGAGGACTTAAATTAGTTTCAATCCATTCTTTCTTACCTTCTTTTGCATACTTAAATGTACTAGGACTAGTCAATATGATAGGATCATACTTACCGATAGTTGCCCATAATTCTTTACCTCCTGGCATCCAATCCATCTTACTCCAATACTGAACTCCACAATCATCGACTGCTTTTTCAAATGCTTTGTTGCCTTTCTCTTTATAATATTCTCTTGGATCTACATCATAATAATGACGAAACCTTTTATCAAAGTCACACAATACTCCATCCATATCACAATAGATTTGTAATCCCCCAGACTTTTCTGCTTCATATATCTCTTTTAACGTAGGAAGACAAATCTCATATATAATATCGTGCTGTTTACCAAAGTCACGCATCAAAACACCAGCATAGGCATTAGCTTCATTCTCAATAGGACTTCCTGTTTTACCAGCAATGCCACTTTTTATCTTGCCTAGTTCGTTTTGTCTATGATGTACTAGTTCATGACCTAGCGTTCTAAGTATGTCAGCTGTATTTCTGTTACCTATATAAACATCAAGATGCTTTGTTTCAGGATTATATTGACCAAAGCTATGTCTTTCTGTAGCCCATTCTCTATCTTGTGTAAAAGAAATAGAAGGAAGCTTCTCTATATCGAGAGCTTCTTTACAGAACTTTATAAACTCTTTTATTATATCTTCTCTTTGCTTACTTGTCATTTCATTATTTTCAATAGTCGACCAAAGATGTCTTTAGCTGCACCTTTATTATATGCTGAGTCTGGTATGAATTTAACAAACTCTTCGAAGTTACCGTCTTTAACTGCAGCTCTCATTTGTGTAGCACTAATCCTACCAAACTGGTCAGGTATAGTTTCTTTTCTAACTCTATTAGGAAATCTTTTTTGTATAGAATCAAAGTAGCCTAGACCTTCTACTTCTTCAGCTCCTCCTGCAACATAGATTGGATCAACACTTGGGTTCTTGTCCATAAAACTAAAGATGTCTTTTATAGGAGTGGACTCTTTAGAAATTGATACGCTAATTTTAGGATTCGGTTCTGCAGCCAAATACTCTTGCCATATCTTGAGAGAGTCTTGAGG
>Ga0315902_10014282_pt1 | contig 10212 bp, 9 predicted proteins | sample LakEriMetagenome_9_FD_203523 | JGI IMG/M metagenome (GOLD analysis project Ga0315902, IMG submission 203523) | Freshwater fungal communities from buoy surface, Lake Erie, Ohio, United States - Buoy 12 MA117 | ecosystem: Environmental > Aquatic > Freshwater > Lake > Lake biofilm | place: USA...
AAGAAAGTTATCAGCAGCTGGCGCAAATGATCGGAAGTTATGGTATTCGTAAAGTAGTGGCCATTGGAACAGTTGCCCCTAATTATTTATCCCGTTTTCTTCCGGCAGGTACTGAATTTTTTTGCTTTGATAATACCGATTCACTAATAAGGCAATTACACAGCCTTTCGTTCCATCAGGAAGCACTGCTGATTAAAGGAGCACGCAGTTTCGAACTGGAAAGATTGCTACCATACCTGGAAGAACGGATTCATGAAACTGTACTGGAAGTGAACCTTCCTGCGCTTTCAAGAAATCTCAAAAAAATCAGAAGTCTGCTGAAGCCGGGCGTTAAAACTATGGCTATTGTAAAAGCTTTCGGATATGGTAGTGGAACTTATGAAATTGCCAATCTCTTAGAAGAGCAGGGAGTCGATTATCTGGCCGTTGCCTTTGCCGATGAGGGTGTAGCGCTTCGTAAAGCCGGCATTTCCCTGCCGATTATGGTAATGAATGCAGAACCTCAAACCTTTGAATTGATTACATCGTATGCGCTTGAACCTGAACTCTTCTCCTTCGGAATCTTCCGTGCTTTCTACGAACATCTGGAAAAAGAAGGATGTACCAACTATCCGGTTCATATTAAAATTGATACCGGTATGCATCGCCTGGGTTTTGTAAAAGAAGAATGGGGAAAGGTGGCAGACATGATACAAACAGATCTTTTATCGGTGCAATCTGTATTCAGTCATCTCGTTGCCTCTGAAGATCCTATAGCTGACGTATTTACAAAAGAGCAGGCCCAATTATTTGAAGAAGCATGTTCTGTTCTGCACCATTCTGTTCGTTCTCCTTTTTTAAGGCATTTATCCAATTCATCAGGTATACTTCGTCACCCGGAACTGCAATACGAAATGGTTCGCGTTGGCATTGCGATGTATGGAATCACCGGAAATAATACTCCTGTACAGCTGGAAGAAGTACTTACCCTTCGTTCAACTGTTGCACAATTGAAGCATATAAAACCTGGTGATACGGTGGGGTATAACCGAAAAGGGGTTGTAACCCGACCTTCGGTCATTGCAATAATACGCATCGGTTATGCAGACGGTTTCCCCCGCCACCTAAGTAATGGTATCGGTAAAATGCTGATCCGCGGAAAAGAGGCTCCGGTGATCGGAACTGTTTGTATGGATATGACGATGCTTGACGTAACAGACATACCGGATGTTCAGGAAGGAGATGCGGTATTGATTTTTGGAAAAGAAAGATCCATTCATCACCTTGCTGTGGATGCCGGTACGATCCCTTATGAAATTATGACGGGTATCAGCGAACGCGTGAAGCGCGTTTACATTGAAGAAGATTAGTTTTAACGAATCCTCTATATACCCATTTGAGATCAGACATCCGCTTTCATTATCTTTGAACATAAAAGAACAAACGTGAAGATTCGCCATGCATTTTCCCTGATTGCTTTGATACTGATTGCCGACCAAGCTTTAAAGATCTGGGTGAAAACAACCATGTACTACCATGAAGAACGACTGATTCTTGGAAGATGGTTTCGTTTATTCTTCATCGAAAATGAAGGCATGGCCTACGGCTGGTCTTTTGGTGGCGAATGGGGAAAGCTGGCACTCACCCTGTTTCGCCTGGTAGCGGTGATTGCAGGAACCTGGTACCTCAAAAAGATTGTTGATCAGAAGTATCATAAAGGTTTTATCATTTGCGCTTCTCTGATTTATGCAGGCGCCCTGGGCAACCTGATCGATAGTTTATTTTACGGATTGATTTTTAGCGCCAGCGAACCCGGAGCTCCGCTGGCTACACTTTTCCCAGATCAGGGATATGCCGGTTTTTTGCACGGGAAAGTAGTCGACATGCTCTATTTCCCAATTATAGAAATCGACAGACTTCCCGACTGGGTTCCTCTTTACGGAGGAGAACATTTTATTTTCTTTCAACCCATATTCAATGTGGCGGATGCTTCCATCTCCTGCGGAATTATAACCATCCTTTTCTTTCAGAAACGTTTTTTCCCGGGTCCTCCAAAACCAACTCCTCCTACAGTAGAAACGAATGCAAGCATCAACGACGATGCACAGGTGCTCTAACCCCTACCTTACCTAATAGTTTATATTTATTTTAAGAACTCAGAATTGCAAAGCAAATGCATCTGTTTTACCTTAACGTTATAAATCCGTTTAAACATGAAAATCCTTACACTACCCTTCGAATTTATCAAACAGGCATTTGAAAAAATTCAAAACTTTATTCAAGGAACCGAAGTGTTGTTTCATTTCCTCTTTCAGCAAGACAACAAATATCGTCCTTCCCGGATGTATCGTCTACTGTTTTCAAAAACAATAGTTACAAAAAAGATCGTTCAGGAACAGTATGTCGTGGAAGAACCCGAGTACTACGGTAATTATGAATAGGGAGTTCCTTCAGATTCCCTAACAGAACTCGGACAAATTGATTTTCAGATTTTCCCGACCATTGCTGATGGCACAACCCATTCATCAAACTGCGACGGAGTAACATATCCGAGTTTAACTGCCATTTCCTTCAGTGTCGTTCCTTCTTTGTGTGCTTTCTGGGCAATTTCAGCAGCTTTATAATAGCCAATCTTTGTATTTAAGGCCGTTACCAGCATCAGTGAATTCTCCAGATGTTTTTGGATATTCGCTTTGATCGGCTCAATGCCTTCTGCGCATTTGTCATTGAAACTCACACATCCCTCTCCGATTAAGCGCGCGCTGTGCAGAAAATTATAGATCATTACCGGTTTAAAAACATTCAACTCAAAATGGCCGGTTGCCCCTCCAATATTAATAGCCACATCATTGCCCAATACCTGAGCGGCAATCATCGTGAGTGCCTCGCATTGTGTCGGATTCACCTTACCGGGCATAATGGAAGAGCCTGGTTCGTTATCCGGAATAAATATTTCACCAATACCACTCCGTGGTCCCGAAGAAAGCATCCGGATATCATTCGCTATTTTCATTAGGCTTACAGCAACGGTTTTTAATGCGCCATGCGCTTCAACAATGGCATCATGTGCTGCCAGGGCTTCAAACTTGTTCCCTGCTGTTTTGAATGGAATTCCGGTTAAACGGGCAATGTGTGCAGCAACTTTTACATCATATCCGGGAGGAGTATTGATACCGGTACCAACTGCTGTTCCCCCCAGTGCAAGCTCACTCAAATGTGAAAGGGTGTTGCGAATGGCCTTCAATCCATGATCGAGCTGACTCACATAACCACTGAACTCCTGTCCCAGAGTCAGCGGCGTTGCATCCATGAAATGCGTACGTCCGATCTTTACCACTTTCCGGAAAGCCTTTGCTTTTTTATCCAGTGTATTGCGCAACTTCTCGATTCCAGGAATCGTTGTTTCCAGTAATATCTTATAGGCGGCTATATGCATCGCCGTTGGAAACGTATCGTTGCTGCTTTGGCTTTTATTGACATCATCATTGGGGTGCAAATATTTATCCTTATCGGATAACTGACCTCCGTTCAGTACATGTCCGCGGTATGCAACCACTTCATTCACATTCATATTGCTTTGTGTACCACTGCCCGTTTGCCATACCACCAGCGGAAAATAAGCATCCAGTTTCCCGGCAAGAATCTCTTTGCATACTTTCCCTATCAGGTCTGCTTTTTTCTTTGGCAGTACTCCTGCTTCATAATTGGTAATGGCAGCCGCATGCTTCAGATAAGCAAATGCACGGATGATTTCCATTGGCATCCGGTTGATGTCCTGTGCGATTTTAAAATTTTCAATGCTGCGCTGTGTTTGAGCGCCATAATACGCATCTACGGGTACTTTCACTTCCCCCATCGTATCTTTTTCGATTCGGTACTGCATATAGAAACAATTATAAGAATTGATGATTTATCAAAATTGTGCTTTCCGTTTTTCTAAGAATGCCGTGACTCCTTCTTTCATCTCATCCGTGCCAAAGCAATCTCCAAACAAACGAACTTCTTCTTCCAGTCCTTGTTGTGCCGATGCATATCCGGCATTGACTGCTTCTATGCAGCGGGCAACAGCCTTTGGTCCTTTTGTTCCTATCAGCTCCAGCACTTTTCGGGTATGCGTCAACAGATTTTCCGGTTCTACAACTTCATTCACCAGACCTATTCGCTTTGCTTCCTGTGCATCCACCATATTGGCTGTAAGCAACAGCTCCATGGCACGTCCTTTTCCAATGAGTTGAGCAAGGCGTTGCGTTCCGCCATAACCGGGGATTAAACCGAGATTCACTTCAGGCTGACCAAATTTGGCATTTGATGATGCATAACGAAAATGACAGGACATTGCTAGTTCACACCCGCCTCCTAAAGCAAAACCATTCACAGCAGCAATGATCGGCTTCTGTGATTGTTCAATGCGGGAAAAAACAAGCTCCTGTCCGCGAGCTGCAAGTGCAGCGCCTGCTTTTGCATCCAGCGATAAGAACTCTGAAATATCTGCACCGGCAACAAATGCTTTCGGACCGGCACCAGTTAATATCGCACCATAGACCTCCGGATTATTTTGAAATTGGTTTAACACCTCACCCAATTCCGTTACAACCGTTTTATTAAGTGCATTTAACTTATCAGGACGGTTAATCGTGATGGTCAGGATCCCTTCATTTATATCCGTCAGCAGGGTTTCAAATGACATGGCAATTTTTTGCGCAAAGATAGGGGGAAGGTTGTACGTATATCCTGTTCAACCCACTGGCTTTTCAATGCGTTCTGCAACATCAATAAGTTTTTGAAAAATAAAAAAAACGGCAATCCGGTTATGGCAGAAGCATACGCATAAACAGAACCAGACTACATTGAGCCTATCTAAGAACGACTCATCATGCCTTTCCCGTTCGTGTCCGTCTTTTCAAAAGACATTGCAGCTTTCTTCGTCTTCGTTCTTTTTGTACTCTTCATATTGTATGAAAATGAAATCAGAAAAATCTGCGACTCCATCCCGGCAAAAGGCTTGACGATTCCTTCCTGATAATCCGGATTGAAAAAATTACCCGGGAAATACTGCGCTTTCAGGCCGATTCCTTCCAGCAACCATCCTGCTGAAACAGAGGGCATCAGAAGCGGGGTCTGTTCCCCGAACCAGGTATTGCTTTTCTCAATTTTCTTATCATTTACAAAGCGCTTCTCCTTGTAATTCAAAGCAAAATTCATCTGTCCTTCCACAAAGAAATAAGAACCCTTGCTTAAGTTTCCGAATTTAAAACCAGCGGAAAGACCCGCTGTAATGACCCGTCGCTTGAACCGTACCGAATCGTTTTCATCATAGATCAATCCGATATTATTAACAGAGAAACCCGTCAGAAAGCCAGCACGATTCGAAAAATCTTTATTCAGATATGTTGTACTGTTCATATAAATAAAACGGGGTACATCCCGCAGTTCTACTCCGTTTCTGGAAACATTGCTGAATGAAAACAAGCAAACATCCCCGGCGTCTGAACGGTACCACTTCTTCGAAACGTCTGAACGATTCTGAGCATGAATGAAAAGAGGAAACAGAAAAAAAAGAGATAAAAGAATCTTCTTGATACGATACATATTCTATAGATTATGATTGTAATGAAAGGGTGCTTTAAAAAGAACGGTGTTCTTTTACCCAGGCTTGAATATAGGCGGCAATCTCTGATGTATTAGTACCGGGATGAAACAGTTTTCCGATACCGAGTTTCTCAAGCTCCTGCATATCATCTTCCGGAATGATCCCGCCTCCAGTAAGAAGCACATCTTCCATTCCTTTTGCCTTCATCAATTCCATCACTTTGGGAAATACAGTCATATGCGCACCGCTTAGGATACTAATCCCGATGGCATCCACATCTTCCTGCAGTGCTGCATTCACAACCATCTCGGGCGTCTGACGCAAGCCGGTATAGATCACCTCCATTCCGGCATCCCGCAAGGCCGTTGCAATCACCTTGGCACCACGGTCATGTCCGTCGAGTCCTACTTTGGCAACCAATACGCGAATAGGTCTGTTCATACCTTCAAATATCCTGCTAAAATAAGACCTTTCCGAATAGGCATAGAAATTAACTATTCAGGTTGCATAAAATTCGATCCGCTTCTGAAATCCGGCAACTGAAAGGGATATTATCTTTTAAACTTCATCTACCTATTTGGGAAATACTTTTTAGCAGAAAAGTTTGAAAACATTCATGAAAACAAGGGTAAGGTATTGGTGATGCGACGGATTGTTTCTGCTTTTCCCAGTAACTGCGCAATCTGAAATACGGCAGGTCCGAATTTACCTCCAACCAGCATGAGCCGCATGGGCAGCTGCAACTCCCCTGGCTTTATGTTTCGGGCTGCAGCGAGCTCCTGAAAACTGGCTTCAATAGCAACATAAGTCCATTCCTGTAAAGATTCCAGGCGAAGCTGAAGATGTTCAAAAAAATCTTTTTTCTCAGGTGTCCACTTCCCTTTTACAGCGGAAAGATCGGGCTGGTCGGGGGATCGGAAAAAGAATCCAGCCTGTTGTATAAAATCGGGTATGAGTACACAACGTTCCTTCACCAGATCAATCACTTCTGAAAGAAATTCGGGATCCTTGGTTTGTATACCTGCCTTGTGCAATACCAACTGAACAGAAGGCAATAAAACATCGGACGCACTTCGTTTAATCCATTCCTGATTGAACCATTTGGCTTTTTCATAATCAAATTTCGCCCCTCCCTTATGAACTCTGGATAAATCAAAGGCTGCAATAAGTTCACTCATGGAAAACAATTCCTGCTCAGTACCGTCGTTCCATCCCAAAACGGCCAGCAGATTTACAAATGCTTCCGGAAGAAATCCTTTCTCGCGAAATCCTTCCGTAAGCTCACTGCTTTTCGGATCTGTCCAGTTCATTGCATACACAGGAAAACCATATTTGGCTCCATCCCGTTTGCTGAGTTTGCCGTTGGGCCCCAGTATTAACGGCAGGTGCGCCCATTGAGGCATAGAGTTCTGCCAGCCCAGATATTTCCAGAGCAGCAGATGAACGGGTGCACTGGGCAGCCATTCTTCTCCTCGAAAAGCATGAGTAATCTTCATCAGATAATCATCCACCACAACAGCCAGATGATACGTTGGCATACCATCTGCTTTCAGCAAAACCTTATCATCAACGAGTCCTGTTTCAAAAGAAATATCCCCGCGGATCATATCTGTAAATGAAACCACCTCGTTTTCCGGCATTTTTATGCGAATCACAAAAGGCGTTCCCTGTTCTATGAGTGTATTCACCTCCGTTTCTGTCAGCGAAAGGCTGTTTCGCATTTTTTTACGGAGAGTATGATCGTACTGAGGAGAAGGATTTTCTGCGGTTTTATATTGCTCCCGCATCTTTTCAAGATCTTCCGGTGTATCGAACGCATAATATGCATACCCATCTTTTACCAATTGATCGGCATAGGCACGATAGATCGGTTTACGTTCACTCTGGCGGTATGGACCATATTCTCCACCGTGGTAAGGACTTTCATCCGGTTCCAGTCCGCACCACTGCAGGCAATCAAAAATGTATTCCTCAGAACCCGGAACATACCTGTTCCGGTCGGTATCTTCTATGCGCACAATGAATTTTCCTCCGTGATGGCGGGCAAAGAGATAGTTGTATAATACTGTGCGGACTCCACCCAGGTGCAAACCACCGGTCGGACTTGGCGCAAAACGTACTCGTACACTCATGCAGCAAAGATAAAGACACAAAAGTGCTGAAAACCGCAGAATAAGTATCAAATCCTTTCATCGAGTTTCATGCTAGTAAACAACAGCGAAAGCATTTCACTTTATTGAATTTTCTGTCTATTTTTATTTCACATGCGAGCAATCCTGACCGGTCTATTGGTGATTTACTATTTAAATGTACACGCGCAAGAGTTGTTCACCTATCCCCAGCTGATTGTAGAATATGATAAAGCCCTGAGTTTCCGGAACCTGAAAATCATTCCCATCAAACGCATCGAACCTTGTGAACCGGATATAGATTCCGTCACAGGTTCTTTTCTGACGTTAAAAAAAGGGATGCGTTCCGGAAAGGTACTGCTCCAGGAAAGAGGGAATTATATGCTGGATAATATTCACGTGCTCCTGATCGAAAACCGAAGTAATCAGAACCTGCATATAAAATGCGGTGAAATTGTGGTCGGTGGTCATCAGGACCGTGTATTTGCGAAGGACACCATCCTACCTCCATCAGCTACACCTTATACCATTCCGGTTTATTGCATTGAAGAAAATCGATGGAGTAAATACGCAAAGCAATTTGGTTATGGCGGCAATACCTCGAGTGGATTGCAGTGGCTGATCGACAGCAGCGCGAGCCAGGCCGTTGTCTGGAATGAAATCCGGAAATGGGTGAAAGAAAGCAATCTGAGTTCCTCGTCCTTTGCGGCACTTTTCAACAACCGGAAAACCGCAGATACTCTAAGAAGTTATATGCAATATTTCCTAGAGAAACTTCCCCGAACGGATAGCAACACCGTTGGGATCATTGCCTCAACGGGCGATCGGGTGCTCGGCGCCGATGTATTGATCAGTCCTTCCCTTTTTTACCAGGTACTCACCAATTTACTTGAAAAATATTGCCTGGAAGCCCAGCAAAGTGGCAGTCCACCCAACCCGGAACACCCAAGAGAAACCGTTTATGCGAATACCCTTTTTTCAGCTTCTACACAACAGGAACAACTGGATAAAAAAGGAAAACGGATTTTTTACAAAGGCACCCTGATACAAATCAGCGCCCATTAACTTCGCAACAGATGTTCTATCTGGCAACAACCCCCTGGTGGCTTCGGATCTTTTTCCCGCGCGGCATGACCTGGCGTTTACCAGACCAGGAAAAAGTCCTTTATCTGACTTTTGATGACGGACCGCATCCAACCATTACCCCTTTTGTGCTGGATCAGCTTAAACGGTATGGGGCTGCGGCAACATTTTTTTGCATCGGAAAAAATGTGGTGGATTACCCGGAAATCTATCAGCGGATTCTTTCGGAAGGGCACCGCACGGGCAATCATACCCACCGGCATCTGAATGCCAAGCATACCCCGGAAAAACAATGGCTTGAGGATGTGCGGGTGGCCTCAAAATGTATTGATTCAGATTTGTTCCGCCCGCCTTACGGAAGGATTCGTTCTTTTGAAGCTAAGACCTTGCGGGAAGCTTCACCGCCCTATCGAATCATATTATGGGATGTGCTGAGCGGAGATTTCGATGAAAAAACGAATGCTCAGGCATGTACGCAGAATGTAATTCGGAATGCCCGGCCTGGGTCTATAGTTGTATTTCACGACAGTCAGAAAGCCTGGAAAAGACTGGAGAATTGTCTGCCTGCAGTATTAAAACATTTTTCGGAAGAGGGGTATTCTTTCAGGGCTATTTTGTAGAAGAATTCAGTAAAAAAATGAGGGCCGGGGTAGACACCCTGGCCCGTTTTTAATCCGTACCCTATGAAAACTTTGCTAAAGGTACAATAAGTTTTAGATTATTTCCAACTGTTTTTTTGGCTCAGCGGAGTTTTATTTCTTTGGTCTTGCCGTTAATGGTTAGGAGAGCCACACCATCGCAAGTCCCGTTTCCGAAGTCCAGGGAACCTACCACATCATTGTGACGGATGCGGATAACCCCTCTGGAAACCCACCTGCAAACAAATTTTTTGATCAGTGGTTCGGTGATTTCATGCGCCCAGGTTCTTCCCCGGCTGTTTTCGCCTCTGCCGCTTCCGGTGATCCGGAAAATATCATCGCGGGAAAAATCAGGGGTACCGTTTCCTTCCATTTGAGCAATGGTGCGCACAGAGCCCCATTTTACCCAGCGACCGCTCAGCCAGGTCAGTTTACCGCCGATGACCTTCATGGTGAGCACCTTATTATTGCTGGTAGAATTATTGGTAACCTCATGGATACCCTCCACGCTCATGCTGTCAACTGTAAATCCTTCAAAGGAAGTGGTTGCCTTGCTTCCAGGTACACGCATGGGACCGGTATAAACGGTGATGATTTTTCCCTTACGGAGCTTTCCGTCGGGACCGAGGCATCCGTCTTTGAAGTCAATTGTAACGGTTTTAGGGAATTTCCCGGGTTCTGCGGGAACAACGGTTAAAGTAAAACAACGGCTCGTACGACCGGATATTCCATCACTACCGGTTTTGCCAAAAACTCCGGTACCACTTGTATAGCCGATATTATCTCCGGCTTC
>Ga0315902_10014284_pt1 | contig 10212 bp, 11 predicted proteins | sample LakEriMetagenome_9_FD_203523 | JGI IMG/M metagenome (GOLD analysis project Ga0315902, IMG submission 203523) | Freshwater fungal communities from buoy surface, Lake Erie, Ohio, United States - Buoy 12 MA117 | ecosystem: Environmental > Aquatic > Freshwater > Lake > Lake biofilm | place: USA...
AAGGTGATACCTACGCCGATCTGCTGTTCACGATGATCGAGCGCCAGAACAAGCGCCCGCCCGTGACCTACACGACATTCCAGGCGCGGGATCTGGGCTCGAACACCGCAGAGCTCGTGATCCGCACGCTGCGCGAGACGGCAGAGCGCTTCAAGCCCGATGTGTTGCTGGTGGGGGATTCCTGCACCGCCGAACTGCTGCAGGACCAGCCCGGTTCGCTCGCCGCCGGCGCGTCGCTCGGCGTGCCGGTGATACCGGTGGAAATGCTCGCCTACTCCCGCAAGGAGAACTGGGGCGCCAGCGAAACCTTCTACCACCTGGTGCGCGGCCTGCTCGGCGGGCGCGCCAAACAGGCCCCCGCAACGCGCCCCGAGCGCGCGGCGGGCACCCGCCCGCGCGTGAACCTCCTCGGCCCCACCGCGCTTGGTTTCCGCTGCCGCGACGACATCATCGAAGTGACACGCTTGCTCGCCTCGATCGGCGTGGACGTGAATGTGGTGGCGCCGCTCGGTGCGACTGCGGCAGACCTGCTGCGCATCCCTGACGCAGATGCCAACGTGAGCCTGTATCCGGAAGTGTCGGACACCGCCTGCACCTGGCTGCAGCGCAGCTTCCGCCAGCCCGTGATCCGCACCGTGCCGATCGGCGTGGGCGCCACCCGGGACTTCCTGGCCGAAGTAGCACGCGTCTGCGACGTGGACGCATCCGAGGCGATTGCGGCTGCGGAATGCCGGCTGCCCTGGTACTCGCGCTCGGTGGACTCCACCTACCTCACGGGCAAGCGCGTCTTCGTTTTCGGCGATGCCACGCACGCCGTGGCAGCCGCGCGCATCGCCCGTGATGAACTCGGCTTCGAAGTGGTGGGCATCGGTACCTACGCACGCGAGCAGGCGCGCGAGATCCGCGCCGCCGCGAAGGAATACGGCCTGGAAGCGCTGATCACCGAGGACTACCTGCAGGTGGAACAGCGCGTCGCCGAACTGCAGCCCGAGCTCGTGCTCGGTACCCAGATGGAGCGTCACATCGCCAAGCGCCTCGGCATCCCCTGCGCTGTCATTTCGACGCCCGCGCACGTGCAGGACTACCCCGCGCGCTACTCGCCGCAGATGGGTTTCGAAGGCGCCAACGTGATCTTCGACACCTGGGTGCACCCGCTCATGATGGGGCTGGAAGAGCACTTGCTGGTGATGTTCCGCGAGGACTTCGAATTCAACGATGCCGCCACGCCCTCGCATCTCGGGCCCGGCCATGCCGGCAGCCGTCGCGACGTGCCCGAGGTAGCAGTCGCCCAATCCGTCGCAGCTGCGGCCCCCTCGGGCCCCATCGTCGTGTCCTGGGACACGGGCGCCGAGAAAGAACTGCGCAAGATCCCGTTCTTCGTGCGCGGCAAGGCCAAGCGCAACACGGAGCAATTCGCGCAGGAGCGCGGCATGGCCACGATCAGCATCGAGACCTTGTATGAAGCCAAAGCGCATTTCAGCCGCTAGGCCCGTACCGGCGCCGCTCACGCACTGCGTGGCGCGCACCGGCAGAACCGAGTTCCGAAACCGGCCCGCACGCGGGTCAGAGGACATACGCCCATGAACATGCCGAACAACAACATTCCCGTGCGCATCATGGACGCCGCTGGCGGCGGTGATGGCGAGGGCAGCCTGCAGGTGCACCTCGACGACCAGATCGATGTGGGACAGGCCAAGATCTTCGCCGTCTACGGCAAAGGCGGGATCGGCAAGAGCACCACCTCGTCGAACCTCTCGGTGGCCTTCTCCAAGCTCGGCAAGCGGGTCATCCAGATCGGTTGCGATCCGAAGCACGACTCCACCTTCACGCTCACCAAGTGCCTGGTGCCGACCGTGATCGACGCGCTCGAGGCGGTGGAATTCCACGCGGAAGAACTGCGCGTCGAGGACTTCGTCTACGAGGGCTACAACGGCGTGATGTGCGTGGAGGCGGGCGGCCCGCCCGCAGGCACCGGTTGCGGCGGCTATGTGGTCGGCCAGACCGTGAAGCTCCTGAAACAGCACCACCTGCTGGAAGACTCCGACGTCGTGATCTTCGACGTGCTGGGTGATGTGGTCTGCGGCGGCTTTGCGTCTCCCCTGCAGCACGCCGAGCGTGCGCTGGTAGTGACGGCAAACGATTTCGACTCGATCTTCGCGATGAACCGGATCGCTACCGCCATCCAGGCCAAGTCGAAGAACTACGGCGTGCGCCTCGGCGGCGTGATCGCAAACCGCAGCGCGAAGACCGACGAAATCGACCGCTTCAACGCCGCGGTGGGACTCAAGCGCGTAGCGCACTTCCCTGACCTCGACATCATCCGCCGCAGCCGCCTGAAGAAATCCACGCTCTTCGAAATGCCGGCCTCGGAAGAACTCGAGCGCGTGCAGCAGGAATACCTCGACCTCGCCGCACGCCTCTGGGCGGGCACGGATCCGCTGCCGGTGACGCCGATGAAAGACCGCGACCTCTTCGACTTCCTGGGTTTCGACTGATGGGTACCGCACGTTACGAACAACGCCGCTCCGAGATCGAGACCTACTTCGACCGTACGGCCGCGGCCGCGTGGTCAGCGCTCACCTCCACCGATCCGGTGGGGCGCATCCGCCAGACCGTGCGCGCCGGGCGTGACCGCATGCGCCAGACGCTGCTCGACTGCTTGCCGGCCGATCTCTCGGGCATGCGTTTGCTGGACGCAGGCTGCGGCACCGGAGCGCTCGCCGTTGAGGCTGCACGCCGTGGCGCGAACGTGGTGGCCATCGATCTCTCGCCCACGCTGGTGGAGCTCGCGCGCGAGCGCCTGCCCTCGGACATCGATGGCGCGACCATCGAGTTCCGCGTCGGCGACATGTCAGCGCCGGATCTCGGCCGCTTCGACTACGCGGTGGCCATGGATTCCCTGATCCACTACGACACCACCGATGCGGTCAGCGCCGTGGCGCGGATCGCCGAGCGCGTGGACCGCGGCATCGTCTTCACCTTCGCACCATGGAACCCGCTGCTCGGGCTGATGCACACCGCAGGACGGGCCTTCCCGAGTGCCAACCGTGCGCCGTCGATCGTGCCCGTGGCCGAGCGTGCACTGTGGAAAGCGCTGGACGAGCACCCTGAGCTCCGTGACTGGCGCCGCGGCCACAGCGCGCGGATCAAGAGTGGTTTCTACACCTCGCAGGCCTGCGAGTTACGCCATCGATGAAGCCTCGCACCGGCACCCGCGTCTCGCTGCCCTACGTGCAACTCAGCACGCGGTTCCTGCCGTTCGCGGATGCCGCAACGGCGGATCTGCCCATGGGCAGATTGCTGCGGCTGTCGCTGTTCCAGGTGTCGGTGGGCATGGCGGTGGTGCTGCTGAACGGCACGCTGAACCGCGTGATGGTCGTCGAGATGGGCGTACAGGCCTGGCTGGTGTCGTTGATGGTGTCTCTGCCCTTGTTGTTCGCACCGCTGCGCGCGCTGATCGGTCATCGCTCCGACCAGCACCGCTCCTACCTCGGCTGGCGCCGCGTGCCCTACATCTGGGGCGGCACGATGGCGCAGTTCGGCGGTCTCTCGATCATGCCCTTCGCACTCATCCTGCTCTCGGGCGACAACCGTGGCCCGGAATGGTTGGGGCCGCTGTCCTCGGCGCTCGCTTTCCTGCTGGTGGGCATCGGTCTGCACACGGTGCAGACGGCAGGGCTCGCGCTGGCTACAGACCTCGCCACCGAGAGAACCCGCCCCCGCGTGGTAGCGCTCCTGTACGTGATGCTGCTGGTGGGCACCATCGTGAGCTCCGCCGCATTCTCGTTCGCGCTCGCGGATTTCAGCCAGATGCAGTTGATCAAAGTGGTGCAGGCCGCGGCCCTCGCCACGATGGTGCTGAACGTGATCGCGCTCTGGAAACAGGAGCCGCGCAACCCCGTACTGACGGCGCCCGGGCGTGCACGCACCGCCTTCCTCGCGTCATGGCGTGAATTCCGCGCCGGCCCGCGCTCGCTGCGCCTGCTGCTCGCCGTCGGCCTTGGCACGGCCGGCTTCAGCATGCAGGACATCCTGCTCGAGCCGTACGGCGGCCAGATCCTCGGGCTGTCGGTGAGCGCCACGACAGGGCTCACTGCCATCCTCGCGCTGGGCACGCTCGCGGCCTTCGCGCTCGCCTCGCGCCGCCTCGACCGCGGCGACGATCCGGTTCGCCTTGCCGGCTACGGCGCGGTGGTGGGCATTTTCGCGTTCGCCGCCGTGGTGCTCAGCGCGCCGCTCGACTCACCACTGCTGTTCCGCATCGGCACCGGGATGATCGGTTTCGGTGGCGGCTTGTTCGCCGTGGGCACACTCACCGCCTGCATGGCTCTCACCGACAGCGGCCAGAACGGCCTTGCGCTCGGCGCCTGGGGCGCGGTGACGGCCACGGCCACCGGCACCGCCATCGCGCTCGGCGGCGCGATGCGCGACACGATTTCGCAGATGGCAGCGAGCGGTGCGCTCGGGCCGGCCCTGAGCGGGCCGGCCACGGGCTACGGCGCTGTCTATCACACCGAGATATTGGTGCTGTTCGCGGCACTGATTGCAGTAGGACCGCTCGTTCGCCGCCCGGGCGAGCGGACGGTCGCCACACCCGGCTTCCGCCTGGCTGATTTTCCGGGCTAATACCTGCTCTAACTGAGGAGACCTCGCCATGACAACAGGAGCAATCACCGGCTACATCGATGTGGCCCAACTCGTCCTTTACGTGTTCTGGATTTTCTTCATCGGCCTGGTGATCTACCTGCGCCGTGAAGACAAGCGCGAGGGCTATCCGCTGGAAGCGGACGGCGCGAGCCGCGTGCGCGTCGTGGGCTTCCCCGACCTGCCCGAACCCAAGACATTCGTGCTGCCGCACGGCGGCGGCACCCGCGTGGTCCCGCGCCCGGACGCCAAGAGCTACGACCTGGCCGCGAAGCCCACCTCGCCCTACCCCGGTTCGCCCCTGCACCCCACGGGCAACCCGATGGTCGATGGCGTTGGCCCCGGCGCCTGGGCGATCCGCCCGGACGTGCCCGATCTCTCGCACGAAGGCACGCCGCGGATCATCCCGATGCGCGTCGCCAAGGGCTGGTCGGTGGATGGCCGCGACCCGAACCCGATCGGCCTCCCCGTACTGGGTGCCGACGGCGTGCAGGGCGGCACCGTGGTGGATGTGTGGGTCGACCAGGGCGAGCCGCAGATCCGCTACCTGGAGCTCGACTCGAACGGCCGCCGCATCCTGCTGCCCATCACGCTCGCACGCGTGGGCAAGGACAGCGTGGCCGTGAAGTCGATCCTCGGCAGCCAGTTCGCGAACGTGCCCGGCCTCTCCAACCCGGAACAGGTCACGCTGCAGGAAGAAGACCGCATCACCGCCTACTACGGCAGCGGTCACCTTTATGCAACGGCTGAGCGCTCGGAGCCGCTGGTATGACCGAGTACGAGGAGGAACCGATCCGCGGCCTGCCGGGTTACCTGCCGGCAGGCGAGAGGATCGTCTGGCAGGGCGAGCCGCAGTGGCGCGCCCTGTCGCGGCGGGTCTTCCACACGCGCAAGGTAGCCCTGTACTTCGGTGCATTGATGCTGCTGAGCGCCGTTCAACGCAGCGCCTCGGGGCAATCGGTCGCCGAAATCGCGGGCAGCGTCGCGTGGCAAGTGGCGCTGGGGGCCGTGTCTGTGGGCATCCTCACGCTGCTCGCCTGGCTCTACGCGCGCACCACCGTGTACACCATCACCAACCGCCGTATCGTGCTGCGCTTCGGCGTGGCGCTGCCCATGATGGTGAACATCCCGTGGGATCGCATCGAATCGGCAGCGTTCCGCAGTTTCGCGGACGGCAATGGCGATATCGTGCTGACACCCACAGCGAAGGGACGCGTCTCGTACTGGACGATCTGGCCGCATGCCCGTCCGTGGCGTTTCAACCCCGTGCAACCGTCACTGCGCGGCATAAACGATGCCGCTCGGGTGGCAGCGCTCATCTCGAGCGCAGTGGCCGAACAACCGGCCGTACACGCAGACAGGGACTCGCACACGCGCTGGGCAGCCGGCACGGCTGCGACAGCCTGAACCTCCTCAGGAGAATCCATGAGCCACTCGCATTCACACGCACAGGAACAGGTCCCGAAGGGCGCCCTGCTGGGCATCGGCGGGCTCATCCTGTTCTCGCTGATCATGGTGTCCATCGCGAGGCTCACGGGCTTTCGCACCGGTGAGGAAACCGCCAGCCCGATCACGGAGAGCAGGGAACTGCGCTTCGAGGATGCGGCGGGCGGGGTGATACACGTCTACGAATGGGAAAGTGGCGCGACCCTCGCCACCTATGCGCCGGGCACGGAGAATTTCGTGCGCGGCGTGTTGCGTGGACTGGTACGGGAGCGGCGCAGCCGCGATATCGGCGGGGAGATCCCGTTCCGGGTGGCACGCCACCAGGACGGCGCCCTCACGCTGGAAGACCCCTCCACCGGACGGCGTATCAACCTGTGGGCGTTCGGACCCGACAACGCGCGCTCTTTCGCGCGCCTCCTTGACACGCTGGATCCGGAACCGGGCTGAGCCCCGCTGTTCATGCCGCAGTATCTGGTCGATCTGGTCTTCGCGATGTTCGCCTGGTGGTTCGGCACCGGCCTGGTGCTGTACCTGAACCAGTTGCCGGAGCGCACCTACCGCTGGAGCCTGTCGGCCGCAACCCTCGTGATGTTGGCCTCTCTCTACGGGCTCACGCAGAGCGCGAATGATGCGAGCAGCCGCGGGGCGCTGATCGCCTTCACGCAGGCCCTTCTGGTGTGGGCCTGGATGGAAATGAGTTACTTCATGGGCGCGCTCACCGGCCCGGACAGTTCGCCCTGCCCCGAGGGCGCAAGCGGATGGCGTCGCTTCCGGCTGGCGCTGCGCACGAGCATCTACCACGAGACCGCGGTCGCCGCCGCGGGCGTGCTGATCATCCTCCTCACCCTGGACGCTCCCAATCCCGTGGGCAGCTGGACTTACATCACACTCTGGCTGATGCGCTGGAGCGCCAAGCTCAATCTCTTCCTCGGCGTGGCAAACGTCCATGACGAGTGGTTTCCGCGGCGGCTCGCTTACCTCTCGAGCTACATCCGCCGCCAACCGATGAACCTGCTGTTCCCGGTGTCGGTCTGCGCAGGCACCGTGGCCGCAACGATCATGTTCGCGGCAGCCGATACCGCTGATTCCTTTCGCATGACCGCGCACGTGCTGGTGGGCACTCTGATCGCATTGGGTACTCTGGAACACTGGTTCCTGGTGCTGCCCCTTCGGGATTCCGTGATGTGGCAGTGGGCCCTCAAGGCCGCCCGTCGCCGAAAAGAACCGGGCCCGGACGGTCCGGACACAACAGCGTCTCTCGCCGAGGGGCTGCGTCAAAAGGATCACGCAGCCCACGTCGAGCGCGCGATCACGGCTGGTTGACGTCAATCTGGATTGACTTTAGGCTGCATCCGACTCGTTGTTCCGGTCGTTCCTTGATCGACTGACTACGAAATGGCTCCCCGGGCGATGGCCCAGAGCGATGGATATAGCCAGCCGCCGAAGCGTGACATGCCTCCGGGGGGCTGATACATGAATAACACCGTTGTGGGTGCTGCGACGCAGCTCATCACATCCACCGCCAGGCAGCGCAGGCAGCCTGCAGCCGAACCCTATTTTTCGGGTGCCTCGGCAGTCACCTCTGCTGATTACGCCGCCGCACTGTCGCGCCAGCCGCACACTGCAAGCGCTGCGGCAGCCGTGTATCTGCACCTGCCCTTCTGCCCGTCGCGCTGCCTGAGTTGCGACCACAACACCAGCGTCAGCCACGACCCCGCCACCATCGATCGCTACCTCGATTCGCTGGAACGCGAGTTCGGCATGGTCATGGATCGCATCGGCTCGCGTCGGCGTGTCGCGCAACTGCATGTGGGCGGCGGCACGCCGAACTATCTGTCCGAGAGACAACTGGTGCGCCTCGCGGCGCTGGTGGAGGCGCATTTCGACCTCCTGCCCGAGGCCGAGATCTCTATCGAAGCAAACCCCTCCCGGGCGACGCCGGCACAACTGGAACTGTTGGTCGGGCTGGGCTTCAAGACAATCCACTTCGAGCTGCGCGATCTCGACACCGCCGTGCAGCGCGGCATCGGTCGCGCGCACTCTCCCGCCATGATCCGGGACGTCTTCGACAATGCGCGGGCAGCGGGCTTGCGCACGATCGCCATGGATCTCCTCTACGGCCTGCCCGGGCAGAGTCAGTCGAGCATCCGTCAAACCGTGGCAGAGGCCATTGCGCTTCAGCCCGATCGCGTGGCCTGTTACTCCTATTCGCGCCGCGCCGAGTCCTTCCAACACCAGCGTGCGATCGATCCGGACACGATGCCCTCCCTCGGAGACAAGCTCGCCCTGTTCAACGCGATTGCCGAAGGCTTCGAGGAAGCAGGCTACGTCTGGGTGGGGCTCGACTCCTTCGTGCGTAGCGACGATACGCTCGCCGTGGCACAGCAGGAGGGGCAGCTGCGCCGTAACTGGATCGGCTACACCCTGCAGGAGACAAAGGATCTTTTTGGCTTCGGCACCAGCGCCATCAGCGAGTTGGACGGTCTCTGCGTGCAGAACCACCTCGAGATCGCGCAGTGGCAGCAGGCGTTGTCGGCGGGGGAATTCCCGGTCCGGGGCGGCGTACGCCTCGATGCACGGGAACAGCGCCGCCGCGATGCCATGACACAGCTGATGTGCAACATGAGCCTGCGCGATTACGCAGCGCTGAGAGAGATTCCTGAAGGGCCGGGTTCACTGGCCGACTATGAGCAGAACGGTTTGGTGAGGGTCACGAACGAGAGCGTCACCGTCACGCCGCAAGGCCGTTTCGTGCTGCATCACCTGTGGAGCGACAGTTCGCCGCGGCATCGTTGGGATGGTGTGTGGTAACGAGCCGTACACTGCCACCAGGGGCAGCGACCGCGCTCAGGCCACACAGGCGCGGGACTCACCACGATTGCAGACGGCCTCGACGCAGGGCCTGAACTCGCCACGCAGCCGCGCCCACTCCAGCAGGAACCAGGGCGTGAATTCAGCCGGTGCTTCCGAGACGCGCTGATCGACTTCCGCGCAGTCGAACCACCCCCACTCGCCGATTTCCGTGGGATTCGGCCGCACCATCTGCTCCGCCCCCAGGCGGCCCACGAACACCGAGCACAGCTCGTGTTCACTGCCCTTCAACCCGAAGGGCGCTTGATACGCGAAGCGATACAGCCACTGGAGCTCAGCCGATACGCCGAGCTCCTCCCGCAGTCGTCTGCGCGTAGCGAAGGCGTAGGTCTCGCCGCGGCGAGGATGGCTGCAGACGCTGTTTGTCCAGAAACCCGCCCACAAGGGCTTTGCCGCCGCACGCCGGTGTAGCAGCACGGTCTCGCTGTCCGCGAACAGGAATATCGAGAACGCCCGGTGCAGCAGACCGGCGCCGCGGTGTGCGTCGACCTTGCTGCAGTGGCCAGTGACGGCATCGTGTTCGTCAACGAGGATCAACTGCTCATCGTCGAAAGACACGCACACGCCATCCACGCCGTCAGACATCGGCCAGGCTCCGCAAGAGAAAAGGCCGGGCTCCCTTGCGGGAGCCGCAGTCTGGAATAAAGACCCGGTTTGGCGCCGACCCGAGGGCTAAAACTCCCTGCGGGCAGCAAGAGGCCGCCTCACGACGGCCCGATTGCGAGCAATTCGCCGCCGATGGATTCCGCTTCCGGAGAAGACAGAGTCCGCCGACCGGCGCCTCCCGAGGATCGGGTGCCCAGTCCCGACCTTAACTGCGCGAGGCAGGCAAGGGCGCCATCTGGGCCGAAGCAACGGCCGGAGCGGCCGAACCTTCAATCCAGTTGTACTTGGCCGTGCTCAACATGATGAAGTGGAGCGTAAGGGCCAATACAGCCAGCCAGAGAGTCATTACGATCATGACCCGACGCGGGTCGAAAATAAGCCACAGTCTGTACATTTCAGTTCTCCGTGCTCAAAGGGTTGTTGCGGTCCGGGTGGGCCGCAATCAGAACCACGGCCGCCAGTTCCACACCAGCACGTGGGCAACCACGGCAACTGCGATGTAGGCCAAGGTCCAGGTCATGAAAGCGCTGTGGAATTCCCGCGCTTCCTGGCTAGTCAGACCAGTTTGATTTGCAGACATGTCTCAGTCCTCTAGTTGTAACGTCACGCACACCTTCCCGTACCCTCACGTGGAAAGTACGGACC
>Ga0315902_10014285_pt1 | contig 10212 bp, 7 predicted proteins | sample LakEriMetagenome_9_FD_203523 | JGI IMG/M metagenome (GOLD analysis project Ga0315902, IMG submission 203523) | Freshwater fungal communities from buoy surface, Lake Erie, Ohio, United States - Buoy 12 MA117 | ecosystem: Environmental > Aquatic > Freshwater > Lake > Lake biofilm | place: USA...
GTAACAATACCTTGCAAAGCTACCTGATGTATGGATGTTCTGTAATTCATGTAAACTGCGTCGGCTTTACTCCCATCAAAAGGCACAGCGTTATTTACACTAGAAAGCTGATACATTGCACCCGGCTGCATGCCCGGCAACGGCCCAAATGGCCATTGCATATTAACAGGAGCATTGTATTTAGATGACCATGCAGGGTTTCTTCCATAGTTAAATGAAGGGCTCCAGTTCAAACCGGTTGCAACACCGCCAGAGTAAGACAAACGGGCAGAAAAAATATAGCCCATTGCCTTACGCACATGCGCACCCCATGCCCAATTAGGCATACGTGTACTCACGTCGCCACTTACGAAAACATTTCCGGCACTAAGACCAATTTCCCACTGATTTCTTGGCTTTGCGGGAAAAGGATACTGATTCTGAAGAAATTCACTGTGCTGTGATTTACCTGCTTTGGGAATCAAGGTTTCATCTTTCCAGTCGTAGCTCTGAGCATAAATGCCCAATGACATAAAGATGAATAACCCAAGTAAAAAGAGGTACTTGTTGTTAGGCATAATTGTAGTTTAAGTTTATTTAAATCTTAAAGATTTGGGCAAAAATATAGAACGGCACTTAAAATTCAAACTTTTTGAGGCTCTAATATTAACATGATTCAAATCAGCAGCAATACCTATTATGATTATTGCATTTGAAGCACTCTGGAAACGAATACTCCTTCATCTGAACGAAGGATGATGTGATGCACACCATTCGCAATTGGAATTGAAGGCAAAGACAATACGGTTCCTGCAGAAATGCCGGTTCTTTGAAGCTTCCAAATAAGCTGACCTGCATTGTTGCGACATTCAATTGTGAATTGTCTTGGCATGCCTCTTTTAAAAATGAGTGAGGATGGTTTACCATTCACATAGATGGTTCGGAAGGGAATATCCAATCTTACCTGTTGGGTTACAGGAGTTACCTGATTTATTGAAGATTGACGGAAATAAAAGCGTGACTGAATTGGGTAATGATCCGAAAGATCCTGACTATAAAAAGGCACGAGGGTTTCCACATCTTTCCGTACAACACAAGAAAAAGGCACATAATCAGCCTGCATTTCGTTAGAAGCGATACTATGGTCAACCATATTAGGATAACCTATATAGGAATTATCGCCCCGTATTGTATTCCAGTAAGACAAGGGACTGTAACGAAACTGGTCGTTCATAAAAGCGATATATGGCGTAGGAGAGCCGGGGTATCTTGAGGAAATGGTCTGATCAAGATCGTCATTGTAATCTCCAGCAATCAACACATGATTTGTGGGATAAACAAAATTCAAAGAATCGTACATCAGATCTGATGCGCCTTTTCTTCTGAGGTAATCATCGTAATCTCCCAGTTCAGCTTTTCCGTGAACGGAAAGGAAGATGATTTTTTTGGTAATCCCATCTATCGTTACATTGCTCTCCAGTAAAAAAGGAAATCTCCCGTTTGCCCAGTTATAAGAGTTGTCAGAACGATTACTAAATTGAGTAAACCCTCTTGAAATAACATTGGAAAAGAAAGTTTTACGGTATATGAATGCAAGTTTTTGACCGGATGACCAGTTGCCGTTTAACTGGTTGTTACTGTTTGATGCATATAGAGATACCGCATAATCGTACGGACCATTTTGTAATGACCTGGCCAGAGCCCCAAGCCTTGCCGTATCCACTATTTCCTGCAATACATATATATCTGCATTCATGCTATCCATCACTTTTCCCGCATAAAACATTTGCCTGTCATCATCTGAAGGGCCCAGGCTTCCTCCAAACCATTCCAGGTTCCAGTTCACCACATCCAGTGTTAGGCTTTCGGGCAAAGAAGAGCCTGACAGATCGGGCCTCTGTACCTGCACCCCTACTGCGCCAAATGATACCGTTCCGCCGTATCCTTTGTTTATCTCTGTTGGACGAAAACGAACATAGCAGGTCATATCCTGACTCAGCTCTGCAGCCGTATATTGAATGGAAGTTGTAAAGGAATTATTGTTTTTAGACAATTCAAAACCTGCCGGACAGGATATTGTAAGCGACGAAGTAACATCCTGAGTAGAGAACCTAATCGTTCTTGATATGCTTGTATTACCGAGTGGCACATAACCAAAAAAATAAAGCAAAGGCTCATTACTGCTTACCCGAAGTGAAGGATTATTTTTCTTTCGGGGAGATGCATGTAAACTTTGCAACCCCAAAGAAAGGGTCAACACTATAATTACCACACATAAAATGAATCTACTATTGAACACCTGCATTATTTTATACATCCCCTTCAGGATGTTTTTAGGTGTTCTTTAAGGAAAGCAAAACCTCCGGTTTTTCCGGAGGTCAACTATACAAATTTACAATTTTTCTTTTAGCGGATAATTTTCCGAGCATATTTGATACCGGAACCCGAAACAGAAAGTATATACATGCCTGACGGTAAAGATTCAAGATTAATTGTTTCTGTTTGACCGGCTCTTGCCTGATTTATACTTTTCAAATACACTACCTGGCCATTTGCAGAAGTTAATGATAGATTTACTGGATTAGAAATCGATTTTTCAAATTGAACTGTTGTTTTACTTGAGCTTGACAAAACGCTTACATAATTATTTCCTGCAATCATTTCATTAGTGGATGAAGTAGTTGGACTCCAGGTTAAATTCCAATCGTCTATGGCTGTACTAGGCCTATTACCACTTCCAATAGAACGTTTCACTGTGACTACACGAACCCAAACAATGTCAGAGATGTTGTTTAATGCAGTACCGAAGTCTGCTGTTACTGCTGTATTGAGAAAAAGTTTATTTCCGGTTGTTAATACCGCGGGAGAGGTAGAAACCGGCGTAAAAGTAGTGGGGTTGGCTCCTATGCCATAATCAACAATCCATGTAGTGGTTCGCGGAGAACTTGTATCAAGAGATTGTAAAAGAAAATTAAGTTTGAAATTTTCTTTGCCGGTTGTATTTGCTATTTGAAATACAAATGCTGCTCCAGAGTCTGCAAAAGCACCTGTTTGACGTACTCCCAAAGCACGATTTGTGCTAGCCGCCTGAGTTGTGCTGTCTGCACCAGGATCTGTTACCTGAGTTGATGATGCAAAATTTTTATATCCTCTTCCAATGCCCCGCCAAGGAGGTGTTACTCCTGAATTCAAAGTAGTATCAGTTCCCAGAAAAATTGGAGTAGCCAGTTTTTTAACAGTGAACCCTGTCGGTAATCCGGCAGAACCAAGGTTGTCAAAATTTTCCGCGTAGGGTGATGTAGTCAGGTTTACCTGAGCAAAACCAGAGAAAGCGAAAAGCACAAGTAAACTCAAAATAGAAGTTCTCATTTTCAATTAAGTTTTGAATGTTTATGGGTGTAAAGTAAGAACAATTTAATCAACTTAAAACAAATCAGTAAAATTAACGTGAGTAATAAAGTGTTTTAAAAAATTAATGATTTAAACTTCACCTGAAATCCACTATCTGCAATTGCAGTGTTTTACTTCCTCTGAATTGATTTTCAACAATAGTATAAACCAGATCTACAGGACCCTTCTGTAATTCTGAAAGTCGTCCTGCCCCTCCAAAAAGAATGCCGGTTAAAGTTACCCCATTTTGCTTTACTACAAATTTCAGATGCTGCTCTTTCACAACATAACTGTGGCCGGTGTCTTCCACTCCCCTGCTTACAAAAACCGGTCGCATATTGTCTGGGCCGAATGGTTCCATCTGACGTAAAATATTGTAAAAAGAAGAGGTAATCTGATCAAAACGAAGCTCAAGATTAATATCAATCGCCGGTACCAGTTGCTCAGGCAAAATTTGCATGGTAACCGCTTCTTCAAAAGCAATTTTAAATAAGGATAATTGATCCTGATGCAAGGTTAACCCGGCGGCTGCGAAATGTCCGCCATAAGTAACAAGGTGTTTACTGCAGGCATCTATGGCGTTATAAAGATTAAAACCGGAAACACTTCTAGCGCTGCCCGTAATAAATTCTCCACTTTGGGTAAAAACAATAGTGGGTCTGTAAAAATGTTCCGTTAAACGCGAGGCAACTATGCCGATCACACCTTTTTTCCAGTGTGGCCTAAAAACAACGGATGTTTTTCTTTGGTCATTTAAAGGATCTTCCTGCAAAACGCCGAGTGCTTCGATGGTCATCTGCTGATCGGCTTCTTTTCGATCTGAATTATCGGCGTGTAGTTGTTCTGCATAAAAAACAGCTTCGTCTTCCGACTTCGAAAGAAACATATTGACTGCTTTTTTAGCATCATCCATTCTCCCGGCCGCATTCACACGAGGAGCAATCATAAATACCAGCTTATGTATATCCATATCTCCGCTAACACCACTCAGATTTTTAAGTGTCCGAATGCCAATGTTCGGGTTTTCATTCGCCTTCTTTAAGCCATAAAAAGCAATCAAACGATTCTCTCCTGTCATTGGAACTATGTCTGCTGCAATTGCAGTTGCTACGAGATCCAGATACACATTAATTGTATCAACGTTCAGATTCATCCGTTCAGAAAGTGCTGTAATCAGTTTGAAACCAACACCACATCCGCAAAGCTCTTTGTAGGGATATTTGCAGTCAATTTGCTTTGGATTCAGAATTGCAGCCGCAGGCGGCAGTTCATCGCCCGGAAGATGGTGATCGCACACCACAAAATCGATTCCCTTTTCCTTTGCAAAACCAATAAGAGATGCGGATTTTATTCCACAGTCAAGCGCGATCACTAAACTGTAAGCCCCATTGATGGCGAAGTCAATCCCTTCCTGAGAAATCCCATATCCTTCTTTATATCGATTAGGAATATAAAATTCAAGTTGTCCTTCTCCGGTAAATTGTCTGAGAAAATGTACCATACAGGCAACACTTGTAGTTCCATCCACATCATAATCACCGTAAACCAGAATTTTTTCATTTTTGTCCAAAGCTTTGCAAACACGATCAACCGCTTTGTCCATATCTTTCATCAGCCACGGACTGTGCAAATCATTCAGCTGAGGCCTGAAATATGCTTTTGCTTTTTCAAAACTATCTATCCCTCTCTGCGCAAGCACACGACAGAGTGCAACATCAATTTTAAGTTGCGAAGACAGCGTTTGCGTCTCCTCCTCAAAGGATGGAAGAAATTGCCAGCGTTTTTCCATGAATCCGGTGTTTTAATGCTTTCTTTCTGTAGTAAATCTCACAAGTTGCTCAAGACCATCTCTGACCTGCGAAGCAGGGAATTCATGAAGAATTTCAAGTGATTCATTGCGATAAACATCCATCTTTTCTTCTGCATATTCAATACCTCCTTTCTTTTTTACAAAATCAATTACCTGGCGAACAGATGTCTTATCCCTGTTTTTATTTTTTAGGACATAAATCATTTCTTTTCGTCGCGATTTATCTAACTGATTCAAAGTATATATAAGGGGCAGTGTCAGTTTTTTCTCTTTTATATCATTACCGGTAGGCTTCCCTACTTCCGCGTCACCATAATCAAATAAATCATCTTTGATCTGAAATGCGACACCTGCTTTCTCTCCAAACAAACGCATACGCTCCGCTATTTCAGGATTGCCTGATGTAGACCACGCACCTGCTGAACAGGAGGATGCAAGAAGTGAGGCAGTTTTGTTTCGGATAATTTCAAAATAAACTTCTTCGCTCAGATTTAAATTCCGGGATCTTTCTATCTGTAGCAATTCCCCCTCACTCATTTGCCTGACTGCCGTGGACAAATATTTCAAAATTTCAAAATCATTGTGATCCAGAGAAAGCAACAATCCTTTGGAAAGTAAATAATCACCAACCAGCACGGCAACTTTATTTTTCCAAAGTGCATTGATTGAAAAAAAGCCTCTCCGCTGAAAAGACTCGTCCACTACATCATCATGCACCAGTGTAGCCGTATGCAGAAGTTCCACCAGCGCCGCAGCCCTGTAAGTTGATTCTGTTGCCGGTCCAAAAAGGCGTGCAGACAGAAAAACGAACATCGGCCGCATCTGCTTCCCTTTCCTTTTGATTATGTAATGCATAACCCTGTCGAGCAACGGCACCTTACTTTGCACAGCCTCCCTAAACTTTGTTTCAAACAATGACAGCTCTTCCTTGAGCAGTACCTGAATATGATCAACAGATGAACCCATAGCGTGCCAATTTACGAACAGAGATTTAATTTTAACGAAGCGCAAAAAAATCCTGTTTACATTTTGTGTTTTCCCGGATGAAGCGCAGCGTCGCAGATTTACATAAATTGCGCCTTCAGTATGGATCAGTTTATCGTTTCAGCAAGAAAATACCGCCCGCAAACTTTCGATACAGTTGTGGGGCAAAGTCATATCACCACGACTCTGAAAAACGCCATCTCCCAAAACCACCTCGCCCACGCCTTTTTATTTTGCGGACCAAGAGGTGTAGGAAAAACCACTTGTGCGAGAATCCTTGCCAAAACCATTAATTGTGAACAAAGATTACCCAACGGCGAAGCCTGCGACAAATGTTCAAACTGTAAATCATTCAATGAGGGCATTAGCCTTAACATCCACGAACTGGATGCAGCCAGCAATAATTCAGTAGAAGATATCAGAGAACTAACCGACCAGGTACGCATACCTCCTCAGTCGGGCAAATACAAAGTTTATATCATCGATGAGGTACACATGCTCTCTGCTAGTGCATTCAATGCTTTCCTGAAAACATTGGAAGAGCCTCCATCCTATGCATTGTTTATTCTGGCAACCACAGAAAAACATAAAATACTTCCCACCATCCTCAGCCGCTGTCAGATTTTTGATTTTAAGCGAATCACTACCGCCGACACTGTTGGTCACCTGCAGGATATTGCAATAAAAGAAGGTATTGAGGCAGAAAAATCTGCGCTCGAAATCATTGCCCGGAAAAGTGAAGGATGTATGCGTGACTCATTAAGCATCCTGGATAAAATAGTAAGCTTTTCGGGAGGGAAAGTTACATATCAGGAAACCATTGAGCATTTGAATATTCTGGACGCCGATTATTTTTTCCGCTTTATGGAAAAAATGCAGCAGCAAGAACTAAATGAAGTGCTTTTGCTGTTTGACAATGTGAATTATAAAGGATTTGAAGGGGATGTCCTTCTGAACAGCTTCTCGGAATTTTTAAGGAATCTTCTGGTTTCTAAAGATGAGAAAGCAGCAGCCTTGCTTGAAGCAGTCGACAGCTTCAAAGAACGGTATAAAATGATGGCAAAAGAAGTTTCAGCCTCATGGATCATCAGTGGACTAAGCCTTCTTAACGAAGCTGAAATTCAATATAAACAAGCCAGGAATAAACGTTTGCATGTTGAAATGACGCTAATTAAGCTGACTTATTTATCGCAAGCTTTAGAAAGCTCTACAGGAAAAAAAAAACTGAGTGAAGAAATAAAACCGGTACGTTTTCGTCTAATTAAGCCTTTTACACCTGCATCAAAACAAACTGCTGCCAAATCGGAAAATAAAGCGAAGCAAAGCACTCCGACCACTCAAACCAATCTGCCGAAAATAACAGAGCAGAAACCAAAGGCTTCCTCTTTATCTACCACCCAACCTTCTCCTAATTCACCAAAAATTATTTCTCCTCCTGCACCCGGTAAACTCGCAAGCATCCGTGGTAAAGTGGCTGAATCTGTCGGGAAACAAAAAGAAATCATCAAACTTGAAAACAATTCTCTTTCAGAAGCCTGGTCAAACTTTTTAGGTCAACTGCGAAATAACCAGAAACTTTCAGCAGCGACTAATTTTGAAATGATGATGCCAAAGATTATGGCAGAAGATGTTATAGAAATTGAATGCCCCGGAGATATACAGATGGGCTTTCTAAGGCAGGAAAAATCACAACTGGTCGACTATCTCCAGACTTTTTTCTCAAATCCCCGCCTTACAATAGAGCCGACTATTTCTGCTCAGGAAGATGACAATACTCCGCCTACTGCCCTGTTTTCAACTAAAGAGCAGTATTTAAAGCTGATTGAAAAATACCCCCTTGTAAAATCAATGAAAGATCGGCTTAACCTGGAACTTGATTACTAATCTTTCATCTTTTTTCTGAAGGTTTTCAACTGAAAAAAACGAATTCATCATTTTGCGTTAATTTCACGCCCCAATTACGACCAAAAAACAGCGATTATGGCAGAAGTTATCAGAATGCCCCTTCTGAGTGATACAATGACAGAGGGGAAAATTGTAGCATGGAACAAGAAAGTAGGCGACAAGGTGAAGAGCGACGATGTGCTTGCCGATGTGGAAACTGATAAAGCAACCATGGAAGTGGTTGGATATGCAGAAGGGACCCTTTTATATGTTGGTGTAGAAGAAGGCAAAGCTGCCAAAGTAAACGAAATCATCGCCATTGTAGGGAAAGAAGGAGAAGATATCAGCAATTTACTAGATACGCCTGCGTCTGCTTCATTATCATCGGCATCATCAGATCCAACACCTCAAGCTGCTGTTTCTGCAACATCAGGTACCGATGCAGAAAAAATCGCACGCGATCTGGGCGTTACAGTCATCAGAATGCCATTATTGAGCGATACCATGACAGAAGGGAAAATTGTAGGCTGGAATAAACAAGTAGGAGATGCGGTGAAGTCGGACGATAGCCTGGCAGATGTAGAAACAGACAAAGCCACTATGGAAGTGGTTCCTTACGCTGATGGTACACTTTTATACCAAGGTGTAGAAGCAGGGAAAGCGGCAAAAGTAAATGATGTGATTGCAGTAATCGGTAAAAGCGGAACAGATATCAGCGGTTTACTTGCAGCAATTAAATCAAATGGCACTGCCCCTGTTAGCACAAATGCGCCACAACCAGAGGCACCACAAACTATAAACCAAGTTGCAGCAAATCCCATTGCTTCTTCTTCAGAAAACGGGCGTGTAAAAGCTTCACCTCTCGCACGTAAAATTGCAGCTGAAAAAGGCATCGACCTCGGAAAAGTACAAGGCTCTGGTGATGGCGGAAGAATTATCAAGTCGGATATCGACCAGTATACCCCATCTGCGGCCGGCCCTGCATCTGCTTCTGCATCTGCACCATCCCTCCCTGCGTTCACACCGGGTGCAGGAGAAGGCTTTACGGATACGCCTGTAACTTCCATGCGCAAAACAATTGCGCGTCGTCTTGGAGAAAGCTTGTTCACAGCACCTCATTTCTACCTGACCATGGAAATTAACATGGATCAGGCTATGGCAGCACGTACACAGCTAAATGAAGTTAGTCCTGTTAAAATCAGCTTCCAGGATATGACCATCAAAGCAGCTGCAATGGCTTTGCGTAAACACCCAGCCGTTAACAGCAGCTGGATGAACGACTACATCCGTACTTACCAGCATATTCATATTGGTAGCGCCATCGCTTTGCCTGATGGTTTAATTGTGCCGGTGATACGCTTTGCTGATCAAAAAAGTTTAAGTCAGATAGCATCAGATGCAAAAGACCTGTACGACAAGGCGCGCAACAAAAAAATTCAACCTTCCGAATTCAGCGGAAATACATTTACAATATCAAATCTGGGCATGATGGACATCGATGAGTTTACAGCCATCATCAATCCGCCCGACAGCTGCATTCTTGCAGTTGGGCGCATCAAGGAAGTAGTGATTAAAAAAGCTGATGGAAACTTCGGAACCACAAATGTGATGAAGGTAACGCTGAGTTGCGATCACCGCAGTGTAGACGGAGCCGTTGGAGCAGCCTTCCTGCAAACTTTCAAGAAGTATATGGAGAGTCCGGTTACCATGCTCGCTTAATCTTAAACATAGTTTACCGCTCATATTGTTCATTATGAAAACTCTTATCATCGGCGCTTCAGAAAACAGAGAACGCTACAGCAATATGGCCATTCGGGAATTACGCAAATACGGACATGAAGTGATTGCAGTTGGCGCAAAGAAAGGCAAGGTGGAAGATGTTTTGATCGAAACAGAAATTCCACAAGAAAAAGTTCATACTATTAGCTTATATCTTAATTCTGAACGACAACAGCCCTATTACGAACAGCTTCTCGGGCTACATCCTGAACGCATCATATTCAATCCAGGCACAGAAAACAAAGCTTTTGAACAAATCGCTAAAGACGCAGGAGCAGAAGTTCTTGAAGCATGTACCCTGGTTATGCTAAGGACCAACCAGTATTAATAAAAAGTTATTTCTGCCTCTGGTGTGCATAAGATGTGCCTTTTCTGAATACGGACCG
>Ga0315902_10014288_pt1 | contig 10211 bp, 9 predicted proteins | sample LakEriMetagenome_9_FD_203523 | JGI IMG/M metagenome (GOLD analysis project Ga0315902, IMG submission 203523) | Freshwater fungal communities from buoy surface, Lake Erie, Ohio, United States - Buoy 12 MA117 | ecosystem: Environmental > Aquatic > Freshwater > Lake > Lake biofilm | place: USA...
GTGCCGGCGCACGAAGGCCTGAACTCAGCGAGGGGCTGCCCGTGCCCGGGAGCCGGCGTTGCTGGTCGAGCGGAGCCAGGATGGCGAAGCGAGAGCAGCATCGAGCGAGCGGAGGACAGGATGTCCGGAGCGAGTGTCCGGCGACGGGCATGGGCAGCCCCGAGCCTCCGCAAAGAGCCCGCGGCCGTACGGCCGGTCGGTAGGTTCAGTGTCCTCGCGCGAGGCGCCCGCGGCCTTACGGCCGGTCGGCTTGTATCAGCGCACGGAGGCCTGAACTCAGCGAGGGGCTGACCGTGCCCTCGAACGGACCGGCCCCCGTCGCTTACGCGATTGGGCTTCCTGAGGGGTGCCCGTCGCATCGCTCAAAACTCGTAGCCCATGCCGGCCTCTACGAGCTCCACGTTCGGGAGCCGCAGCCTCTCGAGCTCGCGGGCGATCTCGGCCGCGAACCGGGCCTTGCGGTGCACCACGATCCAGCGGACGTCGCGACCGAGCTTCTCGATTTCCGTCGCGAAGGTCGCCGGGCAGTGATGCCCCGTCGTGGTGGCCAGGCCGGCGAGCGAGTTGGGGAAGCTCACCTCCAGAAACACCGCGTCGAGCCGCGGGGCGGCGGCGAGGTGCTTCCAGAGCACGTCCGTCGGCCCGGTGTCGGACGGAAACGCGACCGCGGCCCGGCCGTCGTCCACGAGGAAGCCGAGCGTGTCCACGCCGTGCGACACCGGAATCGGGGTGACCGTCAGCCCGGCCCGCTCCACCGGCTCGAGCACCGCCAGCGGCGTGCTCTGCACGAACCGGTCGGCACCGGTGGAGAGTGCGAAGAAGTCGGGCCAGACGCGACCGTTGAAAATGTCGCGATGAATGAAGTCGAGCACGTCTGGAACCGCCAGCAGTTCGACGCACTCGGGACCCGGCTTGTAAACGTTCTCCAGCAGGATCGGCAGCGTCGCGATGTGATCGATGTGCTCGTGCGTGAGGAACACGTGCCGCACGCGCTCCTGCTTCGACAGATCCGAAAGCAGCCCCAGCGGCCCCGCGTCGAAGGCGACCACGTCGTTCACGAGGAACGACACGAGGAACTGGGCCTCAGTGGGCGGGATGCTCGACGGCAGCAGTTCGACCTTCATGGCGACAAGCCTCCTCCACCAGGACCCATACCCAGGACCTACACCACGAAAAAGTCGCGGATCTTCTGGAAGATGTCCTGGATCTCGGGCGTCGCCCGCTCGACGCCCGCGATCGCCTGCGTCCGCTCCGCCAGCCGCAGCCGCAGCAACGTGCCGAACTGTTCCACGAGTTCGGGATGGGCCGCCACGATCCCCCGGAACGAAGCCTTGCCCACCTCCAGAAGCCTGGTCTCCTCGAGCGCGGTGATCGTGGCCACGCGGGGGGCGCCGGTCATCAGCGACATCTCGCCGAAGTAGTCACCCGGACCGAGCACGGCGAGCTTCACAGCGGGAGTGTCTCCTTCGCGAGCCGTCACCTCGACCCGCCCCCCCATGATCACGAACAGGCTCTCGCCGGGATCACCCTGGCGGATCACCTGCTCGCCGGCGGCGTAGACGCGGTCGGCATTCTCCACCGCGAGCTGGTGGACGAGTTCGGCGCGGAGCGGCTCGAGGAGGCCGACCTGCTCGAGGCACTCGATCCGTCGCTCAACCGCGGCATCCGGGGGCTCGGGGGCCGGCGCCGGCAGTTCCGTGAGCCGAACGGCGTGCGTGGCCACGGGGATTTCGATGCCGTGCCGGGCGAGGGCATACCAGATCCGGTCGCGGGCCATGCCATCCACGCGATCGCGCTTGTCGAACTCGGTCGTGAACAGCCGCACCCAGTGCTCGACGCCCCGCTCCTTGAAGTCGTTGGTGACGACCGACGGCGCCGGATGCTCGAGCACCCCGAAGCTCCCCCTGATCGCGTCGAGAATGATCGCCTGCACGCGCTGCGGCGGCACGTCGTAGGGGGTGACGACGTACAGCGAACGCCGCGACCAGCGATCGGGCTTCGTGAAGTTGCGGATCGAGGCCTGGGCGAGCTGGCCGTTGGGGATGATCACGTAGGCCTCGTCGAGCGTGATCACCTTCGTGGCCCGCCAGTTGATCTCGACCACCCTGCCGATGTGGGCGGTGTTCTGGTCGTACTGAATCCAGTCGCCCACCTCGAAGGGACGCTCGGCGTGAATCGCGAGCCCCGAGAAGACGTTGCCGAGCGTGTCTTTGAGCGCGAAGCCCAACGCCGCCGTCACCAGCGCCGACCCGGTGAAGAGGTTGCCCGCGTTGACGCCCGACTCGTAGAGAACGGCGACGAACGCGGCGATAAAAAGCACCCAGCGAAAGACGTCGAGGAAGATCCGCGGCCATGGCCGGGCGAACCGCTCCCAGATGCCCACCGCCAGGATCAGGAGCGTCGACTGCAGCAGCGAAGCCAGCAGGAAGAAGTGGCTGCCGTCGCGGGCCAACGCCGGCGCCTCGGGCGACTCCGGAAACAGCAGGCCGGCCAGGAACGGCAGGGGGGCCAGGACGAACAGAACCAGAGGCCAGACTGTGAGCCAGCGCCGCTGCCGGGGTACCAGCACCACGGCGATCAACCAGGCGATGAGCGCCACCAACCCCTTCCGCTGGAGATCGCCATCCAGCGGCCACGAGGCACCGCCCGGCACGGGAATCTGCAGGAAGAGCATGGGGAGCACCGGTTCCATCGGGCAGGGGGCGGGCCGTCAGTCGTCGGATTGTGCCGATCGGCGGCCCGGCCGACAAACACGCCGCAAAAGCCCCGTAACCGGCCAGCCGCGATGGACGTCGCCGGCCGGATCCGCTATTCTTCGGGGCTTGCCGGTAGGGCGATGGTCGCTCGCCGGGGATCGACAGGTCGGGAGCAGGCATGGTCAAGCTGACGGTTCGCGAGCGTGAGAGCATCCAGGAAGCGGTTCGCCGCTTCCGGAAACTGGTTGAGCGGAGCGGCATCAAGAAGGAGATGCGTCGCCGCGAGTTTTTTGAGAAGCCGAGCGAAACCAAGCGCCGCGCCCGCCTCCGCGCCGAGCGCCGCACCAAACGCAACCGCCTCCTCGGCGTGTAACGGCGCAACCGCGTCCTCGGCGTGTAACGGCGCAACCGAGTCGTTGATCGACGCGTATCCCCTCGCTGGCGCTCGGGGCTTTTTGGCCTCCATCTGTCTCCACAAAGCCCCGAGCGCCAGCGAGGGGTTTCGAGGTTGAACATTTCACAGGTTAAAAACCTGTGCTCCTGCGCCGCAGGTTGAAAAACTACGCTGCTTACTTCCAGTCGAGCGCCACGTCGAGCCACGGGGCGTCGTGGGTCGGCCAGCCGGTGCTGACGCGGTCCACGCCCGTCGCCGCGATCGCGGCGACCGTCTCCACGCGAATGCCCCCGGAGGCTTCGAGCACGACTGAGGCCGCCCGCTCGTTCCGCAGGGCCACGCACCGGGCGAGTTCCTCGACGCCCATGTTGTCGAGCAGCACGATGTCGGGCCCTGCGTCGAGCACCGAGCCAAGCTGCGCGAACGAGTCGATCTCAACTTCGACCACCATCGCCGCCGCCCGCGCGGGCGGAAACGTCTTGGCGACGAACGCGCGGCTCGTTCGCACCGCCTCCGCCGGCGAGACACCCTCGGCCGCGGCCGCGGCGAGATGGTTGTCCTTGATCAGGATCGCGTCGTGGAGCCCGAGGCGGTGGTTCCAGCCGCCCCCCATTCGCACCGCATATTTGTCGAGCAGCCGCCAGCCTGGCACCGTCTTCCGCGTGTCGTAGACGCGGCAGTGCGTACCGGCGACGGCGTCGACGAGCTTCCGCGTGGCGGTCGCCACCCCCGACATCCGGCCGAGCAGGTTGAGGACGGTTCGCTCGGCGACCAACACGCTCCGCGTCGGTCCCGCCAGCGTGGCCACGGTCTGTCCGGCCACCACTGCGGCGCCGTCGCCCACGAGCGGGCGAAACACGAGCCCTGGGTCGGCGATCTGGGCCACGACCGCCGCCGCCGGCAGGCCGGCGACCACCCCCGGCTTCCGGGCAACGACGGCCAACTCGCTGCGGGCATCGGGGGCCACGAGGCTGATGCTCGTCCAGTCGCACTCGTGGGCGAGGTCCTCGAGAAACCAGTCGGAGGCCAGGCGGGCCACGTGCGAGGCGAGCCGGTCATCCCACGCCACCTGGACGAACTCGGGGGCGGCGGGGGGCGTGTGCGGGCTGTTCATGGCGGCGGGTTTGACGGTGAGCGGGCAGGCTGTCGCGTATCCTATCAAGGGTCGCCAGCCGTCCACACGCACCCACCACACCGCCCATGCCCGACGACGTGACACCCGCAGGCGTGCTGCCCGTCCGCTCGCAGCGGGTGCTCGCCGTCGCGATCGCCGCCTCGTTGACGGGAATGGCCGTCTGGTTCATCGCTCAGGGCGGGCTGTCGGGCGGGCTCGTCCACCACGACGCGCCGCCGGCCGCCGCCGGGCGATTGACCGTGAACGTCAACGACGCGGGCATCGACGAACTCGCCGTCCTCCCCGGCCTCGGCCCGGCCACCGCCCAGCGGATCGTCGACCACCGCCGCGAGCACGGCCCCTTCACGACCCTCGACGAACTCCTCGACGTGCCTGGCATCGGGCCGGCCACCCTCGAGGCCATCCGGCCCCACCTGCGGCCGATCCGCCGCCGCGAGGCTGCACCATGAAGCCCGTCCCGGCCAGCCTGCAACCCGGTGTGTTTGAACTCGTCGCCCCCTACGAACCGGCCGGCGACCAGCCGGCGGCGATCGACGCACTCGTCCGCGGGGTTTCCGAGGGACGCAGTTCCCAGGTGCTGATGGGCGTGACGGGCTCAGGCAAGACCTTCACGATGGCCAACGTGATCGCCCGCGTGGGCCGGCCCACGCTCGTGCTCTCGCACAACAAGACGCTCGCCGCCCAGCTCTACGCCGAGTTCCGCGACTTCTTTCCGCACAACGCCGTCCACTACTTCGTCAGCTACTACGACTACTACCAGCCCGAGGCCTACATCCCGCAGCGCGACATCTACATCGAGAAGGATGCGGCGATCAACAAGGAGATCGACCGTCTCCGGCTCGCGGCGACCAGCGCCCTCGTCAGCCGCCGCGACGTGGTGGTGGTGGCGAGCGTGTCGTGCATCTACGGCCTGGGCTCGCCCGACGACTACCGGGCGATGGTAGTCCGCCTTGCCAGCGGCACGACGCTCTCCCGCGACCAGCTCCTGGAGCGGCTCGTGGCCGTGCACTACGAGCGGACCGACGTGGCGCTCGACCGGGGCAAGTTTCGCGTCCGGGGCGACTCCGTCGACATCTGGCCGCCCTACGACGAGCTGGCATGCCGCGTCGAGTTCTGGGGCGACACGCTCGAGTCGATCGCGATCGTCCATCCCACCAGCGGCGAGGTGGCGGCGCGGAAGGACGAGATGTACTTCTATCCGGCCCGGCACTTCGTCATGCCGGAGGACCGCATCAAGGCGGCCGTCTCCACGATCAAGGCCGAACTCGACCAGCGACTCGAGGAGCTCAAGAGCCAGGGCAAGCTCCTCGAGGCCCAGCGGCTCAACGCCCGCACGCGGTTCGACATCGAGATGCTCATGGAGGCGGGCTTCTGCCCGGGCATCGAGAACTACTCGCGGCCGCTCTCGGGCCGTGCCCCGGGCAGCACGCCGGGCACGCTCTTCAACTACTTTCCCGACGACTTTCTGTTCTTCGTGGATGAATCGCACGTCACCGTGCCGCAGGTGCGGGGGATGTACGCCGGCGACCGCAGCCGGAAGATGACGCTCGTGGACCACGGCTTCCGGCTCCCCAGCGCCCTCGACAACCGCCCGCTGATGTTCGACGAGTGGGAGAAGCGGCTGCACCAGACCGTCTTCGTGTCGGCGACGCCCGGCCCCTGGGAACTCGGCCGCACCGGCGGCGAGGTGGTGGAGCAGGTGATCCGCCCTACCGGCCTGCTCGATCCCGTGATCGAGATCGTGCCCGCGAAGCAGCAGGTGGTGCACCTCTCGGGCGAGATCGACAAGGTGGTCGCGGCCGGCCAGCGGGTGCTCGTGACCACGCTCACCAAGAAGCTCGCCGAGGACCTCTCGACGTACTTTCAGGAGCGGAAGGTCCGCTGCCGCTGGCTGCACAGCGAACTCGACGCCTTCGAGCGGGTGGAACTGCTCCGGGAACTCCGCGAGGGGAAGTTCGACGTTCTTGTTGGAGTGAACCTGCTCCGCGAGGGGCTCGATCTGCCGGAGGTGTCCCTCGTGGCGATCCTCGACGCCGACAAGGAAGGCTTCCTGCGGAGCGAGACATCGCTGATGCAGACGATCGGCCGCTCGGCCCGCAACGTGGACGCCCGCGTGATCCTCTACGCCGACACCGTGACGGAGTCGATGCAGCAGGCCGTGGACGAGACCCGTCGTCGCCGGGCCCTCCAGGAGGCCTACAATCGCGAGCACGGCATCACCCCGGAAACCATCCGCAAGGAGATCCGCGCGGGCATCGAGTCGGAGGCGGCCTCGCGGGCGGTGGCGTTCGAGGCGGTGGGTGCCGGCGACGATTCACGGCGGCGGGCCGCCGAGGTGATCGAGCAACTCGAGGCCGACATGATGCAGGCTGCTGCGGAACTCGACTTCGAGCGGGCCGCCCGAATCCGAGACGAGATCGCAGCCCTCCGCGACGGGCGGCCGCGTGGCGGCCGGGCGGCCGGACCGCGTGGCCGGAAGGGCGGGGGAGGGAGCCGGATCCCCAAACCGAGGTCGATCTGACTCAGCCTTTCGGAGCCTCTTCCATGCCCCAACGCCATCGCCCGCCGCTCCACGAAGCACCGCCGGCGATCGACGCTGCGCTCCGCGACCCGGCCACGCTCTGGGACGCCGTGCAACGGGCCTCCGGCGACTACATCGTGATCGTGGATAGAAACTACGTCGTGCGGCTCGCGAACCGGGTGGACTCGGGTTTCAAGGCGGAGAACCTGCTTGGCCGAAGCGTTCTCGACTTCACGAGCACCGAGTCGACGAAGCCCCTCAAGACCGCCATCGACCACGTGTTTCGCGAGGGGACGAACTGCTCGCTGCAGACCCGCGTCCGCAACCCCGAGGGCCAGGTCCGCGAGTTTTCTGTCCAACTCGGCCCCGTGGAGTATGACGGACGCGTGGCGGCTGTGATCCTCTGCTCCGAAGACATCACGGCCCTGAAGGAGTCCGAACGGACGCTCGAACGGGAGCGGGGCATCCTCCGTCGGCTGATCGCCATCCAGGAGAAGGAGAGGCAACTCGTCTCCTACGAGATCCATGACGGGCTGGCCCAGTACATCGCCGGCGCGATCATGCACCTCGAGGCCCATCTCCACGCGCACGAGGGCCCAGAACCCCGCGAACTCGTGGATGGCGTGCGGCTCCTGCGGGCGGCCGCGGAGGAATCACGGCGGCTGATCGGCGGCCTGCGTCCGCCGGCCCTCGACGAACTTGGGATCGTCGAGGCGATCGAGTCGCTCGTGGCCGACGCCCGGCTGGAGATTCCCCAGGTGACGTTCACCCACAGGCTGCCCGACCGACGGCTCCCCAGTTCGCTGGAAACGACGATCTTCCGCCTGGTGCAGGAATCCCTGAACAACGTTCGACGGCACGCCCAGGCCGGTGCGGCGGAGGTCGCGGTGGAACTGGCTCCACGCGGCGTGCACGTGCGGATCAGCGACGACGGCCGGGGCTTCGACCCCGCCACGGTGACGGAGGATCGCTTCGGCCTCGAGGGCATCCGGCAGCGATGCCGGCTCGTGGGCGTGGAGCCCCTGATCGATTCGGCGCCCGGCAGGGGCACGGTGATCGATGTCGTGCTGCCGGTTGATGGCCGGGCTCTCTGAGCGGCTTCCTCAGCCGGCCTCGTCAGGCCGCGGCCTTCCGCAGCCCCTCGATCGAACGCCCGAGCCGTTTCCGACCACCAGCCACGGCAGACTGCGAGGCGGTGGCGGTGGCCGCAGGAGCCTCGAGCACGGTCGGCTGCCTGGTCACGGCGAGCCGGTCCCGCAGCGTCTGGGCGAGGCTGGCGCCGAGGTCCTCGTCGCGACTCCGGGTGCCGACGTCGTCGATGGCATCGGCCAGCCCGAGAACCACCGCCTGCCGCACGCCTTCGCGAACCCACTGGAAGAAGCTCATCGTCACACCCTCCCGAAAACACGCCTCATCGACGGCCCCGCACGGAGCGGCCACAGAGCACGTATCGACCGGTCAGCCCCGGGGCTGCACGCGACCGGCCCGACGGGCGGGAACCGGACTCTGGGAAGGCTCTGCGGCTCCGGAAGACTCTGGCAACCTCGTGAGACAGATCAGGCAGATGTCGTCGCTCTGAGGTTCGCCGGAGGTGTGGCGGGCGACGTCGGCGAGGATCCGCCGGCCGGCATCGGCCGCCCCGGCACCACCCTGCCGCAGCGCCGCCTCGAGCCGGTCGAATCCGTAACACTCCTGCTCGCGATCGAGCGCCTCGCTGATCCCGTCGGTGAACAGCACCAGCGTGGCGCCTGGCGGAAGCGGCACCTCGCACGTCTGAAAGCATGCTCCCGAATCCGCCATGCCCAGTGGCAGTCCGCCGAGGCCGTCGGCAACCGTGGCCACGTCGCCCGCCGGGACACGCAGAAACCCCGGCAGGTGACCGGCGTTGCAGATCGTCGCCACCTGCCGACGCGGATCGAGCACGACCACCACCAGCGTGGCGAAGCGATCGTCCCAGCCGCCGCGGAGGAAGCTCTCGTTGATCCGCGAGACCGCCGCGCCGAGGTCGGGCTCGCTGGCGAGGCAGTAGCGAACGTCGGCCGAGAGCGCCGCCATCAGCAGAGCCGCCGACACCCCCTTGCCGGAAACATCTGCGAGCACGATCGCGAGCCGGTCGTCGGCAAGCGGCACGTAGCCGAAGAAATCGCCCCCCACATGGCGGGCCGACTCGTAGTAGTCGAAGAACTCGTAGCCGGGGAGTTCCGGAGGCCGCGACGGCAGCAGCCCCTGCTGCACGCGATGCGCCAGTTCGAGATCGCGGGCCAGATGCTCGCGGGCCACCCCCTCGTCGTGCGCCAGCGCCTGCTCGATCACCTGCGACGCCTGGCCGGCCACGCCGGCGAGCACTTCGAGATCGGCCGCGGTGAAGCCGGGGCTGACGTCGCGGGAATCGACCTGCACGACGCCCAACAGGCCGCCATTGGACCGCACCACCGGCACGCACATCACCGACCGGATGCGGCAGTCGAGGATGCTCTCGTTGTCGCGAAACCGCGCGTCCATCGCGGCGTCGGCGGAGAGCACGGCGCGACGGCTCTCGGCAACCGTCGTCACGAGCGACAGGCTGATCCGCAGCGGAGACTCCGTGCCGGTCTCCTTCACCCGCTGCGCCCTGACCGCCAGCCGGCCCGACTGCGGGTCGACGAGCAGGACGAAGCCACGCTCCGCCTGCGGAAACGCCTGGAGGAGCCCGTCGAGCAGGCGCGGCAGGACGTCCGCGGCCGCCACCGACGCCCCGATCGCGCGGTTGAGGCCGAGGACGGCCCGGAGCTTCGCCTCCGCGTGCTGCCCAAGCCCTTCGCCCCCCGGCTGCGGCAGTTCGAGCTGCGAGACGATCACGCCGGATGATTCGCCATCGAGGATCACATGCCCTGTGCCGGACGCCTCCACGGGTCGGGCCGCGGTCCGCGGCCGCCGGCGGTTCGCCTCGGCGAACACGAGCCGCTGGCCGCAGACGCCGATCTCGTCGCCGTCTTCGAGCCGTCGGCGGGCCGTCAGCGGCAGGCCGTTGATCAGCGTGCCGTTGCGGCTCTGCAGATCCTCGATGAACACCCCGTCCGAAGCGAACGTGACCGCGGCGTGCTGCCGGCTGACCGCGGCCGCATCGAACACGATCTCGCAGTCTGGGTGGCGGCCGATGATGGTTCGGCCCTCGGCAAGCGGAAACCGAGTCACGCGACGGCCGGCGGTGACGAGATCGAGGAATGGCACGGTTCAGGCAGCGGCTGGGCTGCACGAAAGCGATCGATTCGCGATGTCCACCGCAGCGGAGGATCCGGAATTGCCCACGGCGACCGCCGCGGGTAATCTGCGAATTCCAACGCACGTTGGGGAATGGTGTAACGGTAGCACGACTGGCTCTGAACCAGTTAGTCTAGGTTCGAATCCTAGTTCCCCAGTCTTTACCCTCACGCGCCGGGGGGCTGGTACGGCGGTCCTGAATACAACGTCTTGTGACCCTCACGC
>Ga0315902_10014289_pt1 | contig 10211 bp, 11 predicted proteins | sample LakEriMetagenome_9_FD_203523 | JGI IMG/M metagenome (GOLD analysis project Ga0315902, IMG submission 203523) | Freshwater fungal communities from buoy surface, Lake Erie, Ohio, United States - Buoy 12 MA117 | ecosystem: Environmental > Aquatic > Freshwater > Lake > Lake biofilm | place: USA...
AAGTGACCTTCATGAATCTCGATGGCCAGACCGTGACGATGGAAACCGACGGCCTGCTCTCGCGCGCGTTTCAGCATGAGATCGACCACCTGAACGGCGTGCTTTTCATCGACCGCATGTCCGCCGCGGCGAAAGTGGGCCTGAAGCGCAAACTCAGCCGCCTCATGGCCGAGTGGGAAGACGAAGATTAAAGCGATCGCAGTTTCTCCGCGCACTCGATGATCCGCGCCGCTGCCATTTCCATGTCTGCCAGCGTGTGAAAGCGGTGCAGCGACAACCGCAACGATGAAGCCGCATGAGTCGCATCGTAGCCCATCGCCTCCAGCACATGGCTGGGATGCAACGACGCGCTGTGACAGGCCGAACCGGCAGAGCAGGCCACGTCGCGCTGATCAAGCAGGATCAACATGCCCGCCGCATCGATGCCCGGCAGGCAAAAGTTCGACGTGTTCGGCAAACGCGGCGCATTCCGCCCGTGGATCACCATCTCCGGCAAAGCGACCCGCAGACGCCGCTCCAAAGCATCGCGTAGGTCCGCACGCATCGGGCAAGAAGCGAGTTCCGCGGCTTTTCCGAGCGCCACAATGCCCGGCACGTTCTCCGTTCCGCTGCGTCGCCCTCTTTCCTGTCCACCACCAGTGATCAGCGGCTCAAAGCGGCTAAGCGCACTCACATACAACACGCCCACACCTTTCGGCGCGTGCATTTTATGCCCGCTGAAGCTCGCGAGATCGACCGGCACCTCGCGCAGGTCGAGCGGCAGCTTCCCGGCCATCTGAACGGCATCTGCATGAACCAGAGCACCGTGTTCGTGAGCTAGGGCCGTGATTTCAGCCATCGGCTGGATTACGCCGGTTTCGTTGTTGGCCCACAGGATGGAAACGAGTGCTGCATCGCGAGAGGCAAGCAAGCACTTCAATTCATCGAGATCGATTCGGCCCTCAGCATCCACACTCAGCGCATGCACGCGGCCACCACGGCTCTGCCACGCCTCCGCCGCCGCCAGTCCGGCCGCATGCTCCACGCGCGTGGTGATGAGCAGCGGCTTTTCCGGCCAGAGGCTTCGCACCGAATGATGCGCGGTGTGGATCGACTCCGTCGCACCACTCGTGAAGATGATCTCACCCGGCTCCGCCTGCAATAAAGTCGCCACGGAGACCCGCGCGTGCTCGATGGCCCGACGAGCCAATCTGCCCGCGCGATACGCCGCAGAGGGATTTGCATGGTTGGCCTGCAAAAACGGCAGCATCGCCTCCAGCACCGCGGGATCGAGCGGTGTAGAGGCATTGGCGTCGAGGTCAATCATGGGCGGAGTTTCCGGTCGCGTGCTAAAGCACATTCACCGCAGCGCCACCATCCACCACGATGCCCTGCCCCGTGATGTAGCTTCCAGCTTCGCTGGCGAGCAGCAGCGCCGGTCCGGCCAGTTCACGCGGCGCGGCCCAGCGCTTCAGCGCGGTGCGGTCGGAGAAATACTTCTTCTCCTCATCATTGAGGAGCTTGCCGGGCATGTCTGTGAGGAAAGGCCCCGGGCATAGGCAGTTCACCGTGATGCCATACGGTCCCAAGTCGAGCGCACTGGCGCGTGCGAGACCGATCAGCGCCGCCTTGCACGCGCAGTAAACATTCCGCTTCAAGCGGCCGCCCACGCCGAGCACGCTGCTGATGTGAATCACGCGCCCCCACTTCCGGGCCTTCATGCCGGGTACGAGCGCGCGCGTGAGGCTCATCACACTCGTGAGGTCCACCTCCACGTTTCTATCCCAAACCTCGTCCGTGATCTCATCAATGGCCTGCGGGTTGTTGATGCCGGCGTTGTTGACCAAAATATCCACCTTGCCGAGCCGCATCTCCGCTTCAGCGGCCAGCGCGCGCACCTGCAGGCGGTCCGCCATATCCGCGACCATCCATTCGACCTTCACATCGAGCCCCGCTCCGATTTCCTCGGCCGCGGCCTTCAACTCGTCCGCATTGCGGCTGCTGATGAAGACGTCTGCGCCTGATTCGGCAAATCCGCGAGCCATCGCCTTGCCGAGACCTTTGCTGCCGCCGGTGACGAGCGCGCATTTGCCGGAGAGATCAAAAAGAGGGTGTTGTGAGGCCATGAGGCGCGTTTAGCATGCCTCATGAGAGCGCGCGAGTTTTTCATCATCCTCACCAGCACGGCCGTTTTGACCGCGCAGGAGCCCAAAACGCCCGAAAAGCCCACCGAACCGGAAAAAGCCGAACCCAAGCCGGCAGCCGTTTCCACGCTCGAAACCACAGATCTCACTGATTTCGAAAAACAGCCAGAACGCGTCCAAAAGCTCATCAACGCGGCTTTGGCGCTCACGAAAAAGAATCTGACCTACCTCTACGCCTCGCACGATCCGGCACGCGGCGGAATGGACTGCTCTGGCAGCGTCTATCGCGTGCTGGTGGATGAAAAAGTGGCTTCATTGGACACCATTCCGCGCTCATCCGACCTCATGTGCGAATGGACGATGAACAGCGGCACCTTTCACCGCACGGAGACCGCCAAATCGGTCGATGCGGAGGTCTTCAAAGCGCTGCAGCCCGGCGATCTGCTCTTTTGGGCCCGCCATGAAGGCACGGAGCCCGGCCGCAAGCTGCCAATCACGCATGTGATGATCTACCTCGGCAAACGTGTGAAGGACGGCAGGCACGTCATCTACGGCAGCAGCGATGGACGCAGCTACGAAGGCCAGAAACGCTGCGGCGTCAGTGTGTTCGATTTCTCACTGCCCAAACCAGACGCGAAGATTGTCTTCTACGGCTACGGAGCCGTCCCCGAAGTGAAAAAAGCCGTTCCTGAGAAATCCAAATGACGCTCACTTCAGCGGCGTCGTCGAACAGCTCCGCATGCCGCGCAGGATTCGGTGCGTGCACTGCTCGAAATGAGTCAGAATTTCATCCGCGCTGGCACCTACAGGAAGAACCGCAGAGGCGTTAACGGGCGTCAAACTAAGGCTGTCGAGCAATTGCAGCACCTCGCTGAGGCTGTGAAACAACTGCTCCTCCTGCTCGGCCTCCGGTAGCATGACGAAGGCGAGATTCAGCAGCCAGCGACCATCCTTTTGCAGGATGAAGCGCTGCATCTTGAAGGTGCTGCTGCCGGGCTCGTAGCCTTCCTGGCGGACCAGATAGGGGCCGTGGCCATTTGAGCCCCAGGCGAGGTTCATCACCTCGCAGCGGGCGGGATCGTTGCTGAGTGCGGGCATGGCTCAGGTGAAAAGGATGTGCGTGCCGGCTCCAGCGGACTCGTTGTAGAAATCGCCCACGGTCAGCACGCCATCGACGCGGTCCATGAGGTCCTCCTTCTTCAGCTTGAACATGTCCATCGCCAGCTTGCAGGCATAAATCTTGCCACCGGAGTCGGAGATGAGCTCCAGGAACTCACGCACGGGTGGGATGTCGAGCTTCTCCATCTCCTTGTTCATGAGATGCGTCGCAAAGGCCGAAACGCCAGGGATCGCCCCCATCACGGTCGGGAATGGAATGGTCATCGGCAGGCCCAGCATGGGCATGGCCATGTTTAGCGCGGAATTGCCCACGGTGGATACCTTGAGGCTGTCGAGCGTCTTGTTCGCCAGCGCGTTCAGGCCAAAAAAGGTGAAGAACAGCGAGGCCTCGATGCCCTCCATGCGGGCGCCATTCGCCATGATCAGCGCCGGGTAAATCCCATCCAGCGAGCCTCGGCTCACGATGATGGACATCTTTTTCACAGGTTGTTTGTCGTCGGACATACAGGTTCTTGGTTTGTGGTTCTTCGTTCTTCGTTGGTTAAATGCAGCCGACGGGCTTCGGAATACCGGCAATTTTTGAGGACTTCTTCAGCGGGCCGCCGGGGAAGAGATCGTAAAGTTCCTTCGTCGTCACGACGCCGCTCTTGCCCATGCTGCGGATGGTCAGCGCCGCGCCTTTGGCCTGCTGCTCACGCAAATAACGCACGACCTTCATGTGGCCGTCGCCGAGTGCTCCGATGCCTTCCTCCACCGAGATCGCGGCGGCGATGGCTTCATTCCATTGGGTTGCGTCGGTGAGATAGCCTTCCTCGTTCACGTCGATTTCAGTTCCTGCGATGTTTTTTTTCATGGTGGTGGTTGGGATGAGGGTTTCGTCATTCTGAATTCGTCATTCGTCATTCCGCGAAAGCGGCCGGTTTCTTCTTCTGTCGGCTGATCCCCGGCAGCGGCCAGGCTTTGAGCAGCACGTTCCAATACACATGCCGGAAGGCCAGTTTGCCGAGGTGATTGAGCCTGCTTTCTTCCAGCAGCTTCATGGGGCCAAACGAGAACGGGAACGGCCCTTCATGCGGCTCATACTCGTAGTTGAAGTCGATGAGCAGTGCCTTGCCGTTGCCGGATTCGATGAAGCAATTCGAATGCCCGTCGAACTCTTCCTTCAGCGGCTCCCCCTTGATGTGGCGCATCAGATTGTCGGCGAGCGTTTCACTCTCAAAGTGTGCCACGGAGCCGGCTTTCGATGCGGGGACGTTGGTCGCATCGCCAATGACGAAGATATCCGGGTGCTTGAGCGATTGCATCGTGTGCTTGTGCGTCGGGATGAAGTCGAGGTCGTCACCAAGGGCGCTGCGGCGCACGGCCTCGTCGCCCATGTTCGTCGGCGTCGTCACCAGCAGGTCGTAAGGCACCTCGCGACCGTCAAAGCAAACCAGTTTGTCGTTTTCCTGGTCCACACGCTCCGCCACGAAGTCGGTGACGAGTTCGATGCCCTTGTCACCAAGCAGATGCCCGAGCTTTTTTGATGCTTTCGGCTTGGTGAAGGCTCCGGACAGCGGCGTCACATACGTCAGCGTGACTTTGTCGCGAATGCCGCGCTCGCGGAAAAACGTGTCGGCCAGAAAAGTGAACTCTAGCGGAGCCACCGGGCATTTGATCGGCATCTCATTGATGTGCACCACCACGCGGCCGCCGGTGAAGCTTTTGAGCTTCTCCCGCAGCGCTTTGGCACCATCGAGCGTGTAGAAGTCATGCACGTTCACACGCCATTTGGGTCCCAGCATGCCCTCGGTCTCCTCCGGAGCCGTGCGGCAGCCAGTGGCGACAATGAGGAGGTCATACTTCAGCTCGCGACCGTCCTTCAGCGTCACCGCATGGTCCTGCGGCGTGATTTGATCTACCTCGGCCTGCACGAACTCAACGTCGCGCGGCATGAAATCCCGCGTCTTCCGCACGATTTGATTCTCCTCATACAGACCAAAGGGCAGAAACAGAAAGCCCGGCTGGTAGAGATGGTTTTCCGAACGATCCACCACCGTCATGCGCCATTCGGAAGCGGGCAGACGACGGCGCAGATGGTTTGCCATCATGGTGCCTGCCGTGCCGCCGCCGAGGATGAGGAGGTGTTTGCTCATGGTTGAGGATAGGTTGTCTTGCAAAACTACTATATGAGCGTATGCGTATATGCAATATTTAACTCCAACTCAATTTTCTTCCTCATGAGCGCCTCTCTCGAATCCGATGCCCGCGGCATAATCCAGCCCTGTCCTGCCTGCGGCACCGCGAATCGCATCGCCTATGCCAAAGCTGCCTCACAAGGCCGCTGCGGCACCTGCAAGGCCGATTTGCCCCTCGTCTCCTCGCCGGTCGAAATCAGCGACATTGAGGCCTTCACCGCGCTCGTCAGCCTGAGCCCGATCCCTGTCGTCATCGACTTTTGGGCGCCTTGGTGCGGCCCCTGCCAGATGATGGCCCCGGAGTTCGCCAAAGCGGCTGTGCAGGCCGCTGGCGAGGCACTCTTTGTCAAAGTGAACACCGACGAGCAACCACAAATCGCCGGACAATTTCGCATCCAGGGCATTCCGGCCTTCGCATTGATCCGCGATGGCAAAGTCGCCGCCCAAACCAGCGGTTTTCAGCCAGCGGCAAGGCTGCTGGCGTGGATGCGGCAGTCCTGACCGATGCATTCACCACTCCAGCACTCCCCTTTTCCATGCTCCTCTCATTCATGCCGGGAAAGCGTTTGATTTTGAAATGCCTCCGCGCACAAGAAGAAACCGTTTTCGCCTTCGAGGGTCCTTCACCGCGGCCAATTGCCGCAGTGACTTTCGGCGGCGAAATCCCCCCCCCTAAACACCCATGAAATCGCTCATCGCCTCACTCGCCGCAGTCACGACACTCCTCTCCGCCACCGGCCTCCAGGCCCAGGCACCCGCCACTCCTCCTGCCTCTTACATGATGTGCATGGCCTGCCATGGCATGGACGGCAAAGGCATGGGCGCAGGCACTCCCACCCCGATGGCTCCGCCGCTTTCCGGCTCCAAACTCGCTGGATTCACCGATGGTGAGCTTATGGCCTCCATCGTGTTCACGGGCATCGAGAAGCAGGATGCAAAATTCCTCGGCATCATGGCCCCGCTAGGCGCCGCCTTGAATGACGCCCAGATGGCGGAAGTCCTCACCTTTGTGCGTGGCAACTTCGGCAACAAAGCCCCCGCTGTCACCGCCGATCAGGTCAAAGGCTGGCGCGAAAAATACAACGGCAAGCCCATGCAGAAGCGCGCAGACCTCGAAGCGAAGCTGAAGTAAGCTTTTGCGATCTCCATTCGATCCAAACAAAACGCCCGGCAGGTCCTGCCGGGCGTTTTTTGTGAGGTGGAAATCAGCGCCGCGCAGTCATGGCAAACATCAGCCCGATGAAAGCACCATACAAAGCCCCGCGCCACCATGTCGAGGTGAGCGGACAGGTGCCGGAGCTGCATTGGCCATAGTAGCCCGTGAGCGAGCCGAGCGCGGCTCCGATGGCGATGGGGATGATGTAGCGTGTCATAAGGGTCAATTTGGACTGCGGCAGCCTGCTGCCGCTTTGAGGTGATGGCAGCCCTGCTGCCGGGGTAAGACTCCGCTTTGTGTGAAAAGCTGATCTTTTGGACTACGACGGCCAGCAGGCTGGCCTGGAAAAAGCGGCAGCAGGCTGCCGCAGTCCATGTCACTTACTTGCCGCACTTACCTCCACCACAGCAACCACCGCCCTTGTCATTGCCGCCTTTGCCGCAAGTACTGATGCCGAGCGGGGCATACAGCGGGCAGAAGCGGATGAAGGCGGTGAGTAGCGGCACGGCGCCGAGGGCTCCGAGCCAAGAGTGATTGACGATGCCGTAGGCGATGAGGCCGAGGCCGAGGATGATGCGCAGGGCGCGGTCGATGGTTCCAATGTTGGGTTTCATATGGATTTGGGTTCGGGGTGAGAATGCTTGTTCGCCATGAAGTAGAGCACCGGCACGGCCATGCGGCTGATGAACAGGCTTGCGATTTCACCGGCCATTAGTGCGATAGCGAGACCTTGGAAGATGGGATCGGCGAGGATGACAGCGGCTCCAACGACGACGGCCATGGCGGTGAGGAGCATCGGGCGAAAGCGCACGGCTCCGGCGTCGATGACGGCCTCGCTCAGCGGCATGCCTTCGCGCACGCGCAGCTCGATGAAATCGACAAGGATGATGCTGTTTCGCACCACGATGCCGCCGCCGGCCATGAAGCCGATCATGCTGGTGGCCGAGAAGAAGGCGTCCATCAGGCCATGCGCTGGCAAAATGCCCACCAGCGAGAACGGAATGGCGATCATGACGATGGCAGGCGTCAGGAAGCTGCGGAACCAGCCGACCATGAGGACGTAAATCAGGATGATACACGCGCCGAAGGCCGCGCCGAGGTCGCGGAAGACTTCGATGGTGATGTGCCATTCGCCGTCCCATTTCATCGCGGGTTCGGCATCGCTGAAAGGCATGGAGGCGTTGAGGATTTGCAACTCCGCGCCGCTGCCGCCGAACTCGCGCGTATCGAGCTTCCTGAGCGCTTCGTTCATCTGGAAAATGGCATACACGGGGCTTTCGACGATCCCGGCGACATCGCCGATGACGTAGGTCACGGGCATGAGGTTCTTGTGATAGAGGCTCTTCTCGACGGTGACGTGCTCGACCTTCACCAGCTCACGCAAAGGCACGAGTGGCGAGCCGCTGGCACCGGGTTCTGGCAATGCGTTGGCATCGCCGGAGCGCACGCGGAGCGCCAAAAGTTCCTCGGGCGTGGTTTTGGCACTGCGGGGCAGTTCGAGGCGAATGTTCACGTCTTCCTTCTCGGCGGGCTGATGCAGCAAATCGACGTTTTCGCCATCGACGGCAATTTTGAGCGTCTGCGAGATCGTGGCCGCACTGATGCCGTGCAGCGCGGCTTTTTCTTTGTCGATGATGAAGCGGGCTTTTTGCTGATCGGCCTCGATATACCAATCCACATCCACAACGCCCGGCGTGGATTTGAAGATAGTCTTCACGGCTTCGGCGAGCTTCTGTCGTGCTTCTTCGTTAGGCCCATAAATCTCGGCGACGAGTGTTTGCAGCACTGGCGGACCGGGCGGCACTTCGGCGATGGCGACACGGGCTTTGTAGCGATCCGCGATGGCCGTGACGGCGGGACGGATGCGTTTGGCGATGTCGTGGCTCTGCGCTTTGCGTTCGTGTTTGCCGACGAGGTTCACCTGGAAGTCGGCGACGTTGGCCCCGCGACGCATGAAGTAGTGACGCACGAGGCCGTTGAAGTTGTAGGGCGAGGCGACACCGGCATAGACTTGGTAATCGGTCACTTCCGGCTCGGTGCGGATCGCAGCGGCCATTTCGCGAGCGACGGCGGCTGTTTGCTCCAGTGACGAGCCTTCTGGCATGTTCAGGATGACTTGGAATTCGCTCTTGTTGTCGAACGGCAGCATTTTCACCTTCACCCAGCCGAGTCCGACGGTCGCCATCGAGCCAAGCAACAACACGGTGATGCCGATGAGGAAAGCCCAGCGCCAGCCGGTGTGATGCAGCAGCGGCCCCATCATGCGGCGGTAGAGTTTCGTGAAGAAATCCTCGGGATGCTCGCTGGCGTCGTGATGTTCGAGGTCTTTGGCCGATGGCGTGCCGTCGGTGAGCGTCGAATATTTCTTCCCCCAGCGCAGGATGCGAATCGAAGCCCATGGCGTGACGATGAAGGCGATCAGCAGCGACCAAAACATCGCCGCGCTGGCACCAATCGGGATCGGGCGCATGTAAGGCCCCATGAGGCCGCCGACGAAGGCCATCGGCAGCACGGCGGCGATCACGGCGAAGGTGGCGAGGATCGTTGGATTGCCCACTTCGCCCACGGCTTCCACGGCGATGGCGGACCAGTTGCGGCCTTTGTTTTGCGGCAGGTGAAAGTGCCGAACGATGTTTTCGACCACCACGATGGCATCATCCACGAGGATGCCGATGCTGAAGATGAGCGCGAAGAGCGTGATGCGATTCAGCGTGAAGCCGTAGAGGTAAAAAACGAGCAGCGTGAGCGCCAGCGTGGCCGGAATGGCCACGGCGACGATGCCGCTCTCCCGCCAGCCGAGCGTGAGCCAGATGAGGATCGCCACGCTGAACACGGCGATGCCCATGTGCAGCAGCAGCTCGTTGGATTTCTCCGCCGCCGTCTCGCCATAGTTGCGGGTGATGCTGACGGTGACATCGGCGGGAATGACGCTGCCTTTGAGCAGATCGATCTTGTGCAGCACTTCATCGGCCACGCTGATCGCGTTCGCACCGGGACGTTTGGCGATGCTGAGCGTCACAGCGGGCTCTTCGGAATGTGGTGCAGGCGTCCCGCCTGCTTCTTTCGCAGCCGGGACGGCTGCACCACTCTTTCCGAAGCCGTGAAACACATACTGCGTCGGTTCTTCGCCGGTGTCGGCGATTTCGGCGACTTCGCGGAGATAAACGGGACGACCGCTGAACACTCCGATGACGACATCGCCGACTTCGTGAGCCGTTTTCAAAAAGCCGCCGGTTTCGACGAGCACTTCGTTGTTGCCGGTGGTCAGGCCGCCAGCGCGGAATTGCCGGTTCGCCTGCTGGAGCATCGGCACGAGGCCTGCGGGGCTGAGATTACGACTGGCGAGCTTCACGGGATCGAGCAACACACGCACGGTGCGCCGCGAACCTCCGATCAGTGTTGTCTCGGCCACGAGCGGCACTTGTTTGATCTCTTCGTCGATCTGCGCGGCCAAACGGCGCAGCGTGAGGTGATCGTAGCGGGCGCTGTGCAAGGTGAGCGCGAGGATCGGCACGTCGTCGATGCTCTTGAGCTTGATGAGCGGTGCGCTGACACCCATCGGGATGCGGTCGTAGTTCGAGCGCAGCTTCTCCGTGAGCCTTACGAGGCTGACATCGGGATCTTCGCCCACTTTGA
>Ga0315902_10014290_pt1 | contig 10211 bp, 10 predicted proteins | sample LakEriMetagenome_9_FD_203523 | JGI IMG/M metagenome (GOLD analysis project Ga0315902, IMG submission 203523) | Freshwater fungal communities from buoy surface, Lake Erie, Ohio, United States - Buoy 12 MA117 | ecosystem: Environmental > Aquatic > Freshwater > Lake > Lake biofilm | place: USA...
CCGGCCCCGTGGGTGAATGTCCTCGCGAATCCAAACTTCGGTACTGTCATCTCTGAGACCGGCAGCGCTTACACCTGGAGCGAGAATGCCCACGAGTTCCGAGTCACACCGTGGGCCAATGACCCAATTGTCGACCCCAGTGGCGAGGCGTTCTACCTGCGTGATGAGGACAGCGGGCAGGTCTGGTCGCCGATGCCGCAGCCGGTGCGATCAACGACTCCGTACATCTGTCGCCATGGCTTCGGATACAGCGTCTACGAACACACTGAGTCCGGCATCACAACCGAGCTGTGGGTCTACGTGGGAGTTGAACAGCCCGTCAAGTTTGTGCGGCTGAAGATCCGCAACCACTCGGGTCGAACGCGTCACTTGTCAGCCACGGGGTATGTCGAATGGGTCATGGGGGAAATGCGATCGCGCGGGCTGATGTCCGTTGTCACGGAACTCGATCCGCAGGGTGGGGCCTTGCTCGCAAGGAATCCGTTCAGCCTCGAGTTCTCTCAAAGAGTCGCATTCTTCAATGTCTCTGAAGCCGATCGCACCGCAACGGGGGATCGGACCGAGTTCCTTGGACGCAACGGCAGCACAGCCAAGCCGGCAGCGATGACCAGGCAACGACTCTCCAACAAGGTCGGTGCCGGGCTCGATCCCTGCGGAGCCCTGCAGACCGAATTCGAGCTGGTCGATGGGCGGCAGAAGGAGATTCTCTTCACGCTGGGCGTCGGTCGCGATATCGACCATGTGCGGCAGATTGTCCAGCTGATTCAGCAGCCGCAAGCCGCGCAGCGGATGCTCGATGAGGTCTGGGAGTTCTGGAAGCGCACGCTGGGGGCTGTCTCGGTACAGACACCGGACCCGGCCCTCAATCTGCTGGCGAATGGATGGCTACTCTACCAGACACTGGCCTGCCGCTATTGGGCACGCAGTGGCTACTACCAGTCCGGCGGTGCCTTCGGGTTCCGCGATCAGCTGCAGGACGTCTCCGCGCTGCTGCATACCCGTCCCGACACGATTCGCAGCCACATGCTGCTCTGTGCGGCTCATCAGTTCGAAGAGGGGGATGTTCAGCACTGGTGGCACCCACCCGCAGGGCGCGGGGTACGGACCCACTTCTCCGATGACTTTCTATGGCTGCCGTATGTGGCCTGTCGCTATGTCGAGGGGACTGGGGATACCGGAGTGCTCGACGAGGTGGTTCCCTATCTGGAGGGACGCCCCGTGAAGCCCGAGGAGGAAAGCTACTACGACCAGCCACTCAAGTCGGGAGAATCTGGCACGCTTTACGATCATTGCGTGCGGGCGATCAATCGCGGGGTGACGCATGGACCGCATGGTCTGCCACTGATCGGCGGCGGTGACTGGAACGACGGCATGAACCTTGTGGGTGAGCAGGGACAGGGAGAAAGCGTCTGGCTGGCGTTCTTCCTGTACGAGATCCTGCAGCGGTTCTCAGTGCTGGCTCGCTCCAAGGGTGACATCGCGTTTGCCGAGAAGTGCGACATGGAAGCGGCTGAGCTGAAGCTCAACCTCGAGCAGCATGCCTGGGATGGGGAGTGGTATCGCCGGGCCTACTTCGACAACGGAGACCCACTGGGAGCTGCGATCAACTCGGAATGCCAGATCGACTCGTTGCCGCAAAGCTGGGCGGTGTTGTCCGGAGCGGGCGATGCCAGACGCTCTCGCCAGGCGATGCAATCGGTCGATGAACGGCTGGTTCGCCGGGCCGAGGGACTGATCCAGTTGTTCGATCCCCCGTTCGACAAGTCCCCGCTCGACCCCGGCTACATCAAGGGATACCTCCCCGGAGTCCGCGAGAACGGCGGGCAGTACACCCACGCCGCGATCTGGACAGTCATGGCGTTCGCCAAACTCGGCGACGCCGACAAGGCCTGGGAGCTGTTCACCCTGATCAACCCGATTCACCACAGCTCCACCCCCAGCCAGATTGCGAAGTACAAAGTCGAGCCCTATGTCGCTGCTGCGGACGTCTACGCTGTCTCTCCTCACACAGGCCGCGGCGGCTGGACGTGGTACACGGGATCGGCCAGCTGGATGTACCGGCTGATCACAGAGTCCCTGCTGGGGCTACACCTGCAGGTCGATAAGCTCCGTGTCACTCCGTGCATGCCAGATTCGTGGACGTCCTTCCAGGTCCACTACCGATATCGCGAGACGGTCTATCACATCACCGTGGTGGTCGTCGATTCCTCAGCGCAGCCCTGTCGTGTGTTGCTCGATGCAGTGGAGCTTTCCACGGACGAGATTCCACTTCATGACGACCGCCGCGACCATCGTGTGGAGATCAGGCTTGGTCGGGATTGATCGCTCGCTCCAAGTTTTTCACTCACGACAGAGCTGAGTACCGCACATCCGACGAACCGGTCCAACGGAAAATGGATACCGGCTTTTACTGATCGGATGACGACTTTCGTGAGCACGAATAAACAGTTTCGATCAACTTGGTCGATTCGAGCCGAGAAACCGGATTGCATCTATCTATTGTGGCAATGATGTCTAGCATGGGTTGTTGCCAAGTGAACTGTGAAAGCAGCTGACTGGGCAGCGGAATTCGGAAGACAAGAGAAATTGCAGTCCGGTCAAACCCGGCAGGCAAGATCGACTGTAAGCCGACGCGGAGAGTTTCCTGGAAACAGGGAGTGCTCCACGTCGGCTTTCTTCGTTTCTGTGTCTGAAAAAGACAGCGAAGAAACTTCCAGGAGGCTTCATGACACGGTGGTCATCATCGTGCCGTGGCGCTGGGGGCAGCGGCTCACCTTCGGGTCGTCCCGGACATGTTTGCAGGAGAAGACCCATGCTACTTTTCAACAGCCCGACGCGTCGTCGCAGCAACCACTCCGATTCCCCGGCTGGAATCATCCGGTCGCTGGAATCCCGTGTTTTGCTTGCCGGCAACGTCTCTGCCAGCCTCTCGGCGGCCGGGACACTGACGATCAACGGAGACAGCAACAACAACCGCATCGACATCACAGATGACGGCCTTGGAACCATCGTGGTGCATGAGGACGCGGGAGGCAGTGTCAATGGCAGCAACGACATCGAGTTCAATTCGGCGGATGTCAAGAACGTTGTCATCAACGGTCGGGCCGGTAACGACGATGTGCGGGTTGTGGATCTCGACATCTCCGGATTCCTCACTGCCAATCTCGGAGCTGGGATGGACGACTTCTCGGTCGACACGTCCCACATCGGTGGAAAGCTGACGATCCTCGGAAGCGTGGGGAACGATCACATTGACCTGTTTACCACCGAGGTCGATGGAGCCACCTATATCAACTCCGATGGGGGCTCGGACCAGGTTCACTTCCAGGACTTCCTCGCGCATGGAATCGTGACCGTCCTCACCGGCGTGGGTGATGATGAAGTGGAAATCTTCGACGGTGCCTCGACATTCGACCAGGCGGTCAAGGTCCTCACCGATGGAGGTTCGGATTATGTACGAGCTGGCGACGGAACAACCTTTGACGGATCAGTGACCGTCAAGACTGGAGGAAATGCCGATCGGGTTGAGGCCTCCACGAGCACATTCAACGGAGATGTCACCGTCCTGCTGGGAGCGGGTGCCGACGAGATCACCTTGACGGGTAACACCTTCAACCAGTCAGTGTTCCTGGACGGTGGAGCCAACCAGGACATTCTGTTTAACGACGGAACCAACATCTTTGCCTCAACCCCGACGATCAAGAGGATCGAGACGACGGTTCTCTAAGTGTCCAGGGAACAACGCACCCCAGTTCTCAGGTTCGTTGAATCGCAGCCCTGGACTGTGATTCAACGGCCTGAGAGGTGGTGCTGCTTTCCGTAGCCAGCGATTCCTCAGATATAGCGGACGAACGGAGTGTCCTCCGTGTCCCAACCCCCAGACGCCATGCGTCTAGCCCAGGAGTGACCGATGTTCACCAAGGTACGAGCGACGAAGTTTCTGTTGCTGGGAGTGCTGTGCGCAGTCCCCGGCTGTAACGAAGGCCGACCTGCCGCCGATGGCAACCGTCCCGCCAATTCTCCTTCAACAACGGTCACCGCCAACCGACCGGATCTTGACCGGGAACGTACTGCGAATTCCGGATCGGTCGATCCGACGAACACCGCAGTCAACAAACGTGATCGCGATGCAACGGAGAAGACTCCGTTCGATCAGAACGAGAACAGATCGGACATCGACGTGACAGCCAAGATCCGCCAGCAAGTGGTGGATACCAAAATGTCGGTCGATGCCCAGAACGTCAAGATCATCACTCAGGACGGCCGGGTCACTCTGCGAGGCCCTGTAGCAACTGAGCAGGAAAGGCAGCGGATTGACGACATCGCCAAGAGCGTGGCTGGGGCGGACAAAGTCGACAACGAGCTGGAAGTTTCCCGGAAGTAAGAGGTCTCACGTGGACACATTGGCACTCACAATTCTGCCCCTGGCAGCCATCAAGTACTCGCTGGCATACCTGCTGGTGGGAGGTGGATTCTTCGGGGCCGTCGTCATCTTCTTTCTCGCGAAGATGATGGGAAAGTAGCAGCCTGAAATGCCATCCGGCATTTCAGAGGACTCTCAGGATCAATTCCGACAACCAAGTCATCAGGAGGACAACTGTGTCCACATCTGTTTTCTGTACCGCGACCTCGTCTCAGACCGACACCATCATGCGCAACCTGGAGGCAGCGGGATTCACTCCCAACGACATCTCCGTGCTCATGGCCGACAAGCGCGGCACGCGTGATTTTGCCCTTGAACACAACACCAAGACTCCCGAGGGGACCGTAACTGGGGCTGGTTCGGGACTTCTCGTGGGAGGGGCCCTGGGCTGGTTGGCTGGTATCGGCGCACTCGCGATTCCGGGCCTGGGACCATTCATCGCCGCGGGTCCAATCCTCGCTGCCCTCAGCGGTGCAGCCATCGGTGGAACGCTGGGTGGCATCACGGGAGCCCTGGTCGGCATGGGGATGCCCGAGTTCGAAGCCAAGCAGTTTGAAGGAAAAGTGAAAGCCGGCAGCTACCTGATTTCGATCCACTCGGAAGACGCCACCGAGACCGAACGAGCGAAACAGATCTGCGAAGACGCCGGAGTAACGGATGTCACGACTGCTTCGGAGCAGGCCGTGCCAACGCGTAGCCCGCAACGTGCTTCGAACAACTGAGATGGATCCTTCACAGCGTGGCGGACGTTCCGCCACGCCCTGTGTGGACTCAGTCCATCTCTCACCAAAACACATTCACCCAGGAAACGATCATGGCGATTGCCACCCTCCACGACTTGTACGTGGACGAACTGAAGGATCTGTACAACGCAGAACATCAGATCCTGAAGGCCCTTCCCAAGATGGCCAAGGCGGCTTCCCATGCGGAGCTGACACAGGCGTTCAAGGACCACCTGGCTGAAACCAAGGTTCAGGTCGAGCGACTGGAAAAGATCTTCAAGAAGCTGGACGTCTCTCCGAAAGGGAAGACCTGTAAAGCGATGGAAGGTCTGCTCGAAGAGGGCAAGGATCTCATGGCCGAAGACGCCGATCCGGCAGTCCTTGACGCAGCCTTGATCGCCGCGGCTCAGCGTGTCGAGCACTACGAGATGGCCGGATACGGATGTGTTCGCACATTCGCGAGGCTTCTGGGATATGACGAAGCCGCTGACATGCTGCAAGAAACGCTCGACGAGGAGGGGACCGCTGACAAGAAGCTGACGGATCTCGCCGAGTCGGTCATCAACTCGGAAGCAGTCTCGCCAGACACCAGCAGCAATTAGTGACGGCGCCATCGCGCGTCGACCGTTTCTTCATTCACTCACAGGACTACTCTCATGTCAAATTCCATCGTGACTCCCGTCGTCAACAAGGTCGAAGGAGTCTTCGACCGAGCCAAAGAAACCGCCGCGAACGTTGGCGATCGAGCCAGCCAGGCGGTGACCGCGGTCGGTGATATGGCCAGCGAAGCCGGTCACTCTGTCGGGGCGATGGCCAGCCAGGCCGCCTGCGACATTGGCCAGAAGGCCGATGATCTGACAGCCAGTGCCGGGGCCAGCATCAAAGGGCTGGGCGACAAGCTCAGCCAGAATACACCTCAAACCGGCATGGTCGGTAATGCTTCTCAGTCGGTCGCGAAGGCCGTGCATGACGGAGGTCAGTACATGCAGGACGCCAAGCTCAGCGGAATCGCCGAGGATGTCGCCCAACTGATCCGCAGGAACCCCATTCCCGCAGTCTTTCTGGCCATCGGTCTGGGGTGGGTCGTCGCACGCAAGATGCGGCACTAACGGCCTCTTGAAAGGAGGCGGGGCACGGGCTTCGTGCGCCCACGCGACAATGCGCCATAGAGAGTGAAATCATGCAGTCAGTTCTCGATCCTCCGCCAGACGACGTGGAACGGCCTGCCGAACATCTCGAACCCCCTCTGGTGCAGTCCGCTGCATCGCTGGTCGGTGGGATCGTGGGGGATCTCAAGAGCCTGATCGAGCAACAGCTTCAATTGACGCGGATGCAGATCGAAGCGGAACTGCGGCAGCGAGTTGTCGCGATGGCGGTACTCATGGCAGGAGTCGTGATGCTGTTTGTCGCGACGGTGTTTGTCTGCTTAAGCGTCTCCCACCTGCTGCACTGGATCGGTTCCCCTGTGGGAACTGATCCTGCGAAGTCCCCCTTGTGGATGTGTCACGGTGTCGTCGCTGTGCTCCTCGGCTTGATCGGTGGGCCGATCGCGTGGATCGGTCGGCGGAGGTTCCGATCCGTTGTTCCGTTTCAAAACCCCGTCAGCGAACTCTTCCAGAAGAAACCCTAATGATTGAGACCCCTGAACTCATCCAAGAGCAAATGAAAGAGACCAAGTCCCAGCTCTCCGACAAGCTGGACTCGCTGGAGCAGCAGCTTCATGTGGCCGACGCCGTCCAGACAACCCGCACAGCTGTGGCTGCAACCGCAGAAGCCGTGCAGGCGACCGCAGCCACCGTCTCGGGAGCGATGCAGTCGGTCAGTGAGGCCTTCGATATCCGTCGTCAGATCACGCAACATCCCTGGATCGTCCTCGGAGGTGCCGCCGCCTTGGGTTATGTCGCTCATCAGCTCATGAGCGAAGCACAGCAGAAGGTCGCTCCGCCCTTTGACGAGGCCGCGACGCTGGGTGAGTTCGCAAATGTCAACGGCCAGACTGCGGAACAATCAGGCCATCCGATCAACTTGGCGGCCACTGCAGCTGCAACGCGAGCGTACAACAAGACACTGATGATGAGTTCCCCTCTGCTTCAGCTGCAAAGCCTGGCGCTGAACACACTGGTCGGAATTGCTCGGGAGTCCGCAGCTCTGGCGGTTCCTCTGGTCGCGGGCTATCTGACGGCGCAGTTCAATCGCACTGCCAGCCAGGCGGCTGAGACTGCCAGCGCCGAGACTCCCCGGACTGAGTAGCGAATGGTTCTCAGCGTTCCGTGGCTCGTGAGGTAACGAGCTGCTCCGTCACACAGTCCTCAACCCGATTCTGAAAGGCACTTCCCATGGCGAATACTGCAGGCGTCTGGATCGATCATCGCAAAGCGGTCCTGGTCCGTTTGATCAATGGCGGAGAAGAGATCCGAGAGATCCCTTCACAGATCGACAAAGCCTATCAGCCGCCGACAGGGCCGGCTTCCCAGCAGCCCGGTCGGCCACACGGCTTTGTGGCTGAAGATGTCCTGGAACGGAAGCTGATGAGTCAACTCAATGTCTTCTATGACGAGGTCCTGCGGGGGCTGCAGGGAGTGGACTCGCTCCTGATCCTGGGCCCCGGCGAAGCCAAAGGAGAGTTTCACAAGCGTCTGAAGACCAAGAAGTTCCCTTGCAACACCGTGGAAGTGGAAACAGCCGACCAGCTGACCGATCCCCAGCTGGCAGCCCACGTCCGCCAGTACTTCGCGACGATTCATCCCGAGCATCTGACCTCATCTACAGAGCGTTCCGCTCAGCACAGCTGATGAGCCCCCCATCAACAAGCGGCACTTGCTGCTCGATTTCCCAAACACTTTGGCGGTGTGCATCTCAGCCGCATTCCACTCCGGAGACAATTCGATGTCCCGAAAAACAAGTCCTCAACGGTGGATACTCCGAGGAGTCATCGCGTGTCTGGCACTATCAACGAGTCTCGCACACGCTCAACTGCCAAAAGCGAAAACCGTACTGTCCGACAACGCGCCTGCCGTTCTCCATGAGGACTTTCCGGCAGTCATGGCGCGCATGCTGGCCGCGAAGCCAGGAATCCAGGAGCAGCACAACGAACTGCTCGCGGAGCGCTACGATCTGGGCGACCACCCCGCTTCAGACGCCAAGATGGCACGCAGCAAACCCGTGCAAGGTCAGGTACGAACGCGGCTCTCGAGCGGCATCACGTGGGACAAGCTGAATGCGATGTCGCCCTCTGAAATTCGCGATCAAGGGCTATTTCCCGCTGGGTTTATGCCACTACCACACCCGAACCATCCAGAAGGGGGCATGCTGTTTCCCAAGTTCCACATTGAGGAAATCAAGAAGCAGGAGGCCCGCGATCTGACTCGCTTTGACCTCGACTATGACCTGCCGGATCATCTGCTGCCGGAGTTTCCCCCGCCGATGTTCCTCACAACACGCCCCGACCTGGGAGATGTTTCGCAGGGGAAACTGGTCACGATGGACAACTACTATGAACTGTTCAGTAGCATCCTGAACCCGAAGCAACTTGAGGGAGTCCGGTTGCTGGTATCACCCGTGATGCAGCAGCAGTTCAATCAGACAGGCGATCGACGTTCAGTGCGCCCCAGCCGAGGAGTGACTTGTTTTGACTGTCATGCCAATGGACACACGAACGCGGCCACGCACCTGGCCGGAGATGTCCGACCGCAGGAGTTTCGCCATCGCATCGACACGCCGACTTTGCGTGGCGTCAACATTCAGCGACTCTTTGGATCGCAGCGGGCACTCAAGACGGTCGAAGACTTCACCGAGTTCGAACAGCGAGCCGCCTACTTTGATGGCGACCCGATCCTGGCGACCAAGAAGGGAGTCAACGTGCTGGAACGTGGCAGCCAGGTTCACTTCATGGCCGAGTTTCAAGAACTGCTGGACTTCCCGCCGGCTCCGAAGCTGAATGTTCTCGGCAAGCTGGATTCCGTGCAGGCGAGCGAATCCGAGTTGCGAGGGCAGGGACTGTTCTTCGGGAAGGCCCAGTGCAGCCTCTGCCACCCGGGTCCCTATTTCACCGACAACTTAATGCACAATCTGCGGGTCGAACGATTCTTTCAGCCGCAGCTGATTCATGGACGCATGGCGAGTCAGGACGGACCGATCAAGACCTTCCCGTTGCGAGGGATCAAGGACTCGCCGCCCTACCTGCACGATGGTCGACTGCTGACACTCGATGACACGGTGGAGTTCTTCAACCTGATTCTGGAACTCCGGTTGAACGCAGATGAGAAGACAGACCTCGTGGCATTCCTGCGCGTGCTCTGATTGAAACGCGTGGGAATCGGCTTCCGAGGCCCGACAAGCTTCATCTGCAACTCAGAAACAATCCGCGCAGCTCGCTCACCAGCGTGGAGGCTGACGTCCCGGCTGCGGCTCTCGTGTACGGCGCCTTGGTATCGCTGGCTACTGGGGCTTAAGTGCTAGCAGATGGTCGGATCGCGGAGTGCATGCGATACAGATCCCGGACCAGATCACATCCAACAACGAAGGAACTGTCATGATCCAGCCAACACCAGCAGAGCTGAAGCACCTCTCGAGTCTGATCTCGGGCATCAAGGTGGCCATGCTGACCACCATCGATCCGGATGGAACCCTGCGGAGCCGCCCGATGGCGACGCTACCAGCGGAGTTCGATGGCACACTCTCGTTCTTTACGAACATCAGTTCCCCCAAAGTGGAGGCGGTGCAGCACGACCAGCAGGTCAACGTCAGTTATGACGACTTCGAAGCTGATCGTTATGTGTCGATTTCGGGCCGGGCCACATTGACTCAGGAGCGACAGAAACTCGAAGAACTGTGGAGCCCGATCTTGCTGGCGTGGTTCCCGCTGGGACTGGAAGACCCGCAGCTGGCATTGTTACGAGTCGAAGCGGACAGCTGGGAGTACTGGGATGGCCCCACGGCGACGATGGTCCCCAGGGATTGTCATAAGTCGGCGCCATTGCTGGCTGAGGAAATCCTGGCAGCGGAGAAGCCACGAACCGGTGACATGAGTGACACCTGGGTCAGTCAAGACGTGGGAACAAGTAAGG
>Ga0315902_10014298_pt1 | contig 10208 bp, 3 predicted proteins | sample LakEriMetagenome_9_FD_203523 | JGI IMG/M metagenome (GOLD analysis project Ga0315902, IMG submission 203523) | Freshwater fungal communities from buoy surface, Lake Erie, Ohio, United States - Buoy 12 MA117 | ecosystem: Environmental > Aquatic > Freshwater > Lake > Lake biofilm | place: USA...
TTACCAATAGCTAATGTAACTGATGAGCAAATGAAGGCTGCTGAAGATTATATGTATGGGATGATTGTTGCTCAACTTCCTTATAAGGAAATACAGGCTAGATATAATAAACCTCAACCTAGCTCAGGTGGAGGAGGAGGAGGTCCTAGTTCAGGCAATACAATTGAAAAGATTTATTCAGACTATTTATCAGCTGTTGAGGGTATAGGATTAAATGAATCTAGTTTTGATACGAATCTAAATAAAACAGTAAATAATCTTCAGTCAATTCTTTCACAAGTCCCTGGTGGCCTTGATCTTAGTGTTGAACCAAGTGGTTTATTTTCAATTAATTTAAAGAAAGGAGATACAGTTATTAAAACATTTAATACTCTTGCATTAACCCCAGACAAACAAAGGCAATATGTTAATGAGTTTAAAGGAATACTTAGTAACTTAGCTGAACCAGCTGAATTAGCAATTTGGACAAAAAGATCTGGTGCAGGTGGAGGAATTATGTCTGATTATTAATTAATCAATACAATCATACAACATGAACGAACAGGCTATTATAGATTCGTACAACATAGCTGTACAAAATGGATATAAGAAATCAATTGATGAGTTCAAATCATTGCTTTCTACTAATTCAAAGGCATTAAATGATGTTTATAATTTAGCCGTAAAGAATGGTTACAGTAAAACATTAGATGATTACAAGGTATTGATGGGTGTCTCTGCTTCTCCTGCTGATATTACAGAACAACCAAAAAAAAAAGAAGATACTACGGGATTACCTTCTGGGGTTGGTTCTTCGGCTTCGTCAAAATTAGCTGATGATTTGAGGGCTCTAGGTATTAAGGTAGAACAGGATGAAAGTATACTAACTAAAAAACCTAGAGAAGCTAAGATAGGTGAATCTAAAATGTTAGCAGCAAGCGAGTCTACTAGGGTTCCTAACCTTAGAATTCCTCAGAAAGATCAACAGCCTGATGAGATAGATAAAAAATTAGAGCAGCTTCAAAAAATTAGTTTTGATGAAAAAGTTGAAAAACAAAAAATTTCTACTCCATTATCATATTTAAATATTTTTTCAAACACAATAGCAAACTTACCTGCTGATGTATTAGAATCATGGTCAATTGCATCAGCATTTATTGAAAGACAATTAGGTAAAGCAGGTTTTCCTGGAGCAAATCCTGATCTAGCTGCAAGAGATTTGTATCAATATCAATTAGCAGAAGATTGGAGAAAGTACATGGATGAAATTTACCCAACTAATCAAGAGGATAGGGCTACATTTTTAGGAGGAGTTTTTACTGGGTTAGGACAGGCAGTTCCAATGGTTATGTCTGGTGGTATATCAGCTGCAAGTAAATCAAAGGCAGTTATAGATATAGCTAAGACAGCATTAAATACTGGTACTAAGCTTACTCCATTTATTGATTTAGGGAAAAATATAGCGAAGCAATCAACATCTCCCACTGGTTTGATAGGCGGGTCTCAAATGTCTTCAGCAACGTATAGAGAAGCTATTGAGTCTGGAGCAAGTGAAGATCAAGCTCAATTATATGCTATTGAAAACTTTTTTGTTGGAACAGTGGTAGAATCACTTCCAGTGCAATCAATGTTTTCAAGAATGCTTAAGCAAGAACCTACTGCAAATATTTTAAGAGTTATAAAAGAAGGTGCTATAGGTGGTTCTGAAGAAGCTTTAACAGAAATGTGGCAAACTACATATGAAAACTGGTCTGCTCAAAGAATCTATGATTTTAATAGAGAAATGTTAGATGGAGTTGGGGATGCTGGAGCAGTAGGTGGAACAGTTGGTTTTTTATTAAACTCTGCATTGTCTGCGCTAGTAGGTAGAAGAGCTAGAGTTAAAAATGAAGAAGAAGCAAAGGTTTTAGATAAATCAATAGATGAAATTAAATCAAAGATAAATACTGTAAATAAAAACAATGAAAATATATCTAGTGTTGCTGAGGAATTAGACTCTATAGAACCAATTGTTTTAAATTATGGAGACTCTAAATACTTTTTTACTAAAGATAAATCTGGTAAAATGGAATTAGCTGAAGAGCCTATGCTTGAAGATCAAGCAAAGTCAATGTCTAATATGCTTGGAAAAGTTTATAAAGGACTTGATTTTTCTATTGAAGAAGTAAGATCTAATGATCCATACACCCCAGTAAAATATAATGTAGTAGCCAGAGAAACAGAAACTAAACCTATACAAGAAGATGCCGTTCAAAAGCAAGCAGCAGGTCAAGTACCTGTACAGCCAGAAGCCAGAGTTGGCCAAGAGGTGGCGCAAGGAGAACCCCAAGCAGAACCTCAAGGCGTTACCCAAGAAGGTCAAAAAGAAATAGCTGATGAGAATGTAATCCTAAGTGGATTGCGTGATGGATTTAAGGCGGTTACTCGCAACTCTTTTGACATAAGATCTGATGCAGATGTTATGCAGAATATAGAGAATAGAAAATCTTTTACTACTTCAGTAACTAAGAATGGTAAAAAATATCTAGTAGTAGGATTAAAGCTAAAAGATGTTGAAGCAACTACCTCAGGAAGAGATGGGTATTCATTTGCTGCAATAGAAGACGATGGGAACTTACCTAGTAATGCTGTCGATGTTCTTACTCAGAAAGCTGTGTCTAATGTCTCATCTGTTTATCCTAATATAAAGGAACCTACTATTGATATGTTTGCCCCAGTAGAGGGTAAGCAAGAAGTAATCCCTACTAGCATTCAGTCGGATGTAGATAAGATTAATGAGGCGAGGAAGAAGGAGCTTGATGATTTCAAGGGTCCACTTAATCAGCCTTATTTCATAGGTGATGAGACTGGTCCAACTGTAGAAGAGTTCATCAACCAGAAGTACGACACACAGATAAAAGAGCTCAAGGATAAAGCCACTCCTAAGAAAGGTCAAATCCAAGAAGGGGGGTTAACTCAAGAGATTAAAAGAATACTTCCAGAACAAACTGATCTGACTGATAAAGAGAAACAAGTTCTTAATAATTTAAGTAGCACTGAGAACATAAGTCTAGATGAGGCTGAGAAAATTTTCAGAGGATATAAGGTAAATGATTATTCTAAGTTTAATAATTTGCTTAGAAGAGGATTGCCTATAACTAAGGAAAATCTTATTAAAGAGGGCGTTAAAAACGAAGAACTAGCTACCTTATTAGAGGAGGACTATAATAATTTATCAAGAGTATTATCTAATTCTACATTTTCTCCTCAAGAGCAGACAACTCTTTATAGAGTAATGTTCGATGGAAAGAATATACTAGATGAATATAATGAAGGAGATATAATATCAGACAAATCTTTTGCATCTACAACAATTGATGAGAACTGGGTCAAGGACGCTAATCGTCCAATGATAAAATTTGAATTAGAGAAAGGTGATCAGATAAATGGGTTCTATGCAGGTGGTGTTGAGAAAGAATTTATAATTAATAAAAACACTGAGTTTGTTGTAAAAAAGAAAGAGGTTATCGATGGCAATACCGTTCTTACAGTAAGTCTACCAAAACCTCAAGCACAAGAAGAAATAGTAACTCCACAACAAATAGAAAAGCAGAGAGCTGATTTAGACATGGAGGTTAAGGCTCTTGAGGAATTACTTGATGACCCTAATCAGGAGCCATTGTTTAAGAAGTCAGACAACGACACCAAGTTTGGTGAGTCAGCTGATGTAGTTGAAGATGTAGTTCGTCAGATAAATGAATTGCCATCTGGTAATGTTACCACTACTATCACTCCTAAACCTCAGAAGCCAATCGACATAGATGACCTTGAGTCTAGAGCTGATGTACCTGTAAAGAGAACTACGTTCGATGTAATCAAAGGTATACCTGCGGTCTTCTCTATATCTGACCAGTTGAGAATTGGTAATGTTACTAATCCTAACACAGGAAATGTAATAGACAGACTGTTCGGTGGCTTAGGTTTTGGTTTCACCAAAGGTCACGAAGGATTCGCATGGGCTAATACTACAAAGGATGAGGCACAGAGTCTTGTGGATAGAGCTGTGTCTGTATACAATAATAACAAAGCGCTGTTTGATGATTGGTGGTCAAATAATCCTGAATATAATGGACTAGTTCCATTGAACATAGCCAAGATGGCTGAAGGATCTATCATGTCAAATGAGGCATTGTATCGTGTTATCAAAGATAACTTTGCATCATTTCCAAAGAAGAATAAAGTAGATGCTCTTAACTATCTTACTAAGAATAGAATACCATCTATTATTTATTCTCTAAATAACAGTTTAAAAAATCCTAACCTAGCAAAGAATGCTAGGAAGAGTGTTGAGAAAAGAATAAAATCACTTACAAGTATACAGGACAAAATAAAATCAGGTAAGGTAAATTCTATAGACCAACTGCTAGATCCTTCTTTTTATCTTGAGCTTTCTTTGCCTGTACGTGCTGAGTTGATTAGTCAATTAACAACTGGTAGTCCTAATAAGCCTGGCGAGAAAAAGGCTTCTGGATTGCCTGGTAAGAATACCGTACCACGAGCTTTACTTGGAATTGACCAGGATGCTTCTCTGTCTGCTAAGGCAATTGGAGAAGCCAACCTAAATAAGGTAAGCCTTTCTAATGCAGTAGAGACTATCACTGAGCCATCAATGAGAGATGTTGAGCCTCGTCAGATAATTGCTATCTATGGTATTGATGTCCTAAATCCAGCAGTAAAAGAAACTGTACACCCTAACTATAAGTTTGGTGTAAATGGTAGACCAATAGGTGTACTTGAGAATAGTGTATCCATACAAGAGGCTTATCCTTTTGCTTATACAAATATCCTTGAATCTCTTATTTCTCAAGAGGAAAAGACTGGAGCAGAGTTAAAGGCTGCTCCTATAGAGTCATTAATAAATGAAAATATACCTGTCGGTATTGGCTTACCAAACTTAGAATTTATTGGGGCTATTTCTCAAGGGGTAATGAGTAATGCTCAGAAGTTATCTGCTTGGATAAACAAATCATTCCCTAGTGTAATAATGTCTACTGACGCAGAGACATTTTCTAATGTACTTAAGTCTGATGGCGTAAGGATTCAGCTAAAGGGAGATGAAGTAGTGTACGGTGTAACTGTTGATGGAGATATCTATATAAATCCAGATGTACACAATAGTGATTCAGCATTATTTAACACAACTATTCACGAGTTCGGTCACGTATGGCTAGACTTCTTAGATACTACAGCTGAGGGTAAGTCTTTACTTAATCGTGGAATTAATCTTGTAAAGAAGACTGGTGAATATCAGGATCAACTTAAGAAGTTTAATGGCAATCAATCTAAGGCTGCTAACGAAGCACTAGCTATATTGATAGGCAACAGAGGCGAGACTATTGTCAATGCCTCATTGAAAAGCAAGTTTCAGGAATGGTTACTTGGAGTTTGGAAGTATGTAAAGGATAAATTCAAATTATCTGGTGACCTAACCCCACAAGAAATCCAAGACTTAACTCTTGATCAGTTCTTGGGTACAGCTATTGCTGATTTGTTTAGTGGAAAAGCATTGCCTGTTGGTGAGATTCAGCTAAAGAAATTAAAGAATCCGGAGGCAGCATTCAGTAAGTCAGACTCAATAGATAGTATAGTTGAGAAAGGAAGAGCTAATGGATTCTCTGATGAGTCAATTAAGATTGTATTAGACAAGAGAGGATTTTCTGAACAGGCTATCAATGAAGCATTGGGTAAGGAAGCTGAGAAGCTACCTGCTAATTATGAGCGAATGATTGGTCAGCTTGAGGGTGTGATTGAGAAGTCCTTGGAACGTGGTACTAGTCAAGAGACAGCCATGCAGAATGCCATCAACTACCTACAGGGCACGAAGGTATACGAGGAGGCTAATGACGTTCAGCGTGAGGCTATGTTCCGTGATGTACGTAAGCGATTCAAGAAGCGTGAGAAGTCTGCACCTACAGCTAAGAGAGTACTAGGTCAGAAAAAAGACGTTGTAACAATCACTGTTGATTTGGCTAAGGAGAGAGATAGAATCATTAAGGAACAGATAAAGCAGGCTAAAGAAATCACTGGTGACCTTAATACCAAGCGGAGAATGATTGCAGATGCTATTAATAAGATGGCAACTGAAGGCAACATTGGTGTCAAGAAGGTGGAGGCAATGCTTAAGAGATTAACCAAGCTAAATGTAGATAGCCCTACTGTTGTTAATAAATTTATAGACTATGCATTTAAAGTTTTCCAAGATGCTGAGTACTCATCTAAGCTATCTAAGGCTAGAAGTCTTAAGTCTAACATAAATAAGATATCAAAGAACAAAGAAAAGTTTGCTAACCTTCGTGACTTAGGGTCTAAGTTTGTGGCTATAGACCCATCCATGCTTACCTCTACTGAATTGGTAGAGTACAATGAGGTAGCTGAAAAGATATACAAGTCTATTCAAGGATCTAACTTAAAAGGAAAAGGAAACTTGGTTGACATGGTAGTCGAGGCTGATGCCAATGAGTATATTGATGGTGTCGTTGAGAAGCAGCAGAAGCAAATGCTAGAGGACTCAATTGCGGAGATGAGCGAACTACTTGGCATAGAGTTAACTCAGGAGGAATACTTCAAGCTAATGGATTCTCAGAATGTAGATGAGCAATTGAACAAGAAGTATAATGAGGCCGATACCAGGGCTGCTATTAAAAAGTCCTTTGATCTTTACTCCACTATGATTGATGAGTCAATTAGTTCTGGTAAGGATTTATTTACAGGGGAGGAAGTAAGTTATTCTAACATTCAAAAGAAAACTATACAGGAGTTTATAAAGATGGACATCAACTTGTTAAATACAAGGGCTGCACTAGAGGCAGTAGATGCTCTGATGAACTTCATGAATAACGGATCTATCGCTAAGATGAATGCGGTTCTATCCAAGTACAAAGGTCAGAAGAATATGATTGACGCTTTAAATGATGGGGTTAAATCTAGAATTATTAAAAAGTATTTCTCCAAGGGATTAGGAAAAGTTCTACTAGAGCAGACTGCCAACATCAATATACTATTCGAGAGAGTCTTTGGAGGATTCACAAGAGGACAGAAGATGGAGGAGGCAATGGGTGTCGCTGACTTGGTTAATGGAAAAGCTAAGGGACAGAAGGAGGCAGACATAATTGTGGAAGAGTACATAAATAAATACTTTAAGACCAAGCCAAACAAAAAGGAATTCAATACAGCAGAGAACAATATTGAGAGGGGCATGGGAGCATTCATGTCTAGAAATATTAATGGAACGGATGCTGAGATTAAGGCTGAGTTTCAAAGAAGGAAAGACTTAATACTAAAGGTTAATGCCAATGGTGAAAGGACAGGGTCTATTGCTGAGCTTGAAAAAGGAAACGAGCAGGAAGTAGAGAAGGCTAAAATATATCAGGAGATATACGATAAGATTCTATCAGACTCTAATACGGTGGAGGATGTTCAATCTAAAATGGACAAGACTAACCTAGAGGCGATTGAGTTTTGGCAGAATAAGTGGAGAGATAAGTATCAGGATTTATCTGATGTTGCCCTTGGGATATACAACAAGGTGCTAGATAAGGATACTAACTTTACTCCTGATAGATATTCTAAGCTTAGCTCAAGCACAAGTGAATCTACTAATCTTCTTAACGAAGACATGGCGTTCTTAGTTAATACTGGAAACTCAGGTCTGTACAAGAAAGAGACAGGAGTTTTGATGACTCCTACAAGACCAAAGAAACTACCTACTGATCCTAAAAGTGGAGAAGCTAATCGATACATTGATTTATCTTTTGATACCAATAACTCTAACGCAATGTATGATGCGCTAGTAGATATCAATACTGCAGGTGCCATAAGACAGATAGATGCGGCTATGAACTCAGCTGCATTTAGAAAGATTATGGCCAATCAGGATGATGCTAATCTTGTAAGGAGTAGAATTAATCTTTATGTAAATAACATTAGGAACAAGAATCCTTTTTCAAATAATGAACTAAAGAACTTTGTAAAAAAACTAAATAGAATATCAGCAATAGGTGTTGGTCAATCATTGGGTGGCGTAACTCAGCCTATAAAGCAGACTATCCCTATCGCGGTCAACACTTTAATAAATGCAGGGTCTCTTGATGTGAGTTCAATATTCGATAAGTCAAAGCAGGACTTTATGAATAGATCTGGTAGGGCTATTGCGAATAGAGGAATTGAATCAAGAGCCCAGGTATCAACGCTCAATAAGATGGTTGATGAGATTGCTAAGAGCAGAGGAGAGAAGCTATTTAGAAATATTGAGATGGCAAACCAGTGGGTTCTTAAAAATTTCTTGGTTAAATGGGATGTGGGAATTGCACGTGCATCTTGGATGACATACTATCAGCAGTCGCTTAAGAAGCAGGGTATTAATCCAAATAGTATTGACTACAGTACTCATGAGGTAAATGAGAAGGCTGCAAACTATGCTCAGCGTCAGGTTGATAGACAGCAGAATGTTTCAGATGCAGACATGGCTGGAGAACTACTATCAAGTAAGGAGCCAATGACTCAGGTATTTACAAAAATGCTTATGCCTTTCTCTTCATTTAGAATGAATCAGTCGGCTAGATTAGGATCTGACTTAGCTGTTCTAACGAGTCTTTCTTCTGATTTTAATGACAGAAAGATAGCGGCTAGATCAGTAGTTGGGTTTGCCTTTGAGATGGTTGCGTTTAGAGCTCTATCTACTGGCATACTTATAGCAATTTATGACATTGTTAAATCATACATAGTTGATGATGAGGACGAGGAGGATAGAGAAAAAAAGATTGACTCAATCGTAAAGGGGCAGCTTACAAGCACTGTAACTGATATGTTCTCTCCTATTCCCATAGGGGATCCTTATGTTCAGGCAGGAGCTTCTGTGTTGCTAGAATCTTACCAGGACTTGTTAGGTGTAGAAGAGGAGGATAGAATATCAATATATAGTGACAGCAAAAAGGATATGATACAATCTCTAGGCACATTTGGTATAGCCGGTGGACGTGCTCTACAGCTAGTGGAAATGAGTCAACTAGCTTCTGGTGAGGGATTTAAGGATAACTACAATAAAACTAAGTACGTATCCAATGACTACAGGGAGGCACTAAAGAAACTATTCGTTCCAGCCATAATGTCCAACATCGGACTACTTCCTACTGAAGTAAATAGTATTGTTAGAACCACAATCTCTGAAGCTAAAAAGAACTCTTCAACAAATGAGTCAGGAGAAAAGTCTAAGAAGACATCTGGAGGTGGAGGTGGAGGTAGCAGAGGTAGAGGTATGAATAAGACCGACATGAAAAAGTATAACCCTGAGTTATATAATCAGATGTACGGTCCAGGTTCTGCTACTTATGAGGTAGATCAGGAAATAAAAGCTTTAGAAAAACAACAGAGGAAGATGGAGGAGCAAATTAAAAAAGAAATATACGGAGGACGTTAAGTATATCTAATGTATTTCAATCCCTTTTGGATATCGTAGTAAACCATCAGCTCTCCTGTTGCTGGTTTACTCACGCTTCCATTGAGGTTATCTGCTATTGCATATATTACCCCATCATCACAGGACCAGATTAATAATGGGTTGAGTCTCTTTTCAATTAGCTTAGATAACTTTATGAGTGATACAGGGAGGGGATAGGCTGTCTTCATTGTCTTTAATCTACCAACAACCTCAGCATATGCTATGAGATTATTATCTTTATCAAAGATCTTGTAGTCTATGTCTCTTGGATCAAGCTTCTGAAAGCTTCCACCAAACACATTAACAAAAGTTGTAATAGCTTTTCTCTCTCTTCTGATATCCTCTTCGGTTTCAAAAGTCTTCATCATATTCAATTGTTTTTATGATATCTCTCAAGTCTTTTATAAAAGATTTGATGTCATCTTTTACAGACTCATACTCTCTATCCACAAGCTTCTCGTAGATAGTAGTCACGCTAACATGGAATCCTTCAGTGGTAAAGGCTATCCTAGCTGCTCTGTCTCTTTCTTGTTGGACTCTATCATCCATTCTTTTTCTGTTATAAAGTTATACACTGGCTTCATTTTCTCTTTGAGTAATCTAAGTTCCTTCTTAAGTGCTTCATTCTCTTGCACTAATCTACCAACAATATTATAAGAATTAACAGTTTCGTCTCTAAATTTATTCATGACCACCATTTCTTTGCATTTTAAATACAGTTTTCTAAAATTTGAATCTACCTCTAGTAGTTCAT
>Ga0315902_10014299_pt1 | contig 10208 bp, 10 predicted proteins | sample LakEriMetagenome_9_FD_203523 | JGI IMG/M metagenome (GOLD analysis project Ga0315902, IMG submission 203523) | Freshwater fungal communities from buoy surface, Lake Erie, Ohio, United States - Buoy 12 MA117 | ecosystem: Environmental > Aquatic > Freshwater > Lake > Lake biofilm | place: USA...
TTGTTAGAGCAAGCGATTCGTGACCCCATTTAAAAACGAACACAAAGGTGTAGTTACAACCCAAGTTAACCACCAAAGCCATCAAGCTGGCTATCATCGGAAGCCAACGTTTCTCAATCGCATAAAATGCTGGCTGCAACACTTTCAGTCCTGCGTAAAACAAAAGCCCGCAACCATAGGCTTGCAGCGCACCAGCCGTCGCTATGCGATCCAGCTCATCGAACTTACCGCGTTCATAGAGTAAACTCACAATCGGCTGTGCCATCACCACCAAGCCCACCGTGGCGGGAAAAACCAGAAACATCACAAGCTTCAGACCTTTGAGCAGGGTCGGCGCGAAATCTTTTCCTATGCCGTTAATCGCTGCCCGTGACATTGCGGGCAACGTCACGGTTGCCACCGCCACGCCGAACACTCCGATCGGCAACTGCATCAAACGAAACGCATAACTCAACCAGCTCACCGCGCCCTCACCTACACCGTAGGCAAACATCGCGTTCACTAACACATTCACCTGCGTGACCGATGCTGCGATCACTGCCGGTATCATCAGTTGTATGATTTTTTTCAGCCCGGAATCGTTCCAGTTGAAATTCGCTTTGAACCGATATCCCACCGCCAGCAAAGCAGGAAACTGACACACCAACTGCGCCAATCCCCCGATCAACACCCCCCATGAAAAGCCAACCAAACTCCGTGGACCCCATTCCGGATCCATCCAGTAACCGATCAACGCACCACCGATCATCGAACCGATGTTGAAGAAACACGAAGCCAACGCCGGCATTCCGAACACATCCCGCGCATTCAACATCCCCATGACCAGAGCCGATAAGGAAACGAGAGCGATGAACGGATACATGACCCGCACCATTTCAATCGTAAGAGAAATCTCTTCCAAATTGTAAACGCGCGGGGTCTTGCCCGATCGCGAAAACGCCGTCAGCAAATCCACAATCCACGGCGCAATCGCTATCCCGACCAACGCAACCAAACTCATGAACACCGCCGCCAAGGTCATCATCCGGTTCGCTAAAACCCATGCGCTCTCCACACCATCGGATTTCACCTTTTTAGAAAAGGTCGTCACGAAGGCCTGAGAAAGAGCCCCCTCTGCAAACAGATCCCGCAACAAATTCGGCACTTTGAACGCCAGATAAAAGCAGTCCATCCAGCGACTACCGCCAAACAAGCCAGCAAACAACACTTCACGAACCAGCCCAAGCACTCGGCTCAGCATCACCGCTACGCTCACCTTCCATGTTGCCCTAACTGACATCCAAGACGTTCATCCACTATGCGTCCCCCATTTGCAATCCCTTAGAAACAACAACCCCAGTTTCCTCCCTTTACGCCAACCCAGTCTTCAATCAAAAATCAACAATCGTCATTCATCAATCGTCAATCAATTCTAGAAAATTGCGCGATTTGGTTATTCGGTTTGATTGACGATTGATGATTGTTGATTTTGGATTTTTGAACGAAAATCCCACCATGCCCTCCCGCGGTCGCCACCAATCCACTTCCAAAGAATGCCAGCGCATGATTGCAAAAATCGAGGCGATACCTGGTGTGATCGGCGTCATCATTGGACTGTCCTACGGTGGAAAATCTCTCGGCACGGAAAAATCCACGGGAGCTATCCGCATCCAGCGCCCCATTTCCGGAGGATTGAAAGCAGTCACTCAAACCGAGAAAGGCCTGCAGGAACTCTTCATCCGCACGGCAGCCGGCAAGGAAGAGGAAATCACCAAGGCCATCAACCAGCTAGATTGATTAGTTGCGCTTGGTGCGGCTGGCTCGTGGCGGCCTGATCTTTTCAGATCGGTCTGGTCTGTCAGATCTGACTGATCGGACGGATCTTTCCTCAGGCTCAGCCTTGGTCACCTTCTTCGCAACGGTTGAACTCGCCGCACGTTTCACCCGCAGAATCGAATCCCCAAGCTTCATGCCGTTCAGCGCCTCAATCGCATTCATCGCCTCATCCATCTTTGGCATTTCAGCAAAACCAAAACCTTTGGACGCACCCGTCTTTTCGTCTTTCACGATCACACAGGAATTCACTTTACCATGTTTTCTGAACAAACAGACAATCTCTGGTTGAGTCAGTTTGCGATCAATATTTCGAATGAGGATTTGCACGGTAATAAGTTGGTTGAAAAAGGAAGCTAGCAAAAGCTCAAACCCGAAGCCAGCGCGGATTATTTCCGAGCATAGCGCATATCTACCACGCGTGACACGAATTCACGCATTTATCTACATGAGGGAGGAGATCAAGAAGGGCATAAGCTTAGAAACTAAATTTAAGGAACTGCGTTAGCTAAGGGTCATATCTAAACCTGTTTTACCCAGTATTCAGGCTGCTACAAGAGCATTTTAGGAACGAAAATGATCCGTGGAGGTCAGATTATCAGTCTCAACCGAAGTCTCATGAAAAATGCCTAAACTAGCCATTCAGATTCTATTTCACGTTACCCTCTCCCCCAACATATTTCAGTGTTCACCGGATTTTAAATTTCGTGCTTAAACTTTCTGATTTCACATCTAGGCTAACCCGCATGAACCAACCTCGCATCATCGATGGGAAAGCCGTCGCCGCCGCAGTACTCGAAGAATGCCGCAACGAAACAGCAGCTCTCAAAGAAAAAGGCATCACTCCCGGCCTCGCCGTTGTGCTAGTTGGCGACGATCCCGCTTCCGCCGTTTACGTCGGCTCAAAAGCTCGCACTTGCGCCGACCTCGGTTTCCACTCGGTCAAAATCGAACTCCCTGCCGAAACCACCCAAGCAGAACTACTCAAAGTCGTCGCCGATCTTAATTCCGACCCCACAGTCCACGGCATCCTCGTTCAATCACCTCCTCCAAAACACATTGATGAGGAAACTGTCATCCGCGCGATTGATCCCCGCAAAGATGTCGATGGCTTCCATCCCGAAAACGTCGCGAAACTGGTTTTAGAAGATGCCACAGGCTTCGTTCCTTGCACACCAGCAGGCTGTATGAAATTGTTAGAAATTTCCGGCATCGATACCAACGGCGCCGAAGCTGTGGTCATCGGCCGCTCCATGATCGTCGGCAAACCCATGGCGATGCTATTAGTTGCCAAAAATTCCAACGCCACGGTCACCATCGCCCACTCACGTTCCAAAGATCTACCCGCGATCTGCCGCCGCGCAGACATTCTCATCGCCGCCGTTGGCCGACCTGAAATGGTCAAAGCCGATTGGGTGAAACCCGGTGCCGTCGTCATCGATGTCGGCATCAACCGCATCGCCGATCCCTCAAAAAAATCCGGCCATCGTCTCACCGGTGATGTGGCCTACGACGAAGTCGCCCCAAGATGCGCCGCCATCACTCCTGTTCCCGGTGGCGTAGGACCGATGACGATTGCGATGCTGATGAAGAACACGCTTCAAGCAGCGCGGCAGCTGGGGTAGTTCGGGATCGATTGACGATTGATGATTGACTTCACTTCGTTCCGTCCTAGCGGTAAGGACTTTGTCATATTTGATAAGGTTCGCAAGTGCTCACTCTGCTTTGTTGATATCGGATTTTTGATTTCTGCGCTCTGCTCCTCTCCTATTATTCATTCAAAAATCAACAACGCTTTGTGAGAATTAGCGAACTCCTGTAATGAGACGAAGTCCTTACAGCCTAGACGGAGTGAAACGTAGTCAATCGTCATTCATCAATCGTCAATCCATGCAATGATTAATCGGAATCAAAAGTTCGCTAGGCTCACAGTGCGTTGTGGTTAAAAAATCTTTATTCTTAATGATCCGCACCCAAAACCGGCAGATAAATATTACCGCCATGTGACAAAAACGCCCCGAAAGACGTTCTGGACAGATCTACTTAAATGCGCCACAATTGTTAAAATTTTTATGCCTAAAACCCTGCGCGTTATTTTCCTTCTGCCTTTCGTCTTCACCTCATGCGGAACCATGAAATCCGTGAAAGAGACAGCATTCAACGCCACGCGTTCCGTCAAAGAAACGACCGTGGCCGCCAGCCAGAACGTCGCAGACTTCGCTTTGATGCGTCCCAAAGTCGCGGTCGTCCAGGCTAGGGAAAAAGACATGAAACAAATGCCTCTCGGCAAAGAGCGCGCCCTCGCTTTTGATCAACAACGCAAACGCTCCTTCTGGTCCTTTGCCCTCCCAAATTTCAAAGAGCCAGTCTTACCTACTGTCACCGACGAAGAGCCAAATGGCTCCCTGCTCCCCCCTAAATCCTAGCGATTACATGGTTCGGGTTGATGTTGAGTCTCGCGCAAAGACGCAAAGACGCAAAGCAGAATAAAATGGACGCGACAAATTTGAGCCCATTGAGAGCCAGTTCGTTCCTTATAACCAATAACTAATAACCACTTACAAATCCGCAGTTCAAACTGTGGATTTTAAGTCCTTGCCCATCCGCCAGAATTCTCACAAAACAAGCCCAGATGAAAATACTTGTTGTTGGAAAAGGCGGCCGCGAACACGCGCTACTAAATACCCTCTCCCTGTCTCCGCAGAAACCTGAGCTGTTCTCGTTTCCAGGAAGCGATGCCATTTTTCAAATCGCAAAGCCCACCACTGCGACCGATCTGCCGTCTTTAATCGATTGGATGAAAAGCCATGCCATCGATCTCTGCATCGCGGGCGAAGAATCCTATCTCGTGACCGGCGAGGGATTGGCGAATCTTTGCGAGAAAAATTCCATCCCTTGCTGGGGGCCGCCGAAGCAATCCGCACAACTCGAAGCCAGCAAAGAGTTCTCCAAAGAATTCCTGCTCCGCAATCAAATCCCCACCGCAACAGCCACCGTCTGCGATTCGTTAGAAACTGCCGTCGCCGCCATTGCCGATACTTATCCAACTGTCCTCAAGTTCGATGGACTCGCTGCAGGAAAAGGCGTCGCGGTTTGCCCAGATGAAAAATCTGCCCTCGATTTCCTCAACGAAGTTTTCACCGAAAAACGTTTCGGTCCCGGTCGCTTGCTGGTTGAAGAATGTTTGATCGGCCCAGAAGTTTCCATCTTCGCGGCCATCGTAGATGACCAATACCTGATCCTCACTCCCGCTCGCGATTACAAGCGCTTGCAAAACGGCGATCAGGGCCCGAACACCGGTGGCATGGGTGCGGTCGCATCACGAAAACTCATTTCCCAAGAACTCCTTAATATCATCGACGAATCCATCGTCGCACCAACGGTTGCCGCGCTACGCTCGGAAAACCTTCCTTACCGTGGTTTCTTATACTTCGGTCTCATGCTCACGCCGGATGGCCCTAAAGTCATCGAATACAACTGCCGCTTCGGCGATCCCGAATGCCAAGCCGTCATGCCTCTCCTCCAGGGCGATCTCGCGGCATTCTGCATGAGCGGTGCAAAGGGAGTATTAGATAAAAATTTGATCCGCTTCACCGACGATTGGTCCGTCTGCGTCATCCTCGCCTCGCATGGCTATCCAGAAACCTCACGCAATAGCGATGTTATCCACGGCATCGATTCCACCGGCCAACAAGTTTTCCACTCAGGCACCAAAAAAGTCGGCCGCGAATGGCAAACCAACGGCGGTCGCGTGCTCGCCTGCGTCGCCCAAGGAAAAGACCGACTCTCCGCCGTCCAAGCCGCCCACGCCGCCGCAGACAAAATCACCTTCGCCGGCCTACAACGCCGCACCGATATCGGCATCATGAATTTCCCTGAAAGCAAATCCATCGATCCCGCATCGATCAAACTCACGCTCGATGCCACGCAGATGAATCAAGGCATCGAAACCCTCGCCCAAGCCATCCGCCAAGCAAATCCAAAAGGCACGATCTCACTCGTCGGCATCCGCTCGCGTGGCGATGAAGTCGCAGAACGACTCCTCACCCACCTTACCGAAGAAGATCGCGAACTCAACTTCGGTGTGTTAGATATTTCGCTTTACCGCGATGACTTCGAACACCTTCGTGAAAACCCGAAACTTCAAGAAAGCGATATTCCTTTCACAGTCGATGACGCACATATCATCTTGGTCGATGACGTCCTTTTCACCGGTCGTACCATCCGCGCCGCACTCGATGCACTCGCCGATTACGGACGTCCCGCAAAAGTCGAACTCGCGGTTCTAATCGATCGTGGTCATCGCGAACTGCCCATCCATGCCAACTACACAGGAATCCTGTTAGAAACCGACAGGCACGATCACGTCCACGTCTCACTCGAAGGCACAGACGGCGAGGATTCGGTGAAAGTCGTCTCTCCTACTCATTCATGATACCTAAGCAGAAAAAAACTCCTGAGGAACTTGCCGCCCTGCGCGAGGAACTCGGTTTTTTTCAAAATCCAGACGTCAAAAATACTCCAGCAGACAACGAACCTACTGCCTTTCCCTTCAAAAAAGTCATTGGTAAAGTCCCCCCTTCAAAAAAGTCATCAGAACAAATTGCCAGAGAACCGGTTGAGCCTAAAAAAAGAAAGATCAAGTCACTCCGGAAATTTGAACTGCCGCTCTTCCCTGCTACAGATGTAGCAAATAAAACTCCCCTGCCCGAATCTCGCCGCAGCCAAGCCGACCTGGCAGAACTCCAACGCCGCGAAGCATTGGCCAATTTTTCCGCCACCCCCCCAGATCCTGCAGCTCACCTCAAAAGACTCGCAGCCCACCCAGTTTTGCTGATTTTAGCCTATCTACCGGCCTTCGGAGCCATCTACACCGCATCAAAAAGCTACCATTTTATCACACCAATTAGCCTTATTTTCGTTTCAGGCTTGCTGACCGCTTATATTTTCTGGAAAAAGAAGCGCTCGCGCCACCACGCAGCCCTCTTGATCATCATTCTCGCCATGACTCTCGTTTTCGGAGGAATCCACTACGCCCCTTACTTCACAGCTTATGCCTCGTAAAGACCTGCTGGACATCGAATCGCTCAAACGAGAGGAGATCGACCTCCTCCTCGATCAGGCCATCCCTTTCAAAGAACTCTTCACTCGCTCAGTGAAAAAAGTTCCCGCTCTGAAAGGTAAATCCGTCCTCACTCTATTTTACGAGCCATCCACTCGCACCCTCTCATCCTTCGAGGTCGCTGCTGAACGCCTCTCTGCCGATGTCACCAACTTTGATGTTAGAAACTCATCGATCACCAAGGGCGAATCCGTCCGCGAAACCGTAGAGACTCTCCAGGCGATGCAGACCGACTACATCATCGTCCGCCACTCACGCTCGGGTCTGCCCGCCACCATCGCCGCCCAGACCAACGCCTCGGTCATCAACGCAGGCGATGGCGCACACGCCCACCCCACTCAGGCTCTGTTAGACGCCTTCACCATCAAAGAAAAATTTCCCGAACCAACCGGCAAAAAAGTCCTCATCATCGGCGACATCCTTCACTCCCGAGTCGCCCGCTCCACTTCATGCATCCTGAAAAAACTCGGGGTCCACGTCGCCTTCCTCGGCCCGGGCTCCCTCCTCCCGAAAAATGGACCCGAAGGCATCCACCGCTTCACCGATTACAACGAAGCGATGAAATGGAACCCCGACATCGTCTACCTCCTCCGCGTCCAAATGGAACGCCAAGATGCCCCCTTCTTCCCCTCCGTCCGCGAATACCACAAACTTTACGGCATCACTGATAGCCGCCTAGAGGATATTAGAAAACGCGGCCTCTACCTCATGCACCCAGGCCCAGTGAACCGCGGCGTCGAACTCTGCGACGCGGTCATGGATTATGAGCGCTCTCTCATCAACGACCAAGTCGAAAACGGAATCGCCACAAGGATGGCAGTGCTCTACTACCTGAAGCCGACCTGAGGAGCGTGGACATTCCTGTCCACATGCCCATGCGTTGAGAAAACAAGAGCTCAACTCACGACTCTTTCTACCCTCATCGTCTTAGGCGGACAAAAATGTCCGCGCTCCTCATCATCAACCTCTTAGTAGCCCGCTCCGTGATCCCGTAGGGATCTTAATATTGTTAGAAAAATGATTTTTATCCTGAAAGGATAACAGATATTAGCCCAGGGTCGAGGAGCGAAGCTACGACCACCCTGGATTTACGCCCCCATACACATCGCACCCTGAAGGGCGTGCCAGAATCGAAACACCACCGACATCTCTACATCTTCACAACCCGCTTCGGGGTCGGATTTTTTTATTTGAGATTCCCGGGGTGGTCGTCGCTAACGCTCCTCGACCCTGGGCTAATATCTGTGATCCCGTTGGGATGGAGATACTCTTCATTCAAAAATCAACAACGCTTTGTGAGCATTAGCGAACTTTTATATTGAGACAAAGTCCTGACTGCTTAGACGGAGTGCAACGTAGTCAATCATTAATCGTCAATTGATTCAAAAGACGATGCCGCTACGATCGAAGAATGGATTTCCGAATGACGATTGATGATTTTTGATTTTTGATTTGGGAAAATGGCCCTCTCTTCCGCCCTGAAAGGGCAACGCCCTATGTCAAAAGATCCAAACACATTCCGGGCAAGCGAACACCTCCGCTTCATCATCACCCCCGCCGCAGCCCGCATCTAACAGAGCTGGAATTCAAAACGTTTTCTACAACCTCACAAAAAAAGAGCGGTGATAAAATCTATCATCGCTCTTCTTCTTAAACTCTTCGCTCTCCGCTCTAAGCTCTCACGTCTCAAAAAGGAATATCATCCTCTTCCTGATAATCTTCTATCGGGCCAGCGGATCCGCCTTGGCGACCGTTGGTATCGGGAGTTCCGGTGTAGGCGTTTTCATGGCTGCCACGAGAACCGCCTTTGCCGTCAGGCAAGAACTGGAGATTATCGGCAACCACTTTAAGTTTACTGCGTTTTTGACCAGTGGCCTTGTCATCCCATACGTCCATTTGCAGGCGACCTTCGATAAACACGCCGCGACCTTTGGTCAGGTATTTCTGAGCGTTCTCTGCACTAGCTCCCCAAACGGTGACATCGACAAAGGTCGTTTCATCTTTCCAACCTCCGTTACCATCCTGAACTTTGCGATTCACCGCGATACCAAGATCGGCCACGGCCGATCCTTTGGGAGTGTGTCGCAATTCAGGGTCGCGGGTGAGGTTACCGAGTAACATGACTTTGTTCAAATTGGCCATAGGAGTATGTAAATGTTATAAGTTTTAAGAAGGCGACCTGATGGGGGGCTTATGTTAGAAACCTGAAATTAGGCAACGCGGTTGAACTTGTTCAAATAAACCGAAACATTCAAAGCGAGTTTTTCTTGTATCTTGGCGATACAATCTGGACTACCTGTAAAAATGTAGTTCACGTAGTGTGCACCATTGATTTTACGCGGGGTGTAAGCAAATTCTTTGCGACCCATGTTGTCGATTTTTTCGATCTTGGCACCAGAGGCTTCGATGTCTTTCGAAACAGCGGACACGAGTGCGTCCATGCTACCTTCTTGGTTCTTTGTCGTCAGGGCGATCAGGCCTTCGTATTTACGGCTCATCTTGTTTGTGTTCGGTTGTTTGATTTTGTGCTGGTTTGACCCGTGGAGTATTAAAACGGTTCGAGGCCAAGGCGATACCTTGGGAGCGCGAAACCTGCACGGCTTCAAGCCCTGTGGCAAGCATGTTTTCCAGCTCTTCGCGCTCTTCTGGGGCAAATTTCCCTAAAACATGGCCAGTCATCCCCCCGGGATGTGATGCGCCTATCCCGAGTTTCAGACGAGAAAACCCATCCCCCCCCACATGCTCGATGATGGATTTGATCCCGTTATGCCCTCCTGCCGAGCCTTTTTCCCGAAACCTCAGGTGCCCCAGGGGCAAGGCGACATCGTCATAAACCACCAGAATGCGATCCACCTCCCATTTGTAAAAACTCAGCAACTGCCCCACCGACCGACCGCTCAGGTTCATGAAGGTTTGGGGTTTCATCAAAATCGTCCCATCACTGAGCTTGGCGAGGTGGGCTTGAAATTTCGGTTCCGATTTGAACAGAACCCCCTCCGCTGCAGCGATTTTATCCAGCAGCATGAACCCGACATTATGCCGAGTTTCCTCATACTGCCTACCCGGATTGCCAAGTCCGATGATCAAAGAAATTGCCATACCGCAAAACACTCTATCGGAGAACGACTCGCAAACTTATTTCAAAACAAGGGGCTGTACTAGCTAAGGCTTACTGCTGAGACTGTTTTACCCAGTATTTTAGCTGCTTCAAGAGCATTTGATGGTTACCTCCATTGAAGCGCCATTCACACTCCTTCAAAAACCATTGAAAGTT
>Ga0315902_10014300_pt1 | contig 10208 bp, 13 predicted proteins | sample LakEriMetagenome_9_FD_203523 | JGI IMG/M metagenome (GOLD analysis project Ga0315902, IMG submission 203523) | Freshwater fungal communities from buoy surface, Lake Erie, Ohio, United States - Buoy 12 MA117 | ecosystem: Environmental > Aquatic > Freshwater > Lake > Lake biofilm | place: USA...
GGATTATGATTTAGCCGTGACTGAAAGTTTAAAACGAATAAATAATTTGATAAAAAAAATAATATAATATGGCACAAATTGAACCGCTAAATTTTGAGCAACCTAATAATGAATTATCTCAGATTGCCGAAATAGAAAGAAAAAAACTATTAACTAGAAATGACTTTAAAAAAACCGCGAATGAATATTCGTCAGTTAATAAAGACGCTCTTGCCGATGGTGACTCATACGGTAAAGGAACTGGTGAGTTTTTAGATGTATATAATCAGAGTGCAGGTGCTATCCAAGACATCATAGAAAGAAAAGCGGAGATAGTTATCAATGAATATAAACCAAATAATCCATACACTACACCATCTGCGTAATGAAACTTTACAACACCTTCAAATCACTTATTTTGGAAGTAGCATCTATTGATTCAATAGTTGATGCTATTAAAAAGAAACAAAAAGTGGTTATTTATTATGATGGTGATGAACCAGGAGGTAGAGGTTTGAGAACTATTGAACCTGTTTGTTTCGGTTATAGTAAAGCCGATAACCCTGTTTTAAGAGCTTGGGATGAAGAAGGGGCGTCTCATACAGGGTATAAAGGAGAACAACCATTACCTGGATGGAGATTGTTTAGAGTAGATAAAATATTATCTTTTAAACCAACTGTAGAAAAATTTAATACAATTAGACCAGGATATAATAAAACAGGTGATAAAGGTATGGTTAGAGTAATAATGAACGCATCCTTTGACCAAGAAGCAATTTAATTAAAATTATGACAAACGAAAACGAATTATTACAAAAATTAATGGTTTCAAGAAAAATAATGGAAAAACATAATGAAATTCCAAGAAATCATAGTGAAGGTCAAGTGTTAACCGCTCCAATGGTTGAGTCGTTCTCACCGATTAACGCAAATTATAATATTCCTCAAGAAATAGTTCAAGAGAATTCTGTAAGTACAAAACCCGCTCAATATGTTAATTCACAAGAAAAAATAATGTCATCTAAATTACCTGATGCCATTAAGCAGTTAATGATTGAACATCCTATCCATCAACCAAATACCATGGCTGGACCAACATTATCAGATGATTTGGTTGAAAAGGCTGCTAGATTAATGAATGGTGGTAAGGAAGTTATTAAAGAAACCACAACACAAAAGAGAACAACGTCACCAACAAATAGTACACCTGATAACAAAGAATTTAGAAAAATGTTAAAGGAAGTGGTAAAAGAAGTTTTATCTGAGAACGGAATGTTAGTTGAATCCGTATCAAAATCAAACGATAGTTTCTCATTTAAAGTAGGAAAACATATATTTGAAGGTAAGGTAACCAAAATTAAAAAAATATCTTAATCTAAGAACCCCTCTAAATGAGGGGTTTTTTATTTTTTAGGTTGATAATCTTAAAAACATGAGTTATATTTTTCACATATAAATTATTTTATGAGTGAAAAAATAAAAGTATTAGTTCTACCTTCGGATAAAACTGGAGTTGGGAAATTTAGGTCATTGGACCCTCACGTTTACCTACAAAACATGTATCCCGATGATTTTCATGTGGATATTGACTACGAACCTAAGGTAAATGATGTCAATTATTGGAAAAAGTACCAAATAGTCCATGTTCATAGAAATATTGGTCAATCCTACGATAATACACCTAATTTAATTAAGTTTTTAAAGAGTATCGGTATTGTTGTTATTATTGATTTGGATGATTATTGGTTACCAACTGTTGAGCATCCTATTCACCATTTAATTGTTCAACATAAAATTCACGAAAAAATTGTTGCTAATTTAAAAGAGGCAAGTTACGTTACGACCACAACTAAAGTATTTGCGGATGAAATTAAAAAATTAAATAAAAATGTCGTAGTATTTCCAAATGCGATAGACCCAACCGAACCTCAATTTAGACAACCTACGATTGAATCTGAAAAAATTAGAGTTGGTTGGTTAGGGGGGTCCTCTCACCTACACGATTTAATGCTTTTAGACGGGTTTGTTCAAAAAAACGGAAAGGAAATTAATAATAAATTGCAGTATGTATTGTGTGGGTTTGATGTTAGAGGGACTATGACCGAAATAAATCAAAAAACAGGTGAACAAAAACAAAGACCAATTTTACCACATGAAACAGTTTGGGCAAGATATGAAGAAATTTTTACAGACAAGTATTCGATTATTGATGAAAATTATAAGAAATTTTTATTAGACTTTAAGGAAGTTGAATATAAATCAGACATTGAACTACCCTATCAAAGAGTTTGGACTAAACCTGTCACGTCATATGCCATGAATTATTCAAAATTTGATATTTCATTAGCACCAATTAAAAATCACATTTTTAACAGAATGAAATCACAATTAAAAGTAATTGAAGCTGGTTTTTATAAAAAAGCATTAATTGCTTCCGATATCGGTCCATACACAATTGATTTAAAACATTGTTTAAAAAATGGTGAATTTACCGATGGTAATGCACTGTTAGTTGAAGAAAATAGAAATCATAGTGATTGGCCAAGATTTATCAAAAAATTAGTAAACAACCCTAACTTAATAAAAGATATGGGAGAAAGACTATATGAAACAGTAAAAGATGAGTACGACCTTAGAAACGTAACTAAAACAAGAGCAGAATGGTATAAAACTTTAGTACAATGATAAAAATTCCAATTTCAAAAATATTATTTTTAGACATCGAAACGGTTGGGTGTTGTCCTGATTTTAGTAGTTGTCAGACATTAAACCCAAAAATCGCAGACCAATTCTTAGGATACTTTGATTGGTTCCAAAAAAGATTTCCTGAAGACTCTGAAATGTCTCACGACGAGGTTTTCCAAAGAAGAGCACCATTAGTTCCTGAATTTGCTAAAATTATTTGTGTTAGTGTGGCGTTTGTTACTGAAAAAGATGAAATTAAAAAACAAACTTTTGCAGGAGATAGTGAAAAAGAATTATTGGAGGGTGTACAAAAACTTCTTGATAGATGTGGTAAACTAGACTTTCATTTGTGTGGACATAATCTAAAAAATTTTGATATCCCAATGTTAGCAAAACGAATGATAATAAATGGTCTTATGCCACCGTCAATATTACCATCATATGATACAAAACCTTGGGAGATTAAGGCTATTGACACTAAAGAGATTTGGCAATATGGTGCATATACTTCTATAGGTTCTTTGGGGTTGATGTGTGACTCTTTAGATATTCCTTCACCTAAAGAGGGTGAGGTCACTGGTGACAAAGTACATGAATCTTATTGGTTTAAACACATGTTAGAAGAAATTTCAGCATATTGTGAAAGAGATGTATTAGTGTTAATTGATATAATTAGAAAATTAAAAAATTTAAAATGAGAGAAGAATCATTGAGCGAACAATTTGATAAATTAAGAAATATATTGTCAGAATCTTCAGACGATGATTTTGACTTCAATATGATTAAAGAAGAGTTTGGTTTAGATATTAAAGAATTAGAATCTAAAATGTTAGAGTATAAACCAAAGTTGTCTTTAAAATATAAAAAATTACATCCAGATACTGTTGACCCAAAATATAATTACGAAAGTGACTCAGGATTTGACCTACATTCTGTTTCTGATGATATTGAAATCCCGCCATTTGGTAGAAAATTAATACCAACGGGTTTATCATTTGATATCAACGATGGATATGAAATACAAGTTAGAAGTAAAAGTGGATTAGCTCTTAAACAGGGATTAATGGTTTTAAATTCACCGGGAACCATTGATAATGGATATACCGGAGAAATTCAAGTTATCGTATTTAACACTAATAATTATACCGTATTAATCCCAAAAGGAATGAAAATAGCACAAGCAGTTTTGTGTCCAGTGGTAAATGGGGGATGGGTTAATTTAAATGAAATTCATAACACTATTAATAAAGACCGTAATGAAAACGGTTTCGGGTCTACAGGGATATGATTACAATAATTTATTCAACACATAAAGATTCTGAATATAATAACAAATTTAGAGAACATTTGTTACAAAGTGTCGCTTTAAAAGATGTTCAAATATTAGAATATCAGAATAATAATCAATATAAATTATCTGAAGTATATAATCGTGGGATATCTGAATCAAAATTTGATATTATTGTTTGTTGTCATAATGACATCAAATTAGAAAAGGGTTGGGGTAAAAAGTTACTTAAAGACTTTGAAGATAATCCTGACTTTGGTATTATTGGAAAAGCTGGTTCTTGTTATTTCCCTGAAAGCGGTGTTTATTGGGAAAGATTACAACAAACAATGGTTGGTCAAGTGTATCATCATCCTAACGGACATCAGAAATGGCTGAGTCAATATTCACCAAAATTACCCTTTTTGATACCCGTAGTAACCGTTGATGGTTTATTCATTTCATTTGATAAAACCAAAATAAAAAATACTTTTGATGAAACAATTGGTAAATTTCACTTTTATGACCATCCATTTGCTTTAAGTAATTATTTAGACGGTGTTAAAGTAGGTGTAACCTCCTCATTTGAGATTACTCATCAATCTGTGGGTCAACCTAACCAAGAATTTTTTGATAGTAAGATTAAATTTTTAGAAAAATTTGGGAAATATCTTCCATTAGATTTACGACCTGATAAACCGTATGTTCCTGAAATTAAAGAAAAACCAATTAAAACAAATGGTAAAGTTGCGGTAATAATCCCAACAAAAGGTAAGGTTGAAATGTTGAAATCGTGTGTTGAGTCATTCTATCTTCACTGTAACTCAAGCTTATTTGACATTTTTATTGCTGATACAGGGTCTTCAGACGAAGAAAAAAGTTGGGTTAGGGAGAATGTTCTAAATTTAGGTAATATCACTCTAATTGAATATGATTATTACAATTTTGCGAAAATAAATAACGATGTTGTTAAAAATCATATTAATGAAGAATATGAATATCTATTATTTTGTAATAATGATATTATATTACTTAATAATGTGATTTATGAAATGGTTAAAACATTTAAATCAAACCCAACTTGCGGTACAGTAGGTGCCAGATTATTGTATCCTGACAACACCGTCCAACACGATGGTATGTTTATATATCTTAGACAAAGTGATAAAGTTATAGTGACTACTCATAAAAATAAACATAATTATTATAATTTTTCATTAGGTATTAATTTATCTATAGGTACCACAGCTGCACTTATGATGATATTAAAAAATACATTTATTAAAATTGGAATGTTTAATGAAGGTTATAGACATTGTTTTGAAGATGCTGAATTAAATATTAAACTAAGGTCATTAGGGATGAAAAACTTAGTAAATTCAAACTGTGTTGCATATCATTTAGAATCCCCTACAAGAGACATTAAAAAATATGAAAAAGAGATGATTGAGGATTATAACACTATTTTTGTACCTATACTTAAATCATCGTTTGATAAAATAAAAAATGAAATATACGTAATATGAAAATTGAAACATTTATTTTTGTTCATGACCAAGATATAATTCTTAATTATATTGATGTTAATAAATTTAGTGAATTACCAAACATGAAATTTGTGTTTGTAGGTAATAAATCGATTGATAAAGTTAAAGATTTAGATAATGTCATTATTTGCAGAAATCTTCCAATAAACATTGAAAAATATCCTAAATTTACATCCTTGACTGGATGGTACGCCCTATGGAAAAACAATCTCATTGATTCGGATTATATAAATTTATTTGAATATGATTTAATAATTTCAAAAGAATTTACTAAAGAGTTAGAACAAACTATTGAGAATTCTCCTGATTTTATTGGATATATACCTAGACCTATATCTATGTTTGATTATGTGTCAAATTATATGTGGATTAAAGATATTATCCCATCAATAAAGAAACACTACTCAATTGATGTTTTTGAATTAATTGAAAATATAAAAAAAAATAATCCATCAGAGGTTTGGAGTTGCACAAGTAATTCAACATTTTCCCGTAAAACATTTGAAGAATACATGTTGTGGTTTGAGAAATTAATAGATGATTTAAAGAATAGTGATACCTGTGGTCACGCGCATGAAAGGTCGATAAGTTTTTTCTATTTTATTAATAATAAAAACGTTAAAATGATACCAAATTTAATAACACATTTTCAATTAGATTCACATAAAACCCAAGGTCACTATGTTGATTTTAATAAAACAATGGATACACTTTTGAAAAATTAATATATGAATTATTTGAGTTTTAGTTTATGGGGTGATAAACCAATTTACAATATCGGTGCGATTAGAAACGCTCAATTATGGAAAACAATTTACCATGATTGGCAAATGGTTGTTTATTATGATAACACAGTACCAAAAGAAACTATTGATAAATTGGTTGAGCTCGGGGTATTAACAATTGACATAACTGAAAAAAATCTATATGGAATGTTTTGGCGATTTTTCGCAGTTGACCTGCCTGAGTCAGAATATTGTGTTTTTAGGGACGCGGATTCAAGAATTACTATAAGAGAAAAAATGGCGGTTGATGAATGGATTAATAGTGGAAAAACTTTACATGTCATGAGGGACCATCCGGCTCACGGAATACCATTTGGTAGTGATAGATTAGGTATTTTAGGCGGAATGTGGGGAATTAAAACAGGAGTTATTCCATTGACGGAAATGATTCAAAAATTTGTAGAAAATAGGGAATTGGGATATGGTTCTGACCAAACATTTCTAAAAACAATATACTCTATTTTTGAAAACGACAGAACTACTCATGACGAGTTTTTTGAAAATAAACCATTTCCATCTAAAAGAGAACATGGTAGATTTATAGGTGACAGAATAGATGAAAATGATAAACCAGTTGGTGATGATTATATTAAAGTATTATGAAAAAAATTTTATACGTTTTATTACATGGGTCAATGAATGGTGAAAGATATTATAATATTATAAGTACGTGGGGTAAAAACGTGGATTGTTTATTTTATTCTGACCATGAGGACAATGACAAAAAAATAATCAAAGTTTCAAATAGGACCGACTATCACTCTAATGAAGAAAAACACATAAATATTATTAAATACGTATCAAATAATATTAAAGATTATGAGTGGTTTTTTTTCTGTGATGACGACACGTTTGTTAATACCAAAAAATTAGAATTTTTATTAAATACATTTGATGAAGAATGTGTTCATGGTTCAGTTTTGAGCGGGACATGGCCTGGTGATATTACACTTAAATATTGTTCTGGAGGGGCGGGATATTTAATCCACTCAAAATTAATTAATAAAATTGCTCAAAGTATTGAGATTCGAAATACCGGATATTCGGACGTAACTTTAGGTCTCTTTTTAAGAGATAACAACATAAACTCAATTAATTATGAATTATTCAATTCACAACCACCTGATTTTCATAATGTACCTATTATTAATGTAAAAAATTACATATCATTTCATTACATTAAAACAATGGATTATATGAATAATTTATTTGAACACGTATCATGAAATTTATTTACCATCATTTAGGGTTAGGTGACCACATTATATGTAATGGATTGGTCAGAACTTTAATCACAAATAATAACGAATATACAATGTTCGTTAAAAAAAATAACTTACCATCAGTTAAATTCATGTATAAGGACTTACCAAACTTGAAATTTATTGATGGGGATGATTCTTTTGTTTTAAACTATTTAAATTTAAATAAAATAAATGAAAACGATTTAATTAAAATTGGTTTTTACAAACACCCAAACTCAAAAGAATTTGACGATTCATTTTACTTACAACATAATATTCCATTTTTTTATAGGTGGGAAAAATTTTATGTAGAAAGAGATTTACAATCTGAACTTAATTTATTTAAAAAATTCGGTATTGAAGAAAATAATTATATCTTTATTCATGATGATTCTACCAGAGCTCTTAATATTGATGAGAAATATATTAAAAATAAAGATTTACCAATTATAAGACCAAAACTTGGTTTAACCGATAACATATTTGATTATATGTATTTGATAGAAAATTCTTTAGAGTGTCATTTTATGGACAGTTCTTTTAGACTTATGTTTGATTCTTTAGGTTCCCAAAAAAAAGACTTATTTTATCATATAAATTATAATGGAGTATATAGAGACTCGACTAAATCGCAATCAAAATTAAAATACACAATAATATGATAAAAACAATACAATATAAAAACGAAATTTACCCATTATTTCAGTCAATAGGAAATGCATCTCAATTTGCAATACCATATGCCAAACAAGTTTGTAATGGGGAGGGATATGATATAGGATGTATGAAAAAAGAATGGTCTTTTCCAGGGTCAATACCTATTGACACGTCATTTAATGACGGTTATCACGCAACAAACCTTCCCAAAAAAAATATTGACTACATATTCTCAAGTCATTGTTTAGAACATATTAGTAATTGGGTTGAAACTATGGATTATTGGTACGAAACCTTAAAAAATGGAGGAGTACTTTTTTTATACTTACCGGATTATAGTCAGGTTTATTGGAGACCTTGGAATAATAGAAAACACGCAAATATTTTCACTCCTCAAATAATTGAGGATTATATGGTTGATAAAGGATACAAAAACATATTTAAATCATCAGTGGATTTAAATAATTCATTTATGATTTTTGGAGAAAAACAATGAGTAGAATAAAACAAATAAATGTCGCACTTCATGGTGTTTACCCATTTTCTAAAAGATTAAAAGAAAAATATGGTTTTGTTGACTATCATAATCAAAATGAACCCTGTTTTTTTTGGGGGTGTTTAGGTGAGTCTCATAAAATTAATAATCACAAAGGTCTGAAGGTTGTAAAATTTTTAACACCTTCAGATTGTTGGTCAATAGATGAGTTGGAGGAATCCGAAAATTTATATTTAATCAATGACCCATTTATACAAACTAAAAAAAATTTTAAGTATTCAAGTATTGAATTTGAAATAGGTGATTACTCATTATTTGAACCAAAGATATTAGGGGACAAAATTTATTGTTATATGAGAGATACCACAGAATTTAGAAAAGATATTTTAAACTCCATACAAAAAAAAATAAATTACGAAATAATTTATGGAGGTTTGGTTGGTAATGCTACTTATTTTGATACTTTAGAAAATTTAAAATCAGAATACTACGACAAATGTTTTTTGAGTATAAATCTATCCTCAAAACACGGTTATACGACTGTAAGAGAATTAGGTTATATGGGTATTAAAACAATAATGAGTTCACCATATAATTTTCCATCAATATCCCAATTAAAAACATATAGTAGAGATTATAGAGGTGATGGTAGAACTATTATTGTTGATGAGAACGAAGTTATAGAAAAAATTAATTACGAATCTAAAAATATTGGTAAGATGGGTATAAAAATGAACCCTCATAATATTAATGATGAATGGCTCAATGTTGACTTTTGGGTTAGTGGTGAATATATTAAATATGTATGATAAAATAATATTTGAATACATCTATGTTAGAAAATATAAAATGCGAAAATTTAATAATTGGTAAAAATACCTACATAGACCCTTCCTCAGTTATCAAAGGAATAAATGGTAATTCTAAAAAAATAATTATTGGTGATAATTGTTATATTGGAAAAGATGTTCAAATAATAATAGACGAATTAGAGATTGGGGATTATTGTAAGATACATCATCACACTAATATTCATGGTTATAAACCTTGTAAAATAGGAAATAATGCGTGGATTGGTCAATATACTATTATTGATAGTATAGGTGGTGTTAAAATTGGTGATAACTGCGGAATAGGCGCCCACTCACAACTATGGTCCCATATCAAATATGGGGATACTTTAGAGGGGTGTAACTTTTTATCTGAAAATAAATTAAATATAGGTAAAGACGTTTGGTTTGTTGGTCACTGTATTGTATCACCAATAAACGCTGAGGATAAATCTATGGCATTAGTTGGTTCAGTAATAACTAAAGATATGATTCATAATCATATTTATGCCGGGTCACCAGCAAAAGATGTAACCGAAAAAATGGGAACCCAATTTAAAAATGTTACAATTGAGGATAAACTAAAAAAAATGAAACTTTATTTGAATGAAACAAATTTAAATAAAATTAAAATAGTTGACTCAGTTGAAAAATTTAATTTAGAAGATGATATTTCTTATTTTGATGTGGGAACTAGAACCTATACTAAAAAATTATC
>Ga0315902_10014301_pt1 | contig 10205 bp, 15 predicted proteins | sample LakEriMetagenome_9_FD_203523 | JGI IMG/M metagenome (GOLD analysis project Ga0315902, IMG submission 203523) | Freshwater fungal communities from buoy surface, Lake Erie, Ohio, United States - Buoy 12 MA117 | ecosystem: Environmental > Aquatic > Freshwater > Lake > Lake biofilm | place: USA...
AGGAGGCATACTTAAGTATGCCTCCTAAGAATACAAGATAATTGAAGAAGAAATATAAAATCAAAGGGGGTGGTATTGTGGCGGCCGTTAATGACTTATTTTTTATCATAAAAAATATTTTTATGATACTAAATAGCTCATGACCCCCGCCGCTCGCTACGCTCGCAGCGGCCTTCAGGCCGCCCAGAGAGCGCAAGCAAGAAATCTTCAAGCAAGAAATCTTTTGGGGCTTTCCAACAAGCGTGCTGCTCTACATAATCCGCCTGTGCTTTGTATAAAGCACTACTTGCTATTACAACTTCTTTTCCAGCATTTATCCTCCTTGCAACATCAATGAAATATATATGATTTGATATAGATTGTTTAATAAACTCTTTATCAGCATTACGAAAGGGTGTGTTAGATTTCAAATCAGATATAGTGAAATAATGATATTTATTATCATCAGGTATTACATCCAGTTCATAAGATGGTTCTATATATTTATCTCCACAACGAATCATGACATGATTCATATACACTATAGCTTTGATATCATCATCTATAATACAAACAATACATGCTACAGCTTCTGGATTCAAATCTGGACAATTCGCCTTTATACAATCCAATAAATACTGACAATTTGTAATACACTGCTTCTCAACATTATTGTTCTTCTGATATTCAAACATTAGCTTACGAATCTTAGCTAATCCTCTTGTTCCACTCATGCTAAACAGACTTACAAAATACAAAATCAATTTTTAAAAGTCGCACATAGCAGTAGAATGCCCTTTGAACTATTTGAAATCCCGGCAGCTAAATCTGAATTGACTAAAGGCACAATCAAGAACTACAAGACACAGCTTAATAAGCTCGCAGATGAAGGACATGATACAAGAGAAAAGTTATTGAAGAATAAAAAAGCAATTATTAAATACGTTTCTAACACCGAGAATGGTCTCATGACAGATAAAGCTAAGCACAAGAAGCGAGTCATCATGTCTGCCATATTCTATGCACTGGGTGATGAACCTAAGACAAAGCTCAAGATGTATCATAAGTTCTTCCAGACACTCTATCCAACATATCAGAATGATGGACAAACTCCTTGGATGGATAAAACTGAATACAAAAAACAAAAGAAAGAAGATTAATCTTGAGCGAAAGGAATCTCGTCCGTATCGACTTCTATCATTGCACGCCGCACATGTACACCATCAGGCATCTCCATCTCTTTCGCAGCCCACTTCTGTAGCTCCTCAGCCCAGAACAAAGCAGTGAAAGGGGTCAGCCGCTCCTTCTCCGCGTAAAAAAGGTCTTTTGCATCTCTCAGAGCCAAAATACCTTCTAGCAAATCCGCCACATCTGCCGGGAGGTCTGTGCGTTTGATAAGGCTTTTTAATAGGCGGTCAGATACTTGACTTAAAACATAATGTAGCTCATACCATGTCGGCTCCTTCTGCTCTTCCTTCTTCTCAACTTCCTTCTTTGCACGGGGCATTATATTCTGTAGTTAGAAGATTTATTTAGACCCGCTGAGACTTCGGGACTTTCGCATACATTATCTCCTTCAGCTCTTGAGGCCACTCCCACCACTCCACGCATTCGTAATTCCAGATGTCATATAGCTCTACCCAACCACAATCAATTTCATACCATAACTCCTTTGGGATGCTATCTTTGAAGTAGATGCCACATGCAAAGATACAATATTTACCACTCCCAAGCTCCTTCTCAGTCAAATCATACCATTCGCTGGTTTCCATCTTTCCACGACCGTGATACCTATACACCTTCACGGGAAACTTTGGAGGACTCAAGACGGTCACCGTGCTACAGCAATCACGGCAGAACCATGACTCTACCCCAAGCACTTTCACACCCTGCACCGCTTCACCATCACACAAGTCGCAGTCCTTCTTGATGTCGCTCATTTTGTGACCCACCCAACCCCCGAAAATAAAAATCAACTTTTTTTCCAGGCCGCCCTGCCGCTTCTTAATCCATATCATTTGCGTTATGTGCCTTGACCTTCTCTTCAGCAGTCATCTTTACGATACACCAAGAAATGCGGCGAACCTCATCATTCACCTTCTTGTTCTTTATCACCTTGCACCAATACCCGCTGCTGTAAAGAATAGCAGCGGTCAGGTCATTGTATTTTTGTATCACAATTATAGAGGCATCATTTGATACGTCCTCTGAAATAGTAATCCCGCAAGTCTCGCAGCAAGACCGTTGCTCATATATCTCAAGAAGCTCTGTAGCTTTACGAGTGCAGGTAGTCATCTCTTCAGCACGTTTGGCGGTCAGGAAGGTCAAGTCAATCGGCATTTTGCTATCTAACTTTACCTGGAAAATAAAAATCAACTTTTTTTCACTCAAGAAGTGATTCCAAAGTTTGTATTATGCGTTCTATCATTATTCTTTGCCGGTCGAGTCTATCAGCTATCTCTACATTGACACACTCAGCCCATGCTTCTGTAATTTCAGCAAGAACATCCGTTAATCTGTCAATTAGATTTCTAATGTTTAATCGGGGCATACTATATAATGGGCGACGAAAATCTGACTCAATGGAGCAGCGGACTGGAGATGGTGTTAAAGAATGAAGCGGAGACTTCTGAGTCCCTCTACTGGCTACATCATCGCTCGTCTTCAGTTGCATCAAGAAACAATGATATGATAAACATTCCCAGCATTATTCTTCAATCAGTGACAGGATTTCTCAGCGCCACGTCCGGTCTCGTGCCTCCCCTCGCACTTGGCGCAATTTCTATACTAACCGGAATAATGTCAACAATCTTGGCCTATTACAAATTCTCGGCAAAAGCAGAAGGCCATAGAGTATGTGCCCAGCTATATCTCAAGATTTACAAACAACTAGAAGTAGAATTAGCATTGCCTATATCACAAAGGTCTGAGCCTCTCAAGCTTCTGGAAGATGTAAGAGATAAACTCTCCCGCGTCTCAGAAGTGTCGCCAGATATTCCTGACTCAGTTATATCAGAGTTTAAAGAAAAGTTCAAGGACTCGACAGCTAAACGACCTATCATTGCAAATGGCCTGGATGAAATCTTGGTCTATAGAGATAAAGACCGTATAGATACGCCAATCCGCATAGCCATAAAACCTCCGGCAAGAACAGATGGAACAACCCCCCCAAAATAAAATCTATAAGACACATGAAAGCCAAAGAAAAATAGCCCTGCAAAATTACTATCTCAGGCGTGATAGATGTCTTCAAGCTGCTAAAGACTATTACTGGGCTCATAGGGAAGAGAAACAGGAATATTACAAACAATGGAAAGAAAAAAATTATGAGCGGGTTCTTGCCAGAAGAAGAGAAAAATACGCACTTCTTCATCCTAAGAAAGAAAAAATCCCTAAACCCGAGAAATCTCCCAAGCCTCCCAAACCCGAGAAAACTCCCAGGCTCCGAAAGCCTAAGCCCGAACCCAAGCCGAAATCTCAACAGATTTTCTATACCCCTCCAGACAATCCCGAGATTCCTCAGCCGTACAAAGAAGCTTCTTTTATTGTCTCTTGGGATTAGATGAAAGACAGCGACAAGCTAGAGAAGAGAAGGCTATACTATGCAACCAAGAAAGAACATATTCGTCTCAAGCAATATGAATGGCGTGAGAAGAACAGCAGACCAAAGAAAACAGGAGTTCCAGGAATATTTAAGACAAAATATCCCGTTTATAATTATTCTGAAGCTTCGTTTGATGTTGTGTTTGATTGAAGACCAAGGCCCTCTATACATGTCTTAAATTGTTCCGGGGTCATGTGCTTTCCCTTGGGTGTCTTATAGCACCAAGACCCCCCCCTTACCTTGTCGGCCCCAAACTCCTCCATAAACTTTTGGGTCACTTCATTCTCAAGCCGGAGAGAAGCGTCTTCAGAATAAACATCGTATACCCGAATTGGGCGGTGCATCTTCGTCCATACAGCACCATCACCTGCCATGTGCTGAGCAAAACGAAGATTCAAATTATGAGTAATGCCAACATACCAACACGCATCCTCTAACTCAAGAACATAAACCATGGGAGCAACCATCACGGATTTCATTTCTGTTAAATGCCAAGATAAAAATATCTTGGAATTTAATCCTCAGGCCATTTGGTTAGAAGCCAGATGACCGCCTCATCGAATGTGTAAAAGGTAGATTGCTCTCTAGCACCAGATGAATGTTTGCGCTGGGCGACATACTTGTTCTTCTCAAAATACAAATAGCGGCCCTTTCTATTCGGGTAAGGGTACAGATTCATCTGGCTTTTTTATCTTAAGCTGTTTAAGTGTAGCCTTATGCACTGCAGTCAATCTCTTCACTTCTGCTTTCTCCGCGGCAATGCGAATCTTCAGATTCAACAAATCAACAACAGCAGGATTTGAGTTCATCTTCTTATAAATGCTTTCGTATGTTGTGTCTCTGTCCCAATTCAAATTATCAAGGATTGCGGGAACAGTAATAAATAACCTCTTACACTCTTCAGGAAATGCCACAGCTGCAATCTTCAAGCACTTGTCTCTGTGATACTTGCTCTTGTGTCCATAAGGAGCAATAGGAAAGAAAGAATCAATATATACAGAAGTAAGCACTGATGTAAAACAATGTTTCGTAGGAGTCGCCAGTCTCTCAAGTATCGTCAGCCAATAGTGGTAGTGCGCAGGATAGTAAAACTCCATAACACGCCGGGCAGTTTCCATTCTAAAATAATTATACATTTTATTTTTAGGCCGGAGAAAAAAAATCAACTTTAATTTTCACGCCGGGGTGTTTTCCATTCGGCGTTTCGTTTGGCAATGTGTGCATCTATTTCTTCTTGAGACATATCCCAATCATCTTCTTGCTCTTCTTCGTCTTGTGTAAAAGGTGGTGTTACGGGTTGTTGTTGCCTTTCTTGTCTTTCCCGTGCTTCTCTTTCCTCTCGTCTTTCAGCTGCTTCACGCTCCAATTGCCTTCTATGTGCTAACATTATCTCATTCCGCTGCATCTCTTCCTCAAATGCCTCTCGCCTTATTCTCCTATCCTCTGCTTGAGCTTCAGCTCTCATAACTGCAAGAGAAGCATCTTCACCTAATGATTCCAAGATTTCTTCAGTTGTTGCTGTTGACTGTTGGCGTTCTACAGGTGTAACAGCAGATTCAGAAAGTGGCTCTGGCATTGTAGGTAAAGGATATAGAAATCTACCATTCGGCACACTACTTCTTGACATTGCCATAACATCTATAGAGCGTTTAATTTCTGTTAAAATCTTAACCTTAGAAGCTTCAATAGTAAGTTCAGCCCCTGTTCTGGTTATAATAGTTTTTTCTGCTTCTATATTTGCTACTTTTTGTGTTAAAGAAGATTTAGTTTGATTATATAATTTTAAGTTTTTATCTAATGAAGCTTTCTTTTCTCCATCATAATATTCTTTAGAAGTATTATATTTTGCTTCAATCTTTTTCAATTGTTTTTTAAGTTCCCTTTCAGCCTCTTCAGTTGCTTCAGCTATTTCTTTTTGCTTCCTAACTTCAATAATGTGCAAATTAGATTTATGTCTTGCTTCTACTTCTGAATCTTCTTTTATTTTATCAGTTTCTAAAGCTTCAAGCTTAACAGTATTAGCACTTTTCTTTACATCTAAAACCATATTCTTTTTAGTTGTTTTACCGCCAGTTTGTTCACCCAATAATGACTCCTTTTGTTTTATTTCATTATACTTCTTTATCAGGTCAGAATGCTTAGCAAGGTGTTGGGATTCCCAGGCATTGTATTGCAACTGCTGGAAGTTGTCGGCCATTCTATATACTTTACCGGGTTAATTTTATTTTCTAAAAAACGCAAAAAGTATAGGGGGGGGGTAGTTTTAACCCCCCCCTAAGTTTTTTTCTAAAATTATAAAGTCCATTCTCCACGCCGGGGAATTCCGTGGAGTCCATTCAACCAATTCGCTTTATTACTGTATCTGGCATTCTTTCTTTTCTTCTTTGATTTTAAGAAGAGCTACTATCTCAATTCTGTCGGGTAGTTCTATTACTTCATACTTATACTCTTTGCATTCATGAGGTAGATATTTTGGTATGCTATAGATTATCTTCTCTTTGAAAATCTCAACGCTAATGTTCCTGACATGTGTCATTATCTTGCCTAACATTCTAATGCTAAGAAGGATAATTTCTTTAACACAATCACCGTATAAGAACCTGAACCCATTTGTGACCTGCCTGTCTTCTTTGTGCCGCTAATTCTTTCCCGCGCTCCATAGCCGCAACATCAAGAGTATTAGGAGCAAGAGGTTTCTTTAGAGACATCGCACTTGGTCTAAGATATGTGCGTTTGTTCTCTCCAAAATTAACTTTTCTCAACTCTCGGAGCGGCTTATAGTTTGAGGGAAGGTAAGGCATTTCTCTGGTAGGTGTTTCCATTCTATAGGTGTTAATCTTTTTTCAGGATATTCTTCATGAACTTTGCCTGACTGCGAAGACTGGGGTCAAAGTCGTCGGGATGCTCATTTATCTTTTCCATAAGTGCTTTGGTCTTGTAAGGTGCCTTTCTTGCTTTCTTGGGTGCTTTTGCTTTTACAGATGGACTTTCCATGACCGCTTTTGCCCAGTGACCTTTGTCGTTGAATGCTCGGAGTTTGGCTTGGCGAATAACAGGCGAATCCATCTACTTACTGATATTATATTTTTGCATTTATTGGTATAAAACCTTTCGAATTGCTGAAAAAGAGAAAGGAGCACGAGCTTCCACGGCCTTGATATCAGGAACATGCGTCTTGACCTTTTCCACAGTCTTAGAAGGGCGAGCGGGTTTGGCAGCTGCAGCAAGAGGTTTATCCTTCTCGCCCAAATCCTTCTTTAAAGTCTCCTTCTGACCTGGGAAAGGCATTTCAACTGTTTGTTTCAATACATCTGATGAACCTGTAGTCATGGCCTCGTTGTATTCATAATCCTTGGGCTTTCCAGATGACGCAATGCCCTTCTTGGGGGCAGCCTCGGGGACGGCCTCGGCATCCTTTACAATGTCTTTCTTGGATGCGACCTCCTTACCCTCGCCAGGAAGATTCGGCACATCTATGGGCGTGGATTTGCTGACGCTGGGGTCAACAGGCTTGGCGGCCACATCATTCACTGCAGCAGGAGGGGCAGCATCAATCGGGGGGATTTTGGAATTGTCGCCGGGAGTGTCCGTCTTTGCCATACGCTTCTTTCTGGGCTTAGGGTCGGGCAGACCTTTCGCCTTAGCCTCTTCACGAGCTTTCTTTACTTTCTCCCGCCCTTCCTTCAATCTCTGGAGCAACTTGGACTTTTTCTCGGCGTCCATGTTTTGTTATATTAAGACTAGCGATTTTTTTATTACGCCAGAATAAAGGGGCTGTCTGGGCTGTCTGGGCTAGGGGAGGGCTAATCATTTTCAAAATAGCAGAATCCCTCTTTGACACAGGCTTGGTAGTTTGCGGAATTGGGGGTCTGGATATGAACTTGGCTCTTGGAAACTTAAGAGGCACTGAAACGAGTGGAACATTGTCTTCTGCAAATACTCGGCCGGATTGTCTCATCAGATTTAATATTTCCTTGTGCTCATTTGACCCAGGAATGACAGCATGCCTCGGTGAAATAATATTCTTGGCTTCTAAGAAGTTCATTCTAGTTTAGGTTTTGATAATATATGACATATTCACGAAATTGGGTGCGGTGGTAGTTGCGACATTCTGTGCCTTTAATGGAAGACTTACAGTAGAGATAGTAGATAGGATATTTGTAGCATTAAATGATGTCGTATTATAGATTGGGTCAATAGTGGTCGGTGCTCTTACAATATAGTCGGGATATGGAAACTCTGGATCTTGACTACCAACATCATAAAAAATAGCCGAGTAGGGAGGTTGGTTCGCTGAATTAGCATAGTAATGGTGATTGTGCGGTGCTATTTCATCCATCTGCTGAGTGCGTGTAGTTCTAGCACGGCCATCATAGTTAAAGCCTTGGAATGGGTAAGTTCCATCCGCGCGAATACCTGCACCTCTGGCTGTAAATTCTAAACCAACTCCAGGATTGGTCGTAGGGAGAGGTGTAGTTCCATCGTGAGAACACACAATGATATAGCCCACATATCCGTCAAACTCAAGAATAGTATCAACATAAACATTTGGATATCCTGTAGCACCAGCTCCAAATCCATCAGCTGGAAATAGAGTGCCGATGTTAATAGCAGTAGATTGGCCGTCGAGCGATTCAATCTTCCAGCACTGTCTAATTGGTGTATTTACATAATCTGTTTGCCAAGGCACAAAATAGACTTTCAGGTAAGGGACCTGATTGACTGTGCCGTTCACAGTTCCATTAGTATTGGCATACGGCGCTCCCATAGGCACGGCAAATGTCAAATCTGGGAGAAAAAACATATCCTGGGTTGATGGTAATTTGTCGTATTGGTAGCTATTCCCTATGACGGCAAACAGAGCCGGATATGTTGTCTTAGAAACCTCTGTCCCATCACATCTTAGCCATCCCGCCGGAATAGCCCATTGATTGATAGGTTCTCCTCCAGCCCATATTATGATGCCGCCTGTGGGTGTTGAGCCACCTTGAGGGAATGGAAAACCGTTAATGGTGCTTGCAATAATGTTGCTTGCTGTTAAATTAGGCGTGATAGCAATATTTGCCTGTAGAGTTACAGTAGATACAAGATTTGTAAACACTCTTCCGAGTGGAGCAGTTTGTTCTTGGGGATAATATGTTCCAATATTACCAGTGAATATATTTCCACTTTGTAGGTCTTGTGAAAACTGACTGCCGTTGCCAAGAGTTAGATATTGGGCGCCTGCTCCGCTCCAAGCCACATCAAAATACCCTCTGACCGGTGAAACATTATATGCCTTCAATGCTATTTGACCTGTTCCTGTTAGATACCCAGGACCTTGCGGGTCATTAAATACTATATCGTCTCTTACATTCAGATTTCCACTATTCACATTTAATCCACCTAGAATGGTCGTGGTAGATAAGTTTGTCAGCTTAGTTACTTGAAGCGTTCCATTAGTAACATTAGCACCTCCATTTATATTGACAGTGGATAAATTGAGAGTGGATGGCAGACCAGCGTTTGGTGGATATGGGTTATTGTTTATAGTGCTGACATTTATATTTGTTGTAGATATATTGATAGAGCTAAGAGTTGCAATAAATCCCCTTGTTCCAATATCAATGCCAGATGCTTGTATTGAATTAGCCCCACCGACTGTTAGATTTCCATTTGTGACAGTCAGCCCACCAGATGCGACCTGTAGTCCGCTGTTCATGATTGTTCCACCATTGAGAAAAGCTGCCCCGAATACTGAAAGAGTGTTATTGGCGGCCACTGGAGTATTGAAATTAGTCTGAGTGTTTGTAATTGTATTATTGCCCCAGTTAAATTGGCCTGTGCCTGATTGGGTAAGATTACCATTCACAGTTATGGTAGATGCGTTAAGTGTAGAAGGGAAAGCACTAGGTCCTACTGGTGGATAAGATAGCCCATTGATTGTGCTCACATCTACATTTCTAACGGATGTATTACCTGCGGCGACTGTCAGACCGTTATTGAATGTGGCGCTACCATTTGTAACAGAGAGGCTGCCGTTAATGGATGTGTTTCCATTTATATTCGTGGTTGTCAAAGTTGTAGTTCCACTCTGTACGGTTAAGTTTCCACTCTGAACGACCACATTCCCATTTAGGGTTGTGCCACCGGTTGCATTGAAACCTCCTGTTTCAACAGTTAGACCATTTCTCATAGTTGCTCCTGAGAATGTGTTGAATGACCCATTGATGACCGTTTGACCGTTTGCCGTTAGAGTCCCGTTCGCTGTCATTTGGCTTGTTGTGACATTTGTTAGAGTTGTTGTCCCAAGACCGCTCTGTGTTAAATTGCCATTCACGGTTATGGTAGATGTTGCCAGTGTAGAAGGTATGACGGGTGTTCCTGCCGGCGGGGGATATATAATCCCATTTACTGTGCTTAGATTTATATTTTGTGTAGATAAATTGACAGAGCTAAGATTTGCTATATAACCTCCTCCTGAAACATTGAGATTAAAAGCACTAATGGCACCCATCCCACTGACTGTTAGATTTCCATTTGTGACAGTCAATGCGCCAGAAGTTGCTAAAGCACCTCCAATATTGAGAGTGTTGTTGCCTGTAAGTGGGACGATGTTGCCATTCACAGTTATGGTAGATGT
>Ga0315902_10014302_pt1 | contig 10205 bp, 18 predicted proteins | sample LakEriMetagenome_9_FD_203523 | JGI IMG/M metagenome (GOLD analysis project Ga0315902, IMG submission 203523) | Freshwater fungal communities from buoy surface, Lake Erie, Ohio, United States - Buoy 12 MA117 | ecosystem: Environmental > Aquatic > Freshwater > Lake > Lake biofilm | place: USA...
TCCAAAAAACTTAAATTGCGGGATTCAAAGAACCCACGCCACTTAGATGGTAGCCTGCGCCTTCGCGCAGGAGGGGGTTCGAATCCCGCCGGGCACGCCATCACCTCCAAAAAACTTAAATTGCGGGATTCAAAGAACCCACGCCACTTAGATGGTAGCCTGCGCCTTCGCGCAGGCGGGGGTTCGAATCCCGCCGGGCACGCCATCACCTCCAAAAAACTTAAATTGCGGGATTCAAAGAACCCACGCCACTTAGATGGTAGCCTGCGCCTTCGCGCAGGCGGGGGTTCGAATCCCGCCGGGCACGCCAGAATCTGTAGGGTTAGGCAGAAAATTTGTGTTCCAAATCAAGTAAAAATTGCTTGGTTTTCAATCCGCCACCGAAGCCAGTGAGCGCGCCATTTACCCCCACCACACGATGGCACGGCACTAAAATGGCAATAGGGTTGCGGCCATTGGCAATCCCTACGGCTCTGGCTTTTTTAGCATCGCCCACACGGCGCGCCTGCTCGCTGTAAGCAATCGTATGGCCATAGGGAATTTTTTGCAGCTCTTTCCATGCTTTCAGCTGGAAAATGGTGCCTTGCGGTTTTAGTGGCAGATCAAATGACTGACGCTTGCCCGCAAAATATTCCGAAAGTTGCTGCTTTGCTTTTTGCAGCAACGGATGATCAGCCCCCGGCTGTATATGGCTCAGATCAAGGCGATCCAGATCAGCCGAGCGTTCGAAATAAAGCCCGGTGATCGCGCGTTCATCCGCAACCAGCGATAGCTGACCAACAGGAGAAGAGATATTGGCGGTGTAGAAATAATGTAGGCTCACAGCGCGCTCCTAGGGCTTTGCATAAAGCGAATCAAACAAGCCGCCATCATCAAAATGCTTTTTCTGCACCTCCGCCCAACCGCCAAAACGCTTGATGTTAACCGCAGAAACGGTTGGAAAAAGCTGGCCGTATTCTGCCAGAATCGCAGGTTCGGTCGGCCGCATGAAATGCTTGGCACCCAGCCTTTGCGCCTCAGGAGAATAAAGATAGGCGAGATAGGCTCTGGCCGCCTCGAGCGTGCCTTTATCTTTGGCAACGCCCTCCACCACAGCCACTGGCGGCTCTGCAAGTATGGTGATGGAGGGATAGACGATATCAAACGCATCCTGCCCCATTTTCTGCTTGGCGAGTAATGCCTCGCTTTCCCACGAAACCAGAACATCGCCAATACGGCGCTGCACAAAGGTGGTCGTGGAAGCACGCGCACCCGCATCCAGCACCGGTACATTGCGATAAAGCGAGGCCATGAAATTGATGATTTTTGTTTCGTCATTGAATTTCTGCTGCGCATAAGCCCAGGCCGCCATGTAGTTCCAGCGCGCACCACCGGATGTTTTGGGATTGGGCATGATCACCTGCACATCTGGCCGCGTGAGATCATCCCAATCTTTGATCTTCTTCGGGTTGTCTTTTCTTACAAGCAGCACAATGGTGGAGACCAGCGGTGTCGCGTGGTTGGGGTAATCCATGCGCCAGTTTTTGGAGATGAGACCGGTTTTTTCTGCAATCACATCGATGTCATACGCCAGCGCCAGCGTCACCACATCCGCGCGCAGCCCATCGATGACAGAACGCGCCTGCTTGCCAGAGCCGCCATGCGACTGCGCAAGCTCAATCTCTTTGCCGGTTTTCTGTTTCCAGTGCGTTTGAAACAGAACATTATATTCTTCGTAAAATTCCCGCGTGGGATCATAAGAAACATTCAGCAGCTCACCCTTCGCATGTGCCGCCGCGCCCAGCAAGCACGCACACCACATCACCGCCGCAATACGCATCATTCGCTCAAGCAACATCGTTGTTTCCTCCTGATGAAGTTTGTAATACTAAATGCGTGATGAAGCGTCTATTATTCGTTTGCACGGGCAATATCTGCCGCTCACCGACAGCCGAAGGCATTGCCCGCCACGTTATCACCGCCAGACGGCTTACACTGAGCGTGGATTCTGCCGGCACTCATGGCTATCATATCGGCGAACCGCCCGATATGCGATCAACGCAGACAGCGAGGCGTCATGGCGTTGATCTATCTACACTTCGCGCCCGAAAAATAGCGCCGGATGATTACCATGCTTTTGATATACTTATCGCGATGGACCGCGGCCATCTGCAGTGGCTGGAGCAGCGGAAACCTGTGACCAGCCGCGCTGAGCTTGGATTGTTCATGCAGCTTGCTGGTGCTGGCGTGCAGGATATTCCAGATCCTTACTACGGCGCACAGGCAGATTTCGACCAGGTTTTTTCGTTACTCAGCACGCATATGCCCACAGTACTTGAAAATATCGGATAAGGATCGAAGCTATGGCAACGCAGAAAATGATTGAGGAAAATAGCCCATCCATATGGCTGAAATTGTGGCCGAGGAAAACAGCGACCTCCCACAAATATACGCATGGTCATACACTGGTGATGGGTGGCCCTGCGCATTCGACCGGTGCCAGCCGGCTTGCAGCAATCGCGGCACTGAGGGTTGGCAGCGGTTTGGTCAGCATCGGTTGCACTGATGATGCGCTGCCAATTTATGCGTCGAGTTTGCTCAGTGTCATGACCAAGCGTGTGAACAATGCGGCAGATCTCGGTAGAATTTTACACGATACACACCTGCGTGCAGTGCTGGTGGGTCCAGGCCTTGGTGTTGGGGATGAAACCCAACAATGCACACTACGCATACTCAGCCACCATACACCCTGCGTGGTGGATGCAGACGCAATTACCAGCTTTGCGGCAGCACCTTCTGTGTTATTTTCGGCAATTAAGTCACCAGTGATCTTGACGCCCCATGAGGCAGAGTTCTGCCGACTGTTCGGCGCCATCACTAACCGAAGCGAGGCCGTCTGCGCTGCCGCCCATGAAAGCGGAGCCACGGTTATATTAAAAGGTCATGATACCCTGATTGCATCACCCGATGGAAGGCTGACCATCAACCGGGCTGCATCACCTGCGCTCGCCACCGCCGGCACAGGCGATGTGCTTGCAGGGCTGGTAACCGGTTTGTTATGTCAGGGCATGCCAGCGCACGAGGCAGCATGCGCTGGGGTCTGGCTGCATGCGCAGGCCGCCAAGATTCTCGGTGCAGGAATGATTGCGGAAGATTTGCTGTCTGCCATTCCTGAGGTGCTTCGCGAACTGCTGGATCAGTAGCGACGCATTTTCCAGTCCTGATCATCACGCTTCATGCGCTCAAATTCTTCACGCTGCTGGCGCATCATGCGTTCAGCGCGCTCATTACGCACACAATCTTCAAACTCGGGCGTGCCGGGTTTATAACCCAGATCATGACATTTAGCGGATGATTCGTAATCTTTGCGCGGCGCGTCACACGCAAAAAGTGCTATCGCTAAAATGCTGAGACAAACAGAGCGTATCATCATGGCTGATCCTTTTCTGAAATAACTCGATATTCCGTTTCAATCACCGGGCGCTGCTTTTGCTCCTGAGCCTGTACCTGCCGCTCGAAATTCCAGCGCGTAAACAAGCCGCGCAGCAGCACCAACACCCCCGTGACCACAGCAACAGCAGCGATAAAAACAAGCATGGCCATGCCAAAGGCAAATGCCAGTGTTATCAACACCGCAATGGCCAGCACACTAAGAATCGTGGAGATTAGATCCATATCACACCGTGCCGAAACTTTTGATCAAACTGCCACACACTAAATACCACCCATCGACCAGCACAAAGAAAATAATCTTGAACGGCAGTGAAATCATCACTGGCGGCAACATCATCATGCCCATCGCCATCAGGATCGAGGCCACCATCATATCAATAATCAGAAACGGAATGAATATCATAAAGCCGATCTCAAACGCGCGCTTAAGTTCGCTGATCATGAAGGCGGGAATCAGCACGCGGTAGGGTGTGTCTTCCGGCGTGGCGATCTCCAGCCCGGGCGACATGCTCACAAATAATTCCAGATCTTTTTCACGCGCGTGTTTGAGCATGAAGCTGTGAAACGGCGCACCAATGCGCTCGAGCGCCTGCTGCTCAGTGATTTTTTCCTCCAGAAGCGGGCGCACCCCTTCCTGATAAGCCTGCTCAAAAGCCGGCGCCATAATGAACGCTGTTAAAAAAAGCGCCAGCGAGACGATCACCTGGTTAGGTGGTGTCTGCTGTGTGCCCAGCGCACTGCGAAGAAAAGACAGCACAATCACAATCCGCATGAAAGACGTCATCATCACGAGAATGGAGGGTGCCAGCGAAATCACCGTTAGCAATATCAGCAACTGAATCATCCGACCCGTTGCTGTGCCACTTGCGGACTCGCCAAGATCAAGCGTGACGGATTGCGCAGCTGCCGGATCCGGGATTAGCCACAGCAGCGCAAATACTATGAGAATCCATCGTGAACTAGTCATGCGCGCGAATTCCGGATTCAACCACAATAGCATGGCCATCGCCCAGCAATAGCAGGTGCTCCTGCTGGTCGCGCTTTACCAGCACCAGCTTTCGCCTGGCATCAAGATAGCGCACCTCGAGGACACTCAGACGGCCAGAAACTTTACCGCCACCCATCCATTTCTGAGGCAGCCCAGAGCGCCGCGCCGCATAGCCAAGCCCGGCAATCAAGCCGATTACCAGCATCAGCGCGGCAATCAAACGCAGTATTTCAAGCGAGTCCACGCTAGCTATCCTTTCCGGCAGGCGGAGTGTTTTCGGCAGTGCGATAAGCAGAGGCGGCCTTGCGATGCGCATTGCTGGCTTTGATCTCGCCCAGCACCGCTTCCCGGCGCTGTTTGAGCATATGCCCAAGCTCAGTCAATTCACGCAGCATCGTATCAAACCTCGCCGCGTATTGCTTGCGCTGCGTGTCCGATAGCTTCAGCGTTTCTTCACATAAAAACGCAATCTTCTGGTCAAGCCCGCTCAGCTGCAACACCTCGCCGCGCTCCAGCAGCTGGCGGCTTTCGCGAATATAGTCATCAATCTGGTCAAGCAGCAGATGAGTATCGATGGGCGGGGTCATGATGTCCTCTTCATGGCATCATTGGCCTTATAAACGTAAGCAAGAATTTCCGCAACCGCAGCGTAGGCTTCCAGTGGAATGGGTGCATCAATCTCCAGCCGCGACAGCATGACAGCCAGATCTTCATCCCGGCGTATTTCGATGCCGTGCTGCTCGGCAATCGCAATAATCTGCTGCGCAAGATAGCCCTTGCCTTTGGCCGCCAGCACTGGCGCTTCATGCTTTTCCTGCTCATAGCGCAGGGCTACAGCAATCCGATCTTTATTAAGCGGGGCATCATCACCGGCTGCCATCGGGATCATCTTTTTGTTTGTGCGCGATATCCAGCGGGAAATCGAGTTCGAGCAGCGTCTCATCACCTGCCTGAGCCGCCGCCATGTTCTGCTCCATGATTCGCTGATGTAGCTCTTTGCGTAAAATCGAGGCTTCCTTAGGGAAAACAAAGCCGATTTTAACCGTCTTTCCGCGAACTTCCACCACCGTCAACTCAATGTTGTTGTTGATAATAATGGATTCACCGATTTTACGCGTTAAGTAGAGCATCGAGACCCTGACATCTGCCTTAGCATGAGATTTGCATTACTAGCTGTGTGCCCTAGTTAGTGACGTATAAATTTTGCAAATGCAAATTTTATTGTAGCGGGCGAAAGGAAAATCAGCTACACTATGTGGGCAATGTAGGCAATATTTACCTATCGCAACGGGTTGGTAATCATTTGTAAAATATTACGTATATGAACTATACCGAACTACCACTCTTCCAGATCATGCGCGGCAAGCTCGGCTACTACTCTCAGCGCCAGGCAGTGATTGCGCAGAATATTGCCAATGCCGACACCCCCGGCTACAAGGCGAAAGATGTGAAAGAGCCGAATTTTGCCAGCATCGCCAGCCAGCTTCAACAAGCCAGCGCCATGCCCATGGCAAAAACCAACCAGGGCCACCTCACTGGCCAGCCAGTGGCGGTCGGCCATGGCAATACCATCAAGCGCCCGAGCACCTACGAACAAAATCCTAATGGCAATAACGTGGTGATTGAGGAAGAAATGATGCGCGTGGCGGAAAACCAGGCCGAATACCAGAAAGTGCTGAATCTTTATCGCAAATCCGTTGATATGTTCCGCACGGTGCTGGGTCGTCAGGGTGGCGGCGCGTAAGATGAAGGAGATAAACCATGCTGAATGACACACTAAAGATTGCTGCAGCAGGTATGAAAGCTCAGGGCGACCGCCTGCGTATCATCGCGGAAAACGTCGCAAATGCCGACTCCACATCCACACAGCCGGGCGGCGAACCCTACCGCCGCAAAGTCGTGATTTTTGAAAATGCGCTGAATAAAGAACTCGGCGTTGAAACCGTTCGCGTTGCCAAGCGCACCTACGACATGTCAGATTTCAGAAAGAAATATGACCCCACCCATCCCGCCGCAGACGAGCAAGGTTATGTGTTGTTTCCTAATGTGAGTTCGATTATTGAGATGGTGGACATGCGTGAATCACGCCGCGCTTACGAAGCAAACATTAATGTGGTAGAAGTATCAAAAGCCATGCTCACACGAACACTGGAACTTCTCAGGTAATTTATGGTGAACGCACTTTCAGCCGCTAACGCCTACCGCAACCAGCTTAAGCTGACCGACGCAATGGAAGAATCCGGCTTGGCCGCCCAGCAGGCAGGCCCCAGCTTCGGCGAACTGGTGCAGGACGCCATGAAAAGCGCCGCTGATACCCAGCGGCAATCCGAGGCAGTGCAGATGGAATCGCTGACCGGCAAGGTCGAGCTTTCGGATCTTGTGACAGCCGTTACCAATGCCGAGCTGACACTGAACACTGTTGTGGCTGTGCGCGACCGCGTGATCAGCGCGTATCAGGAAATCATCCGCATGCCGATTTAAACTTGCACGCCTTTACACTCAGGCGTAAGTAGTTAACTATGGAACCGTCTGAGATTTTTGCCATCAGTAGTGATGCCCTGTATGTGATGCTGATCATCTCTGCGCCCGCCATGCTGGCGGCACTCATTATCGGTCTGATCATCTCGCTATTTCAGGCGCTTACTCAGATTCAGGAACAAACGCTTACTTTTGTGCCAAAAATTCTGGTGGTGTTTTTGACGCTGGCACTTTCCATGTCGTTTATGTTCAACACGCTGAAAGACCTGAACATGCGCATTCACGAAAAAATTGTGCATCTGGAATAGGCATGCTTTCACAGTTTCTCACGGAAGAACTGTTTGCATTTCTCATGGTTTTCTGCCGCGTTGGTAGCGCGATCATGCTGCTGCCCGGTTTTGGCGAAAGCTATGTTTTTTCAAGGTTCAGGCTGCTATTTGCCCTGATGTTCAGCCTGCTATTGACCCCTGTGCTTAAACCGATGCCGGAAGTGCCTGTGCAGGTTGCAACACTGGCGGTGCTACTCATTGGCGAGATTGTTGTCGGGATATTTCTTGGTGTGCTGGCGCGAACCATTATCAGCGCAACGCACATCGCAGGCACCATCATCGCGATGCAATCCAGCCTGGCATCCGCACTGGTTCAGGATATGGCGCAGATTCAGGGACAATCCACCATCATCAGCAACTTACTTGGCATCACAGCGCTGGTGCTGATATTTTCTGTCAATCTGCACCATGTCATGCTCACCGGCCTTGCTGGTAGCTATACCACATTTGTTCCCGGCGAGTTTCCGATGATGGAAGACATTGCAAACCAATTAACCACCGCCATGAACGGCGCATTCACTGCTGCACTGCAGATTTCTGCGCCTCATATCGTCATGGGCGTGATTATTTATCTTGGCGCGGGCATTGTCGCGCGGCTGGTGCCGAATATTCAGGTTTTCTTTTTGCTGATGTCGCCGCAGATTCTGATCAGCATTTTTGTGCTGATGACCACCTTCAGCGCCATCATGATGTGGTATATCGGCCATTTCCGTGATTCAATCATGCCGATGACCGGCGGCTAGGAGCTATCATGGCAGAAGGCGAAGACCAGGAACAAAAGACCGAAGACCCAACCACCAAACGCCTGCAGGAGGCGTTTGAAAAAGGTAATATCCCCTACTCCAAAGAAATCAGTAATTTTCTGATTCTTTCCGTGCTCGCGCTCACCATTGGCGCTTTTGCCCCGTCCATTCTGCAAAATACCAAACTGCTACTGATTCCCTTTCTTGCGGATGCAGGATCGCTGCAAGCGGACTATGCCGGGCTTTCTCTTGCTTTGCAGCATGTCATCGTTGGCTCATTATCAGTGATTGCAATGCCGATGCTTTGCGCTGTCGCTGCTGGCATTGGTGCGCGCTACCTCCAAAGCAGCTTTGTGATCTCGACTGATCCCATCACCCCAAAACTAAATAAAATATCGCCGCTGGCAGGATTTAAGCGCATTTTTTCGCTGCAATCGGTGGTCGAGTTTATCAAAACCTTGCTGAAATTCGTGATTGTCGGGGTGGTCGGATATGTATCCGTCGCGTCTGACCTTGGCCATCTCAAACAACTACCCGACAGCTCTATCATGGCGATGCTGCTTTATATGGCTGAGCTTGCTATCAAGCTGCTGATCGGGACACTGATTGCCATTTTTTTTATTGCCCTGCTGGATCTGCTCTACCAGCGCTTCCAATTCACCAAAAATCTTCGTATGAGCAAACAGGAACTTAAAGACGAATTCAAACAGTCTGAAGGTGATCCCAAGATTAAACAGAAACTGCGCCAGCTGAGGATGGAACGCGCCAAGCAGCGCATGATGACGTCTGTGCCGCAGTCGGATGTTGTCATCACCAATCCGACCCATTATGCCGTCGCGCTGCAATATGATACTAAGGTGATGAAAGCCCCTGTAATCACCGCCATGGGTAAGGATCTGCTCGCGCTACGTATGCGCGAAATTGCGCAGGAACACGACGTACCCGTGGTTGAAAATCCACCACTCGCGCGCGCGCTGTTCAGCTCAGGCGAGATCGGCAAAGAGATCCCTATCACCCATTACGAAGCGGTGGCAAAAGTAATTTCGTATGTCTACCAGCTCAAAGGCAAAAAGATCTGATGGCAACAAAAAAACTGTTGTTATTTTTCAGGAATTTCATAAAGATTGATGCGTCAAATCATAAGGTCAGAATATGCTCGCACGCTACGCAGATCTCGTCAACAGCAAGGGCGCGTCGCGTGACTTTGTAATCCGCCGCCGATACCCCGCCATTTATCACCTCGCCGCCGTTTTTTTCAGCATTATGCTGGCAGTGACCAGCCTGAGCACCTCGGTTGAAGACCGCGTAACGATGGTTGTTTCCGTTGCTGCTATTTTACTGATCGCTGGGTGGTATGTGATTTCTGTGATTCAGAAAAATCGTGATCTTGTGTTGGCAACAGAGTTTCAAAATGCGCTGTTTGCCTCGGCTCTTGGCATCAGCAATAAATTTTGTGTGATTATCCGCAAGGACGGCACCATCATCTACCTTGATCGCAGTTTTCAGGAGATTTTTCCTGATTTCCTGAAACAACCCCGCCGAACGATCGATGCGCTGTTTGACATTGGCAAAGTGAGCAAAGAAGAAGCCAACAAAGTGTTTTCAGCCATTGAACAGGGGGTTTATTCCAAGGTCGTGTTTGATATTCGCGGTGTCGGCAATGAATACCACAAAGTGATTATGTCCATTGAGCCGATCTTGCGCCCTAGTGGCTATGTGATATTGCGTGGCCGTGATTTTATTGAATCGCGCTCCAATCAAGACGTACAGGCGAACATGATGACCATCAATAAGTCATCTATCACGTTATTCTCTCATGTGATGGATGCGATGGAAATGGGCGTATATATGGTCAACCCTTCTGGCGATATGGTCTATGTGAACCCAACGCTCGAAAAATGGCTTGGCTATCAGGACGGAGAAATTGCCCGCAATAACATGTCGCTACAAGACATCATCCTGCATCATGTCACGCGTAGCGACCGGATTCAGCCAGAAAATTATGAAGGCGAGATCTCACTCCAGAAAAAAACCGGCGGCATGATGAAGGCCTTCATCAATCAGAAGATCATTCGGGATGAGACAGGCCGGATGCTTGGTTGCACCGCACTTGTCCATCAATACTCGGAGTCGGCTCCGGGTGTTAAAAATAAGCTCTGGTAGTCAGGAAATCATCGTGACCGCTGACGTAAACCTTGATCATTTCATAGGCAATTCTCCAATCGCAGTTGCAGA
>Ga0315902_10014303_pt1 | contig 10204 bp, 4 predicted proteins | sample LakEriMetagenome_9_FD_203523 | JGI IMG/M metagenome (GOLD analysis project Ga0315902, IMG submission 203523) | Freshwater fungal communities from buoy surface, Lake Erie, Ohio, United States - Buoy 12 MA117 | ecosystem: Environmental > Aquatic > Freshwater > Lake > Lake biofilm | place: USA...
AGCTGGACAGCCAGAAATGTATCAGCATCACGTTGTTGAGCATGATATCGTTCCTGCGCCATATGCACCGAACGCACCTGCGCCGCACATATTAGTCACCGTACACGGTCTTCAACAAGTGGTGCGTATAAAAAAATATCGCATGGCGATTTTACAGAATCAACTCCTCTGTCTCTCACTGACTGCACCTGATCGACCAGCGAATACTGCACTCTATCCAAAAGTAGAAGTGGTTGTGACGGTCTTACAACAAGATTCAACTGTACATGGTAATTACGGAATCGAAAGCGTCGCACACAACGATATAGCTTTTGCGCCAACCACATCAGATCCTACATCAAGACAACTGACTCTCGACGAATCAGATGCACCTCCTGTGATTCATCAAACCACTTCTATTAAACATAAAAAGCACACGGGAACACGTAAGACTACTGCTCGTCGAAAGAAAAAGATCAACGATACCAAAAACCAAAAAAAGTTAGACTTGTAGCTCAATCATCGATTAATCGTCTTCCCACCATTTTTTGGGTTGAGCCACTGGTTTCGCTGTGGTGTTTTGCGTCGCAGCCAGAGGCACATTTGCAACCACATCAGGCCAGATTTGAATAGATTCATCTGCAAATAGTTCATCGAGTGCTGGTGCATCATGAGGAAAATATTCATAGAGTTGGTGGCGTAGCGCACTGTTGATGCCTGTTTTGCGAATCACGTCGCCAATGTGCGCTGGGAGTTCGCCGTTTGCCTCACGCACCACCCGCATAATCTCCTTAGTTTCATCGAGGTGCATCTCATAAATGAATTGCGACACGACATTCTCCGCTTGATTAACACCAAAATACGCTGCCTTCTTGGCACGCGTAATGGCCACATAAAACAATCGTCGTTCGTTATCAATCGTACTGGTCAGTGTACTGGGGCCATCTGTACGAGCAGCGTCCCATACGTGAAAGTCAGTTCCAGCAGTCATCGGCATAATGCCTTGCATGACTTGTGGGACAAACACGTAGTCGAATTCTAGACCTTTGGTTTGAAAAATTGTGGTAAACACAAGAATATATTTATGCGCATCTTCAGACTGACCTTGCGTACAATCAAGCTGATCGAAATAGAGGATAAATTCGGTCACAGTCATATTCTGCTGTTTGGCGACTTGGATAAGCGTATCAATCGCATCAAGACGACTTTTAGACTCCTCACCATTCCCATAAAAATTTGTAAAATGGTCAGCATACTTTATTGTTTCGACCAACGTACTCAGTACCTCATGCGTCAACTTACCTTCAATGATTTGTTGATGCGCAAACGCTAGTGCCATACGCATGTTTTCGAGTGAGTCTTTTTGGCGCGAATTAAACAGCGCATTAGCATCACCAGTCACGAACTCCAACAATGACATCGGCGTCAAATCACGTCGCATCGCATCACGCAACAGGATTTTAAAACCATCTACGTTGATATATCGGTTCGGTCGATTGATGATTTTTTCGAAGATATCAACCGCTTTCTCATTCAATGGTTGATGCGTCATACTGATTAAGCGCAAGTAGTTAATCAGGGTGATGAGTTCGCTGCGTTTATAGAATGGTTGACTCCCAGAAATAACATATGGAACTTTGCGAATCAAACAAAGCGCCTCAAGATTCATCATTTGATTGTACGTACGCCCAAGAATAATCACCTTACTGGCGTCTTGTGTAATCGTCAGCACCTGCTTCAGATGATGAAAGAGTTGGTCATTCAAGCTGTTTTTGGAGGCAATTTGCTCGCGCACAATATGTACTTCGGATACTTGTGCGTGATTAAATGCCACTAACGGTTTCACAAAACGGGTCTGATTGAGACTTATCACGTTATGAGCTGCTTGCGCAAGCTCTGGTCCAAAACGAAAAGATCGAGAAAGTGTATAGTCAATTACGTTGCGACCATTAAACGATCCGGACATCTGATTCAAGATAAAATCAGGACGTGCACCACGCCATTCATAGATTGTTTGGTCATCATCACCGACCACAACCAAATCAGTACTCTCACCAACTAAGCACTCCAACAGCTTCTGTTGAGCATAATTCACATCTTGGTATTCATCGACGACAACTAAACGAAAGATATTAGACCACTTTTCGCGGAGCATGCGCAAGTTCATCAGTGCCTGAACCGCACGTACAATCAAATCATCAAACGTAAATGCTTGTTTTTGGATGCGCTGATGTTCAAATTGAATATAGACCTCTACCAAGCCCGGATGACCGGTTGATTTCGCACGCGCACGGTCTGGTGGCACCAACTCCGCTTTCCACAACGCGATTGCAGTTTTGGCCATCTCGAGATCAATGACTTTAGGCGGAATAACATTACTGCGCTCTAGATCGGTAATAATTCTGCGCAGAAAGTAATCAATTCGCTCGGCGCCATCCTCACTCCAGTTCTCTACCTCGCGCAATCCAAAACCGCCACGTTCGACGTCACGAATGATTTGAAAGGCAAATGAATGGAATGTATTGATTTCTGGCTTCATCCCAGGTGGGAGCCCTAATTGCTCAAACCGCTCTTTGAACTCCTTACGCGCTAGCACATTGAACATCAACACTTGAATTGCTCGCCCTGGAACGCCACTTTCAATATAGCGCTTGACGAGTTGGACCATGGTCGATGTCTTACCGGCACCCGCAACGGCCATGACCCGGGCATGATGACCAAAAGGGTGGTTGATGATTGCTTCTTGTTCGCTAGTAAGCGACATATGCTTCATACTATCCTAACCGTGCATCTCAGAGTTGTTATGTGGTGCAAAAAATAACATGCTGTGTTCTATTATAAGGTGATATATGTTGTGTGGTGTTCAATAGGTGATATACGCATCGTAACGTATATCACCTCGACTGCTAACTCAACAAACTACTTGGGCAAGGCGCACGGTGCCGTATCAATATTCACGACAATGGTTTTACCTGGGACGATTGCTTTGACGATATCCGTGATGGCTGTTTGCGCAGCAGTTTGTCCTTTAGTCATAATATCCTGTGCACATGCTCGATCTATCACTTGCTGACGAATGCTGGATTGAGCCTCATTGCGCAATTCATCGACATCCATTAGCTTGAGCCAGACACCGCGATCGCGATTAATCGGCACCGACGTATCTTGATTGACAATCACATCATATACCCGTACTGGTGGGACAGTGATTGTAATCATGTCACCGTTTTGGACGATATCCTCTGTTTGCAGTGACCCCATATCAACAACCATAACCACACGCGCCTCGGCGTTCATCTCGATATAATCCCCTACAAAATAGTCCTCAAGGGATGCATACACCTGTGCCAACACATCCTTTAATGATGAATTGTTTTTTGCGACATCTTGCATGCGTTGACGAACTTCGTTTGGCAAGGCAAAGGCAAATTGGTAATCTTGCGTGGCCACAATCAATTGTGACTCTTCCTTCAATGCACCCACAATCTCATTTTTGTTCAATGCGATTGGAGCTGGGGGTGATTGAGTATACTGCGCATACCACCAACCTGCCACAAACACCCCAGCCACGATGATCAATGTCACAATCACGGTCACAACATATTTCTTCATATACTAACTCTGCTCTTTCTCTCTACTTATCTGTGACGTACAATTCGGCAGCAGGATAGATGTACAATGTATAACCAGCCTCTTGTAACTGTCCAATCCAACGGCGCTTATCGTCAAGTGACAGCTGCGGATCCAGCAAAATCACGTCTGTGCCATTGGCGATGTCGACGACATTCACGGTATTGGCGTATCGATCGTAGTTCAGCACTGACGGAACCGTGTTCAATGCGCTACTCGTCCAATTAATTCCATCTTCGGTTTGTCTGAGCGAGGCAAAATACCCAGCTGGATGTAGCGCCATACCTGCTTGTTCTGACAGTGCCGTTGGTGCCACCACCGCATACTGCAGGCTCATCTCAACCCGCTCAGCAAAGTTCGCCGCAAATTGCTCGATTATCCCGACCTGCGCATCTGGCGTCCAGCCTTGCATATCTTGGTTATAGAATGCGGCCACGTAATATTTTGCGACCACTGGCTCAAATTGGGTGCGATAATTGGTGCATCCGTCGGCACCAAACGGACAGAGCACAAGGCGCGGCACCTCGCAGAGCACAATTGGCTCACCCATGGTTGCCACATCGTCGCGCAGTTGCGCCGTTGAACCCACAATTAATGCCGGATCTTGTGAACCACTGAGTGTAAAGGTTTGACCGCGCGTGGCCATCAGCTCTTGGGTAGCCGTGTCGAACACCGGCCAGTCGCGGGCCACCATCTGACTGCCCATACATGGCTGATTTGATTGGTATGCGTACAAACTACCAAGGGCGACGCCGATAATCGCTACAATAGCCACAATGATTGTCGTTGGAGTCGTGCGCAATTGCTCCACCTTTTCCTCAAATACGGCGACAATACGTTGGTTAAGTTCACATATGTGGTATCATTACACCACTGACGTAATACAAGTAGATTGTAGCATGCAGTATAATACGTAATATGAGAAAAGGGTTAGTGAAATGAATTACACATCATCAGGGATTCGCGATAACCACACCCGTGGATCAGTGGCCGACTTTTTGCGCGAGCACATCCAGCCCGGTGCGCAGCTGTCGTTTGTATCGGCATACTTTACGATTTATGCCTACTATATGCTTCGAGCACAGTTCAATGACATCGCACATCTGAACTTTTTGTTCGGCGAACCATCGTTTATCAGCAAACTCGACCCCGAAGCGCGTGAGGCCAAAGCATTTGGCTTAGTCGATAACACCTTATCGCTGACCAATGTGCTGTCACAACGGGCTGCAGCCCGCGAATGCGCCGAGTGGATCCAGCAAAAGGTCTCGATTCGCAGTATCGTGCAACAAAACCTGATGCACGGCAAAATGTATTACATCCAACAGGGTCCCGTGGCCAAGGCCATCATGGGGAGCTCCAATTTCACCGTGCGCGGACTAGGATTGACCACCGACAACAACAACTACGAGCTCAACATGGAGGTCGACAGCGATCGTGATCGCGCCGATTTGCGCAATTGGTTCAACCATATCTGGGATAACCCCAAGCTCGTCAAAGATGTCAAAGCCGAGGTGCTCCAGTACCTCAATCAAATCTATAGCAATCATTCACCGGAGTTTATCTATTACAAAACGCTCTACCATATTTTCGAAAAGTACCTGAATGACACTGCCGGCACCATCAAGGATATCGGCCAAACTAGTTTGTATAGCAGCCAGATTTGGCAGGCGTTGTTTGACTTCCAGCGCGACGGCGTCAAGGGCGCTATCAACAAAATTCAGGCCTACAACGGCTGCATCATCGCCGATAGCGTCGGCTTAGGCAAAACATACGAGGCGCTGGCAGTCATCAAATACTACGAGCTCAAAAACGAACGCGTCTTGGTGATTTGTCCGCGACGCCTACGCGAGAACTGGACTATCTATACCCAGAACACCCAGATGAATCCGTTCATCAACGACCGCTTTCGCTTTGATGTGGTGTCACATACCGATATCGGCCGCGAAAAAGGCAGCACCGGTGATATTGATTTTGCCACATTTAATTGGGACAACTACGATGTGATTGTCATCGACGAATCGCATAACTTCCGCAATAACTTGGTCGGCACCCGCGACAAAAACGGCGAGTTACGCAAGAGCCGTTATCGCGTACTGCTCGACGACATCCTCAAAAAAGGGGTCAAAACCAAGGTCCTGATGCTCTCAGCGACCCCGGTCAACAACGACCTGCAAGATTTGCGCAACCAGATTCATCTGATGACCGAGGGCAACGACCGCGCCTTTGCGCCCAACATTGGCATCAGTAGCATGAACCAAATGATGGCCGAGGCCCAACGGATTTTTGCCCGCTGGGCCAAACAACCGGATCGACAAGTGACGCAGTTGCTGACCCAACTGCCGAGTTCGTTCTTTCGGGTGCTCGATGAGATTACCATTGCCCGATCACGGGCGCACATCAGCAAATACTACGCCCAAAGTGCCCAACAAATCGCGTTCCCGACGCGGCGGTCACCAATTAGTGTCAGCCCCTACGTTGACACCCAAGAGATGTTCCCTAGTTATGCCAAGATCAGTCAAGAGATTGACGGCTACAAACTGGCGATTTTCAGCCCATCGCAATATGTGCTGCCGCAGTATCGTGCCCAGTATCAGCACAAACAAAACGATCCGTTTAGTCAGGGTGACCGTGAGCACTACCTGATTGGCATGATGAAGGTCAACTTTTTGAAGCGGCTCGAGAGCTCGGTCGTGTCGTTCGGCTTGACCTTGTCGCGCACCATCGACAAAATCAACCAGCTCGAACAGATGATTTCGACGTTCATGGCACAGCAGTCACGCGCGCTCAGCGCCGATATTGAGCTGATTGACGACCGCGAGGATGACGAACTCCAAGAGGCAATGCACCAAACTGTGGGCAAACTCCAGTTCCCTTTGGCGCATCTCGATGTAGCACGATGGCTCAGCGATATCCGCAATGACCGCGAGCAGCTCAAAATCCTCTACAATAGCGCTAGCCAAATCACGCCTGCACGCGATTACAAGTTGCATTTGCTCTATCAGCATATCAACCAAAAGGTCCGCCAGCCGAGTACGATGCATGACGGCACGCCCAATCGCAAAGTCATCATCTTTACGGCGTTTGCCGACACGGCCGAGTATCTCTATCAGGCGCTGCGCGAGCAGCTGGTCAAAGACGGCGTACACGTAGCCATGGTCAGTGGCGGGGGCACTAGTGCGACCACGTTTGGCGCAAATGAGTTCCAAGCGATTTTGACCAACTTTGCGCCACGGGCCAAACGGCGTGCTAATCAGCCATCCATGCCCCAAACCGGCGAGATCGACATCTTAATCGCTACCGACTGTATATCCGAGGGGCAGAACCTGCAGGACTGCGATCTGCTTATCAACTACGATATTCACTGGAACCCGGTGCGCATCATTCAGCGCTTTGGTCGTATTGACCGTATCGGTAGCCCCAACGCCCATATTGGCATGATTAACTTTTGGCCCACCGACGACCTCAACGCCTATATCAACCTACGCAATCGCGTCGAATCGCGCATGGCGCTGGTTGATTTGACGGCGACCGGCCAAGATAACGTGCTCCAACCGCAAGAGATTGCCCAAGCCATTGCCGAGGATATTAGCTACCGCGACAAACAACTACAGAAACTCATCAACGGCACGCTCGACATCGATGACGATAGCAATAATGTGTCGCTGACCAGCTTTACGCTCGAGGACTTTCGCCGAGAATTGTTGAACTACATCGACAAACATCATGCAGCCATCACACAGGCGCCCAAAGGGTTATATGCAGTTGTTGGCACCAATCCGCAGGTGCCACACGCCCAACCTGGCGTGGTATTTTGCTTGCAACAGAAACAGACACCACCTAGTGGCACCACCCTCAACCCGATTCAACCGTATTTTTTGGCGTATATACGCAATGATGGCAATCTCTTGTATAATTTTATGCAACCCAAGCAGGCGCTCGAGGTCATGCGCCTCCTGAGTAGCGGTCAACATCGCCCCGATGAGCTGCTCTGCCAGGCGTTCGATCAACGCACCGCTGATGGGCACGATATGCGCTTGTATAGCGATTTGCTCAACCGTGCGATTGGCCATATTCGACAGGCCATGCATCAACGCATCGCCACCAAAGTCACGAATAGTCGCGATTTTGTGATCCCGACCACGACCGAACAAGTCCACTCCGAAGATGATTTCGAATTAGTTACCTGGATGGTGATAGACCATGAGTGATATATCCGCTCTCAAAACGCGCAAAATAATTGAACATCACATCACCCGGTTTGCCCACCTGCCACTCAAGGAGGCGGCAACCGCCTTATTTAACGCGCTTGGATATGAGTCCGAACGCACCGTGCCTGTCTGGTCACCATCCGAGTTCGCCCAACAATTCGATGCAACGACGAACCATCTCCAACACGCCAAAGCCCTGCTGAATGAGTGGTTACATGTCGAATTGCTCTTTCAGTTGACCGATACCGAGATTGCGCGCATGCGATTTGCCACGCCTGATCGCACCGTACAATCGGGATTACTTGAGTCCTATATCTTCTTTGCTATCGAGCTCAACGGCAATGAGTATAGCCGAGGCAAGTTAGCCGGGATTACCCGCCAAATCAATCGCATCTTTCAGATGCCAGTATTGGTGCTCTACAAATACCACGACCATATCTCGCTGAGTATTATTAATCGCCGGCGTAACAAACGTGACGACAACAAAGATGTGCTCGGCAAAGTCACCACCATCCATGGAATCAACATTGCCAAACCACATCCCGGCCATATCGATATTATTCGCACCTTCTCGATTCCTGCACTAGCAGTTGGTCGCAAAGAAATCGCAAATTTCGATCAGCTCCATGCAGCTTGGGAGTCGGTCTTTAATATCGAATTGCTCAACCAACGCTTCTACCGCGAATTGGCAAATTGGTTCTTTTGGACCCGAACACGCGTCGATTTCCCCAATGACGCCCAGGTTGCAGATGACATTCATCGCTCTACGAGCGTCATCCGCTTGTTGACACGATTGTTGTTCTGTTGGTTTCTCCGTGAGAAGTACGTAGGCGCACAACGGCTCATCCCAGACCAACTCTTTGACGAACAAGCCCTCACCGACATCCTCAATGATGTGTCAGATGATGGGCATGACTACTATCAAGCCATCTTGCAGAATCTCTTTTTTGCGACACTCAATACGCCGATGCACAGCGACCAACGCCGCTTTGCTACGGATGACGGCTTTGTCCAGAACAAAGCTGAGTACGGCGCCAAAACCCTCTATCGCTATGCCAGCGCTTTCAAAGATCCGGCGCATGCGCTGACCTACTTTGCCAGTATCCCCCATCTGAATGGTGGACTCTTCACTTGTCTCGATATTGAAGACGCAAGCAACGAACGCAAAGTTGTCTACCTTGACGGATTCTCACGCAACCCACGCAAAGCCGCCAAAGTGCCCAACTACTTGTTCTTTGGTCGCTCACGAACGGTTGATTTAAGCGTTGAATACGGCGATCCAAAGCGCACTGACGAGCCAGTTCGTGGCATATTCCACATCCTGAATGACTATAAGTTCACCCTCAGCGAGAATACACCACTCGATCAAGAAGTCGCGCTTGACCCTGAGTTGTTAGGTCAAGTCTTCGAAAACTTGCTGGCCGCCTATAATCCCGAGACCAACGAATCCGCCCGCAAACAGACGGGATCGTTCTACACGCCACGCACCATTGTCGACTATATGGTCGATCAAAGCCTGATTGCATACTTTGCCGAAAAGCTCGGCACTGATGCACCTGACATGCTCGAACGAATCAGCCACCTGCTGGCATACAATGATGAACCATCGTTGCTCAATGCCAAAGAAACGCAAACCGTCCTCAAGGCCATCGAGGAATGCAAGATTTTCGATCCTGCCTGTGGCTCGGGCGCATTCCCCATGGGTGTGCTCAACAAATTAGTGCATGTCCTACAAAAGCTAGACCCTGAAAACAAACAATGGAAAGAGACGCAAATTGCCCGGCTTGACTCGCCGAGCATGCGCGAGTTATTACGCACCAAATACGACCACAACGACGATGATTATGGGCGCAAGTTAGGTCTGATTGAGCACTGTATTTTCGGCAGTGACATCCAACCAATTGCGATTCAAATCGCCAAATTGCGCTTTTTCATCTCGCTCTTGTGCGATCAACGCACCACGCCTGATGCCGATAACTATGGCATTGAGCCATTACCCAATCTCGAAACCAAGTTTGTCGTGGCTGATACCCTCGTCAAACTACCCGGCAATGACCAACTCTCGTTTGGGGACGATGTTCTCGAGGAGTTGCGCCACCAGTTATCCACGATTCGCCATCAATACTTCTTGGCGCAAACGCGCGACGAGAAGCGACGCATGCAAGAACGCGATCATACCATTCGCCAACAGATGGTCGCACACATGCAAGCGCACGTATTCGCAGGAACGGCGTCGCAGACTAATGCCACCATCAAGATGATTACGCAGTGGGATCCCTACAACCCACAGAGCGTGGCTGCGTTCTTCGATAGTCAGTGGATGTTCGGCAAACTGCCAAATGGTGGGTTCGATATTATCATCGGCAATCCACCATATGTCCAAATTC
>Ga0315902_10014304_pt1 | contig 10203 bp, 8 predicted proteins | sample LakEriMetagenome_9_FD_203523 | JGI IMG/M metagenome (GOLD analysis project Ga0315902, IMG submission 203523) | Freshwater fungal communities from buoy surface, Lake Erie, Ohio, United States - Buoy 12 MA117 | ecosystem: Environmental > Aquatic > Freshwater > Lake > Lake biofilm | place: USA...
GCGCAGGTGGTCTGCACGGCCCGGGCGTCGGCGAGTTTGGGATGCGCGGCGATCGTGTCGGGGAGGAGCCGCACGGGCCGCTCCTTCGCGAACACCTTGCCGAAGATCGTGCGGAGCGCGATCTCCATGCGGCCCTGGTGGCCGGGGCCGCTGAGCTGCACCGGGCCTTCGCGTTCGAGCAGCACCTGGGCACCGGAGCCGGCCGGACGGTAGGCCACGTGGGCCACGATGTCGTACCAGTTGCGGCGGCCGCTCTCGAGCGCGTCGAGCGCCACCCGCACGTGCACGAGGCCGTCGCGGCATTCGATCCGCAGCGGCTCCTGTGCGGCGAAGGCAATGCTCACGCCCTCCGGCAGGTCGTCCGGAATTCGCGGCGGGATGCCGAGCCGCTCGCAGATCAGCGTGATCAACGCCTCGAGGCTCATGCGGCGGCCCGCGAGGCCGAGCCGCTCGGTCGCGTTGTTCACCGCCGACTCGTGCACCTGCAGGCTAAGGAGCGATTCGTCCGGGGCCCGTGGCCGCGGCGTGTGGGCGGCAAGCTGGCCGTCGCCCGCGAGCCGCAGCCGCACGGTGGCCTGCGCGGCGGTCGTTTCCAGGGCCACGGGGGTCGGCTCGAGGCCGAGGCCGACGAGCGGTTCCCAGATCCGCTCCCGCACCCGCTCGGCCATCTCGGTGAACCGCGGTTCGGCCTGCGTATCGACCTCGTGGCAGGCCCTGGTGATGATCCGGTCGTTCACCTCGCGGGTGGCATCGGCATGGCTTTCGTCGTGCTGGCTGCGGGCGATGTTGCGGACGATCGAGCCCATGATCGGCACACCGTCGAAGCTCGTCTCGATGTCGGCCAGCTGCGAGGCGCTGGAGGCGGTGCCGACCGCGGCGCTGAAGCCGAGGCCCGACGTCGAGACCGTAATCGGCTTGCGGACGACGAACGTCGCCGCTCCCCGGGAATGCATCGCCACCGGCCCGGCCTCCGTCACCGTCCGCGACGCCACCTCGCCGTTGACGAGCAGCTCCAGCCGGACGCGCGATGCATCGGGCACGAACCGCACGTCGGTGGACTGCTCGACCGTGCGGGTGCCCCGCACCTTGCGTCCGAGCACGAAGTCCTGGAGCGGGCCCGTGTTGACCGTCGCCTCCGGCAGCAGCCGCGACACGAACTCCTGATGCACCGCGACCCGCACGTTCGGCGCGAGGTAGTGGTCGCGGACGGCGCGGGCCAGGCCCTGCGCCGGCGGGTGAGCCGACGACGCGATGGTGCCGAGCGACCCGCGCACGGCCATGGCGGTCGTCGGTTGAGGCGCGGATTCGAAGGCCTCGAGCGCGGAGAGGAGTCGCGGAGTCTCCCGGACGGTGAGACCGCCGGCGAGCAGCCCCCCCACGTCACCGGCGGTCCGAGTCGATTCCGGCTCCACGGCCACCGCGGCGGCAGCCCGCCACACCGTCACCCGGCGGGCGACGGCCAGCGCGGTTCGCCGCGTGTCGGTCGCGAGCGACGCATCGGCCGTGCGGTCGGCGACGAGCATGCCGGCCTCCACGGCCTCGCCCAAAGGCAGCAGCAGTCCGGCGGCCTCCGGGTCGTGGGGGCCTTCCGTGGCGAGCACCGCATCGAGGTGGCCACGGGCCGCACTGCTCCACGTGGTGACCTCGGCGGCCGCAGAGGTGCGGCCGGCCGCGGCCTCGAGCCGGTCGAACTGTTCGTACAGCCGCGCGGGCCGAGGCCAGGAGTGCCCCGAGGCCGACGGGTCCGCATCGCCGGATGAACCGGTCTCATCGGCATCGTCGCCGCCGCGGGCCGCCCGCCGCTCGCCCCGCAGGCGTTCGAGCAGACGCCCGTTGCCGACGGCCGCGTCGCGGGTCGGCGGCTGGCCGCTCAGCCGGTCGGCGATCCGGTCGCGCAGGCGGCCGACTTCCGGCGAGGCGTGCTGTCGGCCCGGAGCATCGGCCCAGTTCACGCTGTCGGGATCGGTCCACTCCGCGCCCGGCAGCGGTGCTGCGCCGGCAGGCTCCGCAGGCGACGGGGCGCGAGGTGCCACGGAGGGCTGCGACGGCGTGCCCGCGGGGCGTTGCCGCTGCACGCGGGCGACGAGCGCCTTGAGCGGTTCACTCGGCGGCGGCGGTGCCGCTTCGCCGTCCACCGTCACGTAGCCACGATCGGCGCTCGCCGGTTGAGCTGGCAGGTCGGGCAGCGTCTGACCGAGGGGCGCGGCTGCGGCCGACGCTGTGCCGGAGCCAGCCGGCGGAGGGGTGGTCGTGGCAGGCAGAGGCACGGGCACCGCCTGTGCCACGAGAAACGAGGCCGTTGGCAGGGCGGCATCCTCGAGCGCGAGCCGTTCGGGCGGTGTCGTGGCGAGCGCCTCGGCCAATTTCGCGAGATCGCCGACCGGCCGCTTCTCCGGCGCGGCTGCTGGTGTGGGGGCTGGTGTGGGGCGCCGCTCAACGGCGGCGGGCGACGCTGCAACTGCCAGCGCCGGTTCATCCAGGCCGAAGTACGGCTCGGTCACGCCGTCTGCCTGGATGGTGGCCGAGACCGCGGCCGCGCAGAGCAGACCGGCCACGAACGATCCACCGAGCACTCGCAGAGCGCGGGCGTCGATCATGCCCGTGCGTGCCGCCATGCGTCACCGTCATCCGGCTGCCACCATTCGGGCACGCGGCTCCGCTGCCACCGCCCCTGATACAGGGATCGACCGGTGCGGGCGGAAAAATCGATTCAGCCGGACGAGGCGGCAGAGCTTGCCTGGCGAAGCCGCGGCCTAGGCAAGCCTGGCAACATGGGCGAGCCGTGGTTCTTCCAACATCGCCGTCCAGGCATCGATGACGACGGCGGGATTCGCGTTGCGATCGACCGCTTCATGCGCGGCGAGCGTCTCGTGCAGGGCGGCGGTCAGCCGATCGACGTCGGCCGACTGTCCTGCGATCGCGCGGGCAAGCACTGGATCGGCCGGCCGTTCGCCCGTGGTCGTCTGTCGCAGTGCCGCGCGAAAAAACTCCACCGCCGTGTCGAGCACGATTCGCAGCCTCGCACGGCGGGCCGGCGCCTCCTTGCCGGCGGCATCGACCAGCGCGATCGTCTCGCGGGCCAGTTCGACACCGGGGATCGGCCGCCTCCCCAGCGCCTGCACGAGCGTGGCCCGAAAGGCGGCCACCGCCGGATCGAGCATGAGCCGCGCCCGCGTGAGGCTGCCGCCGCAGGCATTGGCCGCGGCATCCAGCCGGGTGGCATCGATCGACTCGCCGGCCGACTCGAAAGCCAGGATGGTCCGCACGACCTCCGCTGCGAGCGGCGCGAATCGCACGACCTGACACCGCGAGCGGATCGTGGGCAGCTGCCGCTCCACCGCCGTGCCGACGAGGATGATCACGGACGACTCGGGGGGCTCCTCCAGCGTCTTGAGCAGCGAGTTGGCCGCCTCTTCGAGCAGCAGGTCGGCGTCGAGGATGATCGCGGTCTTGCGGACGCCGACGGCCGGCCGGAGCTTGATCCGCCAGCAGAGCCCCTCACGGAGGCGGTTGTCCGGAGGCCCGATGAAGGCGTCGAGCGGAATGAACGACCGGTCTTCCGGCTTGGCCACCACGTCGATGTCGGGGTTCGTGCCGGCATCGGCCTGCATGCAGGAGCCGCAGCGACCGCAGGGCATGAGCTCGGCGCTCGCCGCGGGGCAGGCGAGGGCCTTGGCGAGCGCCCGCGCGAACGTGCTCTTGCCGACGCCCGACGGGCCCACGAAGAGATACGACCCGCTCACGCGGCCGCGTGCCGCGGCGGCGGCGAACCGCGCGGCGATCGCGTCGTGTCCTTCGATGCCCTGCCATGCCATGTGGTGTCAATCCAGTTCGGGAAATTTGTTGATGATCGCGGCGCGGATTCGTGCGGTCACTTCGTCGCGGGGCGCCGTGGCGTCGATCACGACGATGCGGTCGGGGTTGGCCGCGGCCTCGGCGAGGTAGCCCGTTCGCAGCCGCTGCCGGTAGCCGTCCCCCCGATTCTCGAGCTTGTCGAGCGGCCGGTCGAGCCGCCGGGCGGCCGTCTCCAGGTCGACGTCGAGCAGCAGCACGAGGTCGGGCATGAGGCCGCCCGTCGCCACGCCGCCCACGCGGCGGATGACCTCGGGGTCGAGGCCGCCGGCGTGCCCCTGGTAGACGATGTTGGCGAGGAGATAGCGGTCGGAGACGACCCACTCGCCGCGGGCGAGCGCCGGCCGAACGACCTCGGCCACGAGCTGGGCCCGCGCGGCCATGTAGAGGAACATCTCGGCCGTCGGTGCGAGGTGCAGGTCGTGGCGGTCGAGCAGGATCGCGCGAACGGCATCGCCCGCCGGCGTCGAGCCCGGGTCGCGGCAGGTGGTCACCGTGTGGCCGCGCGACCGGAGCCACTCGACGAGCGGCGCGATCTGCGACGACTTGCCCGAGCCGTCGATGCCGTCGAGCGCGATGAACCTGGTTGGCGTGCTGCGTGGGGCGGCAGGTGAGGTCGTCATGCGATCACCGCGAGGCGAGCCGCTGGATGCCGAGCGGATCGGAGGGATCGAGCGGCTGGATGCGGGCACACACCTCCCGCGCCGTCTTCGGGCGGCCCGTGTCGAGCAGGCAGTGCACGAGCCCCTTGGCCGCCTCGTAGAACGGCTTGTTGCCGGCGAGCGCGTAGGGGAGTGATCGCGGGTTGCCCGCCGCGTCGAGCACGCGGCAGCAAAGCTCGTAGGCTCTGCCGAAGTGGCCGCGGGCGAGCTTCGGGTCGTCGTCCTCCAGCGCGATCAGCCCGAGATGCACGTGCGCCTCGAGGAAGTCGGGACATTCCGAGAGCAGCCACACCAGCTCGTCGCGGGCGATCTCCGTCTCGCCCGCCTCGACCATCGCCTCCACCTCCTCGATGTCTTCGAGCCGCCGTCGGGCGCACCGCGGCTGCACGAACTCCCACTGCGGTCCGCCGGGCAGGTCGTGCTCTTCGACGCGGAGCTTATCGCGGCCGGATCGGCGGGAGGGGGGCTTCGACATGAACAAAGGCTCGGAGTCCGCGGCTACACTCGCACCGTTGGAACCCACGGAAAACCCGATTGCAAGAGGCAGCAGGTGGGGCGGCAGGCGCCGGCGAAGAAGGTGCGACCACGAACGCGAGCGGCGGCGGCCGATCCGCCGTCGATCGCCCGGCCGCTGCTGGCCTGGTATGCCCGGGCGAAGCGCGACCTGCCCTGGCGCGGCTCGCCCGACCCGTATCGCGTCTGGGTGAGCGAGATCATGCTCCAGCAGACCCAGGTGGACCGGGTCCGCGAGTTCTTCGTGCGGTTCATGGAGCGGTTTCCGACGGTGCACGATCTCGCCGCGGCCCGCGAGCACGAGGTGCTGAGGCGCTGGGAGGGGCTCGGCTATTACCGGCGGGCGCGGCAGCTGCATGCGGCGGCGAAGCGGATCGTGGCCGAACACGACGGGCAGTTTCCGCGGACGGTCGAGGGGCTGATGGCGCTGCCCGGCATCGGCCGCTACACCGCCGGCGCGGTCGCCTCGATCGCCTTCGACGTGCCGGCGCCGATCGTGGAGGCGAATTCCCGCCGCGTGTTCGCCCGGCTCGTCGGCCATGATCGGCCGCTCGGCGGCGCGGCGGGGGACGGGCCGATCTGGGAGGTGGCGGAGCGGCTCGTGCCGCGGCGGCATCCGGGCCGCTTCAATCAGGCCGTGATGGATCTCGGCGCGATGGTCTGCACGCCCGACCGGCCGCTCTGTCCGCGGTGCCCGCTCGCGAGCGTGTGCGTGGCGCAGCGCGAGAGCCGCACGGCCACAATCCCGGCGAAGACGCCGCGGCAGGCGACGAAGCTCGTCCGCGAGACGGCCGTGATCATCCGCCGCGGCGGCCGCCTGCTCGTGGAACGACGCGGCGCCGGCGAGTGGTGGGAGGGACTCTGGGATTTTCCGCGGACGGCGGGCCGGCCGCGGGGCCGCAGGCTCGGAGTCGTGAGTTACACCGTGACCCATCACAAGATCACGTGCACCGTCGTCGAGCAGGCCGCGACCGTCGGGGCGGCGCCGGCCGCGAAAAGCAGCCGATGGGTGAGGCCCGCCGAACTGGCCACCCTCGCCCTGTCATCGCCTGGGCGGCGCATCGCGAAGCTCGTGCTATCTTCCGGCTCCCTGTGAACCCCTCCAAGAGGAGTTTTCCCATGCCGACAGTCCGTGGTCTGGTGGCGATCTGTGCCCTCGCGATCTGTGCTTCCGCCTTCGCCGCCGAGGCGGCCAAGCCGCTCGAGGTGCTCTACGTCACCGGCGGCTGCTGCCACGACTACGAGGGGCAGAAGAAGGTCATCGCCGACGGCATGGCCCAGCGGGCTCGCGTGAAGGTGACGGTCGTCCACGAAGGGGGCGCGAGCACCGACCACAAGGTGTCGATCTACGCGAAGCCCGACTGGGCGAAGGGCTACGACGTCGTCTTCCACAACGAGTGCTTCGCCAACGTGAAGGATCTCGAGTTCGTGAAGGGGATCATCGCCGAGCACAAGAAGGGTGTGCCGGCTGTGATGATGCACTGCGCGATGCACTGCTATCGCACGGGCACCGAAGACTGGTTCGAGCTGTGCGGGATCCAGTCGCCCGGCCATGGGGCGCACTACGCGTACACGGCGAACCTGATCTCCGACCATCCGATCCTGAAGGGCCTGCCCAAGGAATGGCAGCTGCCGAAGGAGGAGCTCTATTACTGCGACAAGCTCTTTCCGACGGCGAAGCCCCTGGCCGAGGCGATGAGCCGCGAGCGGAAGAGCAACCAGACCGTCGTCTGGACCAACGACTATCACGGCACCCGCGTCTTCGGCACGACGATCGGTCACTACACCGACACGGTGAAGACGCCGGAGTTTCTCGACCTCGTCACCCGCGGCACGCTCTGGGCGGCCGGCAAGCTCGACGACGACGGCACGCCGGTGGCCGAACTCGAGCCCACGCCGGGCGAGAAGGCCGCGGCCGCCGACTGGGCCTCGGGCGTCACGCTGCCCGCCGAGGAGCAGGCCAAGGCCGTGCGGCTCTTCAACGGCCGCGACTTCGACGGCTGGGAAGGGCACATCGATCCCTACTGGTCGATCGAGAACGGCGAGATCGTGGCCAGGAACACCGCCGACAATGCGCCCCAGGTGAGCACGTATCTGCTCACGAAGAAGCCGTATCGCAATTTCCGGCTCCTCTTCGAGGGCAAGCTCGTGACCAGCGAGATGCACTCGGGCGTGGCCATCTGGGGGAAGAAGTTCGAGAAGAACGGCGAGGCGTCGAGCTACCAGGGACACCTCGTGATGTTTCCGTCGGGCTGGGGGCTCTACGACCTGTTCCGGCGCAACGGCTTGAGCGGTGATCAGCAGGGCCGCGCGAAGCAGGCCGGCCGACAGCACGACTGGAACCAGATGGAGATTCTCGCGATCGGCAGCCGGATCCGGTTCGCGGTGAACGGCCAGGACGTGTTCGACTGGACCGACCCCAAGCCGGAGCTCTGTGGCTCGGGGCCGATCGGGCTGCAACTGCACTCCAACAAGGTGCCGCAGGAGGTGCGGTTCCGCGGCCTGGTGCTCGTCGAGGATCCCCAGGACGTGCTCGTCACGGCCTCCCCGACCGCGGCTCCTGTCCAATAGAAGCCCCCGCCTCCCGTCCTATAAAAGCCCCCATGCGCAAGCCGGGGGATATTGCGGGTCGTCCATCCCGAAGCCACCCGCATCATCCCCCGGCTCGCGCCTGGGGGCTTGTATGAGGAGGCGTATCCCCCGGCTCGCGCCTGGGGGCTTTTCTGGGCTGCTAGACTCTGATCATCCTGCGAACTGGAGAATCCGATCGATGGCACGTGCGGCACTGGCGCTCGAGGATGGAACGGTCTATGTCGGCGAGTCGTTCGGTGCCACCGGCACCGTGTCGGGTGAGGCGTGTTTCAACACGTCGATGACCGGCTACCAGGAGATCCTCACCGACCCCTCCTATCGCGGCCAGATCCTCACGATGACGGCGCCGCAGATCGGCAACTACGGCGTGAATCCTGCCGACGTCGAGAGCGGCAAGCTGCAGATGGCCGGCTTCGTGGTTCGCGAGGCGAGCCGGATCGCAAGCAATTTCACGGCCACCGGCACGCTCGGCGACTATCTCGCGCGGGCCGGCGTCGTGGGGCTCATGGGCATCGACACGCGGGCGCTCGTGCGCCGGCTGCGGATTCGCGGCGCGATGACGGCCGTGCTCTCCAGCGAGATCCTCGATGCCGCGAAGCTCGTGGAGATGGCCCGGTCGGCGCCGCCGCTCGTGGGCCGCGACCTCGTGAGCGAGGTGATGCCGGAGGCGGAGCGGGCGTGGAGCGAGCCGCTCGACGCCTGGGCGGAGCCCCTGCCGCAGCCGAGCGAAGGGGGCGTGATGCCCGCGGCGGCGGCCTATGGGCCGGAGAAGCACGTCGTGGCCCTCGACTACGGCATGAAGTGGAACATCGCGCGGCACCTCGCGAGCACCGGCTGCCGGGTGACCGTGCTGCCCGGGCGGGCGACGGCGGCCGACGTGCTGGCCCGCAAGCCCGACGGCGTGTTCCTCTCCAACGGCCCCGGCGATCCGGAGGTGCTCACGTCGTGCGTCGAGACCGTCAGGGGCCTCGTGGGCAAGGTGCCGATGTTCGGCATCTGCCTCGGCCACCAGTTGCTCGCGCTCGCCTGCGGCGCGAAGACGTTCAAGCTCAAGTTCGGCCATCGCGGTGCGAACCAGCCGGTGATGGATCTCACCACGGGCAAGGTGGAGATCACGTCGCAGAACCACGGCTTCGCGGTGGACGAGGAATCGCTGCCGGCGGAACTGGAGGTGACCCACCGCAACCTCAACGACGGCACGATCGAAGGCCTGCGACATCGCTCGGCACCGGCGGCCAGCGTGCAGTACCACCCCGAGGCGGCCGCCGGCCCGCACGACTCCGCCTACCTCTTCGCCCGCTTCCGCCAGATGCTGGCCTGAGCGACGGCGGCCCGGTCACCGCGTGACGAGCCGATCGACGTCGAAGCCCAAGCACCGCGCCTGCCCGACGAGGCTCGCGAAGACCTCCGGCGGCAGGCACCTGTCGCGGGCGAGAATCCAGAGGAAGCGGCGGTCGGGAGTGCCCACCATCGCCCACTCGTAGTCGGCGTCGAGGGCGATGATCCAGTAGTTGCCCTCGCGCGGCACCGGCACGAGCGCGGCAAGGCCGCCGAACTTCACCCGCAGCCTGGCGTTGCCCGAACCGGGCACCCGCTCCGCGCGGCCCACCACCTCCCGACAGCGACCCCGGCCGGTGACGCACGAGTTGACGACCGTCAGCGAGCCGTCGGGCCGCGGCTCGTAGCGGGCCTGCGATCCCACGCACGAGGCCTGGAAGAGATTCGGAAGACGGGCGATCTCGTGCCACGTTCCGGCATACCGGCAGAGATCCACGCACGGGACGGTCGGGAGCGGCGAGAGCCGATGGCGGCCGCCCACGAGGCAAAAGGCCGCGAGCGCGACCGCGAGGTTCAGGACGTGCTTCTGCATGTGAACGGCTCCACGGGGTGAGCGCTCAACATTACCCTCGCCCGCCTACGAGGGTTTTTCCGCCAAAAATGCCCACAACCGGCCCGGCGGCCGATTTTTTGACAATCCCGCAGCGTGTGCCAATGTTCAGGTGGAGCTTCGCCCGCCGCGCGGCTCCACCGCCCGAATCCCGCGTCCACGGATCCGGCGGTCCCTTCCTCCGCCGGAGTCTCCTCTCATGTTTCGTGCTTTCTCGATCTGCGCCGCCGTCGCCGCGGTACTCTCCCTCGGCGTCGCCGAGGCCGGTTTCGGTCATCACCGCCATCGCTGCGAGCCGGGCTGTGCCGTCGAACCGGGCTGCTCCGCCTTCGAGCCGGCCTGCGCCCTCGAGCCGTCGTGCGGCTGTGAGCCCGACTGCGGCGCCGTCAGCTGCTGCCCGACGAACCCCTGCATCAAGTATCACCACAAGCACGCCCACCGGCACAAGCACGCCGGCGGCTGCTGCCCCGAGCCGACCTATGAGACGGTGCTCACCCCGACGAGCCCCGAGACCTGCTGCACGGTGAACGTGCCGGTCTGCCTGCCGGCCTGCTGCCAGGGCTGCCCCTGCGAGACCTCGCGGTGCACGCTCTTCGGCTGTGGCCAGGTGCGGTACGACTATGCGTGCGGCTGCTCGGTGATCGTCCGCTTCCAAAAGTGCGGCGACATCCTGGTCACCTACGTCGGCTTCTGACC
>Ga0315902_10014308_pt1 | contig 10203 bp, 11 predicted proteins | sample LakEriMetagenome_9_FD_203523 | JGI IMG/M metagenome (GOLD analysis project Ga0315902, IMG submission 203523) | Freshwater fungal communities from buoy surface, Lake Erie, Ohio, United States - Buoy 12 MA117 | ecosystem: Environmental > Aquatic > Freshwater > Lake > Lake biofilm | place: USA...
GGCGGCGAGGAGGGCGAGACGGCGCATGGAACGCTCCGAGGGTCGTTGTTCGATGTGCCAAGTCTAGTCGACGGCCGCGTTTCTGGCGACTTCGCGCAGTAATGCTGCCGACGATGCATTTCCCATGATTTCGCCGCGATTTGTCCGCTGACGCGCGATGTGCGCTCGCGTCCAATGGTCCTCACCGGCGCGGTGCCGGCCATCCCTGGGAGTGCAGGACCATGACACAGCAGACACGCCGGCGCGTCGCCGGCCAAGGTATGACGGAGTACATCATCATCGTCGCGTTGGTGGCGGTCGCCGCCATCGGTGTGTACTCGGCGTTCGGCGACATCGTACGCGGACAGGCATCAGTGGCGGCGACCAGCCTGTCGGGCGGTTCGAGCTCGGCAGGCCGCGCCCTGGTCACCACCGGTCGCGGCGAAGCGAACGGCGAGGCGCGCCAGCGCGAGATGGACAACTTCGAGGAATGAGCCGCGCGGCACGACATGTGCGCGGCCAGGCGCTGGTGTTCCTGCTGCCGCTGCTGGCCGTCCTGATGGCGGCGGCGTGGTGGGCCTTCGAGACCGGCCAGACGGTCACGGAGAAACAACGGCTGCGTGACGCAGCGGACGCGGCGGCGCTGAGCGCAGCGGTATGGCAGGCCCGCGCGCTCAACTTCGAGTCGACCATGAACCGGGCGATCATCGCCAACGAGGCGGTGATCGCCCAGTCGGTCAGCCTGCGTTCCTGGTCCGCGTACATGGATCGCATGCTGCCCACCGCCGCTGCGTTCACGGCGTACGTGCCCTATCTCAACGCTGCGACCAGCACCCTGCAGCGGTGGTGGGCGGCGTTCGACCGCGCCTTGCAGCCGTCCCTCGTGGCATTGGAGGCGACCACGGGCGCCGTCGAGCGCGATCTCGCGGCCGCCGCGCGCGTCATGCACACGGCTACTGCGCTGGTGGTCCCGCAGGTGGTCCGTGAGACGGTCGCCGCGTTCGATCCCCGGTTCGACGTGTCCTCGGGCGGCGAGGCCATGTTGGTCTCGTGGACCGCCGACTGGAGCCGGTTCGCGTCCTTCTATGGCGGGTCTTGGCGATGGCGGCAGCAGGATGTCGTCTACCGCTCGTTGGACGGGTTCACGGCGCAGCGCAACTTCACGCTGAGTCCGTTGCTGGGCAGCCGCCTGTTGCGCTTCGAGAAGCGCGCCGGCACGGAGCTCCTCGACTTCGAGACCTGGCGCGGCATCGATACGCTCTCCCTGCACCAACCGCGCTACGTGGTCTTCGGTCCGATGCGGGAGCGGGTCCCGCTGGCCTGGGGCGGCGCGGATGATGGGGTAGGTACCGCACGGCGCGGCGTCCACGGCGGCGCGTGGAGCAGGAACCCCCGGTCGTCGCGGGCTGCTGAAAGCAGCATCGGGCGTCAGCGGGCGTGGCTCGGGCTGCCGTCGATGTACGACCTCTCAGCCGCGCAACGCGAGCAGTTCGATCCGCCGCGCATCGTCGTACGCTTGCGTCTGCCCGCGTCCTCGCGCCGACATGCCGCTGCGCTGCTCGGATTCGACCGCGTGGTGCGGCAGTCGGGCGATGACGTGTCCTTGGCAGGTTCCGACCGGTCGGGCGATCTCTTCGCCGAGGCCGTCGCGTCGACCCCGTTCGAGCGACCGGAGCGCCGGCGCGACGGTGCGGTCGAAGCGCCGAGCCTCTATTCACCCTACTGGCGCTCGACCTTGGTCGAATCCAGGGCGACGGAGCGTGTGGCCGCCGCCGTACTCGATGGCACGCCCGCCTGGCTCGCGGCGGTCCCGCGATGAGGACGCGGGGACAGGCCATGGTCGAGTCGTTGGCGGCGTCGCTCGTGCTCACCCCGCTGCTGTTCGCGGTCGTGCAGTTGTCGGCGATGCAGTCGGCAGAGCAGGCGACGCTCGGAGCAGCCCGCGCGGCTGCGCTCGCTGCGCATCAGGGACTCGATGCTCCGGGTGGCCCACTGCCGTCCGGGCGGATACGGGACCTCTTCCATCCTGATGCTGAGACGCGCCCTGAAGTGAGGACGCGCCCGGCACGTCAGGCGTCCTCTGCAGAGCTTGCAGAGGACATCGCGCTCACGCTCATCGTCCCGGCGCGGCTGGTCGGTGCAGGCGATCTCGATCTAGCGCGCTCACGTGCCGTGGTCGCGCAGACGTCCGTCGCGGTGCCGACCATCTTCGCGTTGCCCGCGCCTGATACGGCGCGATCGCGCGTCTCGGCCAGCTTGTCGCTGATGGTCGACGACTGGGATGCGGAGAGTGTTGCGGACGTCTGGCGACGTACCGCCGCATTGTCGACCACGGGCCGCATCGCCGCATGGCGTGGCCCTTTGACGACGCTCGCGGCACCGATGCGCCTCGTGGAGCCTGCCGTGACGCGGCTGTGTCTCGGGCGTATCGATCCAGACATCGTCCCGGAGGACAGGTTGCGTGGACTCGATCGCGCGCCGGACCTGAGGACGCAGCCATGCTGAGGTCGGAACCCGAGCGCGCGCTTCTTTTGATAGCCGTTTCACTGGTCGGGTGGATGCCCGTTCCGTCGTCTGCCGCGCTCGAGTGGCAGGTCACGCGGGTGCGGGTGAACGGTGTGCCGCTCGAACTGCGCTCACGCGAACTCGCGATCCCTCATCCGACGCTCGTGGCTGCCGTGGCTGCCCGATGGCAAGGGAAGGGCCGAAGCGGACCGAACGCCGCGGTGGCGCACGTCGCCGTCGCCGCGACTCATACGGTCTTGGGTCGGCAGCGAGGTCCGTTGCACGAGACGGTCACGCTGCGAGCGTCCGGTCCTGGTCGCACGCGGGTGTTGGTGGCGGTGACCGATCTCGGCGCGGTCCCGAGGACGCCGGCGCGCCTTCCTGCCGGGGTGCCCGCGGGCCAACGCTTGCTGCAGGTCGTCGAGCACGGCGACGGTCGATCCGCGCCGCGTACCTTCACGCTCGAGTCGCCCAAGGAACCGCAGGTCGCGCTGTCGCAGTGGCGACGCTCGTTGACCGCCGCGGGATGGAGCCTTCGCAGCGCCGAGCCGACGGGCGTCGGACCGCGCGCCTGGCTGTTGTGGGCCGATCGCGGCCATGAGCGTATCGATGCGACTTTCGCCGCCGGTCCGGACGGTGCACGCATCGTGCTGCAGGTGTCGGGCGATGCGCACTGACCGCAGTGTTCAAGCGGGTCAGGCGAGCGTCGAGTTCGTGGTGATCTCGGCGTCGCTGGTCGCGGCGCTCTGTTTGCCGTGGATGGGCGGGCTGTCACCGGCGGAATGGTTGTTGGGCGCGATGGTCGAGGCTGCGGCAGCGATCCCCGCGTGGCTCGCGGTCATCTGATCTCCTGGAGGTGCAGAGGATGTGGCGCAAGATCATCGGGTTCATCGCGGCGTGGTGGGTGGTGCCGGTGGCGATCGTCTGCGGAATCGCAGCGTTCATCGGCTCGCAGCGCCATCTCGCTGCGCGTGCTGCGGCCGTGGAGGCGCGTTGGGAGGATCGGTACGCGCCGGTCAAGGTGTTGGTCGCTGCCCGCGACCTCCCGTCGGGAAGGGTGCTTCGCGAGTCGGACCTCGCGCGGCGCGAGATGCCGTCGGCGTTCGTCCCGGGCGGTGCGCTGCCGGTGGATGCGGTGGTGCGCGCGGTCGGCCAGCAGATCGTCTTCCCGCTGCGACGCGGCGACGCCTTGGTGGAGTCGCATCTTGCGGGCAGTGAGGGGCCGACGCTCGCTGCACGGCTGCAGCGCGGCACGCGTGCGGTCACCGTTCCGGTCGACGAGGTCAGTTCGCAGGCAGGTCTCGTGCGTCCCGGGGACCGGGTCGACCTGATGCTCGCCGAGGAGCGTGCGGAGGAAGGCGGCCGTTGCGTGATGGTGCGTCCCCTGCTCGAGGCGGTGACGGTGCTGGCGACCGGACGCACGCAGCGGCCTTTGCCCGGAACCGCGGACGCGCTCGCCGCGGGATTCGGCGATCCGGATGTCGCGCCTGAGTACTCGACCATCACGCTCGATGTGTCCCCCGAGGAGGCGCAACTGTTGGCCGTCGGGCTGCGGATCGGCGAGCTCGTTCCTTTGTTGCGCCCCGAGGGCGACAGCGACGGCGCCCGAGCCGGCACCGCGGCGTCGACGGGCCGCACAGCCTGCAACGCCGCGATGCTGACCACACCGGTGGCATCGACCTCGCGACCGCTGGTCGTACGCGGTGACAGGGGAAGCCTTGAGCTGCTGATCGGCGGCGCCGATGCGCCATCGCGTTCCGTTCATCGTTACACCAAGGATTGAATGAGGGATCGTCATGCACATGCATCGGACAAGGGCTGCATTGATGGGCGCTATGGCGCTGTATGCGGTGGGTCATCCGACCGCCGCCGCATCCGGTAAGTATCCGCCGGTGCGAGCGGCCACGGCAGCGGTGGCTTCCGACCAGCCGACAGCCGCGTTGCCTAGGGAGCTGCGACTGTTCGTCGGCGACAGCCGCGTGATCGACGCGCGTACCGAGCGCGTCGCCGTCGGCAACGGGAAAGTGGTGTCGGTGTCGCCGGTCGGCGGTTCACAGCTGGTGCTGATCGGTCACGCGCCGGGTAATACCGTCGTGCAGATGTGGATGCGTGGCGGCGGCATGCATCGCATCGCGGTCAGTGTCGTGGGCAGCGATCTCGCCTCGACGCTGTCGGTCGTCGAGGGTCTGCTCCAGGGCGTGCAGGGCGTGCAGGCGCGGCTGCGGGGCGACCGGGTCGTGCTCGAGGGCGACGCCGCCGATGCCCGGGCGCGCGATCGGGCGGCCGCGGTCGCGGGGCTCTTTCCGGGCGTGGTGCTCGATTTCGTCGGCAAGCCCGGTTGGGAGGTGATGGTGCATGTCGACGTACGGATCGTGGAGTTCCGTCGCGGCGGTCTGCGCGAACTCGGCATCCGCTGGCGCGATGAGGTCGATGGCCCGAGCGCGGGCGTCATCGCCGATTTCCTGGTGAACGACCGCTTCCGGGTGCTGCCTCCGGCGAGCCGCATCCCGGAGGACGCTTTCGACCCGCTGCCGACCAAGACCGGGTGGCGCGGCTATCTTGGTCTGTCGAGCGTGCTCGACTCGAGGCTGCGCATGCTCGAGCAGGCGGGTGAGGCGACCTTGGTCGCCGAGCCGCGCCTTTCTTGCCGGAGCGGCGGCGCCGCGCGCTTCGTCGCGGGAGGCGAAATCCCGGTGCCTGTGGTCAACGGCGTCGGCTCGACGGATGTCGAGTACCGCGAATATGGTGTGATCCTCGATGTGAAGCCGGTCGCCGATTCGAGCGGTGCCATCGCCGCGCGCATCGAGACCGAACTGAGCCAGATCGACCCGACGCAGCGAGTCGCTGGCATCCCCGGCCTGCTGAAACGACGCTCGGTGACCGATGTCAATCTGCGCGCCGGCGAGACGCTGGTCATCGCAGGCCTCGCGAGCCGACTGCGCAGCTTGGATGACTCGGGGATCCCGGGTCTCGCGCGGGTGCCGGTCGCCGGCCGTCTTTTCGGTGTCCGAGGCCGTCGCAGCGAGGACACCGAGGTGGTCATCTTCCTCACACCGCGGATCGCGCAACCGATGCTGGAGGCGGCCACCGGCGCCGCCGGTGCGGAGGTCGAGCAGCGACTGCTGCGCCGGGCACGGGACCTCGAGGCGACCGATCGCGAAGCGGGGGTGCGGCCATGAGCCCCGCTCCGCGTCGAGAGGAATTACCGGCCGGCGTCCACTTCGCGGGACAGGCGCCGGACTGTGCGATCCGGCTGCGCGGTGCGGGTATCGCCGCGCGCCATCTGCGCATCGAGATGGCGCCCGATGGAACTTATCGCCTCGCCGATCTCGGCGGTTCGGCCGGCACGCGCGTCAACGGGGAGCGCGTGGTGGTGGCCGCCGGGCTCGGCGGGGACGATGTGCTGCGGGTGGGTGATTCGGAGTTCACGGTACATCTGGCGACGCCGTCGCAGGACGAGCCGTTGCCTGCCTCGGGCTGGCAGCCGCAGCCGCTGCCGCGGGCGGCAAGTTCGCCGCCGGGTTCGTTGCCGGGTGCGTTCATACAGGCCGCGCATCGGGTCCATCGGCAACTGCTGCGCCAACTCGATCTGCGACGGCGCGATGTGGCGTCGATGGGCGACGGGGCGCTGCGCGCCCTCGCGACCGAGCTGTTATGGCCGATAGCCACGGAGGAGGGCAACCGCACGGGGATCGACGCCGCGCAGCTGCACCGCTTCGTGCTCGACGAGGCCTTGGGGCTGGGCCCGCTAGAAGCGTTGCTGGCCGACGACGACATCCGGGAGATCATGGTGAACGGGCCGGACAGGATCTTCGTCGAGTCTGGCGGTCGCCTGCAACCGACGGATGCCCGCTTCAGCAGCGAGAACGCGTTGCGCGGCATCGTCGAGCGTATCGTCACGCCGATCGGACGGCGGGTGGACGAGGCCTCACCGATGGTCGATGCGCGCCTGACCGACGGGTCGCGGGTGAACATCGTGGTGCCTCCCCTGGCGCTGCGCGGTACCGCGTTGACCATCCGCCGCTTCGGGCGACAGCGGTTCGGGCCCGAGCAACTGCTGGCGCGCGGTACGCTCGACGAGCCGATGCTCGAGTTCCTCCGTTCATGCGTGATGCTGCGACGGAACATGCTGGTGTCCGGCGGCACAGGGTCGGGCAAGACCACGCTGCTCAACGTCCTCTCGGGCCTCATCCCGCGCCATGAGCGGGTGGTGACCATCGAGGACTCGGCCGAGCTCGCGTTCGACCATCCCAACATCGTCGCGCTCGAGACCCGGCCACGGAACATCGAGGGGCGCGGCGAGGTGACGGTGCGCGACCTCGTCCGCAACGCCTTGCGGATGCGACCCGACCGGCTGGTGATCGGCGAGTGTCGGGGCGGCGAGACGCTCGACATGCTGCAGGCGATGAACACGGGGCATGACGGATCGCTCAGCACCGTCCACGCCAACAGTCCACGCGAACTGCTGTCGCGCCTCGAGGTGATGGTCCTGATGTCAGGCGTGGAGCTGCCCATCGCCGCGATACGCGAACAGATCGCGTCGTCGGTGCATGTCGTCGTCCATCAGGCCCGCTTTGCCTGCGGCACCCGCCGCATCACCCACATCACGGAGGTCACCGGCGTCGCCGCCGGGGTGGTGCAGACGCAGGACATCTTCCGCCATACCGTCGGCCGCGGATTCCACGCGACGGGGCATGTACCGCAGTTCATCGAGGCTCTCGGACATCCGGCCAACCGACCGGATCTGCGCCTCTTCAGGGAGACCCACGGCGGCGCGGGTGCCGCGGGTGTAGCGTGATCGGCGGGTCGTCCGTACCGGCGTCGCTCGCCGTCGCCGTCTGCGTCGGTCTCGTCGCGTGGCTGCTGTTGCGCGTCTTGACGACGACGATGGGTTGGCAGCGGGACCGGCTGACCCATCTCAGCAGGGTGCAGTTCGAAGAGCTGTTCCTGTTCATCGATACCGCCACCTTCCTCCGCTGGAACGTGCTCGGCGCGCTGCTCATCGCGGCGTGCAGCGCGCTGGTGCTCGGGCCCATCGGCGTGCTGGTCGCGGCGGCGGTGTCCGCGCTCGCACCGACGACGCTCCACCGCTGGTTCCGACGCCGTCGGTTGCGCGCTCTCGAGCGCCAGTTGCCGGACATCGCAGACTCGATAGCAGGAAGTCTGCGCTCCGGGATGGGGCTCGGACAGGCCATCGCGCGCATCGCGGCGCATCAGCCACCGCCCGCCGCGCAGGAGTTCGCGCTGGTGCTGCGGGAGAACCGGTTGGGCGTCGCGCTCGACGAGGCGTTGGCGTCCGTCGCTGTGCGCAGCGGGCTGCGTGATCTCCACATGCTGGTGGCGGTGCTCGGCATCGCGCGCGACCTCGGCGGTGGTCTCGCCGGCGCGCTCGAGCGGCTGGCGGCGTCGATGCGGCGGCGTTTGGCGATGGAGGATCGCATCCGGGCCCTGACCTCGCAGGGTCGGTTGCAAGGCATCGTGATGGGCGCGCTGCCGCTCGTGCTCGGCGCGGTGCTGTGGGTGTTGGAGCCGGAGCAGATGCGGAAGCTCTTCACCGAGCCGCTCGGCTGGTTGACGCTGGCTGGCGTGCTGCTGCTCGAACTGGGCGGGTTCGTACTGCTTCGCAAGATCGTGAAGATCGAGGTCTGACCATGGACGCGACGCCATTCATCGCTGCCGCAGCCGCCGTGTCAGCCGGGATCGCCGTGTTCGTGGGCGCTCGCGGTCTGCAGCGCTGGATCGTCCGCGTCTCGGCGGGTCGCAGCGTGGCGCGACGTGCGGATGCCTTGCCGCGCCCTTTGCGTCTCCTGTTGCCGGTCGCCGTGCCGCTGGCCGATCGCATCGCACCGCATCTGCCGTTGCGTATACGTGAGGACGTGCAGCGACGGCTGCGTCGCGCGGGCCTCGAAGAGGATGTTCTGCCGCAGCATTGGCTGGCGCTGCTCGTCGTGTCGGGGATCTCGGCCGGTGGTTTTGCGGCGCTGGCGCTCGGTGGGTCCCTGCCGACGCTCGCGGCGGGCGCGGTCGGCGTGGTCATGCCCGGTGCTTGGCTGCGGGATAGGATAGGTCGTCGACGCAACGAGGTGATGCGCGACCTGCCGGTCTACCTCGACATGGTCACGCTCGCGTTGGAAGCGGGCGGCGCGCTGGGCGTCGCGCTGAAGGTCGCCACTGAGCGTGCGCCCGACAGTCCCTTGAGGCGTGCGTTCCTTCGTGTTCAGGGTGATCTGCGCGCCGGGCGGAGCCGTGCCGAGGCGTTGGCCGCGCTCGCCGACCGGCTCGACGTGCCGGCGGTACGACCGCTGGTGGCGGCGCTGGTTCAGGCCGAATCAAGCGGCGGGAGCCTCGCGACCGTACTGCGCGCGCAGGCGGATCAGCGGATCGAGGAGCGGTTCGCGCGCGCTGAGAAGCTCGCGCTCGAGGCGCCGGTCAAGATGCTGGCGCCGCTGGTGCTGTGCATCTTCCCTTGCACTTTCGCGATCCTCGCTTTCCCGCTGTTGATGCGCTTCCTCGGCACGGACTGAAGCCATGGACCGCCTTCGCCGCCTGGTGATCGACGGACGGCCTCAGGAAGAGACCGTCGGTGTGGCATCGCGATGGTGGTCGCGGGCGCGTGGCCTTTGGCCGGGCGATCGTTGGCCAGCATTCGACATCCTGCAGCTGCCACGATGCAGAGCCGTACATACCGTCGGCATGCGTGTGCCGATCGATCTCGTTTTCAGCGACGACCACGGGCAGGTGACCTCGATCCACAGCACACTCAGGCCTTGGCGTGCGGCTTACGACCGGTCCGCTTCATGTGCCTGGGAGATGCGGGCGGGTGCGTCGAAGAGGCTGGGTCTACGCCCGGGTATGCGACTGGGCACGATCGACGGCGTACGCGGTGCGACGGTCGTGGAGTTCCTGATCGCAGCGGTGTTGGTCGTGATCCCGCTCGCCTTTGCCGTGGTCGAAATCGCGCAGTTGGCCGCGGCGCGCCATGTGCTGCAGCACGCCGTCAACGAAGCGGCGAGACAGGCGTCGATCGCGGTCCGATCGGACTTCGAACTACGTCGTTCGATGGGCCTCGGCATGCTGCCCTTGTTCGTGCCGCTCGATGCGCGCCTGCCGTTCGGCGGATCGCCCGATGCCGCGGTGGCGGAGAGGCTGTCGGCGGCCGTCGGGCTGGAGGGGCTCGCGAGGGCCTATGCCGAGACGTTCCGCCCCGATCTCACCGCCGTGGATCTTGAGCCGCTAGACCCGGACGGCCGCGTCCAGCGGTTGCGCGTCGCCTACTGCCGAGAGATGCACATGCCGCTGGTGCGCGATGCGATCGCCATGTCGCTGCGTCTCGGCAACGCATCGCCTTTCGAGCAAGGCTGCCTGGCGCGGGAGCGGATGCCGCTCGACGCGTGGGCGTTGGTGCTGCGCCGAGACCGTGTGGTGCACCAAGCCGGCGACCTGCCGGAGTTACCGCCTTCTGATCCGGGTGATCTCCCCACGATCCCACCACCGCCCGGAGGTGGTGGGGGCGGTGGTGGCCGCGACGGGGGTGACGAGGGCGACACCAGGGATCGTTGACACGGCGAGGGTATCGATCAGCGAAGGTATCGATCAGCGAGGCATGTCGATGTCGTGCGCCGCTCCGGTGATCGTCACCCGCGTGACTTGAACGCCGCGCGTCCGCAACCACGCGCCGGCGCCTCGATCACCATGCACCTGCATGATCTCTGGCCACAC
>Ga0315902_10014309_pt1 | contig 10203 bp, 6 predicted proteins | sample LakEriMetagenome_9_FD_203523 | JGI IMG/M metagenome (GOLD analysis project Ga0315902, IMG submission 203523) | Freshwater fungal communities from buoy surface, Lake Erie, Ohio, United States - Buoy 12 MA117 | ecosystem: Environmental > Aquatic > Freshwater > Lake > Lake biofilm | place: USA...
TTGAGGTGCGTCATCAACAGGCCGACGAGTGCGGCCATGCCGCTGGAGAACAGCACCCCCATCTCGCCCCCCTCGAGGGCCGCGAGCTTCCGCTCCACGACCCGCTCGCCGGGGTTGCCGTAGCGGCCGTACTCCTCGCGCGGCTGGTCTTCCTCGATGAAGTCGATGATCGACTGCGTGTCGCGGAAGGTGTAGGTCGAGGAGGCGAAGATCGGGTCGGTGATCGAGTGCCCCGGCTTCTCGCGGGCCTCGCCGGCATGGACGGCGACGGTGGAGGGGCCCGGGGCCGGAGCATCGCCCGCGGCCGGCGTGCCGGCGGCGGTCTCGGAGGCTTTCGTGGGCAGCATGCCTGATCGGTGCGGGGCCGGAGTGGGGCCCGACTTCCGGGCCGTGACCGAGTCTAGTCCTGACCCGGATGGGTCACAAGCAAGCCGTCCGGGGGGCGGCCCGCGCATGCGCCGCCGCGCCAGCGCATGCCGGGCAGAATCGCTACAACCCGGACCGCGGGCGATGCGTGTCATGCGCGGAACGGTCGCGGCGTGGCGTCGCGACCGAGGCTCCGGCGTGGGCGCCGGCGACACCGCCGCGATACACTCCCGCGGTTCGAGCGGCGTTATTCCCGACGTCGCCCCGGTCCCGCAGGGCACGACGCCACCATGGCCAGGAAATCTGCCTCCTCTATTGCTTCTCCCCCGCCGGCCGCCCGTCGGCTCTGGCCTCCCCGGCGCGTGCTGGTGACCGTCGCGTCGCTGGGCGCCGCGATCGCGCTCGTCCGCGGCGGACTCCTCGAATCGGTCGTCGGCAGCATCGTCGACGGCGCGGTGCAGAACATCATCACGCTGATTCTCGCCTTCTCGGCGATCGTGGCGCTCGTCCTCTGGTTCGTGCGCGAGAGCGGCCATTCCGGGCCGCTCAAGCAGATGCTGCTGGGCGGCCTGCTCGGCGCCGTCGTCGTGGCGGCGGGCACGCTCCGGATCGAGCGGGTGTCGGGTGACCTCATCCCGGAGTTCAACTGGCGCTGGGCGCCGCCGCGGGACCGGCTCCTGCCGAAGGCGGAACAGGCCCAGGGGGCGGAGGTTGCCGCCGGGGAACCGTGGGGGATGAGCCGCGAGGATTTTTCCAGATTCCTCGGGCCGTCGGGGGACGCCAGTCTGCCCGGACCGGCGCTGGCGACCGACTGGGTAGCGACGCCGCCGCGAGAACTGTGGCGCCGGCCGATCGGCGCCGGCTGGAGCGGCTTCGCGACCTGCGCGGGCCATGCCGTGACGCTCGAGCAGCGCGGCGACGAGGAGATCGTCTCCTGCCTGACAATCGTCGACGGCGTGCAGAAGTGGGCGGTGCCGATCCGCGGCCGACACGAGACGGTGCTCGGCGGGGTGGGGCCGCGTTCCACGCCCACGATCCGCGACGGCGTCGTGTATGCCGCCGGCGCCACCGGCTGGCTGCACGCCATCGACGGCCCGACGGGGCGGGTCGTGTGGCGCAAGAACGTCCTCGACGATCTCGGTATCGACGCCGACAAGCATGCCGCCGCCGTCGCCTGGGGGCGGTCGGCTTCGCCGCTGGTGACGGACACGCTGGTGATCGTGCCGGGTGGCGGGCCGCTTGAGTCGGGTGGCGGCGCGGTGTCGCTCGTGGCCTACGACCGCGCGACCGGCGACCGACGTTGGACCGGTGGCAACGAGCAGATCAGCTACGCGTCGCCAGACCTCGTGACGCTCGGCGGCCGCGAGGTCGTGCTCACCGTGAACGAGGCGAGCGTCGCCGCCCACGATCCAGCGACCGGCAGCCTTTTCTTTTCCTTTCCCTGGCCCGGACATTCCAACTCCGACGCCAGTTGCTCGCAGCCGCGGGTCCTCGCCGACGATCGGATCTTCATCTCCAAGGGCTACGGCATCGGGGCGGCGGTCTTCGGCGCCGAGCCCGGGGCGACGGTGAAGCCGGGAGCGTGGCCAGCGCTCCGCCCGCTGTGGACGCAGCCCGGCTTGCTGAAGACGAAGTTCACCAACGTCTCGGTCCACGACGGCCACGCCTACGGCCTGTCCGACGGCATCCTGGAGTGCGTCCGGCTCGCCGACGGCAAGCGGATGTGGAAGGGGGGGCGGTACAATCAGGGGCAGGTGCTGCGGGTCGGAGACCAGCTGCTCGTGCAGGCGGAGTCTGGGGAAGTGGTGCTCGTGGACTGTGCGCCGGCCGGGCACGTCGTCCGGGCGCGGTTGGCGGCGCTCGACGGCCAGACGTGGAACAATCCGACGCTCGTCGGCGACCGGCTGCTCGTCCGCAACGCCACCGAGGCGGCCTGTTACGCGCTGCCGGTGCGGGCCCAGCCTTGAGCCGGCCCGTCGTCCCATCGATGATGGCAGCGCGGCCATGCGGCCGGCAGGCTGGAGGGCACCCCGGCCGCCCTGGTTGACGGCGCGGTCAGGCGTCGAGGAGCGGGGGCCGCTCAGGCGATGATCTCGCGGATCACGCGGCCATGCACGTCGGTGAGCCGGAAGTCGCGGCCCGCGTAGCGGTAGGTGAGCCGCTCGTGGTCGAAGCCGAGCAAGTGCAGGATCGTGGCATGCAGGTCGTGCACGCTCGTCGGCCGCTCGACCGCCTTGAAACCGAAGTCGTCGGTCGCCCCGTGGATCGTGCCGCCGCGGGTGCCACCCCCCGCCAGCCAGACGGTGAAGCCGTAGGGATTGTGGTCGCGGCCCGTGCCCCCCTCGGAGACGGGCGTGCGGCCGAATTCACCCCCCCAGACCACGAGCGTGTCGTCGAACATGCCCCGCTGCTTGAGGTCGGCGAGCAGGGCCGCCAGCGGCTGGTCGATCGCGCCGGCGTCCTTGCGGATCCTGTCCTCGATGTTGGAATGATGGTCCCAGGGCTGGCCTTCACCATGCCAGAGCTGGACGTACCGCACGCCGCGTTCGAGGAGCCGCCGGGCGATCAGGGTCTGCCGGCCATGCGTCGTCTCACCGTATGCCTCGCGGACGTGCTTCGGCTCCCGGGTCACGTCGAAGGCGTCGCTGGCCTCCATCTGCATCCGGTAGGCGAGCTCGAAGGATGCGATCCGGGCATCGAGCCGCGGGTCGTGCCGGCCCTCGCGGTGGCCCTCATTGAGCTCCCGCAGCAGGTCGAGCTGCCGCCGCTGCGCGGCGGGGCCGGCATGCGGGCTGCGGATGTTCTCGATCAGCTTTTCGACCTGCTCGTGCTTGGTGTTGATCGCCGTTCCCTGGAGGACGCCGGGGAGGAAGCCGGCCTGCCAGTTGTCGGAGCCCTTCACCGGGCTGCCGCCGGGGCACATCGCGACGAAGCCGGGGAGGTTGCGGTTTTCGGTGCCCAGGCCGTAGAGCACCCAGGAGCCGACGCTGGGCCGCGGCTGCACGGAGTCGCCGCAGTTCATCAGCATCAGCGACGGCTCGTGGTTCGGCAGCTGGGCCACCATCGAGCGGATGACCGCCAGCGAGTCGGCGTGCGCGGCGGTGCGGGCGAACAGCTCGCTGACGTCGAGGCCGCTGTCGCCGTGCTTCTGGAAGCGGAACCGGCTCGGAAATCCGCCACCCGTCTTCCGTTCGGTGGTCAGCGACACCGGCAGCGGCTGGCGGGCGTAGCGTTCGATGAGCGGCTTCGGGTCGAAGGTGTCGATGTGCGACGGGCCACCGTTGAGGAAGAACTGGATGACCCGCCGTGCCCGGGGGGCGAAATGCGGCTGCTTCGCGGCCAGCGGATCGAAGGGCGGGGCCGCGAGCTCGCCTGCGTCGGCGAGCGCGCCGGCGAGGCCGAGGAGGCCGAGGCCGGCCCCCGAGGCGACGATCACGTCACGCCGGCTGCAGCCGGCGGCCGAAGGGGGATGGTGGTGCATGGCGTTCAATCCACGAACATGAACTCGTTGGACAGCAGGAGCACCTGGGCGAGCTGCTCGAGCGGGGCGAGATCCGCTCCGGGCTCGGCGGCCGCCGCCGCGAGAAACTCCGCGCCGGCGGCCCGCTCGGCCGCGCTGGGGGCGCGGCCGAGAATGGCCCGGTAGACCTCCGGCAGCGGATCGCCGCCGGCGGCGGAGCCGGCCGACCCGCCGGCACGCTTCGCCACCTGCCGGGCCCGTTCGGCCACGAACGGATGGTTCATGCCGAACAGGGCCTGGAGTGCCGTGGTGGTCTCGCCGCGCTGCGGCGTATGCAGGTTGGGATTGGCGAAATCGAACACGCCGAGCACACCGGGGAGGACGTGCCTGTCGTTCTCCGTGTAGATCGTCCGCCGCGTGCCGAACAGGTCGGTCCCCTTGCCGGCGCCGGTCGTGTCGAGCTGCCCGGAGACCGCCAGCAGCGCGTCGCGGAACTGCTCGAACGAAAGCCGCCGCGGGTTCATTCGCCACAGCAGCCGGTTGTCGGGATCGACCTTCATGGCCCGGGCCAGGGACGCGGGGGCGGGACTCGACGACTGCCGGTAGGTGGCCGAGAGCATGATCTCGCGGTGCAACGCCTTGGTGCGATAGCCGGCGCCGTGCAGCCGGGTGGCGAGCCAGTCGAGCAGCTGCGGATGGCTCGGCGGTGCGGCGCGGACGCCGAAATCGCTGGGCGAGAGGACGAGGCCGGCGCCGAAGTGGTGCAGCCAGACGCGGTTCACCCAGACGCGGGCCGTGAGCGGATTGTCGACGGCGACGATCGCCGCGGCGAGTTCCCGGCGGCCGCTGCCCTCGGTGAAGGGCCGGCGGTCGGGGCCGGCCAGGACCTCCAGGAACCGGCGCGGCACGATGTCACCCTTGGCCGCGGCGTTGCCGCCGCGGAGCAGGAGCGCATCGCGGACCGTGGGCCGGTCGTCGAGCACCACGGCGTGCGGCAGCATCTCGGGCCGCTTCCACAGCCAGTCATCGATCTTGGCCTGGGCCGTCCACAGCGCCTCCCGGGTCTTGAAGTCCCAAAGGAAGTTGGTCTGGACGAGCGGCTCCACGGGAATCACGCAGGGGGAATCGACGCCCGAGAAGGCCTGCCGCACCTCCTCGGCTGCCGCGTCGTCGAGGGCCGTCGGCTCGGGGCGATCGTCGCGCCGGGCCGCTGAGACCGCGTCTGTCCAGCGGGCATCGCTCGCCGCCAGCAGGTCGGCATAGCGCCGGGCCACCTCGGCGGCCGACGCCGGCGGCTCGCGAAACGCGGCGGCGACGAGCGGGTTGAGGGGAGGCTGCCGGCGCTGCAACTCGGCGGTGATGGCGGCGGCCCGGGAGGCGTAGTCGGCGTCGGCAAGCATGCCGAGCGCGATCCACGGGGCGAACACCGGATCGCCACGCCGGTCGGCATGCCGGAGGAAGACCTCGAAGCGACGCACCAGCCCGGGCAGGATCTCGTCGGGCCCGGAGAGTTGCACGAACTCCTGTTCCGGGTACTTGGCCAGCTCCCGTTGGGCGAGGAGGTAGTCGGGGAACCGCTTCCGCAGCCGTTCGTTCGCCTCGCGCCGCTTGCCCGCCTCGAGTTTCGCGTACTCCCGCACCCGTTCCGCGAGGCCCTTCTCGAACTCCACATCGATCGGCGCCGAAGCCGGCCGCGGCAACGGCACGAGCCGCTCGACGGTGTTGTGGAAGACGCCGTACAGCGAGTAGTAGTCGCGGGCCGGGATCGGGTCGTACTTGTGGTCGTGGCACCGGGCGCAGCCCACCGTCAGGCCGAGCAAGCCGCGGGTGACCACGTCGATCCGATCGTCGATGATGTCGGGCGCGTTGCCGAGAAACCGGCGGCCGAGCGTGAGGAAGCCGAGCGCGGCCAGATGGGCCGGCTCATCGCGGGCCACCTGATCGGCCGCCATCTGCAGGAGGATGAAGCGGTCGTAGGGCATGTCGTCGTTGAAGGCCCAGATCACCCAGTCACGGTAGCCGGGGGCGTGGACATGCCAGCGGCCCTCGCCGGAGTCCACGTAGCCCTTGCTCTCGGAGTAGCGGGCCACATCGAGCCAGTGCCTGCCCCAGTGCTCCCCGTAGCGGGGCGAGGCGAGGAGCCGATCGACGAGGCGGTCGTGGGCGTCGGGGGAGGAGTCGGCGACGAACGCCGCGATCTCGTCGGATGTGGGTGGCAGCCCGTGGAGGTCGAACGTGGCCCGGCGAATGAACGTGGCCCTGTCGGCTTCAGTCGCCGGCTCGAGGCCGGCGGCCTCGAGCGACGCGAGAATGAAGCGGTCGATCGGCCCGCGCGGCCAGGCGCGGTCGTCGAGTTTCGGCGGCTCCGGTGCCACGATCGGCTGATAGGCCCAGTGCGTGCGGCGCAGGTCGGGGCGGACGGCGGCCGTCGCCGCCGCCGGCCACGGGGCGCCGGCGGCGATCCAGGCCCGCACGGCGGCGGCCTGCGCGGCCGTGACGGCCGGGCCGTGCTCCGGGGGAGGCATGCGCACGTCGGCGTCGGTGCTCACGATCCGGGCCACGATCTCGCTGCGGTCCGGCTGCCCCGGGACGAGCGCCGGCCCGGAATCGCCCCCCGTGAGGATGGCGTCGCGCGAGTCGAGGCGGAGCCCGGCCCACTGCTTCGTTCCCCCGTGGCAGGCCTGGCAGCGTTCCACGAGCAGCGGCCGGACCTGCTTCTCGAACAGGTCCGCGGCTTCGTCGGCCGGCGGCACGGCGGCAGCCACGGCGCCGCTCAGGCCGGCTGCCAAGGCGGCGACGAGCCACGCGATGGGGCGTGATTCCGATCGGTGCATGGACGGCATGATCCCCGGGAACCGCCAGACCGGCCGCAGCGGTTCGGTACGCAAACTCCCATCCTGCATTCTAACACGGTCTCGCCCCACCAGTCCTCGATGGGGCCGGCTCGGTCATCCTCGGTCGCGGAGTTCATGGCCCGAGAGAAAATCAGGGACATTGCCAGGGGTACACCCGACTTGTGCACGTTGTGAGGGGTGCTTGACGGGGTAAGATGAATGTCCTTTCGGATGTTTCGGATGACCTGTCCTTTTTGAGGGTGAGCCATGTCGAGAGCAGGAATTTCCCGCCGCGGGTTCGTCGGGGCCGTTGCAACCGTGGCGCCACTCGGGCCGCTGGCGGTGCTCGCCCGCGAGGCGGCGGCCGCCGATTTGAACCTCGGCATCCAGTTGTACTCGCTGCGCGGCTACAAGGCCGGCGAGGCGCTCCGCCATGCCCGCGACATCGGCTTCCGGTTCGTCGAGTTCTACGGCGACATGTTTCCCGTCAAGTCCGACGCCGCCGCCATCGAGGCCATGAAGCGACAGGTCGCCGACCTCGGCCTCACGATCAGCGCCCACGGCGTCAATCACTTCGGCGGCGATGCGGCCGCCAACCGCCGGGTGTTCGAGTTCGCCAAAGCCGCCGGCATTCCCACGATCACGGCCGATCCCGCCCCCGAGGCCTTCAAGAACCTCGATGAACTCGTCAAGGAGTTCGACATCAGGATCGCCATCCACAACCACGGTCCGAAGCACCGCTACAACAAGGTGGTGGACGTGCTGCGGGCCATCGAGGGGCACGACGAACGGATCGGCGCCTGTGCCGACCTCGGCCACTTCATCCGCTCTGCGGAGAATCCCGTCGAGGTGATCCGGCTCCTCAAGGGGCGGCTGTACGGAGTCCACCTCAAGGACTTCAAGGACATGCAGGACGCGACCAAGGGCGTGATCCTCGGGAAAGGCCACCTCGACGTCCCGGCCGTCGTGACGGCGCTCGTCCAGACCGGCTTTCCCAAGACCGGCGCGCTGTCGCTGGAGTACGAGGAGAACCCGCAGAATCCGCTCGAAGACATCCGCCAGTGTTACGCCGTCGCCCGGGATGCCCTCGCCAAGTCCTGATCGATCAGGCCCGGAAAGAATGGTCGGCTGCGGCCTGCCGCCGAGCCGACGGCGAGGCTCGCGAACGCGGCGGCCTGCCGGCCGGCTGATCGTCCCGGTGCCGCCGGCGGCCGCGGGGCGGGGAGCGTTGTGGGGCCTGTCGCGGGCCGCGGAGCGGGCGTCGGTGCCGTCGCTATCGTCAGCCCGACGTCGAGGCCGCGGATCTCGCCACCGCGGGTGACCGTCACGGTGCGACTCGTCACCGACGACCGGCCCCCTGCGGCCGTCACGACCACCCGGTAGGAGTCGAGATCGAGCCGGCCGAAGGTGAAGCCGTCGTGAGCATCCGTCCGAGCCGTCGCCCTCGCGCCGTCCACGAGCGTTACAGATCTCCGTGCCGCCTTCGGCGAGGAACGGCCGAGGCGAAGACCGGCAGGCTGTCCACCAGCGACCGGACGAGTCGCTCCCTGCTGACCGGATCACGAAACGACGGCCGGTAGGATGCCCCCTCGAGGTGCAGGAACGCGTTGTCCAGCAGGAGGCAGGAGCCGCCCTCCGGTCCGGTTCCAGGGTCAACCGGCACCCTGCGGTGGCGGGACCTGCCGACGCGATCGGGATCGAGCCGTCGAAAAAAGCCCTGCCAGTTGCCTCCGCCCGTGTCGAGGCCCTGCTCGATCCGATGCTTGAAGTCGACCGCGAGTCCGACGGCTGCCGCAGGTCGGAGGAAGCAGTAGCCGGGCCAGATGTTCCAGGCCGTCGGGTGCGTCAACGAAGCGCCGTGGAGGCCGTAGACGTCGAGACCATCGAGCCGCCGCCGTAGGTCGAAGTCGGCGACGGGAATGCAGTCGTGGTCGATGAAACCGATGAACTCGAGATCGCAGTGAACGATGACGTTGAACCAGGTCCAGTTCAACGCCAGGCCGTGCGAGCGGTTGGGGCTCCACTCGGGATTCGCCGGCAGCGGCAACCAGGGCACCTGCCGCCGGCGGCAGATGTCCTCGTGCACGACCCGAGCCGCCCGGCTCGAGGAATTGTCGATGACGACCAGCGGCACCCCGGGCTGGTGGCGGGCCCACGCCTGCGTGAGCAGGTCGATGACCCACGGGCTGTTGAACGCGATCGTGAACGTCGCGGCGCGGACGTGCCTGTCTGTGAGCAAGGCGGCGAGCCGCTTCCCGGCCCCCCGCCCCCGGAGTCGAAAGGCGTGATCGACGAGATGGTTGCGGCCGTTCTTGATCGCCCGGACGCCCGGATTTTCGTCGAGCGCGTGGACAATCGACCGGGCGAGTGTGCGCAAGGGTCGGGGCATCGGCACGGCAACCTGATCGAGCGCGGGCGGATCGGACTCTAGCCGGGCCGGGACCAGGGGAACAAGGTCGGCCGATCCGTGGATCTGGGGGCCGGTCTCCGGCCGGTACGAAGCGGGAATCGCAGGGTAGTGCCGTGGAAAAGCCTGTGTTTCGCCAACGCCTTTACCGTGTACCCTGCATGCATGAGCGAGGAGGACCGATGACTGAACCACAGGCACGCACGATTCTGGTGACGGGGTCGAGCCGCGGCATCGGCCGGGCCGTGGCCGTGGAACTGGCGCGGCAGGGCTGGAACGTGGCCGTCCACGGCCGGTCTGCGGCTGGCGCCGCCGAGGTCGTCGGCCTGCTCGCCGCCGCCGGCCGGCACGCCGGCACGTTTCTCGCCGATCTGGCCGACCGCGACGGCGCCGCGCGGCTGGCGGCGGAGGCGACGGCTTCGCTCCCGCGGCTCGACGCCGTGGCCCTCATCGCCGGGGCCGACGTGCTCACCGGCGAGCCGGCAAAGTGGGGCTACGAACGAAAACTCGATGAACTGCTGACGGTGGACGTGCGCGGCACGATGCTCCTGACGCGGGCCCTCGGCCGGTGGATGGCCGACCGCGAGGGGGGCGCGATCGTGACGATCGGCTGGGATCAGGCGGCGACCGGCATGGAGGGGGACAGCGGCGAACTGTTCGCGGCGGCGAAAGGGGCCGTGATGGCTTTTTCGCGGAGCGCGGCGAAGTCGCTGGCACCGAAGGTGCGGGTGAACTGCGTGGCCCCCGGCTGGATCCGCACGGCGTGGGGGGCCGGCGCGAGCGAGGCTTGGCAGCGGCGGGCCGTGCGCGAGAGCATGCTCGGCCGCTGGGGGGAGCCGGAGGACATCGCGGCCGCGGTGGCCTGGCTCGTGTCGCCGCAGGCGGGGTTCGTGACCGGGCAGGTGATCAACGTCAACGGTGGCTGGCGGCCGTCGTAGGGTGCGCCTGCGCCGCCGGGCGTGTGCTGCTGATCCGGCACGGCCGTTGCCAAACAGCGGCAGCCGATGGCAGGGCGTCGCCGGTCGCAGGCATGCTCGTCGTCGGCGGACTTTGCCGTTGCGGCCTCGATCGGCATGGTGCGTCTCGCGGAGCAGGCAAAGTTCACCGACTCCTGCGCGTGCCTCCGACCGGCTGCG
>Ga0315902_10014310_pt1 | contig 10202 bp, 5 predicted proteins | sample LakEriMetagenome_9_FD_203523 | JGI IMG/M metagenome (GOLD analysis project Ga0315902, IMG submission 203523) | Freshwater fungal communities from buoy surface, Lake Erie, Ohio, United States - Buoy 12 MA117 | ecosystem: Environmental > Aquatic > Freshwater > Lake > Lake biofilm | place: USA...
TTCACCGCAGGAGTTGCCCCGTGCCGACATCTCGCCGCGTCCTCGTCGTCGGCAGCGGGGGCCGTGAGCATGCGATCGCCTGGAAGCTGGCCCAGGACGGCGCCGAGGTCCTCTGCGCCCCCGGCAACGCCGGCACGGCTGCGATCGCCGAAAACGTGCCCGTCAGCGCGACCGACATCGACGCCCTCGTCGAACTCTCCCGACGCCGCAGCATCGATCTCGTCGTCGTTGGTCCGGAAGCGCCGCTCGTCGCCGGCCTGGTCGACGCCTGCCGCGCGGCCGGCATCCGCGCCTTCGGCCCGACGGCCGCCGCCGCCCAACTCGAAGGCAGCAAGCTCTTCTGCAAGCAGATTCTCCACCGGGGCGACGTGCCGACGGCGATGTTCCGCGAATTCCGCTCGGCGGCGACCGCCCGCGAATACCTCGAGGCCCGCGAGGATGCACCGGTCGTGGTCAAGGCCGACGGGCTGGCGGCGGGCAAGGGCGTGTTCGTGTGCGACAACCGCGCCGAGGCCCTCGAGGCGGTCACCACGCTCGCCGGCGACCCGCAATTCACCGCCGCGGCGAAGGGCATCCTGATCGAGGAGCGGCTCGATGGCGTCGAGGTGAGCGTGCTCGCCATCACCGATGGCCGCACGATCGTCACGCTGCCTCCGCTGCAGGATCACAAGGCGGCGCACGATGGTGATACCGGCCCCAACACCGGCGGCATGGGCGCCTATTGCCCCACCCCGTTCGTCGACGACGCCATGCTCGCCGACATCGAGGCCCGAATCCTCGTGCCGACGGTGCACGCGATGCGGCGTTCGAAGGTGCCCTTTCACGGCGTGCTCTACGCCGGGCTGATGCTCACCTCGCAGGGCCCGAAGGTGCTCGAGTTCAACGCCCGGTTCGGCGACCCCGAATGCGAAGCCCTGCTCATGCGACTCGATTCGAGCCTTCTCGAATTGCTCGACGCCACCGTCGACCGCACGCTCGATGCCGTGCCCACGCCGCGGTGGCGCGACGAGGCGAGCGTGACGGTGGTGATGGCGGCCGAGGGCTATCCCGGCGGCGTCGAGAAGGGCCGCAGGATCACCGGCCTCGATGCCGCGGCCACGCTCCCCGACGTGCAGGTCTTCCACGCGGCGACGAAGTCCGGCGACTCGGGCGAGGTGCTGACCGACGGTGGTCGCGTGCTGGCCGTGACCGCCCTCGGCCCGTCCCTCGCGCGGGCGAAGCTGCAGGCCTACACGGCCGTGAAGGAGATTCGCTGGCCGGGCGCCTGGTGCCGCAAGGACATCTCCGACAAGGGGCTCCGCCAGGAGCATGCCCTGCTCGCCGCCGCTCCCGACACCGCTGCGGCAGCCGCAGCCGCGGAGGATGCCGCCCCATGAGGCTGCGCGTCGGCATCGTGGGGCTCGGGCCGCAGTGGGATTCACGCTACCTGCCCGCGCTTCGGCTGCTCGCCGACCGCTTCGAGGTCCGCGGCGTGTGCGAGCAGGTGGCCCATCGAGCCCGGCGGGCGGCGGCCGAGGTGGGGGCCGTGGCCGTCGACGGCTTCCGCGCGCTCGTGGCTCGCGACGACGTCGATGCGATCCTGTATCTCTCCGATCAGTGGTATGGCGCCACGCCGATCCTCGCCGCCTGCGAGCATGGCAAGGCCGTCTATTCCGCGATCTCGCTCCCCTTCGACGCCGCCGAGGCACGGCTACTCCGCCGCCGCGTCGATGAAGCGGGCATCGCGTTCATGGCGGAACTGCCGCGGCGGCATGCGCCGGCGACGGTGCGGCTCAAGGAACTCATCGCCACCCGGCTCGGGCAGCCGCGGATGCTGTTCTGCCATCGTCGCATCCCGCTTTCCACCGCAGTGCAGCCGGCGCCACCGCGCGACGCCGACAGCGAGTCCCGCGACCTGATGGAACTCGTCGACTGGTGCCGCTACGTGGCGGGCGTGGATCCGACGAGCGTGGTCGCCGTGCGTCACGCCGAATCGCCAGGGGCCGATCTCGACGACTACCGGATGATGAGCCTCGACTTCTCGCAGACCGGCCGGCCGGGCGACGGGGCCCTCGCCCAGATCAGCTGCGGCTATTACATGCCGCAGCGGTGGGAGGAGGCGGTCGGCTTCCGCCCTCCGCCGGCCCTGCAGGTGGTGTGCGAAAACGGGATCGCGTTCATCGACCTGCCCGCCAGCCTCGTCTGGTTCGATACGGCCGGCCGTCATCAGGAGTCGCTGGAAAGCGACCGCCCGGTGGGGGAGCAGATGCTCCTCCAGTTCCACCGCGCCGTCACGAGTCTGGTCCGCCACCTGAGCGGACTCGACGACACCCTGCGGGCGATGGAGATCGTCCGGGCCGCCTCCCAGAGCCAGGCGGAAGGCCGGCGAATCCCGCTGCACGCGACCCCGTCGGGGGTAAGGTAGACTCGTGTCGTCTCCGGCCCTCGCTCCGCAGCGAAATCTCCGCAGCGCAATCATGGACGCTCGCGCCGACATCTGCGACTTGATCACTGCCGCCCGACGTGGCACGCCGGACGCTATCGGCCAGATTTTCGAAGCAGCCCGCGGCCATCTGCTGCAGTGTGCCGACCGCGAACTCCCCGCCGACCTGCGGGCGAAGGTCGGCCCGTCGGACGTCGTCCAGGAAACCGCGGTCGATATGCAGCGCGACTTCGTGCAATTCTCCGGCACGACGGCGGAGGAACTCTTCGCGTGGCTCCGAGAGATTCTCCGGCACAACCTTGTCGATGCCGTCCGCCACTACCGCGAGTCGCTGAAGCGCGACGTCGCCCGCGAGGTGAGCCTGGCGAGCCAGCCGGGACGCCGCGATGGCGAGGCGCTCGTGGAAATCATCCACTCCCCGGATGGCTCCGCGATCCGGCGCGAGGAGGCGGCCACGCTGAATCAGGTGCTCGCCAGGCTTCCCCCGGAATACCAGCGGGTGCTGCAGCTGCGGTATTGGAGCGGCATGTCGTTCGTCGACATGGCGCCGCAGCTCGGGCGGTCGCCCGACGCCGCCCGCAAACTCTGGTATCGGGCGCTCGAGCGGCTGCAGAGCGAACTGGCAACCGCGACGGCGCTGAACGTGTCGCATCACGACTGAGCCACCGCGGGCACACCATGCCAGCGTTTCCCAACGACCAGCCCGAGCAGGATCCGGTCGCCGCGGAGGCCGTGCAACGGGCGGCCGCGCTCGACGACGTGCTGGGCGGATTCGCTCCATCCGCTGCAGGTTCATCAGGTGGTCATGACGTCGAGTTGCCCGACGTGGCCGGCTTGATGGACACCATCCTGCTCCTGCGGCAGGCGGCAGCCGCGGACGGCGTCGTTCCCGGGGCCTCCCAGTCCCCTCCCCCGCGATCGATCGGGCGACACGAAATCCTCCGGCTCGCCGGCGAGGGGGGATTCGCGACGGTCTGGGAGGGCTTCGACACCGTCCTGCGGCGGCCGGTCGCGGTCAAGGTGCGGCGGCCGGAAATGCTGCTCTCCGAATCGCTCCGCCGGCGGTTCGTCCGCGAGGCGGAGATCGCCTCGCGACTCGTGCATCCCCACATCGTCACGATCTTCGAGATCGGCGACGATCATGGCCGCGAATTCATCGCCGCCGAGTTTTGCCCCGGCGGCAATCTGTCCGGCTGGCTGGAACGCCATCCGGGACCGATGCCGCCGCGGACGGCGGCGCGGCTGTGCCAGGCCCTGTGCACCGCGGCCGCCTATGCCCATGCGGCGGGCGTCGTACACCGCGACATCAAACCCGCCAACGTGCTGCTTACACCGGCGCCCCCGGGCACCGAGGCGATCCTGCACGAGTCGGCCACCGCCGGCCCCGGCCTGACGGTGAAGCTCGGCGATTTCGGACTCGGCAAGCTGCAGGAGTCCGACGACGTGGCTGAGCAGCTCACGCAGCTGACCCGCTCCGGCACGAGTATCGGCACGCCGGCCTGGATGGCCCCGGAGCAAATCGATCGCTCGTTCGGTCCCGTAGGCCCCGCCACCGACGTGCATGCGCTCGGCCTGCTGCTGTACCGGCTGCTCACGGGACGCGCCGTACGAGGGGGCGGCACCGATGCGGAGACCTACCGCCAGGTGCTGCTCGACGAACCACCGGCCGCTGAGCGGCTGGTTCGCAGCGTGCCGCGCGACCTCGCGGCCGTCGCGGCCACATGCCTGGCAAAGCATCCGCGAGATCGCTACCCAACCGCGGCTGCGCTCGCCGACGATCTGGCCCGGTGGCTCGACGGCCGACCGACGCTGGCCCGCCCGCTCCCGCCGGCGGGGCGAGCCATCCGCTGGATCCGCCGCCGCCCTGTCGTTGCCGGTCTTGCGGCCACCGCCGTGGTCGCAAGCCTCGTCGCGGCCTGGGTAGGCCTCGAACGGGCTCGGGAAGCCCGCGCGGCCGCGCAGCAGCAGGCGGCGATCCGCACGCAGCAGGCGGTCGCCGAATTGCGGCGCGGCTTCGAGGCCCTGCGGGCGGGCAACGTGTCCGGCGCTCGCGGCCAGCTGGAAAAGACCCGCGGCATCGACCCGGCGCTCGCGGAGTCGATCGCCGGCCGCTGGCTCTCGCGGCGGATGCACGGCGAGCGGGCGATCCTGCTCACGCCGAATCCCGCCGTGCAACAGGCCGCATCCCGGCCCACCGATCTCTACTCGATCGCCCTCGCTCCGCGGGGCGACATGGCGGCCGTTGCCGGAGCCGACGGCCACGTTCGTCTCCTGCGAAACATCACCGGCTCGCCGTCGGTCACCTCCGTCGCCGCGCACGACGAGGTGAACGACGTCGGCTTTTCAGCTGATGCAACGAGGCTCGTCACCGCGGGCCAGGATGGCCGCGTCCGCTGGTGGACGATCACCGAAACGGAGCTCTCTCTCGCCGGCGAAGCCGCCCCGGGAGCGGGGCCCGTCTATGCCGCGGCCTTCTCCCCGGATGGTGATTCGATCGCGATCGGTGGCGAGGATCGCGTGGTGCGGATGCTGCGGCTCGAGTCGCCGGAGGAAGCCGTCATCGTGTTCGAGTTCGAGCAGCCGCCAGGAACGACGCCCGAGATCGAGTCGATGGCGTTCATCGATCGAGGAACCCTCGCGGCGTCGTGCGGCAACATGATCCTCCTGCTCGACGTGGCGAGTGGCCGGGTCGTATGCGAGTTTGACCGATCGGAGATCACCCACAAGACGGTGCTCGGCAGCCTCACGGCCTCGGCCGATGGCCGCCGCCTGATGGCCTGCGGCACCGATTCCCGGGCGCACGTCTGGGACGTGGCCACCGGAAAGATTCTCGTCTCGCTCCCGAAGCATCCCGCATGGGTGCAGGGCTGCTGCTTTGTGCCGGATGGCAAGCGGGTGGCCACCGCCTGCCGTGATGGGAGCATCCGCGTGTTCGACATCCTCACCGGCAAACCGCTGACGCGGTCCGTCGGACACGTTGGCCGGGTATGGTCGGTCGTCGCCGAGCCCGGCGGCATGCTCCTCTCCTGCGGCGCCGACGGCACGGTGCGTCGCTGGAATCCGGATGACGACATCGAAACGGCGGCCGTTCGAGAACGGTCGCTCGACGGCGATGAAATCCTGCGGCTCGAAGAGGGGCCGGCTGCGGGCGGAGATGGTGGCGTCACTCCGTTCGTCATCGCCGATCGCGCAGGGAGGGTCAGCAGCATCGAGGCGTCGGCCGACTCGAATCGCGTACTGCCCTGGCCAAAGCGGGCCCATGCCATCGAGATCGCCGTCGATGCCCCACGGCATCGGCTCGCCGTTTCGTGGCTCGACGAAGATCACCTGACGCTGTTCGACCTGCACGACGCGCTCGCGGATGTCGTCCCCGAAAACGACGGCACATCCACCGGACCGAAGCGGGTCACGCTGCCCGCAGAGATCGATCCGCGAGAGGCACTCCTCTGCTGGACGCATGCGGGAGAACTGCTCGTCTGCTCGCGGTCTGGCCGCACCTGCCTGCTCTCTTCGGCATGTGACCGGGCCCGCCTGCTTGAATCACCGCTCGAAGACCCAATACATGAGCTGGCGATCGCACCGGACGGATCATCCCGGGTCGCGGCCGCCGGCAAGCATACGGCGATCCTGCCGCTGCCTCGCGGAATGGCCTCCCCCGCCACAACGCCGCTGCTGCTTCCAATCGGCGAAGAGTCGGCGGCGGTGGCCTGGTCTCCAGACGGCGGCACCGTTGCCTGCGGCACACGCTCCGGCAAAGTGCTGCTGTTCGACGCGGCGACGGGCGATTCCCGGGGCGCACTCGTTCCGCACGAGCGGCAAGTCGTAACGGTGGCGTTCTCGAGCGACGGCCGGGCTCTCGTCACGGCCGACAACGACTGCGTGCGGCTCTCCGACGTGACCACGCTTTCCACGCTCGACGAGATCCGGCCGGGCTGGCCTATCCGAGTCGTGCGGCTCGCTGCCGACGACGGCTGTCTCGTGATCGGCGGTCGTGTGACCCGCGAGGACGGAACCGACTCGGCTCGGCTGGCCGTCATGGAGTTCGCGCCGCCATGATGCCGCCGGCTTCGGCTCGCGGCGGCGAGCCCGCTCGTCGCACGGCCCTGACGCTCGTTGAGCTGCTCGTCGTCGTGGCGATCCTCGGCCTGCTCGTCGCCCTGCTGCTGCCCGCGGTGCAGTCGGCCCGCGAGGCCGGCCGACGGACCCGGTGCCACGCCAACCTGCGGCAGTTGGCCCTCGCCTGCCTGGCCCACGAACACCTCCGCGGCTTTCTGCCCACGGGCGGCTGGGGGGGAGAGTGGGCGGGCGATCCCGATCGTGGCTTCGGCACCAGGCAGCCGGGCGGCTGGGCCTTCAACGTGCTGCCGCACGTCGAGGAGGCTGCCCTTCGCGATCTCGGCAGTGGCCTGACCGACGCCGCGGCCAAGGCGGATCTCGCCGTCCAACGACTCACCACGCCGCTGCCGCTCTTCGCCTGCCCATCGCGGCGACCGGCGACGGCCTGGACACTCGCAGCCTCGAAGAAGCCGCTGCGGGTCACCGCCGTGCCACAGATGCTCACGCGGCGGCCGGCGGCGGTCGTTCGCGGCGACTACGCCGCGAACATGGGCAGCGGATCACTGCCGAGCAACAACTACCGCAGCGGCGGCTCGCCCAGTTCCATCGAGTCGGGCGATCTCATGAGCGATGCGGCCTGGCAATCAGGCTACGGACCGCCTCCCGACGGCGTCATCTTCCGCCGCAGCCAGACGAGGCTTCGTGACATTACCGACGGCCTATCGACGACCTATCTGCTCGGCGAGAAGTACGTCGAGCCGGCCGCCATCGCCACCGGACTCTCCGACGACGACGACCAGTGCCTCTACTCCGGCCACGATCGCGACGTGCTCCGGACGGGACTCGAGCCGCCGAGTCAGGATCGGGCCGGGTTCGATCCCGCCACCGTTTCCGGGATCCCGGGCACGAGCAACAAGTATCCGCTGCCGATCGCCTTTGGCAGCCCGCACCCCGACGGCTGCGGGATGGCGATGGCCGACGGCTCGGTTCGGCCGGTGGCCTCCACGATCGACGCCGCCGCCCATCGTGCCGCTGCCGGCCGTAACGACGGCCAGCGGCCGTGAAAAGCCGGTTTCCCCGCCGGATTTTCTCGCGAGAAATTCATTGTGTTCCAGCGGGAGCACCTGCTATCCTTTGATTTGCGGTGTCCCGGAATTTGGGACCGACGGTTTTGTTCCGTCGGATGTAGGCCAGGGCTCCGCTTCACAGGAGGAGCGCTCGTGAGCGCGTGGGCAACAGGCGGTGCCAGTGGTGCCGTCGCGTTGCGGATGTGAGTTCGGAGCGGGATGGCTCAATCCCGCACGGCATGCCCAACGGCTGATGCCGTGCATTCCGCTTCGGCGGCACGTGTCGCCGTCGGCAGAACTCCTCCGTCAGGATTTCCTCCTCGGGCAATGGCCTTCCCGGCCGTGAGTCTCGACGCGATGTTCTCGCTGTCTCCCGCTACGGCCCCGCGCGTGGGCGAACGTGATGGCAAACGTGACGATGACGCCAAAGGTTTCGCGGCCCGCGGTGGCAAGAACCCGAGCATTGGTCGTCGCGCTGGCGAGTGCCGTCGCGGCCACTGCCCTCGGCCCGCTGACGGCGACGGCCGGCATCGTCGGCCAGTGGGACTTCGCAACCGGATGGAACTCCTCGAACGGGCTGATCCCGGCCGTATCGGGAATCAGCGGGTTGTCGCTTTCGTATCTGCCGAAGACGCCGATCTACCAGTTCCCGCAGGCCCTCAGCCAGCCGAACCCGCCGCAGCTGCAGTTCGCAACGACCGGTTTGTTCGGGATCGCGAACCTCGGGAGCGGCAGCGACACTGTCGTCATGCGGATGCCCGACATGCGGGGCTACGGGCTCGTCACCGGGCTGATGGCCAAGTTCCCTCAGATGGTGAACGGCGACGGCACGCCCACGAAGCTCAACCGCTACTCCGTCGTGATGGATGTCTATATCCCCGGCGACACTGACGCCGAGCGGCCGCCGAATTACCTCACTCTCCTTCAGACGCGGCTCGGGGGAGACGGCGCCTGGCTGGTCGACAAGCGGGACGACAAGACGGGCGTGGCGGCCTCTTACGGCGGTGCGGTCACGCCGAACGCCTGGCATCGGCTGGCTCTGGTGATGAATCTGTCGAATTCCGGGACGGTGTCGCAGTACGCCGCCTACGTAAATGGGAGTCAGGCGGCGAATCTCGTGCCCGCCCTGGTTCCGCTCGATTCGACTCGCAACAACGAGCTCGTGAATCGTGATCTCTATACGAACGGTGCCTTCTCGATTGGCACGCTCAACGACTCGCTGAACGGCCTGGGCACCGATTCGGCCTTCTATCTCTTCAACGCCGACCGCAACGACGCCACCGACGGCCCCACGCTCGGCGAACTCGGCACGCTGTACGTGGCCAATCTCCAGTTTCGCGACGATGCGATGACGAGCGGCGAGATCGCGGCACTCGGCGGCCCCGCGCCCGGTGTGATTCCAGTGCCGGAGCCGACGACGCTCGGCCTTTTGTCCGCGGCCGGTGCGGCGGCGATCGCGAGGCGGCTCTCTCGTCGCCGGCTCATCCAGGCCGCGGGCGGCTGCACGGCAGCGGTGCTGGCTGGCCACTTGGAGCCAGCCACGGCGGAGCCCGCGGAGGCCCCGACCGTCGCTCCGGCGACGACCGCGGCCGGACCGCTGGCCGGCTACGTCGCGACGCCCGACGCCGCCACCGACTGGACGCGGATCGCCGGCGGCGACTTCGGCGCCGGCCGGTTCCTTGCGGCCGAGCTCGTGAGCCAAACCTGGCGGGGCAATCCCTGGCGACACCAGCTTGCGGTCTACCTGCCCGAGAAGCTCGCGGCCGCTCGGCCGCCGCTCGTGCTCTGGGTCGATGGCGGCAGCACGCCCGAGGGCGCGGTGCAGCCCCCCGCGAAGCAGCTGCCGATCCTGGCGGCGATCGCCGATGCGGCGGGCCTGCCCGCGGCCGTCGTGCGGCAGGTGCCGAACCAGCCGCTCGAAGGGGGTCGCCGCGAGGACGACCTGATCGCCCACACGTTCGAACAGTTCCTCGAATCCGGCGATCCATCGTCGCTGCTCCTGCTGCCGATGGTGAAGACGGTCGCCTCCGCGCTCGACGCCGCCGAGGATCTCGCCCGCCGCGAGTGGCAGATCGACATCGACGGTTGCATCGTGGCCGGGGCCTCGAAGCGGGGCTGGACGAGCTGGCTCTCCGCCGCGGTCGAGCCGCGGGTCCGCGGCCTCGTGCCGATGGTGATCGACATGCTCGACATCCCACGACACATGCGGCTGCAGATCGAGAGCTTCGGTGCCCCCTCGGAGGCCCTGCACGACTACGTCTCCCGCGACCTGCACCGCCGGTTCGACTCGCCGCGGGGCCGGGAACTGCTCGCCATCGTCGATCCCGTGCGATATGCCGCGGCGATCACCCAGCCCAAGATTCTCGCCCTCGGCGCGAACGACGAGTATTGGCCGCTGGAGTCGCTCGACGTCTATCGCGAGCGGCTCCGCGGGCCGACCTGGGTCTCCTACGCCCCGAACTCGGGCCACGACATCCCGCCGCTGCGAGTCGCGCCGCTGGTGGCCGCGCTCGGCCGCCACGTGGCGGGCGTCGAGTCGCTGCCCGATCTCGCCTGGACCTGCGACGCCGGATCTCGCACCTGCTCGCTGGCGGCCGATCCGCTGCCCGCCGAGACGCTGCTCTGGACCGCGGCGAGCGACACCCGCGACTTCCGCG
>Ga0315902_10014313_pt1 | contig 10200 bp, 2 predicted proteins | sample LakEriMetagenome_9_FD_203523 | JGI IMG/M metagenome (GOLD analysis project Ga0315902, IMG submission 203523) | Freshwater fungal communities from buoy surface, Lake Erie, Ohio, United States - Buoy 12 MA117 | ecosystem: Environmental > Aquatic > Freshwater > Lake > Lake biofilm | place: USA...
GCGTGAGGGTGAAGCTGTTGGTGCTTTCGTTCCAGAAGTCTCGAGACTCCTCTACGAAGAACCACTCATTGGGTAGCGCCGTGGACAACTTGACCGCCATGCGCAGGATGGCGAGTGCATCGGCAGCGGTGACGCTGTTCGAGCCGTTCACATCGGCGGCCATGAACTGATAGGGCGAGATGCGAAGCGGCTGCAGTGGGCCAGACGGGCCATCGGGGTCGGTGTTCGGGTTCAGGCTCACTGCAATACGAAGCGCGGCGAGTGCATCGGCGGCCGTCACCGCGTTGCCGGTATCGCTGGCGCCGCGGCTTGCGCTCAATGCAGTGGATGCAGGGCCATCATCAACCAGCGTGAAGCTGCCGCTGCTGCTGGTGGTCGCCCCGGAGAAAGCCAGTTCCACATTGGAGACTGCTGTGACGTCGATGAAGACGTTGCTGAACGTGACGGATCCAGCACTGGTGCCAGGTGCGTATTGAACCGTGAGCGTACCCAGCTGGGTTTCGCCCGTGAAGCCAGCGAGCGCGCCATCGTAGCCCGCAACCGAGAGTGTCTGAGCGGATTCGTCGTTCACCAGAAGCGTCCAGGAGGCAGGCAGTGAACTGACAAAGCCTGCCGAGAGACTCCCGGGGCTGGAGATATTGAAATCGATACTGGTGCTGTTGGTGGCAGGGGTACTCCACAGTTGTACCGACAGCACACCGGACGTGCTGTCGTAGCTTGCACCTCTCAAATCAAACGGAGAGCTTCCCGCTTGAACCGCATCGCCCGTCATGGTGCCCACCTGCACCCCAGAGAGCAGCATGTGGCTCTTCCAGTGATAGGCGAGATGCTCCTGGGGGGCGGGCGGGGGTGGCGGCTCCGGCAGACCCAGCACGGTGTCGGCAAATTGCATACGCTCGATACCCTGAAGGATGTCTGTGCCATCGAAGCCGGTCACGCTGCTGTTGCGGTTGTCGGTCACACGCACCCCACCATCGATGAGGTCTGTGATCGTGTAATCAGCACGCAGGCCAGAAAAGACAGCCATGTCGATTCCGTCTTCGCCATCGAGCAGGTCGTCACCGGCACCGCCGCTCAGCGTGTCCTGACCCAAGCCACCTCGCAGGGTGTCGTGACCCTGCCCGCCCTGCAGCAAGTTGGCGAGCGAATCGCCTACGAGGCTGTCGTTTCCAAAGCCGCCAGAGACATTCTCGATTCCGGTCAGGGTGTCTTGCTCCGTGCTCGTTTGCTGACGCTCGTCGCCCGTGCCCTGGCCGTCGTCAAATACACGGCCCTCACTCAGATTGACATGCACGCCCTGCATCGCACGATCAAAGCGAAGGGTGTCGGTTCCGCCACCGCCGTCGATCCAGTCGCTGCCTCCAGCGCCATCAAGGGTGTTGTCAAATGCATCGCCGACGAGGGTGTCATTGAAGCCAGAGCCAATCACGCCATCGATGTTCCTGAAGACATCGATCGTGCCCCACCCATCTCGGGCCGAACCGCTGAAGCCGTTAGGCACGGCGCCCGATGGGCCCACCCAGCCGGCTAGCCGCACCTCAACACCTGCGTCGTCGTCAAAGTATGACAACTGGGTCTGGCCTGCACCGCCGTAGATGGTGTCGTTGCCTTTGCTGCCCTCAACCCACAGAGGGTCGCCAACTACGTCGCTGCCTGTGATGCGGTCATCAAAGGCGCTGCCGGTCAGGATCTCAATGCTGGTCAGCGTGTCGCTGAAACCCCAGCCATCGCGAATGACCTGGCCGGTCGCCAGCCTCATGTCGATATCCACTGCGTCAGGCGATGTGAGATACGAAGCCACATCAAAGCCTGACCGCCCATCGACGGTGTCGTTACCCGCATTTCCCACGAAGCGCTCGAACGCTATGCCCATCGTGGCAAGACCGGATCCACCCCCCTGCAGCAGGTCGTCAAACATCGAACCGCGCAGATCGAACACGCCACTCAGCGTGTCCTGGCCGAGCGTGGCATAGAGCGGCGTGGCCTTGTCAGCCTCGATGCGCGCATCCACAACACCAGTGACGAGATCCGCCTGCAGAGCCACCATGGATCGTGCGTAATCAACCCGCGTGGCGCCATTACCGATGATGCGATCGCTGCCTCCGTTTTCCACAAAGGCATTGAACCCCCACCAGTAGCTTCCGACATTGCTGATCGAACTGGTGTAGCCCCCCTCGAATCCGGTGGCATCGAAGGTGTCGTTACCGCGGGTGCCACGGATGTCTTCAATGCCACGCAGGGTGTCGTTACCTGCTGTTGTGGAATTGACCAGGCCTGAGGCCAGGTTGAAGGTCAGGCCCTCGTAGGTGCTGCTGTAGTCGGCGCGGTCATGGCCCCCTCGGCCAATGATGTAGTCGTTGCCACCCTGGCCCCTGAAGGCTTCGAATTCATATTCACCACCCACCAGAGTGTCATTCAGGTTGGTGGCCATGATGTAGTTGACGCCCGAGAAATAAAGGTTCCCGTACGTTCGCCCGGGGTACTGGCTGAGCATGCCGAGCTCGGCAACGCCAGAGGTCAGATCAATGTAGGCGCCGTAACCGCCTGAGCCCGAGATGGATGAATAATTGCTCGTAAGGTTGGTGGGCAGATAGATGATCGTCGAGCCGTTGCCCACCACCCAATCGGTTCCACCCGAGGTCAGGAATGCGATCGACCAGGCTGCCTCATCGTAAGGAGCCGTTGAATAACCAAAGTGATTCGACGCTTGCCCTGAGAAATCGAAGGTGTCGTTTTGCGCGCTGTCGTAGACCATCGTCGCGCCCACGAGCGTGTCGGTACCGGCGAGTTGTGTGCCGCTGGCGCCGTAGTCCACTTCAGCAGTTGTTCCATTGACGTAGCGCAGGCTGATTCCGGTCTTGGACCAGCTGTAGTCAATGTAAACGCCATCGGTGCCGATTTGCTGGGTTCCGTAGGGGTCGAGTGAGACCCGATCGCTTCCCCCTTGGAGCCGCAGAAAGAGGGAGTTGCCATTAGCAACCACTTCACCGAGGTTGTCAGTGACCTTACCCGTGATCTCATCAGGCGCATTCAGGGCGCCATAAATACTCTCGACCCCGGAGTAGGAGTCAACACCCGATTCACCAGCCACGGTGACGGTTCGGGTCGAGAGGTTGACGCTCACGCCAGCCGTCGCGCTGTAATCAATCCGATCGCGGCTCTGTGAACCCGTCAGTGACCATGGCACGGCAGTCTGAGTGCCGCCATGAATGGTGTCCGACCCGTCTCCCGGGAAGTACTGGTTGATCGTGAAACTGGTGTCTGCCCCGCCGATCAGCGAATCGTCGCCCGCACCACCGTAAAGGCTGTCGTTGCCGGCCCCACCGAGTAGCGTGTCGTTGCCGTCGTTGCCGTAGAGAAGGTCGCTGCTGGCTAGGCCATCAATGGAGTCGTTGGCCCCTAGGCCCTGGATCGTGTCGCTTCCGTCGGTTCCGGCCAGCGTGTCATCAAACTCCGTTCCGATGATGAGTAGGCCGGAAGCAGGTGGAGGGGGTGGGGGAGGAGGGGGAGGTGGCGGTGGAGGCGGTGGTGCAGGCGGTGCGGGGGGGCTGACTACCGAATCAACAACGGGTGTGAAGTTGCTCGGGGTGAGGGCTGCTGCACTCACGTTATTCAGAAGCGCTAGGGCGACGGGGCTGAAGACAGTTCCTGCGCTTCCGTCTGAATCAAACAGCAACAGCGTGTCTGAAGGATTGGTCGTCGATTGCTGAAGACGCAGGTAGCCGCTGGCACCAAACGGATTGATGCCGTCGTAACCCGTCGTGCCGGTCAGAAGCAGATCGCGCAGATCGATGACATCGCGCGCGACTTCGAAATCGGTGATGACAACGGGGCTTCCGAAGACGGTCTGGTAGGTGAGGCTCGGTGACGAACCACTTGGGAAAGTAAAGCTGCGCTGGGTCGTTTTTTGTTGAAGTCCGGTCAGTACGAAGGTGTCTGCCCCACCGCCAGCCGCGCTGTCGCCTGTGAGCGTGAGTTGCAGAACGCCTGAGGCGGTCAGGGTGTCGTTCCCATCGCCGCCAGAGAGGGTGGCGTAGGCTATTGCGCCAGAAATGCTGCTGTAAGAACTCGCCCAGTCGTAAACGCTCAGGCTGTCGTTGCCTGCGCCTCCTTCAAGGCCCAGATCAACCAAACCAGCAAAGGCACTGGCCGACCCTGAGATACTCAGAACGTCGTCGTCTGCGCCACCGTCAAATCGGTAGCGTGTGCCTCGACTCGTTCCAATCAGATCTGCGCCACCGATACCGTCAAGAAAGTTCGTCGAGGTCAGGGTGTCCTGACCTGATCCGCCTTCCAGCGTGGCGTTCCGAGTGCTGCCAACCTGTAACCGATCATTGCCAGCTCCGCCCTGCAGCAGGGCGTTCCCCATGAAGCTGACGCTGAGTCCGCTAGGTCCCGCCGAATAGAGATACGGATCAAAGCGCGAATCGTCTCCAGCGCCACCGATCAGGGTTGCACTGCCGAGCTGTACGTAGTTCTGCGCGGTTGTGCCTCCCCCGATCGAACCTGAGACGGAGTTCCATCCACTGACGCTGATGTTGTCAGCTCCGTCCCCACCATCAAGGACCAGCGACTGTCCCATCGCGGTCAGGACGTCATCGCCTCCACCTCCCAAAAGGGAGTGAATCCCAGTGAGGTTTTGAGCGGTCAGTTGATCGAAGCCATCACCACCGATCAGGGTGTTGTTGCCCAGCGAATCGGTCAGCGTGTCGTTGCCTGAGCCTCCATTGAGCGAATCATTGCCATAGCCGCCATCCAGGCCGTCATTGTTTTCCTGGCCGAGCAGCGTGTCGTCGCCGTTTTCTCCCAGTAGCGTGTCCGAACCTATGCCACCTTCCAGGAGGTCGTTATCGGCTCCGCCCAGCAGACGGTCATTGCCGGCGTCGCCATTGAGCGAGTCATTGCCAGCCCCGCCGCTGAGGTTGTCGTCACCGGCGCCGCCGCGTAGTGAGTCCGCACCACCCAATCCCGAGAGGTAGTCGAGCCCATACCCACCCGAGAGCGTATCGAGACCTTCGGTGCCCGTAATCGAGAGGTCAGTTACCGCGCTGCCATCGGGCGGAAAGAGCGGCGAGAAGTTGTCAGTGGTCAGCGTGCTTGCGACGACATTGTTGAGCACGACCAGAGTCTGATAACTGTTTCCGCCACCATCCAGATCGATCTGCAGCAGGGTATCGGTCGGTGTATCGGTTGACTGCAAAATCCGCAGAAAACCACCTGCACCAAACGGATTGGTCCCGTCGTAGCCGGTGAGCGCATTGAGCAGAAGGTCGCGGATCTCCAGAACATCGCCGCCTGGTCCGGGCGTGAAGTCGGTGATGACGATGGGTTGGCCACTGACGTTCTGATAGGTGTAGCTTGACGACGTTCCCGTTGTGAACGAGTAACTGAGTTGCGTGGCCTTCTGTTGCTGGCTGGTCAGAACGAAGGCGTCGGTTCCCACGCCGCCGCTGAGGGTGAGTTGCAGTACGCCGGAGGCAGTCAGAGTGTCATTACCGGCCCCACCTGAAAGCGACGCATAGGCAACTGCAGCGTAACCCGACGTGATCGTCCCATAGGGCGCCACGGTGAGAACATCGTTGCCGTCCTCACCCTCGAGCACGAGATTGATGATTCCGTGTCCCCCGTAGACATAGCCGTTGACGCTGATTGTGTCGTCATCAGCGCCGCCATTCAGCAGGTAATTGGTGCCACGGCTGGTGCCGATTGAATTTGCTTCCCAATCAGCAAGAAAACTCGTTGCGTGCAGGACGTCTTGCCCACCGCCCCCTCGCAGGCTTGCGTTTCTAGTCGACCCAATTTGCAGCCGGTCATTGCCATCCCCGCCATCCAGCGAGGCGTTCTCCAGATAGGAGGCGGTTAGCCCTTGTCCCGGGCTGGCGAATGCACCAACGCCATACGAATCGTCGCCCGTACCACCGATCAGGGTTGCACTGCCCTGCTGCGCATAAAGACTCCCTGCTGGCAGGCCGCTGATCTGTCCGCTCGCAGATAGATTGTCGGACCCATCGCCGCCGTCCAGGTAGAGCGCCTGCCCCGCGGCATTCAGCGAATCGTTACCTGCTCCTCCCAACAACCCGTGCTGGCTCGTGACCCCGGATGTTGCGGTGAGCGTGTCCGCCCCATTCCCCCCGTCCAGCAGGTTGTTGCCTTGAATGTCCGCGAGGATGTCATTGCCTTCACCGCCTTCCAGCGTGTCGTTGCCCAGGCCACCATCGAGCGAGTCGTTTCCGGAGCCCCCCACCAAAGAATCGCTACCAAAGTCGCCGATCAGCGTGTCATTGCCATCAAGCCCACTCAGGACATCGGCATTGGTTCCGCCGACCAGTGAGTCGTTCCCTGCGGTGCCAGTGATGGTGGCCAGCGTGCCAATCAGGCCATCGAGGCTGAGCGCGGTGGCTTCAATCGCCCCCGTATTCGCTTCAAGTACCCAATCCCCACCCAGTGACGCATCTCCCGTGAGATCGATGGAGGCCGCCACATCGGCCCCGGTGAGCTGCGCCAGCAGGGCAATGAACTGCGCCCCTTCATCGCCCTGCGCCACATTGCAGCCATAGAGCAGCAGATCGCCATCGGGCGCGAGTGCTGCACCAATGCTCGCGAGCAGCGCCGACTGGCTCTGCAGGATGCTTGAGCTGATGTTGCCCGAGCCCAACAGCAATGAGCCTGGCCCACCATGCGAGAGCACCTGAATCGATTGCAGATTGCTGGTGCCCTGAAGGGCAGCGGCGATCTGGGTGATGCCGTCTTGCTCAGAGTTGACGATCACCCATCGCGTGCCTGCGGCCAGACTGGCGAGCACCAGTTCAAGGTTGCTGATGCGGTTGTCGATGAAGGCTAGGCTACTGACGGGCGTCTCGTGGAGACTCGTGGGCGTGCTGACAGGTGTGCTCATGGAGGGATCCGGCGGGCGCTGAACTCAACCCCTGGATCCTCCTGATCTGGCGCGATCAGCGCATCACCCTTTCGGGTGAGTTTGAATCAACTTAACGACCATTCATCACGATGTGACGCCCGTCGACACACTCGGGGGTTGCAGGTTGACGTCGAGCCTTACTTCCGATGCCACTTGGGCGGATGTGCGGAGTCACTCCCTAAGGCTCGCCAGGACCGTGGAGTACTGCTCGACGTACCGCACCACCCGCGCACGTGCTTGTGATCGGTCTAGCGGAGATGGACCAGCTGACCACTGAGGTATTTGCGCAGCAGGCTTGCGGCCAGGGTCTGGTACGGAATCCCTTCTTCGAGGGCTCGCGCTTGCAGGCTCTTGAGGTCGCGGTTTGAGATGCGAATGTTGAGGCGCTGATCTTTTTTGAAAGTGGCCATAGCAGTTGCCCGATGCGACTCGATACGCTGCGCAGAAGCGGTCACGGGTTTCAGAACACCTGACTCCAGGGCCCGCAGGATTTCCAGCTCCTCATCGTCATAGCGGATTTTTTTGGTCATGAATTGCTCCTGAACTGCCTGGTTGCCTTGCGACTCGGAATGATGGTTTTAGAAAGATCTCGGATTCGGTGTCAACAACCCAGAGGGTGGCCTCGAAATGGCTCACCGGCGTGGATATGACCTTTAAATTGTCATCTGACCCCAATTTTTTATCGCCCCAAATCAAGCCGCCCCCACCGCCATTTCCACCCACATCGGCAGACACTTCGTCGTGAGGTCATAGCCCTCCACCACGGTTTGCCTTGCCCGCTCACGCAGGTGCACGGGCTTTTCTTCCAGCACGCGGGCGAGCGTCTGGGCAATCGCCTCGGTATCAAAGAAATCCACCAGCAGGCCGTTGTCTTCGTGGCGCAGCACCTCGCGCACGGGCGCGGTGTTGGAGCCCACCAGCACGCAGCCCGCGGCCATGGATTCGAGCATCGACCACGACAGCACAAAGGGGTAGGTGAGGTAGATGTGCGCTGCACTGACCTGCAGCACCCGCAGATAGTCCTGGTAGGGCAGATGCCCCACAAAGTGCACCCGGCTCCAGTCGACCTGGTTCTTGAGCGGCTCGCAATAAATCTGTCGATAGGTCTGGCCGTTGTCGGGCCGCCGGCCATAGCTCACATCGTTGCCGCCCACCACGATCACCTGGGCATTCGGCCTCAGGGCCTGTAGCCTCGGCAGGCTGCGCATGAAGGAATGAAACCCCCGATAAGGCTCGAGGTTGCGAGCCACATAGGTCACCACCTCATCGCCCACCCGCAGGGTTTTGCCGCCCACTTTGATCCAGGCCTGCGGGTCGGGCTTCACGATGCGGGTATCCACGCCCTCGTGCATCACCCGGATCCGCGATTGCACGATCTCCGGGAATCGGGAGCGCTGCCACTGCGTGGGCGACAGTCCTTCGTCGCTGCCCATCAGGCTGACCAGCTGGGTGTTGTTCTTCAAGCGCACCCGCGCGGCATCATCGAGCGTGCTCGCAAACTCGGGGTCAAAGCCCATGTCGCCGCCCTGCGCGTCGTAGTAGTACTCAAAGTACTGCACCACCCGCGCATCGGGATACACATCCTTGAGAAAGAGACCTTCCCCCCAGCCCGGATGACACAGGATCAGCTCGGGAGACCAGCCCTGGGTCTTGAGTTGCAGCAGCACGCGGGCCACCGTCTGCCCGCGGCGTACATGGCCTTCATGGTCGCGCAGATACGGATGCGTCTGGGGCTTGCCCGTGCCGTGGGGCTCATAGCCAATCACCCGGATGCGCGGATGCACCGGTGGGCGGCCTTTGAGGTTTCGGGTCTCGCCGATACCCACCACCTCGTGCCCTGGGTTCTCAGCCAAAAAACGAGCCAAATGAACGAATTGGCCCGGAAAGTTCTGGTGAATGATCAGGATTCTCATTCCTCAATGCTAAACTGGTTTTATGGTGTCCAAGCCCCGTGGCGAGCTCTCCGCTGCCCTTCAGAAACTCGCGCCCATTGGCTGGCGCGTGGGTTTGTATTCCGTGCTTCTGGGCGTGCTGGTCTTTGTGCCGACCCTCTACATGCTCGAGGTGTACGACCGGGTCGTGGCCAGCCGCAGCATCAGCACGCTGCTGATGCTCACCATCATGGTGGTGCTGGCCTACGCGGTCATGGAAACCCTGCAGTGGGTGCGCAGCGAGTTGTTGCGTGGCGCGGCCCTGCAGTTTGATGAGCAACTTCAGCCCCGCGTTTTGCAGGCCGTGCATGAACTGAATCTGCGGGGGCCTGGCGGCATTCAGCCCCTGAGCGATTTGCGCACGGTGCGGGAGTTCATTGCGTCACAGGCGATCACCGCCGGGTTTGATGCGCCCGTGTCCTTGCTCTTTCTGGCTGCGATTTTCCTGATCAGCCCCTGGATGGGGTTGTGCGCCCTGCTGGCTGCACTTGCCATGGTGGCGGTGGGTATCGTGAGTGACCGTCAGACCCGAGAGCCCCTGCGTCAGGCCGGGCGTTCGGGCATTGCCGCGCAGCAGTATCTCGATGGCGCCTTGCGCAATGCGGTCGTGGTGCGCTCCATGGGCATGATCCGCGCCCTGCAGCGGCGTTGGGCACGCGTGCAGCAAGAAACACAGGTTCAGCAACAGCAGGCCATCGAAACCTCAGCGATCAGCCAGGCGCTGGCGCGTTTCATTCAGACGGCATTGTCGTCGGCCATGCTGGGCCTGGGCGCCTGGCTGTTGCTGGAGCAGACCATCAATGGGGGCGATGTCATGCTCATCATCGCTTCGGTGCTCGCCGGGCGCATGATGGCGCCCGTGCTCCAGGGCATCACTCAGTGGCGCAGTGTGATCGGTGCGCGTGAGGCCTGGGCCCGGCTCGATGACGCGCTTTCTCGAGCCCCTGCGCCGCAGCCGGCCATGCCCTTGCCCGCGCCGCGGGCGCAGCTGCTGGTCGAACAGGCCATGGTGTCCTTGCCCGGCCAGCCCACCCCGATTCTCAGAGGCATTCAGTTTTCGTTGCAGGCGGGCGAGGTGCTCGCCGTGATCGGCCCTTCGGCCAGTGGCAAGACCACACTGGCTCGATTGCTCACGGGGGTGTTACCGTCCTCGGGCGGCAAGGTGCGCCTCGATGGCGCCGACATCTTCATCTGGGACAAAGCCCAGCTCGGGCCTCATGTGGGCTATGTGCCCCAGTCGGTCGATGTGCTGGAGGGCACGGTGGCCGAGAACATCGCGCGCTTTGGGGCCACGGATCATCCGGAGGTTCAGGCACGCATCGAGGCGGCCGTGCAGGCCGTGGGTCTGAATGA
>Ga0315902_10014316_pt1 | contig 10199 bp, 22 predicted proteins | sample LakEriMetagenome_9_FD_203523 | JGI IMG/M metagenome (GOLD analysis project Ga0315902, IMG submission 203523) | Freshwater fungal communities from buoy surface, Lake Erie, Ohio, United States - Buoy 12 MA117 | ecosystem: Environmental > Aquatic > Freshwater > Lake > Lake biofilm | place: USA...
CTTCAACGTCTTTAATTCCACTGTTTAGTCTCCAATAATCACCGCTGAGATATCCACCTCGCCAACTACCAAATACTTTATATGTAGTTTGACCTGCGATGACAATCTTCATTACCACCCAATTTTCTGGTGTTTCACTTATGTTCCTCACCATATTTTTATCCGGGACTATGTCCACATTTATGTTTATGTTCAACATACCACATCATTCTAAATGTACCCAACACAAAGAAATATGTGTCGAATCCATTTATATCATCCGTGGATTTACATATACCAGTATGGTATGCCGGTACTTTGGTTTGTATCGTCTTTGCACTCTTACGGAACTTGTGGAAAGCGACGGAATGTCTCTTTGTTAATTTGAAGGACTTGTACATCTTTTATCATATTATTTTAATGATTGTGGTAAATAAAGTAGTGTGGGATTTTTCTTTTGGACATCAATGTCAGGGTACTTCTTCTTAAACTTTTGGAGATTGAATGGTTGTGTTATAATGTGAACACCGCTCCTTGTTTTAATGAAAGTCATTTCTTGACTTCGCCCCGCTTCTTGTTGAAGTTCATTAATGTATCTTCTTAATTCAATTTGTTCTGGTTGGTGATTAAACCCATCAATGGAAATGTTATCTATATCAATAATCCATCTCTTTTCCAAAGTCTTCAGTTGTCCAACCACCGAATCAAACAAATGTTGTTGTCTGTGATGACCATTTCTAATCCTATCAGCCAGTGCAACCATCATATTCAAAGAAACATCATTGTGGTTTTGTTTTTGTATATGAATGTATGCCCGAGCATTAAACATCTCACATAGTTGTTTGATTTCTTCATACCTCTTGTCAAGATATTCAATACTCTCAACACAATAAGTTTTGATAGTCCGAACCGATTGGTGATTATCTTTCTCACCATCGGGTTGGTCTTTCTTCCTCTTGAAGACATATAACATGTAAAAATCACCATCCCTTTCAAAATTAAGGAGTGGTTTGATTGCATTTATATTATCAATCATTCTACAAGAATTGCCTCGTCAAAAGAAACTCCGTTTTCGTTTTGTTTGGTAACAATACGAGCATTGACTCTAACACCTGACGAATAAAAATCAGTCATGTGTTTTGATTTTGGTAAAGATTCTTCAGACACCGGTACATCGGTGTACGCATCGTCAAACATTAAAATGTAACGAAAGAACCAACGGTTCTGAAATTTGTAAATAGTTCCTGTGCACATAGTGTCGTTTTCTGTGTAACCTGATGATTTAAATATTTTCATTTTATTCTAAGCCTACTACTCTAAGTATCATCAATATGATAAGAATAATCACGATGCCCGATATAGACCAAAATACCATATTTTCACTAAACTCAATTTGGTCTTTTCTTCTCCCTTGATTTTCCATTACTAATAGTTTTAAGTTGTTTCAATTTCCCAATAACCCACCGTGAAATATTGGTTTCTACCAATTGGTGATAATTGATAGTACTTACCTCTAGCAATAGATGAATTTGTAATTAAACAATCCATTCCTTTGTATCTTACTTTTTGACCAATATCGAATGAGTTCATGGTTTTAAATTATTCTGACTCAAATATAATAATATTTTTAGTAAATCCAAAAAAATCATAAAAAAATACCCTAATTTATCCAGCTTTCAGGTATTATGGCTGTCCCCTTTCGGGTTAGGAATAGACTTTTTGACTCTCCTTCATGAGGGATGTTACCGTCTCGGCAGTCAACCGGGAGATTCTACCTATACTAATCTCCAACTCTTCCATACGGACATCACTCCGTTTCTCATCGTGTTGGACACACTATCCGTTGTCTGTTTCGGAACGTTTTTTTAGATATTCTTTTCTTGTTCTGTATTCACCAGTTTTATAACCAGCAAGAAACCACAAACCAAATCCTATGTATGTTAGTAAAATCACCATAAATCTCTATTTGGTTACAAATATAATGTATATTTTGGAATATCCAAAAAAATATTTAAAAATTTTGAAATTCTATTCTTGTGGTTCTTTACCAACTCGGTCTTTGTCGGATAGAATTAAAGGTTCGTTACCGGTATATTTAGCCATTTCGAATACCACACTTTCGTATCTCCACCAAGGGATAGAGTATTCATGTTCGGGATTGTATTCACCCTCTGACAAATATAAAACAATGGTATCGGGCACCAAAGTTAAAAATCCGTGCGCCTTATCATTTGGAATTAACACCGCATCGTTTTCACCTAAAACAAGTGTTTCTAATTCCTTTGTTTCTAAATCCAACGCAAAATCAACAATTGAACCTTTAATTACTTTAATATATTTTGTTTGTCTTGGAATTGTTTGATAATGAAGACCTCTAAAAGTGTGCTGTTTATCGTTTACTGAAATCGAACATTGTGTCCAATCTATACCTAATGTTTTTGTTGATACGGGAGTGTAAGAACCTCGATTGTCTTTAAATGTTTTGTGTTCAATCTTTTCCATGTGATAATCTAATATTATAAAATATACGGATATTTATATTAAAAACAAAATCATGAGTAAATTAATTGTAAAACCCATCTCTAAAGAAGAGAAAGAAAAAATACTTAAGATGCACGCGGATGAAAAAAAGCAAACACAAGAACAAGTTGGAAGAACAGTTTCTGATACTTTACAGAAACCTATGGTAAAACCAGTGGTAAAGCAGTACACCGCGAATTATGATTGTTTATCTAAATATGGATTTAAATTTACAAAAGGTGGTTCATTACCTTTCGACAAAAATGTGACTTTACCCGATTTTTGGCTTAAAGAAAATTTTCAATTCAAAGGTGTTACATATAGGAGTGCTCAAGCGGTGACTTATATGGAAAAAGCTGGTAGTAAAGATGTGAATTTCCGTGTAGATTTCGGTCAGTTAAATGTTATGTACGGAAAATGGACATGTAAGGATGGGGTATTATATTTAGTTTTATATCCTGAAACAAAAAATATGAAGACTCCGGGGGATTACGGATTTTAAAACAAAAGGGGGTTACAACCCCCTTTTTTATTTACTCTTGTTCATACTTAAAAATATTTACAGTGGAAGATTTACCTGTCGAATCCAAGTAATCTACCGGTTCAAGAACCTCTCCTTTGTAAAATATTCTATCGATGTAATCCCAATCACCGTCGGGAAAATCTACCGAACCAGTACAAAAAGTGAAATCTTCAATGGTTGGGACTTCATCAGATTCAATTTCAAATTCCCATATTCCACCTTTATTTTCATCTACACTTACATAGATATTCTCCCCTTCTTCTAATGGATATGCTCTGTGAGAAATGTAATCATCCCAATCCTCGTTCACATCAGAAATATGTTTTAAATCTTCAATCTTAAATTCGAGTACAATATTTCCATTTTCATCTTCCAACTCGAAAATCATAGTTTGGTTATCGAGTGCTTTGTTAACGTGAAACATATCACCATCGTATATGTCAATGGTGTTGTCCGCATCGTACAAATCAAATCTTACTTCCCATAATTCTTCACAACCTTTTTCGTTTTTGAAGTTTTCAATAATTTCTACCTGTTCGTTGGTAAGGTTCTTGCCGATGAACTCAGCACTCCAACCATAAGTGTTTAATTTATATTTCATCTTGATTTTTGATTACGTCTCTTTTTACTTCTTTTGTGTATTCAATCAAAAAACTAATACCGAGGAATGATATGAGTAAGATTCTCCATGTCTCAATCTCCTTTATATTGTACATCAAACCAACGGTATATGCACCTAACATAAAGAAACACAGACATGAACCACATATTAGACAGAATTTTTTCATTTTAATAGTTTACGGTTTGGAACCAAATGGTCATCATAATATCTGTGTGATAATATGTCCAACCTATCGGGATTTGATTTTTTAAAAAGGTATTGTCTCTCCATGAGTGTTAGTGGTATGGTACATTCTTCACCAAACATATACCACAACTCATCGTCATCAACTAACTTATCGGCAAATTTTTGAACAGAAGTAATTTTGACTTCCCTTAAGAACTCTTTATTAATACCTAAGTTGTCAAACCACTTGATGTACTCATTGTATGCCTCAGTAATTTTTTCATGTACCATCTTACAAAGATAATTGTTTTACTAAACTCTCTGTGTTGTTCTGTATAAAAATCTTGTTACCATTTCCACTCTCGTAGTCCCATTCTCGTTATCAAAACCTTCGGGACTCAAGAACTCACCGTTCCTTGATTTCAATCTATAATAGGTATTTGTATCATCGTGCCTGTAAAAAAAATTATCATCAAGATATTTTTTTAAGTCACAACGTTCTTTATCACTACACCCATTCATAATCATAACGATAATCATTCTATCACAAAATGCAATAGAAACTAAATTCCATTTGTAATGGGGTTGGAGGAAGTCAAACACTTCAATATTAGTGTGTACGTTGTGACTCATGTTTTATTTTTTTCGGATGTTTTCATTGATTGCATATAATAGTATGCAAATGATGAATAATAGAAGTATAATCATGAGTCAATATTATGAAAAAAAAATATTATTTCAAAATTTTTTTTGAAATCACCAGTAACCCACGTCTTTTTTGAAATATTCCTCGTTTTTTCTGTTGAAAAAGGATTTGATTAACAATTTAATCATCCCTGTATACCCCATTTTTTTGAATCGGCGGTCGTCTTGACCCACATAATATTCGGATATTTTAAACTTTTTGGGGTTATATTTCCTACTTAAACCATAGTCTTCACTATGTTGGTATTCTTCGTTAAATCTACCTAATTCCTTAAATCTGTCGGTTCTGGTTAAAAAGAAGGTTCCCACAGCAAAAGGACTGAACTTACTAATGACACTATTGACAAAATTAAAACTAACAAACGCTAGTTTGGATTTCCAATTGGGAGAAACAGATTTAATTTTACATGTCATCAAGTCGAGCTTGTCATAAATCATTTCCTCTAAACAATCGTGAATCGTCACCGTATTAAAAAGTTGTATATCAGCATCAACAAATAAAATAAATTCAGTCTGAACTAAATCACTACCCAAATTCCGAGCCACACCTACTGTACCCCCATCAATCATTTCAATCTTTAGTCTGTCGGAATACATCATTTTAAGATTGTTAATGATACCTCTTGTTCTGTCGGTTGAACGATTATCCGCAACAATAATTCTGGTACCGTCTATAAGAACTTGTTTATGGATTGAGTCAATTGTTTTTTTAATGTATTTTTCTTCATTGTAACATGGGATTACAATGGTTAACCTATCTTTTATTTTTGGGGGTCTATAAAGTGGCATGTTTTATAAGTTCAAATTTACCATTATGGTGTATAATGTATGTGTTGTTTTCTATCCAATCACCACAATTTAGATATCTAACATCCTCAATAATTTTATCTTCGGGGTTATGTATGTGTCCACAAATTACAGTGTGACAATCTCTTTTTTTTGCCTGTCTAATCAATTCAACCTCAAAACTGGTTATGAATTTAACAGCCTCTTTTACACTATCCTTTAAAAATTTTGATAGTGAGCGTTTGTACCCAATTTTCTTTAATGTTCGGTCAATAGAAATCGCCATATCGTATCCAATAGAACCTAAAATACCTAACCACTTAAGTTTAACTACACCATCATATAAATCACCATGGGTAATAAATGTATTTTCGTATTTATACTCATCACATATCTCAATATTACCAAAGGACATATCATGGTATTGTCTAAGAAACTCATCATGATTACCAGTGATGTAAATTACCTTAATACCTCTTTTTGAATAGGATAGTATTTTTCTAATTACATTGGTGTCGTTTTGTTTCCACCTGAATTTTTTTTGTAACATCCACCCATCTATAATATCCCCAACTAAAAAAAGGTAAGTTGGTTCATATTGTTTTAAAACCTCTAACACCATTTCAGAGTTACTTCCTTTTGTTCCGAGATGAACATCTGAAATAAAAAGTGCATCTATTTTCATACCAATAATTATCTTAATTAAAAATAATATACACTCATAAAATAAAAAAGGGGAGTTTAACTCCCCTTTCATTTATTGTATTAATTTTTATTTAATCCTATTGAGTTGTTGTGTAATCAATAGAGACATACCATTTTTTAATGATTGCATACTACCTACGTATTGTCCAATGATGGATTCCCAAGTATCGTTGTATGGTTTAGGAACTTTTTGTAAATCTAAGTGTCTCGTTATTATACTGTTGTCTAATGTTTTAAATGACTCCGCGTTGTAACCTTGGAAAGCAGACATACTCAAAAGTTGTTTAGCAATTATGTCAATAAAATTTGTCCATTTGGTATATGATGTTGTATACTCAATTATCTGTTGATTAGTTAAGGTACCCGCCTTTCTTTTTGGAGCAACATCTGTTTTCCACCAATTGTCTGCCGCACTATATAAACCACTCGGTCTCATATCTTCTGTACCATTTACTGTCACAAACGTAGTAAATTTTGTGTCGTCAGTAATTTCAGGTAATTTATATTTAGATTGTGCTGGTTGAGTTGTTGCTGGTTTTTGTTGGTTGGTTGCAACAGGTTTTTGTTGATTAGTAGCAACTTGTTCCGACATGACGGTACCATGCACTTGTTTATGTGACTCGTGTAAAGATAAAATCCTCTTTTTTTCTTCTTCTGATAAGTTAAAATTAACCATGATTAAATTGATTTTATTATAAATATTACGTAGTTATAAAAACTACACACCCAAATTGGTTATTTTACAAATTTGTATTTTGTTTTAATTATGGTGTATAATCTTTTTAATTCCTCATTGTGTAATGAGCCACACGATAAGTGTTTTAGGTGTTCGAAATCATCGGTGTAAATTTGTAATAAGGAATCCTTATCATCAGCATCATCTATTTTACACTCTAAAATTGCGGCCTCTTCCCAAAAAACTTGACTCTCTCTAACAATTGAGGTAAAAAGTGTTGCGAACATACCCACCAACATAGAACTAAATACTGAAAGTTTAAATAGCACAAAATCCAATAACTGTTCGGATGATAAGATTAAGTTAATCGAAACTACGGTTAATAAACATATTATTGTAAAAGCGAAAGACATCGCGATAAAAACTAACCATAATGGTGCTTCATCTAAAAATAGTTTTATAGTTTGTTTCATTGTTATAAATATAAAAAACACTTAAATTATATTACAATTCCAATTCTATTGTTTGTCCCAATCTTCTCTTAAACAAAAATCTATAAATTTTTACACAGAGATGAATCCATGACATTTTAAAAATATAAAAAAACACGTTATCAATGTCAGTGATTACAAAAACGGTAATCATATACGAATCATCAAAATGTTTTTTAAGAATAAAATATCTATGATGACCATCAACTATATATTTTTTTGAATTCACATATATATGACTCTTAGAATAATCAAAACCACTCATTAATATTTCGTGTTCTATCAATCTATGAACTGGTTCGTCTAAGGGCATTGATTTAATTCTACTTTTGATTTCTGAAAGGGGTATTGTTACTATTTCGACTTTATGGCACCACCACTTATTACAGAAGTAATCATTTTTGTAGTGTTTTAAAAAAATAGATGTATATCTCTTGTCAATTAGAAATTTTAATTTTTCCCAAAAATTCATATGAATTATTTAAATAACTTTAACTCCATTTTTTTTTGTAACATTTCCTTGTAAACCTCCGCAGATAAATCTCCTCGAGCATTTTCCCTCCTACTCTCATGTGGATTTAAAATAGTAAGTCTTCTCGCAACCTCATCCCTCCATTCTTGGAAAAAACCTTCTTCGAATGATAACCATCCGTAATGTTCGTGAATTTCGGAACTAGACATATCAAAAAATTATTATAAATTTGAAATTATGTATCCGTAGCAAAATGAAAGAATGATTGCGGACCAATAAAAAATAGATTTTAATTTAAATGAGTTAAAATCATGTTTTCCATTTATTGTGACTGATGTTGAAAACAACCACATAAGCAATAAAACAATTATTGTAAAAATTGAAAATATAGTATTCATAGGTAAAGTATAAATATTTATTTTTATAAATAAAAATAATGATACAAATATCTCAAATAATTATTCAAAACATACAAGGTGAATACCTCGTATATCTCAGGGACAATAAACCCGAAATACCATTTCCCAATCATTGGGATTTAATTGGTGGTCATATGGAGAAAAGGGAGACACCTATTGATGCTTTGAAAAGAGAGATGATGGAAGAAATAGAACAAAGTACAAATGACTTAAGAAGTTTTTCTTTTTGGAAAAAGTATGTTTGTTTAAAGGGTGATGTAACCCCGAATGTAAAATATATTTTCCGAGGTGTAATCAATAAACCTATTGAGGAAATTCCATTAAATGAAGGTCAATATCTGAGATTCGTTACCCAAGATGAATTGTTAGAATTGAATTTTGCTAACGTGATGGGTCAAATACTTCGCGAGTTTATTCGTGAAAATTCTTATTAGTATTTCAAAATTGTGAAATGACTTTGGTAATCCTTTCTTGGGATGAGGTACATATGTGACCTTTTTTCTTCGGGAATAAGGGTGTTTGTACCAGCGTAAACCTCATCACCACCAATCTTTATATTAAAGTTATTTTCGGAAATTAACTTTCTTAATTTTTCAGTTTTGATTATCCACACCTCACCTATGTTCATAAATACAATTACCCACAAATCTGATTTGGTAACCATGATTCCACTGTCTTTTCCGTGCATTCTAAATTCAATACACAGATTCCCTGTATCAATACCAGGAAAATAAGCTCCATTGGGTAAAGTTTTTCCTGGTTGTACCCACTTGTCCTCAGTTTTAACCTCAGCAATTACGTTTGATTTTGTTGGAAAATCAAATATTAAATCAAACTCTTTGTGATTACCAATTTCTTTTTCACTTTTACCAACACATTTTGCGTTGTATTCTTTTTCAAATAAATCAATTACGACTTGTTCGTTGGTCAATCCTATTTTTATATCCTCATGAAAATTGAGACTCCCCATTATCGGTATTTAAATAATAAATTTTTTCATAATACTCCCACCACAAGATATCTTCTTGTTCTGGTGTTAAATCATTTGTTGTAACATTCACAATGTCCTGCGTGGGTAATTCCTGAACCATGACTTCTATCAATTATCAAATATGTGTGACCTTTATGGTTCCATTCATACACTCTGTAATCAGATTGATTGGGAAGTTTAATTGATTGTGGTGTATTTTTTTCAGTCATCACCTCACGAGCATTTGGTTTACTACATGAAGTGACAATTAACACAAATAAAATAAAAATAATTTTATTTAATTTCATCCAATTGAATTTCAATTTCTTGTTGACCTTCTTTTTTCACTTGACTACCGTCAGCCATTCGATAGTACTTGAACAAGACATATTTATCACCTTCTGTTGTTTTTAGGTGGGTGTGTTTTGTATATGGGTTTGGTGACATGTCGTGGTAAATATTTTTCCAAATTACTCCATCACCTTTTACAGGTTTAATACTCCTTTCAATTGAATGGAATGTGAGCTGACCACCTTCAGTAATATTGTTTAGTGAAATTTGGACACTCCATAATCTATGTCCCATATTTTTGAATAACTTATCACTACTAACATCGTCTGGTAAAGTGAAATCATATTTTTCACCATACTCAAAATCAGGTGTAATTTTTTGAATAAAAATATCTTCTCCGTATGAATCAAGTGCCCCAACAACTGAATTCAATCTATCGTTTATTGATTTATACAAATCTGATTTTTTATCTAATTTGTGAATCAATGGTAAGTTAGAATCCTTTGACTTTTTTTGTGAGTTTAGTTTTTTATCTGTTAGAGATATTAACTCATCACATTCCGTTAATGTTAATAAATCTGGAAAATGATAAATTTCTACCAAATTATTTTCAATACGGTACGCTCTTGGGTTATCACACAAAGATTTATTATATGGGTATAATTCAACCTCGTATGGTTGATTCAGATTTTCTTGGGTGTACTGTCGTTGCCAAATTAATGCGTTCGTTGGTTCGATTTCCAATTCTTTTTTAATCAAATTGTATTCGAAACCATTATTGAGTAAAACATTGAAGATGGATTCTTTATCATATCCGTTCACGATGTTTGACCAAATCCATAATTTCCATTCGGGTGATAGGGTTCTGTTAATCA
>Ga0315902_10014317_pt1 | contig 10198 bp, 13 predicted proteins | sample LakEriMetagenome_9_FD_203523 | JGI IMG/M metagenome (GOLD analysis project Ga0315902, IMG submission 203523) | Freshwater fungal communities from buoy surface, Lake Erie, Ohio, United States - Buoy 12 MA117 | ecosystem: Environmental > Aquatic > Freshwater > Lake > Lake biofilm | place: USA...
GCACTGGCGGCGCACAAGGTGCGCCAGATCGAGGGCTATCTCACCACGGGCAGCTACGACGACGTGTTGTCTTGGTACGACGAGACGATTGCCGCTATACCGAGCAGCACCAGCTGGTTCCCAATCTCGCCGCCCAGCGCAACGGCTGAGGTGATCATCAGCGGCGGCGCCAAGAGCACCCGGTACAGCGTCTCCCTGACAGCGCTGCAGATCATCTGATGGCCATTGACATTCGCGCCACAGTCACCTGCAGCCTTGGCACGCTGATCAGCGCCTCAATCAACGACGACTACGTGCAAGGCACGGGCCTGATCAAGACCAAGGGATCAGCTGAAATCCGAGGCACCATCACGCCAGCGCCGGGGACTGTCGTCACCTTCTCCTACACGAAGGCCGGTCAGCAGTTCACGTTGCCGCGCAAGCTGCGCGTGCTCAGCAGTTTTGCCGATCCGTACCGGCGCACCACCTCGGTGGAGCTGGGCTGCAAGTTGACCTACCTGCAGGATCTAGCAGAGCGCGTCAGCTGGCGCCCACTAGACGACCCTGCCAACAGCAGCCGCACGGACGAAGAGCAGCGCATTGTCACGATCCCGATCAGCGGCTATTCGATTGCTCAGAAGTGCTTAAGCGAGCTTGGCATTACGGCATCGTCAAATCCGATCAACCTTTCCTTTTCAATCCCGTCGTTTGATTTCTCGGCGGGCTACGCCAGCATCCTCAGCGACTTGCTGGTTTCAATGAGCCACTGCGGCTACCTCGACACCAGCGAGCAGCTGCAGGTCTTCAGCCTGGATCAAAAAGGCGGCACCGGTCCGGTTGTGGATGCGGGCAGCATCATTGACCTGGCGCCGGTTGGCGTTGGCCAGTTGCCTGCTGATGCGGTGGTCGTCAGCTACAGCACGCTGAAGCTCAAGTACGACGAGGGCGAGGAGAAACCAGCCGACGCGGACCCCAACGATCCGGTTGTCGAGGAGCAGGCCGTCAAGAACCGCAACTGGGAACGCGACGAGACGATCGGCGCTGTGACGGTGGTTCGCATCCCCAATCCATTGGCCGGCACCATCATTGGCTTGGGGACGATTGGCCCCGGCCCTGAACCATATGACGCGGCTGAGTCATTTGACTACGCCTATTCGCCGCGCTCGGTCACAGAAACCACCTACGACGAGCTGGATCGCGTGGCCGTGCGGGTCACGACGGAATACACAATCCTGGCGGATGTGGCGCCGATGCTGATTGTGCATTTGGCCAACAAAGAAACTGAAGACAGCAACGTCAAGCGAGGCGTCACAGCTCCCGGCATTGGCAGCTCCGCTTACTACATCCGCACCACCGAAACATTTACCTACAGAGTCAACCAATACGAGCCGCGCCAGGCTGATGGCAAACCGCCAAAGGACTACGAAACCGTTGACAACCGTTCGGTTGTGGTTGAGGAGCCCCTGATCAAGCTGGCGGCATCGACGTCGATTTACGACAAAGCCTATGACGCGGGGGTGTATTTCGATTGGAAGCTTGACCCTGTCAATCTGTTTGTTGCCGAGAAGACTGTCGAGCGCCAGGAGCAGTCCGTTGATTTTGAAGGCGCACAGGTTACCAAGACAATCCGCGAGCTAAGCAAGGCCAATGGCTACACGCAGCGCGGGCAGCAGGCACTGGCATCTGCCTTTGACAAGGCCAAGCTGTTTGATTTCGTCAGCGAAAGCGGCACCGAAAAGGAGTCCACAGGACTTGCCGAAAAGATGCTGCTCAAGGCAGCTGATCTGACGCCTGATGGCGTTGAGGTCAACATCACAACCGGGCGAGAGCTGGGCTTGCAGAAGCGTCCCGAACCGGTTGAGCGCAACAACGCCAAGGATGCAGCGGACACGGGCAACCCGCTGGACAGCTACAGAACCGAATCAACTAGCGAGCTGGCATTCGCGTATGGCGAGCTGTCAGCGCAGCGAGTGATCCGAATGACGCCGCCCTACGTCTCCGATGATCGCTTTACCAAAAGCGGCAACAAATACTATGCCTTCCCCAGCAATGCCCGCAGCACGGCACGCCTTTACGGAGAGACGCAGAACAGGCTGCTGCTGGGCAACCGCTACGGGATGAACGTCCAGACCGGCCCTGACATCCTGCCGGCCGCACCGTTCAGTCCGGTGATCATCAGCGCCAATGGGCTGAGCGCGTTGTACCGCACCAACGGCACCAGCTGGGCGATCAGTGCCGATGGGATTGTCGTGAGCAGCGATCTGCTGTTCTGGGGAGCTGTGGCAGGAACGGGAACGTTCTGGTTCCCGGTTGCACCTGGGATCACAACGCTGCCGACAGCACCTGCGGTGGTGAATGGCCAGATGACGGTGACGGCAGTGGTGCCACCGTGGGGTGTCACGGAGTCGCTGCAGGCCGTGGTCAAATCCAAGATGGTGGTGACGGCATACGGCTATGCCCTGACCCAGCTGTCTGTCGTGCCCTTGAGCGTGCGGTCAAAGATGACCGTGTTTGCCACCTCCTCGATTCAGATCCCAGCAGCAAGCGTTGCTATCAGCGCTAGCGCTCCCTATGTGGCGCTCACCACTGTGGTGGTTGTACCGGCAGCGGCGATCACAGTGGCGGCGCAGTTGCCTGAGGTGGGCATATCAGTTGTCGTCAATGCACCGGCAGCCAGCATTGCGATCAGCGTCAGTGTGCCCAGCCTGCAGGCGGGAGGCGTTGACGTGCTGGCCCCGACCGCTGCTATGGTTGTGGCTGCCGTCACGCCGTCGCTCAGTGTTGGCGCCGGCGGCCAGGATGCTGGAGTGGCGTTCTGGCGCGACTGGGCTTGGGCAGAGGATGGTGTGGGGCTGCTGAGTAATGAGTAGCCGGAAAGCTAGGGACACGTTGTCAGGCCATGGCAGCCCCCAACATCAAGAGCGGCAGCTCGGTCACGACGGTCGTCGGCAAGACCGTGGGTTATGCCGTGACCACCTCGATGGCTGCAGCGCTGAGCAATGGCGCCAGCAGCGGCAAGGTGCTGAAAATCAACTCGGTGTACTGCGCCAACGTGGATGGCGCCGCAGCGGCTGACATCAGCCTGGAGCACTACAACGGCACCACCGGCTTTGCCATCGGCAAGACCATCGCCGTGCCAGCGGATGCCACTCAGGTGCTGGTGACCCGCGAGGCATACATCTACCTAGAGGAAGGCCACAGCCTCCGCGCACAGGCCAGCGCTGCCAACGACCTGGAGCTGGTGATTTCGTATGAGGACATCAGCTGATGTTGGGCTTTAACGGTGGCTTAATGGGCGTCCGGCGCACGCCGACAGGCAGCGCAGCATCAGGGTTGTGGTTTCAGAATGAGCAGAGCGTGGCCAAGCGTGCCGGGCTCTGGACTATGCCGCTAGGCACTTATTCGCAATCTTCCCTTTATTCTGGCGTTACAGCAGCATCAAGGGCAAACATGACCAACGGGTCATTTACTGATGCCGCAACAGCAACTAACAATGATGCCGTAGCTTTTGTCAAAATAGATTACGGCGAAAGCGTCTACATTAACAGCGTGACTATTGGAACTGGCACGAATAACATTCCTGGCGGATGGGACAAGAGTTATACAGAAAATCGCTTAGTGCAAGCATCCACTGACGACAGCACCTGGACCACTCTGTTTAACACCGGAACTTTTGCGGCTGATGGCATCTACACGTTTTACGGACCTGGCAACTTTACGCCTGTAAATGCTAGATACATTCGCATTTATGGAGCCAACACTTGGGTTTTGATTTCTGAGTTCTACGTCAACTAGCCATGCTCTACTCCCATAACGCCGCCACCCCAGCACCCCTGCCGCACCGCATCCGCTTTGCGGACGGCAGCACCCGCACGGACGCCAGCACCTTCACACCTGACGAGCTGGAGCGCGCCGGTTACAGCGGCCCCTACCAGCGCCCCGAGTGTAATCCCAAGCTGGAAACAATCGACTGGGACGGCAGCGCGTTTGTGGTGCGCCCCTACAGCTTCGATGAGCTGCAGGCGCAGTACGCCAAGATCCGCCAGCGGCGCATCGAGCTGCTGCAGTCCTGTGACTGGACGCAGATCACCGACTACGACCTCGGCGCCGATCGTGAAGCCTGGGCCAGGCTCCGCCAGGCGCTGCGCGACCTGGCCGACGCGCCCAACCCGTTTGACATCACCTGGCCGCAGCCACCGGCAAGTTAGGTCAACGCAAGCAGCAGCATGGCGATCACCATCAGCCTTTACAACCACACGGCTGCCCGGTTTGCCTCTGGCGCCAATGCCGTTGGGGATACCTACAAGTTGAAGCTGCTGACGGCAGCCACCTTCAGCGCGGCGCACACCACTCTTGCCGCAACCGGTGGCACCGAGGTGGCCAGCGGCAACGGCTACACCACAGGCGGCGCCACGCTGGCCAACGTGGCCGTCACCACTGTCACCACCAACGATGCCAAGCTTGACGCGGATGATGTCACCTGGACTGCTAGCGGCGGCTCGCTGAGCGCTGCGTTTGGCATCCTCTACAACGACACAGACGCTGATGACCCGCCGGTCGCGTTCATTGATTTTGACGGCAGCAAGACAGCACCGGCAACCACTGATTTCAAAGTGATCTGGGACGCCGCAGGCATCTGCACCTTCACGGTGGCTTGATATGGCGCAAACAATCACTATCAGCCAGAAAGAGCTGCAGCGAGTTGCCGCCCTGGCATACGAGGGCAAAACGCTCAAGGTGATGCTGTGCTCTGTTGGCGCGACGGGCTATACGGCGCAAAGCACCGTTGCCAACTGGCAAAGCGTGGAGAAGAGCGGCAACGGCTACAGCCGCTTCACCGCCACCATCGCAACGGGCAGCTACGACGGTACAGAAGCTGCTTATGTCATGCCTGACATTGACGCAGCGTTTACAGCCACCAGCACGGGCTACAGCTATGACACGGTGGTCATCTACATCAATGGTGAAACCTATCTGCACAGCATCATCGTTGAATCACCAAATGTCACGCTGGTAGCAGGCCAGACGCAAACGTATCGCATCAGTCTGCGGCAGGATGACTGATGAGCACCGAGATCACGGTCTTCACGGGAGACAGGGATCTGGTTGATCGCGCCAAGGCGCAGACGCAGGCCAATCGCTTTGCGCGTGTTGACGCGGAACAACAGGCCAAGGTGCAGCAATCGACAGAGCAGTTGCTGCAGATCATGCAGCCGCCCGCTGCGGCGGTGTCTCGACTGGGCGGCCGACTGTTCAGGCATCTGTTCTTCAGCGAGGAACCCATTGCCCGCCGGAATGCCAGCACCGGCCTGCTGGCTTTTCTGCTGGTGCCGACCGAGGGGTTTGACACGTCAGCGGTCGGACCGTTTGGCGACCCTACCGGAGCGCAGTTCACCAGCTATGGCGCCAGTCCCGGCCTGGTGCGCGGCTACACCAACACCTACTGGACGGTGACCAACTGGCGCCCGTATGTCGGCTACGTGGTGGTCGGTGGGGTCTGGCGGAACATCGGCCGAGTGGTTCCTCGGCCTCAGCTAGATATCCCTCTTGGCGAGATTGACGAAATCTCGCAACAGATCCTCCCACCATTGTTTCAAAATGGCGTGTTGAAAGGTCCGATCCTAAAATCAAAACGCTATGCCAATAGCAACCTAAATTTTCACACAGGCCCATGGATGGAGAGGACTATATCAGAGGTTCATATTGCTCATGCCGTAGCAACGCGGACTAACTTTCGCTATCGCGATGACACCAGCCAGCAGCGGCTTGAGTATCTCGACAACACGCCGCTGACCTTGCAGCCTGGCGCCCGCAATGCCATGACGCTGGAGTTCATTGTGCAACTCGGTCAAAGCACAATTCCTGAAGATGGCGGGAACCTTAGGTTCAACCAGGGGCTGCCGTCCACCGAAATCAAGGGACTCAATCAGCTTGAAGTACGGCTGGAGGGCTACACCTCAGGTGTCTGGGGGCAAGGACTTTATGACAAGTTTGACCTGTACTTGCGCCAGGGCCACGGCAATGACGCGGACAGCACCAACCTTCTTGACTTTGAAGGTGGGCAATCGGTCGATAATGACCCGGAGTCTGGCAACATCGTGCAATACGCCGAGAACGAAGTACGCAATACACTCTGGCGTCCTAACTATGACTACGACAAGGTTGGCAACAAAACGCTAGTCGGAGTCAATGGCGTTGAAGCCTTTGGCAATGAGCTTGGCTTTCCAATTACGTTCAAGACTGCAGACAGCCTGGCAGCGCGGCCTGTTCATTGCGCCCTGGTGTTCACCAACCAACAGACCCGGCTCTACATCGAGGGCACGCTTAGGCACACGGCACCGGCTGCCCCCAGACTGCTGAGTGCGCAAACCATGCGCGTTTACGCAAGCCTGAGGGATTCAGCTTACAAAGAGTATGGGCGCGTTGTTGACCATGCGAGCGCAGAAGCTGGGGGCCTTATCACGATGAATGCGGACCTCTTTGGTGGCGATGAGGGTGCAAATTATCAAGCTGAGTCATTTCGTGTTGAATGGACAAATGAATTGAGCTGGTTGGGTCGTGTCGATGATTTTGAAGATCCAGGAAACTACACATTTAAGCAGGAGTTTGACAACACGCTAGGCTCGGGAATTGTCCCGCTATGGCCGTTGTTATCTTTGAATGGAGTTCCAACTGCCGGTTTTCAGCCCGGTGTCAAGGGCAGGCATCCTTGGACAATGGACCTTGAAATACTTGACACAAGCATACGAGACGCCCCTACTGAAATGGTTGAGGTCGCACCAGACCCAGTTAGTTACACAAAGGACTACCTTAAAATATGGATATACGATCAGTTTGGCCAGCTTTTTCGTACTTTAGATGGCCAAGATTACACCTGTCTCATAATCCACGAGTTTTACTCGGATTACATGTATTCGGGATTGCAGCAAATGCCAATTGGCCAAACTAGGCTACGCAGGCCGCTTGTTTATCGAATCAGGTATAAATCAGCACGCACAGGTGCTGACTACGCTTTGGTTTTTGACAAAATGCTTGGGACTTTGATTGGTACCGCAACTCAAGTTGAAAATTTGGATAACCCACGCGGCACCATTTTTAATGGGCCTTCGCGCCTGTCCGGGATCCGCTTGACTTCCAGGGAGCTTTACACAGGCAACACCGTTCAGGTGCCATCGGAAATCACCAGCCTGGATCCTGATGAAGATGTACTGGGCACGCCCGGCGGCGGCGGTGGCGGTGGTGGCGGCGGAGGGGCTATCGGATGAATCCCCAGCAGGTGGCAGCCAAGCAACTCATCGCCCGCGCCAAAGCACAGATCCAGGCCAATCGCTATGCGTTTCTGCGTAAAGCTGCAGACCGTAAGCTGGTGCAACAACTCGTCAAGCGCTGATGCTTCCGTTCATCACGCCACCTGCGCCACGCACCACGCGCCAGATCGGCAACGAGCAAGTGGGCGTGCTTGAGGTGCAGGTGCGCGGTGGTTTGACAGTCGGCGAAAGCGCCACCATTTCTGAGCTGCTGGCGCAGGAGCAGAGCGCCTTTGTGCGTGGTGCGCAGATCGCCGATGCCATTGCCAAGGAGGAATCCATCAGCCTGACAGAAGCGTTCCAGCTGATTGAAAACGCGATTGCCGGCCGCCCGCTGGAGCCCGAGGCGGATTTGATTCGCGTGCGCCATGCCGAGCGGATTGCCGAGGTGGCCCGCGTCTATGCCAAAGCCGGTCAGGCCAACCTGGAGGCCACCGTCACGGCCTTGGTGCGCAGCCGCTGCAACCTGCCGGCCTGGACGCTGGATGACACGCGCAAGATGGACAAGCCCTTGTTTGATGGCCTCTGGCAGCTGGCGCAGGATGAGCAGGCAGTCGAGGAGCTGCCCAGTACACCACCAAGCGAGGAAGAATTGGGAAAGCCGCAGCCGGTCACACCGACCGGCCACAAACGGACTGGGCGGCGCTCTTCTGGGAACTAGCGCGAGGCTTTCCCGGTCAGTTCCAGCGGCGCACCTACAGCCGCGAACTGCGGGTGACGGTGCTGACGGCCTGGAAGGCACTGCAGACCCTCAAGCGCGAGGAAATGGCGCTGGCTGAGCTGCCCGTTGCCAACCTTGCGGCATTAACCGCCAACATCAATCGCGACCCCAACAAAAGCAAAGCCTTCTCGCCCGCCGATTTTGCGCTGTTTCGCGAGCAAGAGCAGCAGAAGGCGCAGCTATCACCCGAGGTGGCTGCTGTGGCCTTGGCGCTGCGGCATGAGGGCATGGCGCCGCCTGTGCTGCTGGTAGCGTGGCGTGCCGTTCTGGCCAGCGCCAGCGAAAGCGCCAAGGTGCCGAGCATCCGCGCCCTGCGCAGTGATGACGGACGGGTGTGGGTGCTGGCCCCCAGCTGGGAGGGACGCAACATCCGTGGCGGCCTGGTGATGACAACCGGCTGCGCTCACGGTGATTTCGTGCTGAGGGACATAGACCGCAGCCTTGCCACCTATGAGGTGCAGGTGCCGAAGCGACCACTGGCGGGTTGGCTAGAAGCCGGGTTGTTGCTGGTCTCGGGGGCAACCTCGGGGCATGAACGTGCTGACGCTACGAACTGAGCTGGAAACCACGCTGGTGGACGTGCTCGGTGTCTACAGGCTGGCCAATGGGGCCACAACACCAGCGATCAGCGTTCGCGCCACCGGTGAAAGCCTGCCGGCAGGCACCACCGTGACGGGGCTGGAATGCGTGATCGTGCGCGACCCTGAGCTGGTGCCGATCCGCCAGTACAGCAAGGAGCACGCTTTCACGCGCTGGACGCTGTACCTGGTGCAGTGGACTGATGAGGGCGTGAGCTTGCAGGAGGTGGCTGGCCGCCTGCTGTGGGCCTATCCCGGCAGCAATGCGATCAGCATCAATGTGCCGCAGGGTGTTGGGCCACGGGCGCAGATGCGCGTGGACATCCAGGCCAACCCAGAGAAGATCGTGGATTGAGCCTGTGGCGGCAGGCAACTTTGGGTATGGCGATCACACCCGCGTCACTCCTGATCAGGCCGCAACGGCGGGCGGATTATCCGCTGGCCGTCACGTTCAAGGACAGCACCGGCGCAGCCATCAACCTGACCGGCTGGACGGTGGTGGCCCAGATGTGGGACAAGGCCCGCACTGCAAAGGTGGGTGATTTCACCGTCACCGTTACCAGCGCGGCCAATGGCCAGGTGTCGCTGAGGCTGCCGCACACCGTAACGGTCAACATGACCGCTGCGGAGTATTACTACGACGTGATGCTGATCAACCCGAGTGGGTTGCGTGAGTATTACCTCGAAGGCATTGCCAGGCCGAGTGAGGGCTATTCAGCACCGGCATGAACATGGCAACCGAAATCACCACGACACAGCAGGTGCTGGTCACCGAGACGGCTCTCAATGTCATCGAGCTGATCACGCCAGGCCCGCAGGGACCGCCGGGGTCGTCTGGCACTAGCGGAGGCAGCCCGACGTTCATTCAAGCGACGCAGCCAAGCGCCGGCCAGATCAGTGGCCTCACCACCTACGCCTGGTGGGACACCTCAGGCAATGACCTCACGCTCTGGATCGAGGACGGACTTTCCTAATGGCACTCCGCAACGCTTTTGGGGCGCTCGCCCTTGACGCCACAGTCACTGCAATCAAGACCTGGCTGGAGGCTCGCACTGGCGCGAAGACCACCGCCAACAGCGTCTCGGTCAACATTGCCAACGACCAGACCGTGCCGGTGTCTGGCACCTTTTGGCAGGCCACACAGCCGATCAGCGGCAGCGTGTCAATCAGCGGGACACCGGCAGTCTCAATCAGCGGCACTGCTGCCGTTTCAGGCCCCCTCACTGACACGCAACTCCGAGCCGCAGCGGTTCCCGTAAGCGGCCCGCTCACGGACACGCAGCTCCGAGCCACGGCGGTGCCTGTGTCTGGCACCTTCTGGCAGGCGACTCAGCCGATCAGTGGAACTGTTTCGATCAGTGGAACCCCTGCGGTCACTATCAGTGGAACCCCCACGGTCTCCGGCCCGCTGACCGACACTCAGCTGCGAGCCACGGCGGTGCCGGTGAGTGGCACGTTCTGGCAGGCCACGCAGCCGGTGAGCGCCAGCGCCCTACCGCTCCCGACTGGCGCCGCAACAGAGACGACGCTGGCAGCAGTGAACGGGAAGCTTCCAGCGCTGGACAGCGGCCGGCTGCCGGTGGTGTTGCCGGCTGGCGGTGGCGGACTGACAG
>Ga0315902_10014321_pt1 | contig 10197 bp, 11 predicted proteins | sample LakEriMetagenome_9_FD_203523 | JGI IMG/M metagenome (GOLD analysis project Ga0315902, IMG submission 203523) | Freshwater fungal communities from buoy surface, Lake Erie, Ohio, United States - Buoy 12 MA117 | ecosystem: Environmental > Aquatic > Freshwater > Lake > Lake biofilm | place: USA...
CTTTGTCTGCGACGCGGCACTTGAAGCCCTGAGCGACCGCGATTGCGGGTTCCTGGCCGTCGCGTCGCAGGCCGGCATAGCCGCTCACAGCCTGCCCGCCAGCACCGGCCAGGCGTTCTCTGACCTGCTGCACGCTCGATTTGCTGGTCGAGACGACGTCGTTTTCCTTAGCTTCTACACGCGGCTGCTCAAGGGCGATTTCGTGTTCTCGCATCGTGGCCGCATCTTCAACTGCCACCCGTCGCTGCTGCCCTCGTTCAAGGGGATGCATGGCTTCGAGGATACGCTGGACTCAAGCGCCACCTTCATGGGCAGCACGCTTCACGCGGTGGATGAGGGCATGGATTCCGGCCCGATCGTTCTGCAGGCGGCGCTGCCACTGGATCGATCGCTGCCTCTTGCCACTAACCGGCACAGGCTCTTCTTGAGCCAGGTCTACAGCGCCTTGCAGTTCATTCGTTGGGTGCGAGATGGACGCCTGCAGATCGGCGCAGATCGGCGCCCGCAATTGACCGGAGCACGATGGAAACCGGCGATCTTCGCCCCCAACCTCGATCATGACTTCTTCGATTTCATCGGCGATCCCGACGAACTGGCCTGAGCCAGCCAACATGCTTGTGGCCAGCGCCCGTCTGGCGCCTGAGCCGCTCCGCGTGGGTGCGCCCAAAGTGCTCGACCTTCGCCAGACGACCAACCACCCGCTCAGCCTGCGGTACAGCGAGATCTTCAGCCAATGCGTTCTGTGGGGCCGCTTCGATCACGGTCGTGCACAACCTGGTCTGAACCTGGCGCGCAGCACACCCTTCGTCAAGGCGGCGCAGGCGGCGCTTGCGCACGGGCCAGACCGTGCCGGCGTGATGGATGCGATGGTCCGGGTCCTTCGCCGCTACTACGATCGCGTTCGTCCCGCGAATGCCGCGGCTTGGCTGGGCCTGACGGGGGCCGATGCGCCGGCGGCACTGGCGGCTGTTCCGCCCTGGGCCGCCGTGTTCCCCTGGCGTGCGCGCAGCATCGAGAGCTACCGCGAGGCTTTTGAGCAGGCAGCGTTAGCCGAGAACCGCAGTGTTGGGCGTGAGGTCGGAATCGAGGACGGTTGGCTCTTCTGCGGCCCGGTCAGCGACGAAAAGGTGCGCATCGAGGCCGAACGCATTCTCTTTGTCCTTCGCTGCATCATCGAGCACGGCTACAGGCGTAACGACGAAAACGACGGCGATGTGCGCGCTACTGCGCTCTTGAACGAAGCAGGCGACTGGCGCTGGCTGATCACTGCCGGTAACCACCGCGCCTCGGCGGCAGCAGCACTGGGCCTTCCGGCGATCCCGATCCGCGTCAACCTCGTGATCAGCCGCGCCGACGTGCACCACTGGCGCCATGTGGTTGACGGCTTGGTCACTGCGGCGCAGGCCTTGTCGGTGTTTGACCGCTATTTCGATGCCTGCCCGCCGCCGGTGGCCCAGCCCTGGCTTGCACTGTCTGCAAATACTTTGAGAAGGAGCCTGTGATGAAGGTCATCACCCCCGACACTGCGCGCGAGCTGCGAGCGCTGCTCGATCGCCACAGCCGCAGCGAGAAGCACATCGGATATCACATCCTCCCAGAGCGGCTGAACGCGCTGGTGGGCGGCACCGAACTGGCCAACCGGTACACATTCTGGGAACGCGAGCGATGGGCTTACTTCCGCGAACAGGTGGACTTTCGAGGCAAGTCGGTGCTGGATATCGGCTGCAACATCGGCTACTTCTTGATGAGCGCGCTCGATGCCGGCGCGGTACGGGTCACCGGCTACGAGGGAAAGGCTTCGTGCGGTGAATTCCTCTCGCGTGCAATCGGTGAGCTCGGCGAAGAAGACCGATTCACCTTCCACGGGCGTTATCACCAGTTCGGCAGCGAAGGCGAGGGTGGTCACCACGACGTTGGGCTGCTGCTGAATGTTCTTCACCATCTTGGGCACGACTACGGCGACGGCCACATAGCGAAGGAATCGGCCAAAGCTGGCATGCTCGAGCAGCTCAACGGGCTGAGCCGCCGTGTCGACACGTTGATATTCCAATTGGGTTTCAACTGGAAGGGTGACCGGCACAGCTGCCTGTTCGAGCATGGCACCAAGGCTGAGATGATCGACTTTGTGACTCGAGGCATTGAAGGCCACTGGACCGTACAGGCCATCGGCGTGCCCGAGAAGAGCGGCGGTGGCCTCAGCTACGTGGAGCTGTCGGCCGCCAATATCGGGCGCGTTGATGCGCTGGGCGAGTTCCTCAACCGCCCAATTTTCGTGCTGCGCTCGGTTCACGCGTGCTGATCCCCGGCCCTAGTGCCCCCAATCAGTTCGCGAAATCCTCTGGCGTGCCAGTTGCCGTTTCACACAGTTCCAAGCCGCCTGAGTTTTGACTCGTGTGTTCAATCCAGATTGCCCGACCTGTCTACAACTCGAACGGGATTTCTAATGCAGTTTCCCCCCAGCCAGCTTGCTCTGAAGTACTGCCGAGGCCGCGGCTTGGAGTTGGGCGGCGCAAGCCAGAACCCCTTCTGCCTTTCCAACTGCCTGAATGTGGCGCCCTCCGACGGTCAGCGCGGTGTCTATGACAGGGACTTGACCGACTACCTTGTCTACGCCCGCCACCAGCAGGAGCAGGGTGAGCGTGTGATGAAGGTCGATCAGGTAGGGGACTTCGTCCACCTGCCAGCCGCGGACGGAGAACTTGACTACCTTGTCAGCTCGCACGTGATCGAGCATGAGCCCAATCCCCTGCAGGCCCTGACTGAGAGTTATAGGGCGCTGAAGGCCGGTGGCGTCTTCTTCTGCATCTTTCCGAAGCGTGGGGCTGAGCCTCAGGTTGACGCGTTCCGCCGTCTGACCACCTTGCAAGAGTTCGTCGATATCTTCAGGGCCGGACTGAGTGTTCCAGACTGTCATCCACAGGACGGAGCTCCGCTAGGGATTCCAATTCTTGAGCGGACCCGTAACCAATGGCGTACGCATTACCACGTCTATTCCCTGCAGAGCATGATCCGGTTGGTGAACTGGTTCAACCAGAACCAGACGGGCTTCTGGCTGATCGAGGCGGTGGAGGAAACCGACAGCAAGGTCGGAAATGGTCATACCGTGGTCTTGCGTAAGACCGAGGGGCCGCAGGGCGCGTCGGATGCCGCTGACGAGGAGGCGGCAATCGCTGCGCTGATCGATACTGAGGAGTTCGAGGCGGCCTACCTGCGATGTCGTGCGGCACTGTCCACCGACTTCTTTCGCTCCCGCCTGCTGTACACCGCCGGCCTACTGGGCTCGATCTTGGGACATCGCCTCGAAGGTCGTGAGTTCATGCGTCAGGCCCTCGTGGTGGATCCTGAGGATGAAACCGTGCGGCGGGACTTTTACGTCAAGTTCTCAGAGCGGTACACCAATCCACTCGCGTGACAGGGCTGATTAGGCTCGTTGGCCGCGTTGCTTGCGGCCATAAAGAGCCGAGGCTCTCGAACGTCCTTGTAGGAATTTCCCCTACACCCCCCCTGGTTCCCCGCCGACTCAAGCCACCGAATTGGCCCGATATCCCCCGCCAATTCAAATTTCTACAGTTCCTTCCATGCCGAACACACCTCGGCGCCCACTGTGAAGGAGCCCTGAAATGAATGCAGACCAGATCCTCTCCGAGATCCGCGAAGCCAACCTCTCGTATCTGATGCTGGCTCAGGCCCTGATCCGGGCTGACCGTGAACAGGCGCTGTTCCGCCTGGGCATCAGCGAGGACACCGCCAACCTCATCAACACGCTGACCCCGGCGCAGATGATGAAGATCGCCGGTGGCAACACGCTGCTGTGCCAGTTCCGCATGAGCGACGACATCGTGTGGAACCTGCTCACCAACCACGGCAAGTCCGGCTCCGCCGCCGACGGCCTGGGCAAGCTGCACGCCAGCATCCTGATGGCTGGCCGCCACCAGGAAGCCGCCTGAGCCCAAGCTCAGCCCCGCGCCCCAGACTGACACACCGAATACAGACGAGGAGAACACCATGGCCCGTATCAAGAGCATCCTGACCGAAGCCCGCCAGATCGAAACCGCCGTGGAGCTGATCAAGCTCGGCGCCCGTCTGCAGGTGCTGGAAAGCGAGACCGACCTGAGCTACGAGCGCCTGTTGCGCCTGTACAAGGAAGTCGCGGGCAAGAGCCCCAGCAAGGGCCAGCTGCCGTTCTCCACCGACTGGTTCATGACCTGGCAGCCCAACATCCATGCCAGCCTGTTCCTGAACATCCACGAATACCTGAACAAGGTGGCCGAGCTCGACGAGATCGACACCGTCATCAAGGCCTACCGCCTGTACCTGGAGCAGACCCAGGCCCAGGGGCTGGACCCGATGCTGTCGATCACCCGCGCCTGGCGCCTGGTGAAGTTCGTCGACAACGGCATGCTGACGATGACCAAGTGCTCGTGCTGCGACGGCCTGTTCGTCTCCCACCCGCACGAGATCGCCAAGCACTATGTGTGCGGCCTGTGCAACCCCCCGGCGCGCGCCGGCAAGGGCAAGACCGAGGGCGCACTGCGCATCGGCGCCGCCCATGGCCACCACGAGCATGACCATGAGCACGAGCACGATCACGATCACGCTCAAGACAGCGAACTTGCGGACGAAGTCGCCGCCTGAACCGTTTCTTCTGTTCGTCTCCTCCTGGCGTGGCAACGCGCCTTCAAGGGCTCCTGGTGACGGGAGCCCTCTTTTCTTACGGTTCTTCGGAGATTCCCGGCAAGCTCCCGGCCACCCCGGCCACCCCGGCCCCGATACTGTCGGGCGCTGCCTGACCGCACCTCACGCTTCCGATGCCCGCCGAGCCCCTTCGCGCCCCTTCTGTGCTACCCGCCGCGACGCGCCTGCCGTGGCCGCTGCCGGCGCTGCTGACCTGGGCCGCCTGCTGGGCCGTGATGCTGGCCGGCACCCGTGCGGGCTGGCCGGTCCTGCCGTGCGCGACCGCGGCGCTGGTGCTCGGGCTGGCTGCGGCGCTGGCGGTGGCCGGCACCTGGCGCCGCGTCATGGTGGCTGGCGGCTTTCCGCTGTCGGCACTCGCATTGGCCGCCCTGCAGGGTGAGCCGGCCTGGCCCTGGGGCGTGGCCCTGGCCGCCGGGGTGGCGCTGTACCCGCTGCGCGCCTGGGCTGACGCGCCGCTGTTTCCCACGCCGCCCGATGCGCTGCGGGGGCTGGACTCCCGGTTGACCCTGGCGACGCCAGCGCCCAGGATGCTGGATGCCGGCTGCGGCGCTGGCGACGGGCTGCGCGCGCTTCGATCGGTGTGGCCGCAGGCGCAGCTGGAGGGTGTGGAGCGCAGCCGGGTGCTGGCGGCCCTGGCCGGCTGGCGCTGCCGCTGGGCCCGGGTGCGCTCGGGCGATATGTGGGCCGGCTCCTGGGCGCCCTATGACATCGTTTATCTCTTCCAGCGGCCCGAAACCATGCCCCGGGCATGGGAAAAGGCGGTTGCCGAGATGCGCCCCGGTGCCTGGCTGGTGAGCCTGGACTTCCAGGTGCCGGGTGTGGAACCTTTCGCATTTCTGCAACCCCCCGGCCGTCAGGCGGTCTGGATCTACCGGCCTGCGGGCGACTATGCTCACGCCCGTGCTCAAGGCAATACGGGCCCGGCCGATATCCATTTGGGTAGCCCCGGCCCGCTGCACACCCCCCCAGAACTGACCCACTGAACGCGCATCCATGTTCGTCATCATCGGTTGGGCCATTGCGATGGTCTGCATCTTCGGCGTGTTCATCCTGCACGGGGGCAACATCGGGGTGGTCCTGAAGGCGCTGCCGTTCGAGATGACCACCATCCTGGGCGCCGCGCTCGGTGCCTTCCTGGTGAACAACCAGATGAAGGTGGTCAAGGCTTCGGTGGCCGGCGTGCTGAGCTGCTTCAAGGGCAGCAAGTACAGCAAGCAGCGCTACATGGACCTGATGGCCCTGCTGTACGACATCCTGCAAAAGGCGCGCAAGGAAGGCCTGATGGCTATCGAGAACGATGTCGAGGACCCGCACAACTCGCCGCTGTTCCAGAAGTACCCGGTCCTGGCGGCCGATCACCACGTCACCGAGTTCATCACCGACTACCTGCGCATGATGGTCTCGGGCAACCTGAATGCCCACGAGATCGAGTCGCTGATGGACAGCGAGATCGAGACCCACCACCACGAGGCCCACGCCCCCGTGGCGGCGCTGAACCGGCTGGCCGGCGGATTGCCGGCCTTCGGCATCGTGGCCGCGGTGCTGGGCGTGGTCAACACCATGGGTTCGGTGGGCCAGCCGCCGGCGGTGCTGGGCGGCATGATCGGCTCGGCCCTCGTGGGCACCTTCCTGGGCATCTTGCTGGCCTACGCCTTTGCCGAGCCCCTGGCCGGCCTGCTGGAGCAGAAGACCGAGGAGTCGAGCAAGGAACTGCAGTGCATCAAGACCACGCTGCTGGCCAGCATGCAGGGCTACGCGCCGCAGGTGGCCATCGAGTTCGGTCGCAAGGTGCTGTTCAGCGGTGACCGCCCGTCCTTCGTCGAGCTCGAGAGCCATGTGAAGGGCAAGAAGTGACCCTGGGGAGGGCCTGACCCATGGCCGGAGACGCCAAGAAGCTCCAGCCCATCATCATCAAGCGCGTCAAGAAGGGCGGCCATGCCGCCCACGGGGGCGCGTGGAAGATCGCCTATGCCGACTTCGTGACGGCGATGATGGCCTTCTTTCTGCTGATGTGGCTGCTGGGCTCCACCACCGAGGGCGACAAGAAGGGCATCGCCGACTACTTCGCCTCGCCGCTGAAGGTGGCGCTGCTGTCCAGCGGCTCGGGCGCGGGCGACGCCTCGCACGTCATCAAGGGCGGCGGGCAGGACCTCAGCCGCCAGGCCGGCCAGGTCAAGCAGGGCGACGTCGAGGCCGAGCGCCGCACGGTCAACCTGGCCGCACTAAAGGCCGAGCAGACCAAGGCCGAGGCCTTGCGCCTGGAGCGGCTGAAGGAGGATATGGAGCGCAAGATCGCCGCCACGCCCAAGCTGGAGGCCATGAGCTCGCAGATCCGCCTGGACATGACCCGCGATGGGCTGCGCATCCAGATCGTCGACGAGCAGAACCGGCCGATGTTCGCCAGCGGCAGCGCGGAGTTGCAGCCCTACATGCGCGAGCTGTTGCGCGAGATTGCCACCTTGCTCGGGCAGGTGGAGAACCGCCTCACGCTGGAAGGCCACACCGACGCCATGCCCTACGGGGGCGGCAACCGCGGGTACAGCAACTGGGAGCTGTCGTCGGACCGCGCCAACGCCTCGCGTCGTGAGCTGCTGGCCGGCGGCCTGCCCGACACCCGGGTGCTGCGCGTGCAAGGGCTGGCGGCGAGCCAGCCTTTCGAGCAGGGCGACCCCAACGCGCCCATCAACCGGCGCATCGCCATCATCGTCATGAACCGCGCCGCCGAGGAGCGGGTGTTCCGTACCGCCCTCGAGGTGGCCGACGCCGCCTCCAGTCCCCCCTCGGCCCCCTTCAAGCCGATTACCGGCCGATAATCCGTCGGCGCCGCGGCCAGAGGAAGCCCATGACCACCCACACCGACCTGAAATACCTGATCGTCGACGACTTCTCGACGATGCGGCGCATCGTGCGCGGCCTGCTCAAGGAGATGGGCTGCAACAACGCCGAGGAGGCCGAGGACGGCGCGGTGGCGCTGAACATGCTGCGCAACGGCAAGTTCGACTTTGTCGTCTCCGACATCAACATGCCCAATATGAACGGCTTCGATCTGCTCAAGGCGATCAAGGCCGACGATGGGCTCAAGCACCTGCCGGTGCTGATGGTCACGGCCGAGGCCCGCAAGGAGGACATCGTCCTGGCCGCGCAAAGCGGCGCCTCCGGCTACATCGTCAAGCCCTTCACCAAGGCCACGCTGGAGGAGAAGGTGCTCAAGATCGTCCAGAAGATGGCTGCGGCCGCCTGATGCCGCAGGGAGGCCCCACGATGAGCACCAACACCCCCGAGACCGACCAGGAGCGCGCCCAGCGCGAGGCCGACGCCACGGCCATCTTCGTCCAGGTGGGCACCATCACCCGCCTGCTGCACGACACCCTGTCGCAGCTGGGCGTCATGCCCAAGCTGCAACGCGCTGCCGACGGCCTGCCCGACGCGCGCAGCCGCCTGAACTACATCGCCGAGAAGACGGCCGCCGCGGCCGAGAAGGTGCTGAACTCGGTGGACGCCGCCAAGGCCGAGCACAAGCACATCTCCGAGCAGGCCAAGGCCCTGGCCCAGAGCCTGACGCAGGACCCTGTCAAGGCGGTGGCCACCGGAGCCGTGCTGAACTTCGTGTCCGACCTCGAGTCCTCGACCGGCCGGATCGACCAGCACCTCACCGACATCATGCTGGCCCAGGACTTCCACGACCTCACCGGCCAGGTGGTGGCCAAGGTGGTGGCCCTGGCCAACGACCTGGAAGGCAGCCTGGTCAAGCTGCTGGTGCAGGTGATCCCGCCTGACCAGGTGCACAAGGTCGAGCAGACCCTCAACGGCCCGGTGGTCAACCCCGAGGGCCGCACCGACGTGGTGGCCAACCAGGAGCAGGTCGACGACCTGCTGGCCAGCCTGGGCTTCTAGCCTGCCACCCATCCGCCGGCCACGGCGGATCTGGGGGGTGTTTCCCCCTCTTATCCGGCTCAAGTTTCGGCGCGCTGCCGGCACCATCGTGAGGCTCCTTCTGGAGCCTCATCGCCATGGCAGACAGCGCCCAGGACAAGACCCTACCCGCCACCCCGCGGAAGATCAGCAAGGCCCGTGAACAGGGCCAGGTGCCGCGTTCGCGCGACCTGGGCCACTTCGCGGCCTTCTTCGTGGCGGCCCTGGGCTTCGTGCTGGCTGCGCCGCACATCGGCGAAGACCTGAGAAAGCTGCTCGCCACCGGGCTGCGCTTTGACGCCTCCGTGGTGGCCAACCCCCAGGCCATGGCCGGGCGCATGGCCACCTTCGTCTGGGAGGCCCTGTGGGTGATCGTGCCCATGGGTTTGCTGATGGGCCTGGTCGGACTGGTCAGCAGCGTGGCCTCCGGCGGCTGGAACTTCAGCTGGAAGGCGATGGAGCCCAAGTGGGAGCGCTTCAACCTGGTCACAGGCGTCGGCCGACTCTTCACGCTGGACCAGGTCGGCCCCTTGCTCAAGGCCTGCGGCCTGGCAGTGGTGCTGGGAGTGATCGGCGCCCTGTTCGTGCGCGCGCACGTGGGCGACTTCGCCCACTCCCTGGCTATTCCGCTGCCGGCCGCCATCGCCCACGTGGGCGACACCTTGATGGCTGGGCTGCTGCTGCTCATCCTGGCGCTGGGCGCCTTCGCCCTGGTGGACGTGCCCCTGCAGCGCTTCCTGTGGGCCAAGCGCCTGCGCATGAGCCACACCGAGGTGAAGCAGGAATCCAAGGACGCCGAGGGCAGCAGCGAGGTCAAGTCCAAGATCAAGGTGCGCATGCGCGAGATGGCCAACCGGCGCATGCTGGCCGCCGTGCCCGGTGCCGACGTGGTGGTCATGAACCCCACTCACTTCGCCGTGGCGCTGAAGTACGAGGAGGGCGGAATGGCAGCCCCCCGCGTGATCGCCAAGGGCGCCGACCTGATGGCCTTTCGCATCCGCGACGCGGCGCACGCTGCCGGCGTGCCGGTGCTGCAGTCCCCGCCTCTGGCGCGCGCGCTGTACGCGCACGTGGAGGTCGACCGCGAGATTCCGGCGGCGCTGTTTGCCGCCGTGGCTCAGGTGCTGGCCTGGGTCTACCAGCTGCGCGCCGCGCTGTCCGGGCAAGGCCCGGCGCCGTCCACGCTGCCCGATCTGCCCGTCCCCCCCGACATGGACCCCCGCAACCGCCGCACCGCGGCCGAGGTTGAGCCCGCATGAACGCCGTCCTCTCGCAATGGCAGGCCCGCCTGGGCCCTCACGCCGGCATCCTCAAGGCGCTGACGGCGCCGATCTTCATCGTGATGATCCTCGCGATGATGGTCCTGCCGCTGCCGCCGCTGGCGCTGGACCTGCTCTTCACCTTCAACATCGCCCTGGCGCTGATGGTGATGATGGTGGCGGCCACCATGACCAAGCCGCTGGACTTCGCGGCCCTGCCGGCCGTGCTGCTGGTCACCACGCTGCTGCGCTTGAGCCTGAACGTGGCCTCCACCCGCGTGGTGCTGATGGAAGGCCACACCGGCCCGGGCGCCGCGGGCCAGGTGATCGA
>Ga0315902_10014323_pt1 | contig 10197 bp, 5 predicted proteins | sample LakEriMetagenome_9_FD_203523 | JGI IMG/M metagenome (GOLD analysis project Ga0315902, IMG submission 203523) | Freshwater fungal communities from buoy surface, Lake Erie, Ohio, United States - Buoy 12 MA117 | ecosystem: Environmental > Aquatic > Freshwater > Lake > Lake biofilm | place: USA...
AAAGCTCTTGGACCCTATTTGAATCTTGTTCGATTCTGCCTGTGCGGAAACAGTTAGGAAAAACATTGCCAATAGCCATGCGACACCGAGTCGGACCAATCGTTTTGTACTGGTGGAGTTCATGCGTGTGGGATTCGTTGGGCGTTGATAAAACGAGAAACGTATTCGTTGGCAGGTCGGTCGATGAGGTCTTGCAGTTGGCCTTCTTGGACAATCGATCCTTCGGATAGCAGTAAAACGCGATCTCCAAAGAATCCTGCTTCACCCATATCATGGGTTACCATGATGGAGGTCTTGCGCAACGTTCGAAAGATGTTACGTAAATCTTCCTGCAAATCGAAACGCACGAGCGGGTCGAGCGCCCCCATGGGCTCATCGAGAAGAACCACTGCAGGATCTAACATCAAGGCGCGCATGATACCGACGCGTTGGCGCTGACCACCTGACATTTGAAGCGGATAACGGCTCAATGCAGCGTGAGGCAATCGTGTCAGATCCGCAAGTTCTCGTACGCGTTTATCGATCTTGTCTTTGTCCCAACGCAAATGCTTGGCGAGCAAGCCAACGTTTTCCTGTGCGGTGAGATGTGGAAATAAGCCGCCATCTTGGATGACATATCCCATGCGCTGCCGTTGGGAAAGAATATTGGATGGAGTTAATCGCTCTCCACCGAATTCGATCGTCCCGGAGTCTGGAAGGATCAAACCGATGAGCAGTCGCAATAATGTACTTTTTCCGCACCCGCTCGGGCCGATCAGTACCGTGGACTCCCCTTCGTGAAAAGTGATCGTTGTTGGCTTTACCACCTGCAAATCGCCAAAGGATTTGCTAACGTTTTGCAAGGAGAACATCGGGTTACGATCCGCTTTCTGATGATGCGTTGAGGTGGTCGATCATGGATTGTACACGCTGTTCGATTTTGTCGGTGAAGTCCGCAGCCGAGAGTTTGCGTTCTTTTCCATTGGGCAGATAGATGGGCGTGTCGAACTGAACGACGACTCGTTTTTCACCATGCACCGTTGGATAAATCGCTCCCATGATGTCTTCTTCAAGTTTGTCGACAGTTTCGACGATTCGTTCGATCGACGGTTCGTTTAGTAGATAGTTTCCTGGGTAACTGAATAACTGTGTCGCCAAGAACATCGTGTGCATATCACGATTCCAATGCTCTTGTTGTTCCGCAGTCGATGTTGTCTGAAGCTGCTCGCGAAGGCTGATTATGGCCCGGCGGACCTCTTTGATTCTGTCTGGAACGAAATCGGATTTGGGTTGAAGGCCATACCGCGACTCTGCTTTCTCTAGCAAGTAGTTCGTGAGTCGCCCGATACGTTCAGCGAGCGTGCCGCTTTGTTGCGATTGCAAGTACTCGGTTTCTTTGAGGGCAATCAAGCCTTGGGCAATGTTCAAAACACGATCCACCATAGGCAAATGAGGTTTTGGTTCCCAAAGCATCCTTTGTTCGATCTTCGCGATGGTTTGCAATACGCTAGGAGTTGGATCTTCGATATACCAACGCTTGATAGCAACGGGCAAGATACATATCGGTCTTTCTGATTTTCGAGCTGCCATGAGCGCGATCGCAGCAGCCCCATCGCGAAACGGAGTGATGGCGTCGTTGGTGTGGTAAATATCTCCCTCCGGGAAAATCACCAGCGGGTTCTTTTTCGATTGCAAGATATCAACGGCCATCTTGAGCGACTGAATATCGGTCCCTTCTCGATCCACACTAAAACAACCGCATCGCTGCATCGACTCGCATTCAAACCAACGGCTTGCGGAGAAGACCTGCCACGCAGACATAAAGTAAAAAGGAATCCGAAGTCGTTCCGCAGATTGGATTAGGCAGTACGAATCCCAATGAAAAGAATGGTTCGGTGTTATCAACACACCGCATCCGTTGTCCACCGCGCGGGCCAGCTGATCGGTTCCTCGCAGTTCGACGTCTGACATTCGTTGCTTCTTCAATGCAGACCGACGCATCGGAGCCAGCATCCGAAACCACCACGGTGTCAATTTTGGCGGCCAGAATTTGGGTGGAATGCCGTAGGGTTGATCGTTCATGGACTTGATAAGACTCGATTCGAATGCTGCAGAAGCGGATTATATCCGACCTACGATTTGCTTGCAGCCCGGTCCAGTTTCGTCGTCCCTCGCATGTTTCGAGCCCCTAAGACGCGTGCGAACTCTGAGAATATGTAGAGGAATCCGATCGAAACCAACAAATAGAAACAGCCATAGGTCGGGACCAGGAACCGACCACCCAGGCTGTACGTTCCTGCAACGACAATGGAATTGACGAGGAGCGGAACTGTGAGCCAAAGCAACACGCGACGATCGTGCAACCACAACCCCGCGACTCCAACCAGTGCAAGAATCTTGAACAGAAGCGATTTGCCTGTATATGGATTCCATTCGGTAACTACCCGCTGAACCACTAGTTGCGGAAGAGACGCGACGTTCATTCGAATCCATTCGGCGACTCTTTGGGAAGCTTCGCTGGCGATGGACTTTTCTACATCGATCCACTCTTGACTCGTCGCACTCCCAAGATCAAATCGACCATAGACTTCTTCTCGAAGTCTCTTCTCGGGTTCGAATTGCCATTCTCCACCGGAATTCAACGATTCGTCGCAGTAGCCTCCCAACAGCGTTGTCGGCCCTTTTGTTCCAAGTGGCTGTAGCTCGCCAAGGACCATGACGTTGCGAATCCACCACGGCGTGACTACTAGCAAAAGGGAAATGGAAAACGCGAGGATGAGTTTCCATTTTGTTCGGATTGGAGCCACCGTCTTCACCATAGAAAGCCAAATGCAGGCTGGCAGGAAAGGTATCCACAAAACAAATGCACTTCGGCAGTGAATGAGTAGCCCGAACGCAATCCCGGCCCAGATTGCGAACTTGATTGAGGATTGATGAACGGCATACCAAATCAACAGCGCGAAGGCAGAGAAGCCCATCAATGCGAACGGTTCTGTCAGAAAATCCGTCGCATAGTTTCGAAGATTGCGTTCTGTGAAGACCACGATCATCGCGAACCATGCAATCCAAAATGCATACCGCCGCAGCCACGTCGATGTTGACGTGCTGGCTAAACACCAGCCCCATGCGGCCATGATAGAACAGCCAATAGCAATAGCAGCTGCCAAGCTAAGACGAATGGCAGCGGATGAATAGGGGCCGCGAGGGATAACGCGATAGACAGCCGAAATCCAGGTAGGGAATAAAGGTGGTCGGTTCGTGTCTGCAACGACAGGGCTTCGACGATCCAACGTTTGTTCGTAACCCATCGGATCGAACGAATGATAAAGGTCTCGCCATGCCTCGCTCGAGAAATCGGTAGACCAACCGTGGCCTCGGCTTAGTTCGAATCCGATCGCTTCATAATCCGATCCATCACCGATTGGCTTTGGCGGGGCCCAAAACCAAACATCCTGAGTAACAGCTACCAACTGAAGTGGTAGCAAGAAAATCAAGCAAATGGCGAAACAGCGATAAGCATTCACTTAGGACCATGACTAACTAGCGAGTTCGAAACCCTCGCCGGAAACCGTTTGACACCGAGTTTCTAGCAATCGTATCAATGTCATCCACTGGCACTGCGGATGGGTTCGAGCGAATTTGCTGCATCGCTTGATCCACCGCCTGTGCATTCAGATTCGGAGACGATTCCCCTTCACCAGATGCCGTGTTAGTGCCCGAAGTTGTCGTTGAAAATACCTGGTCAGGTGTACCGCCAATTCGTACGAGAGAAGCATTCCCCTCTTGTGCACGCACTTGAACACGGCTGTCGGTCAGAGGCAATGTCGCTTCGCGTTGCTGATTTGTTGGGCTCGTACCACGGACGGTCAATTGCGATCCTGCAGAGTTCATTGCAACGCTGACATTGGCATATGTTCGCCATGCACCTTGAGAATCAAACCACTGCGCGCTTTGGTTCGGTACAACAGCGGCTGTCACTCCATTTCGAATGTTTCGACCCATGAAATCTCGAATATCCACGTATCGTGCATGTCGATTGCCAACTTGAACGGGTGTGGTCAGCGAATCCGTATCACTGAAGGCAGATTGAACAACAACTGTCTTAGCGTCTCCCACCAGGAATGGAAGCTTTGGAATCTCGAATCTTACTTCACCCGGTCCAACATTGTTGACTTGTACACCGGTAGAGGTTCGAACGACAGGTTGGCTTGTTGAACCATTTCCGCCGACAGATGGAACGAAGGTCGCGTTCACCGAAAGCCCTTGGACTGGACTATCGAGTACAATGCCCACGTTTCGCGGTCGGAAATTCTGAACATTCAATGTCACATTTGCCGTATCGGTGAGAGTGCTTCCGTCCCCTAATGTATAGGAAAACGTAACAGTCCCCGTGAACTCGGTGGTCGGAGCGGTATAGATCAACGTTCGACCGTTTGGACCGATTTGCACCGTTCCCTGGCCGGTCGGAGGTTGCGTAACAGTCGAGATGACTAGGGTTTCACCTGTATCCACGTTGAGATCGTTCGAGAGGACATTCAGCGATTGATTTGGCTGCGATAGCACATCCAGACTATCGTTCACTGCATCGGGTGGATCGTTGATCGCTGCGATATTGAACGTGATCGTTCCGACAGCTGAGCCGCCATTGGTGCTGCGAGCGGTATAAACAACCAATTCTGTGCCCGTTGCGTTGGCGCGGGGAGAGTAGCTGATTCGAGTGCTGTTTGTTGTGATCGTTGCCGTTCCGTTTGGAGCCTGCACGCTGGTGATCGTTAGGGTCTCACCCGTAGCTGCGGGCGTATCGTTGGCCAATGGGTCAAATGTGGCGGCGGCCGCGTCTTCTTGAACGTTGAACGAATCGTTCGCCACTGTGGGGGGAGGAACCGCAGGCCCGACGACCATGGTCGCCGTGGCTGTCGCGGTCCCGCCGTTTCCATCGCTAAGCGTATAGGTAAACGTCTCATTGCCCGTGAAACCAACGCGTGGCGTGTAGACAATACCCGTCCCGCTGGTTGCGACACGTACCGTTCCGCCTTGAGATGGAGTTCCCACCTGTGTAACCACAAGCGTCTCTGTGACGTCCGGGCCGGAAGTGTCGTTTGCAAGCACGTTGACGAAAACGTCTCGATCACCAGCACGTACTGTCGTAACCGTGTCGTTCACAGCGACGGGGTTGTCGTTCACTGGGTTCACTTGGACCGTAACCGTTCCGGCTGATGTAGCACCGGTTTGATCGCGCACCGTATAAGTGAATGTCTCTTGGCCATTGAAATTAGCAGCTGGAGAATAGGTCAATCGTTGATTGTCCGACGTGATGGAGACCGTTCCACCATTGGAGGTTGTGCCCACCGATTGAATCGTGAGCACGGCGCCCGAGCTCGGAGTGATGGTGTCATTGGCGAGTACCGTCAAATTGTTATTGGACGTGTCTTCGTTGAAATTGAAGGTGTCATTGTTGACTACAAAGTTTCGTCCAATGGCGACGTTGTTGGTCACAAAATTGATTCGATTCGACGGGATCGCGCCGTCGATCTTGAACACAGAAAATCCGCGACTAGGATTCTCTGCTTGATCGGCTGTGAAGACAGCCTGACCTGCAGCCTTGGCTCGCATTCGTATGACACCCACGGTCTGCGGATCGCGACCGGGGCCGGCGGTGAAGCTCGAAAACGCACCGAACTCATCGATTAGTCCTAGGGTCGTTAGTGCTGGTGTAGAGCGACCATTGCCAAAGTTACTATTGTAAGTCACTGGCGTGGTACCAAAGATTTCGACCAGGGCTGGGTCGTAGTTGATATCCATATAGGCAGAGAAGACGCCGTCACCTTCGGCAACTCCGGTGTTGCGAAGATCGCTCACAACGACCCGTAAATTAAACTCTTGATTGACTGACAACGCGGTAAGCGCGTTACCGTTTAAGTCAAACGGAAGTAACTGAACAGATACTCGCGCTGAATCAGCTACCGAAATCGACAATTGCTGTGATTGCGTGTTCCCGGCAGTATCTGTCAATCGCAACTCGGCCGTCCTAGCTCCGATCTGTTCGGCTGTCGGCGTCCAAGTCATCACACCTGTATTCGCGTCGATCGTCAGCCCCACTGGTGCATTCTCGAGTGAATATCGAAGCCCTTGGCCTTCTTCCGGGTGGGCCAAATTGACGGACAGTGCCGTGCCCACATTCGCGTTCGTCGGAAGGAAAGAGGTTCCAATCGCCGTCGGCGTTAAACTATCAAAGGTCACTGCTAATGCTGGAGATGCTGCGCTGGTTTGATTATCGAGCGTTTGTGTAGCAACAATGCTTTGCGTGCCTTGCCCCAATTGAGCGACTAGGGCTGTTGTGATGGTGGTGCTGGTGCCGGTAGCTACTGCCGTACCGACAATAGTGCTTCCAACACGAAGGTTGACGGTCGCGCCTGTTGTCGTTCCCGAAACGAGAAATTGCATCGATCCCGCATTCGTCACGTTGTCCGAGTTGCTCGTGCCCGAATCGGAGACACTTACCAAATCGATCGCTGTCGGAGCCGCGAGATTATTCGCAGCCACCACATTGAACGTTAGAATCTGAGTATCAAAAGTATCTTGCGTAGTTGGCGTGCCAGCCCGGGCCCGCGCACCGACGGAAATCTCTAATGGACCTGTGTAGTTTGCAGGAGGCGTCAGTTTTAACTGTCCTGTCGCATCGTTCATCGTGAATTGATAGTTTACGGACCCACGTCGTGTGGCATCGTAAAAAATCGCGTCACCCTCAACATCGTTTCCTGTGAGTTGCAATGTCGTCTCTTGGCCAGCAACGATGGATGTCGGCACTGTGATGTCGCTCAAGAAAGGCCCTCCATTGGCAGTGTCGGCAGCCGCCGTCGCCGTAAACTGACGACTGAACGTGAGCCCCGTCGAGTCTCGAACCGTGACAGTGATCGTGGAAGTGCCCGTGCTTGCTAGTGCTTTGAGACGGATGAGTCCGTTTTCAGTATCATTAAAAATTTCAGCATTGTTGATCGACACTTCGTTCACTGGTCGCGAGCTAGACACTTGGGTTCGCGAGATCCCTTCGCGGTTCGAATCCCCTTCGACCAATTGGCCGAAAATCGAGTGATTGAAGTCGAGATGTCTCTGCGGCCCTTCCGTGATGAAGAACTGCGAGTCATTCGTATCATCCGAAGACTTCGCATACGACAAGATGCCCGTGCGAACGTGCTGCAAATCAAAATCGAACTGATCATCGAAGTCTGGAAGAGTTGAGCCGCCGCTGCCCGTTCCCGTGGGATCACCCGCTTGCAAAACAAAGTTGTCGATCACGCGGTGGAATATGATCTTGTTGGATGCAGTTTGATTGTAAAAGCCACTATTGACTAAAGACTCGATTCGCCCCACTGGCCTAGCAGCTTCATCCGCGAACAATCGAAACACCATTTCGCCATATCCGTTCACATCCAATCGCAGCGACTTGGGGTTGCCGATCATTTCCGCTGTGATCACGGAGGGATTACTGCTCTGGACCGTAATCGTCAATGGACCACCATTTGGATCGTAGGCGTCGACCGGAATATGCAATGGCGCCCCGTTGAGCACTGTTTGATTCGGTATTTCCACAAAGGTTGGATTGCTTCCCGTCGGAATGGCTACACCCGATAGGGTTGATAGCTGCTGCAGAGTTTGCAATCCCGTAGTGCGCGATCCGTTGGCAAACTCCCAAGTAGGATACTGGGTGACGTTTTCACTAATCGCGGTCGCGTTTCTAGTCCTGTCCGAATTTGTCATTTCCAAGAACGGCAAGTAAACTTGCCCATCTTCGAACAACTCTTTCTGCTGTGTACATATCGGGCACCAATCTGCTCCAAAAAAACGAACGCCCGCTTGCGTGAGCGCCTTGGCAAACTCGACTAGATTCGGTGCATTTTCCCCTTCGCCTGCGTCCCCTTCACCGTCTGCCTGAAGGTTGGAGGACTGGCTGTAGTAAGCGTAACTGCTCGTGGCGGCAGCCAATGAAAGACTGTCGGCGGCCGTCGAGGTGCTCTCAAAAAAGTCCGATGCCATCAATTGTCGTGACTCGAGCGGCTCAAAATTGATGCGACGGCAATCCCTCGCGTCGTAGTCAGACAAAACCCGCCCAATCAGCGCACGAAGCCACCGTCGCCCCTTGAGGTTTGAAGGCAATTGGTTTGACGACAACGGTTTTGAAGACACCTGCGAATCTCGATCGTTTAGAGCCATACTACAATCCTGCCCCGTTCGGTGGGGTGATTCTGAAAAGGAGGAAAAGGACACCGAAAACAGCCCTAGCCCATCTACGGCAATCTCTATTTTACCTGAGCAATCCCCGAAAGGACTTACTCAACTCTCCGTAGTCCTCATTCTCGGAACGGGCCGACTACGAATTTGAGGGTTACGCGAGATATTCCGCGTTTTTGACAATCTTTTGGCGCAACGGAAACCGGTCAAGGGCCGGGAATGGCGCGATGACAATGGTTATTCACCGGTTGGATGCTGGCAATTCCCTCAGGGTTCCATCCAAAAACACCGAAGAATTGAGCTAGTCAGCCAAGAGTAACGACAGCATAATACGCGACTTGGACGGCTGAGTACCGTAACCGAAGGAGTGGAATTAAGTTTATTTACTTCCAGTCACTTCGGTAGCTAGCAAAACAATTAGCGATAAGATCGATCATGGCGAAGAGCAAAAAGAAAAAGGAAACAACATTCCTCGTTTGTCAAGAAACTGGGGATATCAACTACGTAATGCTACGACGTCCGGGGGGGGAAAAGCTTCAACTAAAGAAGTATAGTCCTCGTCTCCGACGGATTACGCTTCACATAGAAAAGCGAAAGTAGTTGGGTTGATTGGCGAGTCGATGTTCTATTGATTCGTTTATCTTATTAGTCGTAGGATTGCGGAGCAATTCGATTCACATGCAGGAAGCGATCTTCCGGGGCAAGCGTGAGTAGCTTGCCCTGCGTCATTTTGAAATGCTCCCCTGCAAGGATGCGACTATGGCCAAACAATGGCTGTTTCGTGGGTTCGATAGTGACGCCATTCAATCACTTGCCAAGCAAGCGAATATTGAAACAGTAGTTGCTCAGCTTTTGTACCAACGCGGCATTACGGACTCGACGTATATAGCTTCGTTTCTCGACCCCAAGTTTTCTGAACTGCGAGAACCGGATAACCTCCCCAATGTCTCTGTTGCTGCCGAGCGTATCGTTCGGGCGGTACGCGATAGTATTCCAATAACCATCTATGGAGACTACGACGCGGACGGAATGTCGGGGACGGCCATACTTTATAATTGCCTCAAGCTACTAGACGCGGACGTTCAATACTTCATTCCAAACCGTTTGGAAGATAGCTACGGGCTGAGTTGCGAGGCGCTAGAGAAGTTAAGTCAGCGCGGCCGGAAGTTGATCATTTCTGTCGATTGTGGAATCAATTCCATACGCGAAGCGGAGTTCTGCAAGGAGAATGGTCTAGAACTCATCATCACGGACCATCATTCGATGGGTCCTCAATTACCGGATGCGTTCGCGATCGTTCATCCAGCCCATCCTCAATTCGACTACCCTTTCCATGGTTTGTGTGGTGGTGGTGTTGCGTTCAAATTAGCTTGGGCGATTTGTCAAACGGCTTGTGAGAACAAAAAAGTTACTGCGGCTCATCGCCAGTTTTTACTGGAGGCGACGTGTATTGCAGCGATCGCGACGGTAGCAGACGTTGTTCCGTTGTTGGATGAGAATCGAAACATTGTTCGCAATGCATTGAAGTTCATGCTTCAACATGCACCACTCGGCTTGGCGGCGCTCTTGAAGCAAACGAATTTAGTCGGCAAGAGTTCGCTCAGCGCTGAAGATATCGCGTTCACGATTGCACCGAGGTTGAATGCTGCAGGGAGGCTGGGGCAAGCCCAATTAGGCGTCGAACTACTGACGACGAAAGATCCAGCCCGCGCTGCAGTGTTGGCTGAGTATCTCGATCGACTCAACGGCGACCGCGACTCGTTGGAAAGAAGCGTCACGATTGCGGCAACGAAACAAATCAAGGAACAGTTTGATGTGGAAAACGATCCAGGGTTCGTGCTTGCAGGTGCTGGATGGCATCTGGGAGTCATCGGTGTTGTCGCAGGTAGGCTTGCCGAGAAGTTTTATCGCCCGGTCGTGATCATTGGATTAGATTCCGTGGGGCAAAAGCCCGGAGTTGGCTCGGCTAGATCTCAAGGAATCATCGAC
>Ga0315902_10014324_pt1 | contig 10197 bp, 13 predicted proteins | sample LakEriMetagenome_9_FD_203523 | JGI IMG/M metagenome (GOLD analysis project Ga0315902, IMG submission 203523) | Freshwater fungal communities from buoy surface, Lake Erie, Ohio, United States - Buoy 12 MA117 | ecosystem: Environmental > Aquatic > Freshwater > Lake > Lake biofilm | place: USA...
TTATTGGCCTAGAAGCCTGCCCAATCCAGAGCTGTTTGCAGACACTACAGTTACAGATTGGTGGATTCTGTTCAGCTATGAGGGCCTAGCTGATATATGGATCATGCGCTGGCCTGAACATACTCGAGTCTGCCGTACATTATTTGACTGAAAAATCTGCGCTTCTGCTTCGCAAAAAAATTTTGCGCTGCGCTTCGCTATCAAAATTGATCTCCGCCCCTGTGAATATTGGTAAATAACTGCCTTAGTGCAAAAAGGAATTTATATGAATTATGAACAACAGACTGTTTGGGGAATTCTCAGCGACTCTAAGACATGGCAGTTTAATGATCTCGTGTCACTGCGATCCTTCACGCCAACCCAACCGTTTCTAGATCCTGTGATGAAAACTGCATTTCTGCTGCTGATCATTGCAGGTGTAACGAGGTTGCTATGATACACTATGACCCTCTAAAAGACCGCAGTGAAGAAATGGGCTGGAAAAAAGTTCAAGACGAAACTCCTCCCACAGACGCAGAACAAGACGCTTGGGCACGATATGCCCTGTGGAGTGTGGTAGTGTTCTGCACAGTCTCTATGTTTGTGTTTATGGACAAACCATCATGGTAGGCCTCATTCTATTTCTGGTATTTTGGGCAGTGTTTGCTGCGTTGTATCTTTCGCGAGATAAGACTCAGGACGCTGAGAAGTTAAGGCAGTGTGATCTATGGTGACTTGGTTAATTTTAGTGCCCACTCTGCTGATCGTCAGTGTCTGTGCTGTGTCTTATGTGTATAATAATCGCAAAAAAGGCCGACGATGACAGCGACTCAATTAATCGCAGCTAATCTCGCTGCGCTGTGCCTGTTGTATTTGGTTTATAATCACATCACATTCGCCAAGATACGAGCCTGCTATGGCATGTGGTTTACCCGAGCGTATTGGACTGACTACAACATCGTGGAGTTCGCATCTTGGGCTGCTAAAGCTGCAATCATTGTACCGGGCTTGATTTTTGGCATCAGCATATGGTGGCTGTACTTCTTTACACTGTTTACATCGTTGACACTGATTTGGGCTTCAGAAAAGAAACTGCTGCCTACACTTGTAGGGTTCAACACCATTTGGGCGTGGATTAGCTGTATGGTTCTAGCACAGCATTTGGTATAAATATTCATATGAGCGAACAATATCTATTACCCATGGCCCGCAACTCAGTCACAGGGCAGACTGTGAAAACCCAGGATCTCACTGGCACAAGATTCACCCAACGTCAACGGGTATTAGCCGAAGACACAGCTCGACAGTTAGCTGAACGCATGTCAGCTAGAACTGGTGACGCTTGGCAGGGCTTTGTGCGACTGTATACTCCCACAGTGCGTGGGTAATTGCTGTCCCGGGCTGTGCTGAACAATGATGCTGCGACCCGTACCTAATCCCATAGATCATATTCGTGTTCCCGAATCATGGCATAACGTTGATGAATTTGCACAGTGGTGGATTGCTGTGGGATCACCCATGCGATTTCCCGCCGATGCTGAAATATTCCGATCCGATGATGCCACTGCTGTGAGCATTTTTCGTCATGGTCAATTTCAGGTAGAACTCTATCTCATACATCCCACACCCACAGTGCCCAATCATGAACATCCCGGTGTAGACGTGATCAAGATACAGATGGGCGAGGGCACCTATGGCACTGAACTGAGTCCCACGCTGACCGACGGTGAATCCCACGGTGCTGGGTTTACCATCGATGCACTGAAAGGGTTTCCTTTGATTGCTGTACAACACTGGAAGACCAGAGCACCAATTACCATAGCTGCCATGTGGAAAGGCCCCACAGTGGGTCCCCTACACGAAGCACTGATCACAAGATTTAATCCCGATGCCTATGTGACACAGGGCTATGCGGATATAACACGACTCAAGGAGAACACAGATGTTTGAACGAATACCAGAACCCGAGCTTATGCAAGATTTTCAACAGTGTTGGAATTACCATGTCATGCACCGAATGGAGCCAGAAATAGTCAGCATGTGGTTAGATATCTATCACAACACCGTGAACATCACCCAGGGCACTGTAGTGGACTTGGGCTGCGGTACCGCAGATCAAATTGTTGCACTGCTGACTCTGCATCCAGAACTCACAGCTGTGTGCTACGATGCCAGCAAGGCCATGTGCCTAGTAGCTAGGGAAAACATTCGAGCACATCAGTTAGAAGATCGCTGCACAGTGATCCAAGACGATCTTTTCGCAGCCACAGGCACATATGATGTGGCCCTGTCAAGTCGAGCTCTGCATCACCTCTCAGACACAGCGAGTTTTTGGAAACTGATCACTGAGTTATCGCCTACTTTCTTGGTCTGTGATCTTGAAAGGCCCGACAGTGAAGATCTGATTCCCAGTGACATGGACGCAGATATTCAAAATTCGCTGCGAGCTGCCTACACAGTCAGTGAGATACGTGAGCAGGTCTCAGGCATCACTTGCGAAGTTACACGCTCAGCCGTTGGCCCTGTGTTTTACGGTGTCTCGGTGTATAGAACTGCTTGATCTATCTGTATAGATAGTTCACAGTATCGGGGTTTTCTCTAAACACTTCTGCACCGTTTTTCAAGTGGAATCTACGAGCCATTTCAGTCTTTGGGCTCAGTGTCACATAAGTGTCGACTTCGGGATGTTCTTGTCGAATCTGCTGTTGTGCTTCTTCAATCAATCTACGGCCTGCACCCGCAGCATAACTCCAAATGGTATAGAACACCGCAGTATTGGTATTCACTGCCAATTCCGCTAATTCATCCACACTGTGGGGCACAGCGTCTAGGAACTTCACGCAGGTCACTGCTAGGGGTTCGTTGGTGGCATCATCCCGCAACACAAAGATCTTGGAGTTTGAGTTCACACGGAATTCGGGCGTGAGTTCGGGTCTCACAGGATCGTCTTTGATCAGAGTGAGTAAATTGTCTCGTAGGTCGTTGATTATGTGTAGCATGGTGAATATAAGTTATATGCGTATTTATTGTCACAGTGAAAAAACACGGTTTTTGGTAGATTCACGAGTTGACTTAGTAAATATTATACTGTATAATTAAACTTATATCAACCACAAGGAGTCCAAATGTTCGGATCAAATTATGTCAGTGACGGTACGCTGAATTATCGTTCAGCAGAAGAAGTCAACTCAGCCATGGGTCGTGTTTACGGCCATATGAGTTTGGCTGTGTTAGTGTCGATGTTAGTGAGTTATTGGGTAGGTACTACACCAGAGCTGTTGCAGTTCTTTTTCACAGGTGTACTAAAGTGGATTGTGATCTTTGCACCTTTGGCAGCTATTTTTGGTGTGAGTTATGTGCTGGGTAACAACCCTAGCAAAGGTGTAGCACAGTTATGCCTACATGGATTTGCGGCCTTAATGGGCTTGAGTTTTGCCACAATCTTTGCGGTGTTTACCATGGGATCGATTGTGAGTGCGTTTATGGGTGCGGCTATCCTGTTTGCAGTTATGAGCGGTTACGGTTACTTTACCAAACGCAGCCTAGACAGCATGGGCAAGTTCATGTTTGTGGGTCTTATTGCTATCATCATTGCCAGCATCGTTAACATCTTTATTGGCTCAACCGTAATGCAGATGGTGATCTCTGCATTGGCAATCATTATCTTCTTGGGCCTAACTGCCTACGACACACAGCAGATTCGTGAAATGGTTTCAGTTGATACCAGCCCTGCAGTGGAAGTATCGGGTGCGTTGACCCTTTACATGGACTTTATTAATCTGTTCATTAACCTACTGCAACTGTTCGGCGGCAGAAAAGACTAATCTAATACGTTAGTCTGTTGTTCCAAAGAGAGCTCGGCATCTTCCAGCTCTCTTATTTTTTCTGTGATTTGATCTATCAATCCTAGATTGCGCAGTATCTTAAATACCACATTCTCCACAGAATATTCGCCGGCACGATCCAATCCAGCTCGGCGCATGGTTGTGATCTTGTCTTTGACTGAGCGTAATTTTTCCAGATCTTTCGACAGCAGAGCCTGCTCTATCTGACTCAGCATGCTGTCTTTTTTAGCTTCCACAGCCTGATCGTCAAAGTCGGGTTCTGTTTTCTGAGGCTTGATCAACCAACTGTTGTTCATGATGCTGTAAACACCAGTGCTGTGATGTGTTTCTGATTCACCCTGCACATAACACTCTACTGGCAGTCCTCGCACAGTGATATCGTGGTATTCTGCCCACAGTGCCTTTTTCGCTGAAAACAGCTCTCGTTGTGCATCTGAGACTTCACCTTCAATGATCACGTGAAGATCAAGGTCGCTGTACTTGCTCCAGGTGTAATTGGCGTTAGATCCAGTTATGGTATAATCTTTGACGTCGAGATCTACTCCTACAAAATCCACAAATGCTCGGGCAATTTCCAACAGTTTAAGACGTACCTTGCCGTCTAATCTTCCGCCCTGCCATAGTTTGGGATTCAGTTCTGAGTTTACCGTGACAAAATCTGTTTGAGAAATTTCTCGTAGTCGCATGTCAAACTCCGTAGCGATTGCGTTTGGGTTTGGCCACAGGACTATGTGTGCCTGTGGAGTCAGGTTCTCGACTGCCGCGATCAGCTACTAATCGGCCCTTATGCCCAGTAGACTTTTCAGCAGCATGTATGATCTCTTCTTCTTCGGAAGTATAGGCACTGATCACAGCATGTTGAGAAGTAGGACCATAGGGCGGTTCTTCGTGATTGGCCATGGCAACACCGAATCTATAGGCTTGATATCCATCTGAACTAGGCATGGTGGGAAACTCGAAGGCAGTGTTCAACGCTCGACTCTTGCGTTCGGGCATTTCTCGCTCAGTTATAAACTCTTTTGCTCGCATCCATTATTTAGCCCACATTAGGTGATAGGCCACTAATGTCTGCTGATCGTAGAATTCTGCTATCAGCTTGAAATCGTCATTGAGTTTATCTACGACTAACTGGCATTTTTCCTTGGGCTGTTTATTGATCCAATTTATTAGATCAACTCCCACAGTTTTGTGTACTTTGGGCCAATCTACTTCTATTATATCTTTGCCGTTGCGTGTGTGCCAATGATATAATTCAAATCTACTACTCTTCATCTGCGTTCATGCTATTTAAAATTTCACGTAGTTTTGTGCTTTCTACCTGAGCTCGCACCTTGGGTTTATCTAGACTGAATCCGTCTTTGGGTTCTGCACGTTCCCAACCAGACTTGCTGTCATTGGAATCTTCACGTGCGGTTAGCTCAGTTTTGCGTTTGATCTGTTCAATGATACTGGATCCTCCACGACTTCCACCGCTGGTGCTTTCTTGTTCATCTTCGGGCAAGTCGCTGATTCGTAGGCTTTCTAGATTAAATTCTAGATCAATCTTCATACCCACACCGCTGGATGAACGAGTCTTCATTAGCTGAATTTGATAGCGTCCACGTTCACGCATAGCACGACTTGTGAAAATACCAAACACGTTATCTGCTGTTTGAATCTTAGATAGTCCACCTGAAATGTGACTGTGATCAAACTCTACTTCTTCTACCGCACCGCGATTCAACTGTGCCGCAGTCACAAACACACAGTTCTTCTCCACTGCTAGGTTACGCAGTTCTTCTGACACATACTTGTCTTTGATAAACAAGTCAGCAGGGCTAATCTTCTTGCTCACAGGCATTAACAAGTCTAAGTAGTCTACTAACAATACGTCTACTTTCTTGCCTACTTTGATTTCATATTCTTTTAGATATGCACGAATATCATTGGCAGTCTTGCCTGAAGGCATGTATTTTATCTGTAACATGCCCGACTTCTTACCAATCATTTTGACTTTCATTTCAACATCGTCTAACTCTTTGAAAATGTCTTTGGTCGATGTTCCAGTTATCATTGCATCAATACGCATACTCACAAGTGCTTCTGAAAGCTCCAGTGTTAGGTATACAACATTAAGACCCATCAGAGCCCAATTAACACCTAGGTTAGCCAAGAACAGCGATTTACCTGCACCTGATCCACCTGCGAAGATATTCAGCTCTCCTCGATTCATACCGCCGAACAACTTGCGATCCATACAAGGCCAACCCGTTGATACTTGGCCGTTCTTGTCTTTGATGCCCATCAATCGACCACGGGGATCAGCAAAGTAGTCTGTGCCCATGTCTCGAGCAAGACCAATTTGCACAGCTTCTTTGATCAGAACTTCCACTGCACCGTAGTCATGTTTTTCAAGCAGATCAGCTGATTGAATGATTGCACGTTCCAACGCCTTGTGTTGCGTGAATCTTTCAAACTCGTCCATGAGCCATTCATTGTGGCCATCTTTGACGTCCTCGGGTTTGCGTAGATCAGTTCTGCAAGAAGCATTTACCATATCATAGTCCGGCAACACGGAATATTCTTTGGCATACACATTCACAAATTCTGCGGCGTCTTGCAGTTTACGATCAAACAGCGTGTGATCAAAAATACCTTGACAGCGAACAAATACTTCTGCATCTGCCAGCATGAGTTCAAGATATAATTTTTGTATTTCGTATCCGTAGTCTTTTATCATATAATATATTATACACTCTAATTAAACACAGGTAAACCATGCTTGGTCTGCCAATTCAGTCTATCTGTATGATCATTAACCATAGGCTTGCCTTTGATGTTGAGACTGGTGTTCAACAGCATAGGACATCCGGTGAGATCATACCATGTTTCCAGCAAAGCTCTAAATTCTGGATTATCATTCTTTCCTACTGTCTGTACTCTGCTGGTACCGTCCACATGTATGATAGCAGGATATGATCCAGGCTGTCGGCATCTAGCAGTGAACTGCATATACGGAGTTTTTTCTGTGGGCATTTCGAAATATTGATCTGCATATTCTTCTAGGATCGCAGGAGCAAATGGTCTAAAACTTTCTCTGCCTTTGATCATATTAACTCGATCTTTGACTTGCGGACCACGGGGATCTGCAATAAGGCTTCTATTTCCTAGTGCTCTTGGTCCGAATTCAGCTGCGCCACGGGCCAGCCCACAGATTTTATGCTGTGTGACATATTCGACTATTTCTCTGTTTGTGGCAGAGTGACCCATGTCGTAGCCTAGGTATGGGCCAGTCCATGCAGTATGCTGCCGACGATTGGCCAACACAGCACCGATACTGCTACCGCTGTCTCCAGGCGCAGGCATGATCCATACCCGATCAAAATATTTAAAGGCTCTGTGATTGGCAGCACAGTTCAGTGCGCAACCGCCCATCAATACAAGATTGCGACTGTTGGAAGTGGACATCGCAGTCTGAAGTATTCTTTCAAACGCTAATTCATATACTGTCTGTGTAGCAGCAGCAATATCGAATCTGTCGCCCATTGTATTGAGATCCGTCCGCCAAGATTCGCAGCCGCGATGTAAATTTTGTCTTATCCTGAAAGGCAATTGATAATCGTCATTGGGCAGTGAAACAAAATCGTTAAACACGTCTCTGGTTAATTTATTTTGATCGCCTAACGCAGCCATGCCCATTAAGATATATTCTTCTTCATTGGGTTTGAGTCCAATTCTCTGAGTCATTGCTGAATACCATAGTCCTAGACTGTTGGGATATTCTGTGCTGCGTTGTTTAGTTAACTTGGTACCCACAGCTTCCCATTGAGTCATGGTTTCGAATTCACCTATGGCGTCGATTACCAGCACACAGGCATTGTCAAATTCACTGGTGAAATATCCCGCAGCAGCATGACTGAGGTGATGGTCTATAGTGCGAATAGGTGCTGTGATATTATATTTCTTGAGATATCGTTTTACGTTGTTGTCAGACCATCCCTGTCCTGCTGTTAATTGACGGAGAGTTTTCCTCCAAGGCTTTTCATACCAACACACAAGCTCAGGTTCGCCAAATGTTCGTGCATGATCTACTAATCTTTGATCCAGATCTGGATCATTTTTAACTCCGCTGAATCTTTCACTCTCGCTGGCAAAAATAAGTTTGTCGTCTTGAAACACAGCCAAGGCAGCGTTATGGCTGGCAGCAGAGATTCCCCAGGTAATCATTTGTAGATAAAAGGATCACGTTTACGTAGTTCTTTTAGTCTACGTTTGAACCTTCGGTGTTCTTGATATCTATTCCAAGGGTAGAGCAGAAAATCTATTATTCTTTTAAACATTTTCTAATATTTCCAATTTATGTTCTTGTTGCTTCTTTGCCATGTTGATTTTAATTTGCCCTAGTTGTGCAGTTTTTATTGCATCGACTATCACAAACAATTTACCATACCTCAATACTGCGTCTGCTACATCTTTAACATCAGAGTCCCAGTTAGGCATAGCCACTGCCCAATTGAGTTCTGCTGCACGATCAAACAATGTTAACCCTGCACGATCCTGATCGGGTATTACAATAACTTCTGCGCCTAAACTGTTGATAATACGACTCTGTTGTTCTGCTATTTCGTTGGTAAGCAGTGCCACTCCGCCGATTGCCAAGGCATCAAACGGTCCTTCACATACAAATATATACCGCTGTTTGTCTGATTGCTTATCGAAGTTGAATACAAAATGCGGATGTTGATCCGATAGATATTTAGGTTTACCAGCCGTTACTTTTCTTGCAGTATTACCTACAATTCGTCCTTCCCATCTAAAAGGAATAATGACACGATTCTCGTAACCAGCTGCTGGAGACCAATAGAAATCATCAGTCAGTGGATCCATTCCCCTGCTGTACACGTAATCAAGCACAGGACCTATATCTTCGGATATATCAGGCAAGTACGCAGAATTAACCCATTCGGCGATAGACATTGCGCCTTCTGGTAATGGTTTATTTTCAAATGCTAATTGATTCTGATGTGCGGCGGGTTGATACTCATCGCCTTCGGTTTTTAGTGCTTCAAATACCAGTTCTTTGATTGTATCTTCACTGGCCCCTAGCCACCTACATAGGGTTTTCATCTTCTCACCGATTGAGCTGCCAGGTTGCCAACCAGTGGTAAATTTACAATTGAAACAGTTGTATACTACGCCATTACCGTCGAATCTTATACCAGCACGTTTACGAGTGTCTGGACTGTGTCCTCGATGTTGGCAGCAGGGTGCGTTAAATGATGTCCAGCCCGATGGGCTTGATTTAGCACGAGGCGGGAGCAGTGTTCGAAATTTATCAACGACTAGAGTCATACTACAAGTATACTATCTGTACAGTATCTTGTCAACGGTTCCTGTGTTGTTTAATGTCGGAATGTGCTTGATTCTAAACCAATTATACTTGCCTGTGACGTTTTTATATCGTTCGGTAAGAAGATCTACTGTGGCTACTGTAGCCCATTTGGTTTCTCTAGGAGTGGCGCCCTGTGCGTCAAGGCTGGCCTGTATCTCTACTGTGCCTGTGTAATTGGTTGTGTAAAATTGAAATGTGTGTATAGGATAAGCAGGTGAGGTATTAGGACCACCATCTATAATAGCACTGGTATAGAACGGAAAGGGTTCTACAGCACCTTGTGTGAATGGATTGGTGTAGTTGAAGGTGTCTACGATCACGCTGTCTGCCACTCCTCCGTAAACGTCCCCAGTGATTTCTAAAGTCCCTACTGTGGAATATTGACTGTCCATGTACAGTGGCATTTTAGAAGTCACTGTGTAGTCTGTACTGTCTACAGTGGATCGTATTTCTTTGACAATGCTGTAGTTGTAAAATCCTGTGTCGAGGTCCAGCAGTTCGTCGGCAGTAAGTATCACTGTGACTTTACCTGTGCCAAGGTCCATGGCCGAAAAATCTTTCTGTAGTATTAAATCTTTAGTGGCCTGGCTCACGAGATTAAATACCAAAGTGCTACCAACTATGTTGCTGGCTTTTTGATCACTATTACGGACCTGGATATCGATGCGATTATCAACACCACGGAATATTTTTAGATTTCTGTTGTACACTCTACGATACCTCTCAGTTGACCAAGTGTCCGACGGGGTGGTAAATACATCGAGTTTGTTGACATATAAATAAACAGGATTGAATTGCATACACTTAACGGACCTTTTGCAGTATTTATCGAATGAGAATAACAACTAACCTACAAGAAAATTTTCCTTTTATCAGCGTTATAGTGCATGTTAGCCACGAATATGTGGGCATCATTATTAACCAAGATGCTCAGGTCACCAGCATGTATGACTATTCTGCTATAAAAACCGACGAAGAAAAACAGCGGTTTTTAGAGCTTGG
>Ga0315902_10014325_pt1 | contig 10197 bp, 11 predicted proteins | sample LakEriMetagenome_9_FD_203523 | JGI IMG/M metagenome (GOLD analysis project Ga0315902, IMG submission 203523) | Freshwater fungal communities from buoy surface, Lake Erie, Ohio, United States - Buoy 12 MA117 | ecosystem: Environmental > Aquatic > Freshwater > Lake > Lake biofilm | place: USA...
TCTATACCGATTTTCGGGCAGAAAAAAGGCGACCGCATGTTTGGCTAAAGTGCGGCCGCCGAGGGATTGGGAGGTTCTTGCTATGTCGGTCTCTCTTGATTGGAGGCCTATGTTGTTAGTAACGTGTGTTAGGTTTCTGGGGTTCCAAGAATTTTGGATTTCACTTTTCTGGGATCGGTTTATGGCGGTTGAAGGGAGAGAACTGCGACGCACTTTCTGGGGTAGTCAGGTTCAACTTCTAACGTAATTTGCGAGAACGTTGGGTAGGGTTGGGTAGGCGACGGCTCGGCTGGATTCCCAGTTTTGGACAAGCGACGGGAGAATTTTCGCGCCAGGCTCTTCGACGCTCGGTCCCCCGATTTCCTCGGGATGGTCCACGCGCGGTTTAGAAATATTGATCATCACTAAGTAGGCGAGGAAGTCGGGTCATTGTCAACCTGGTTTCGCATTTTCAATCCTGTGAGTTGCCGTTTACTGGCTTGGATGTCGGTTATTGTTTTGGCCTGTGGGGTCGCGGACCCCACGGCAGCAAACTTGGGTTATTCAAATTTGAGATTTCGCAGAAGTTCTCGGAGTTGGGCATTGATTGAGGCGGCTTGCTCCGGTTTTAAGGTTGCTACTCTATGGTCGCCGGAGGCTAGGTTGAAGGTTAGTTTTGCCGGCTTCTCTCCCACCTTGTCGCTTGGCTCCAGAGAGACGCTTTCTAGTTGGTCGATTGGCACACAATCGAGAACTTGACCTCGTCGGCAGAGCCACAGGGACTTGTCAGTGATGGCCGCGAGGGTATCGCGATCAGGAATCTGGCCTCGGGCGCGGAGCAGGGTGTGGAGGACTGATGGATCGAGCCGCTTGGAGTCGAAAGAGGGCGTACTGGCTACCTGGGATATCCAACGAAAAGTGAAATAGAAAAACATCAATCCGAGCCTGCCGTCGGACCCTGGTCGAGTGATCCAAAACACTCCAAAGCAACAGAGAATGACCCCGGCGAGAATGCCTATAGATCTCAACCAGATTTGGTCACCGATACGCCGAAAACTGAGCGGCTTCTTCGGGTAGTCGGTCAAAGATGAAGGAGCAGATTCTCCGGCGTCGATGACGTCGCTCCAGAATTCGAGGTCAGCTTTGGGCATTTCCACGGGGATTGCGGGCATGTCGGGGCGGGTGGAGGTGATGAGCAGAGTGTGCGCTCGTCCGCGGAGTGTGGGGGGTTTGGTCCAGTCGTCGGTGAATCCTTTGGTGTAGGTTTCGATGTCCTTTTGGAAGAGCACGTAGCCAGTGATTTCTTCCCACTTTAGGAAGATCTCGAAGGCCGGCAGGTAGGTGATTCCCAGTCCGTTTTCGTTTGCGAATATGACTCCGTGGAGGGTTGATCCGAAGACGGGTTGGGGCTGGTCGAGACGATTGAGTTGGGCTTCCTCGTCTTTTCGGAGTTTTTGAGCTTGCTCTTTGAAGACAATGTATAGCAACGGAATGAGTGTGGCAGTGAAGATGGCGACCGCCGAGGCGGGGCGCCAGTCTTTGTCGATCCAGTTTTTGAGAAGCAAGGAGAGCGCGACCGCTACGAATGCGCTAATGGTGAGTGGTTGAAACACCCCCAGGCTCCGCGTAAACTTCACGGTTCTATTTTATCAACCTTTCGCTCGTCAAGTGGTTACAATAGTTGGGGATGAATGTACCGCCTAGCTATCAGATGCCGCCGCCGAGTGATGCTCCGGCTCCTCAGCCGAAGAGCGGGGTTCCGGGGTGGGCTAAGTGGGCAATCGGGTGCGGGGCGATGGTGATGTGCTGTTGCCCGGTAGGGGGCGGGATTCTGTTTCCGGTGTTTAGTCAGGCGAGGGTGGCGGCTCAGTCAACTCAGTCGATGTACAAGATGAAGAGCTTGGCGATTGCTTGGAATCTTTACTCGGCCGACTCGGATGACCGTGCTTGTCCATTTCCTGAGTGGAATGGGAGTTTACGTAAGTATACGGTGGCTTCCGAAATCGAGCCGCCGTCGGATCCTTTGGTTGACCCCCTTTTGGCTCAGAAAACAAACCAACTGGGTTACGGGATGAATCGAGAGGTTTCGCTCAAGGAGGCAATCACTTTTGAAGATCCGGCTAAGGTGGTCGTACTAGCCATTACCGATACTCCCGGAAAGGACGCGGCTGTGACCAAAGAGACACTTCGCAAGGCCTCGCAGGGACCGTTCCGAACGATTTGGGCGACGGCAGACGGGGCGGTGAAGAAGGCTTTGATTGACGAGGCTCAGAGGTTGCAGTGGAAACCGGTTCTGATGAAGAAGTAGCGTTTGGAGTGCGGTAACTCGTTACCGCTTTGGGACAGTGCGAGCTGTGCTCTGCGTTTATTTAGTGGAAGTCTTGTAAGGTCGCTGACGCGCCCAGAGCCGGACGGGGGCGTCCGGGTTCCAGGAGGATGCAGGACGGTAATCTTAGGGGTGATGGAGTTCGATTTCTCACCTTGCCAACGGGAGGATATTCCTCGGCTGACCGAGATGTTTGACGAGGCGGCGGCTTTTCAGGAGCGGATTTCGGAGCAGAGGTGGATGGGCTTTGAGGTTGAACGACTTGAGTCGGAGATTGAGCGGCAGCAGATTTGGAAGCTAGTTGACGGGGACCAGATTGCGTGCGTTTTTGTTTGGGTAACGAGCGACGAGCAGATCTGGGAGAACTCGGAGAATGACCGGGCGATCGCGGTGACCGAGCGGTATCGGGGGAAGGGGTGCATGCAGGCGATTCTGGAATGGTCCAAAGCTCTGTGCATTGAGCGAGGGTGGGACTGCATTCGGGTTGACACTTGGGCACGGAACGAGAAGTTGGTCGGCTACTACATTCAATGCGGATTTCGGTATATCCGAGAAATTGACCCCGCCGATATTGCGGGGTTACCAGCGCATTACGGGCAGCCCTTGGCATTGTTGCAGTTAGATGTTGAGGAAACTGGTCGCTAAAGCGCCCGGAGCCGGACGAGGGCGTCCGGGTTCCAGACGAGTTGCGGCATCTGTCACAATCTTTGGGTGAGCAGCAACTACGGGATTACCCCTCAAGGAGAGAATTTTAGCGAGTGGTACAACGAGCTTGTCGTTAAGGCAGAGCTTGCGGATCACTCGGCGGTGCGCGGTTGTATGGTCATCAAGCCTCATGGCTATGCCATTTGGGAGCTGATGCAGCGCGCGCTCGACGACATGTTCAAGGAGACTGGACACGTCAACGCCTACTTCCCTCTGCTCATCCCGAAGTCGTTTTTTGAGAAGGAGGCCGACCACGTGGATGGCTTTGCAAAAGAGTGCGCGGTTGTGACTCACCACCGCCTGAAGGCGACTCCGGACGGGAAGGGTTTGATGCCGGACCCAGACGCGAAGTTGACGGAGGAGTACATCATTCGTCCGACCAGCGAGACGATTATTTGGAACACCTATAAGAACTGGATTCAGTCTTACCGCGATTTACCGCTGCTGATTAACCAGTGGGCGAACGTGATGCGATGGGAAATGCGGACGCGGATGTTCTTGCGGACGGCTGAGTTCCTTTGGCAGGAGGGACATACGGCTCATGCGACCTACGAAGAAGCCGAGACGGAGGCGCTGACGATTTTGCACGAGTGCTACGGGAAGTTTGCCGAGGAGTGGATGGCGGTCCCGGTCATCAAGGGTGTGAAAAGCGAAGGCGAGAAGTTTGCGGGTGCGGATCACACCTATACGATTGAGGCGATGACGCAGGACCTCCGGGCGATCCAGGCCGGGACTTCGCACCATTTGGGGCAGTCGTTTGCTAAGGCGTTTGATGTGACCTTCCAGTCGGCTGAAGGCAAGTTGGAGCACGTTTATGCGACCTCATGGGGCGTTTCGACGCGGTTGATCGGGACGCTGATCATGGCTCACTCGGACGATAAGGGGCTGGTTTGCCCGCCGAAGCTGGCACCGGTCCAGGTGGTGTTTATTCCGATGGGCCGCGGCGAGGTATGGGATGTGACGGTTGCTAAGGCTCGGGAGCTTGCGGCTGAGCTGAAGGCACGGGGAGTTCGGGTTAAGGTTGACGACCGGACGAAGGAAGGGCCGGGGTTCAAGGCAAAGGACTGGGACTTGAAGGGGGCCTGCGTTCGGGTTGATGTTGGCGGACGCGAGCTTGAGGCCGGAGAGTTGGGCGTCGCTCGGCGGGACTCGGAGGAGAAGCTTTTGGTTCCGGTTGACCAGATCGTCTCGCGCTGTGTGAGTTTGCTTGATGAGATTCAGGCGAATCTTTACGCGAAGGCTCTGGCGTTCCGTGAGGCAAACACGGTTCGGGTGGATACCTGGGACGATTTCTTGGCTCGCTTTGACGGCGAGGGTGGCGGCGGATTTGTTCTGGCCCACTGGGATGGAACTCAGGAGACCGAGGACAAGATCAGCGAGGCGACGAAGGCGACGATTCGATGTATTCCGCTCGAGCCTCTGCATCCGGATGATGTTGTAGAGGGTACTTGTGTGTTCTCGGGCAAGCCGAGCAAGCAGCGGGTTATTTTTGCGAAGGCTTATTGATCGGTCTTGAGTCTTGAGTCGTCAGTCTTTTGCCGATAATAAGGCGAGAGACTGAGGGATCATGCCATGCGTCTCTTCTTTAGACCTCGCTCATGGAACAAGACGCTCAGAAGACTAGAGACGACGCTAACATCTGGCTGGCGCGGTTGTCGCCGCTGCTTTCGCCGAAGCCAGGGCTGAGTCAGGACGAGGTTGAGAAGAATATCAACACCTTGCGGTCGCTGCAATCTGAGGCTTCGGATTTACAGTATCGGCTGGGATCGCTTTGGGAGCCGGGGGATATGGAGCTCTCTAATACGTTTGGGAATGCGGTGACGCAGTTGCCTTCGATTGAGGCAGATTTTCGAACTCGATTGGCTTCACAGCGGGTTCCGGGGCCACGGGTGGATTTAGATTCGATTCAGGAGCGGCTTGCCGAGCGTGAGGCTCAGCAGGAGCTGGGGATTCCGACATCGGTACACAATGCACTTTCGCTGAAGATGCAGACCTCGCCGCGTAACTTTGGGGCGGCAATCGGGGTTGGGATTTTTGCCTTGGGTTGGAATGCCTTCACCCTAATGCACGCCGTGCTGATGATCGGCGGGATGTGGAAGGCAATGGGGCCGGTTGCGCTGTTTCTGTTGCTGTTCTACGCGATCTTCTTTGGGGCAGGATTTGCGATGACTTGGGCGACGATTGAAGCGCTTTCGGTTGAGGAAATCGAACTGACTGGTCGCTCACTTGTGATCAAGAAGACAATTGGGAAGTGGGTTCGGACGAAGGTGATTGAACTTGATCCAGAGACTCGGGCGGTTGTCGGTGTTGCTCAGACGGGGATTCGGTCAGAAAACAAGAATGTTCCTCAACGGGCAGTTCTGATGACGGACGCGAAGGGGAAAGAGGTTGCGTTTGGGGCAGGTTCGACGCAGGAGATGAAGACTCGGATTGCTCGGCAGGTGAACGAGTATTTGGGCGCGCGGGTCTAGCGCGAGCAGGAAAAAGGAAGTAGGAGGCTAGGGCCGAGAGTGCTTTCCGCTCTGTGCTAGACCCTTGCGATCACGACATCTTCGACCAATCCCGCCGGTTGGGTTTGCCAGTCTTCAGTTTGAGTTAAGAACCCTGCGATTTCGACACCTTGGGTGTAGGCGTTCCGAAGGGTTTTGAGTTGGAGTTGGGTGAGGGCGGGGCCGCCTCCGGCCAGGAGGGCGATTCGGTCTTGGGTTTGGATGAAGGCTTGGGCGGCGACAACTTGGGCGTCTTGCTCTAGCCAGGAGACGAAGGCGTCACCTTCTTCGGCGAGGAGTTCGAGCTGGGAGGAGAAGGAGGGTGTGAGGTCGGGGACAAAACGACGAAGCATTGCGATCGCGTCACCGAGTTCATCGAAGCTAGAGTGCTTGAGTTCGGCATTGGCGAACGTTCGAGCCCAGGCGACGGCTTTTGGCGTTAGGAATTGGTCAATGGGTTTCGTCAGGACCAATGCGGAGCCAGTTGGCCGAACTTTGCGAAGGATTTTTGTGGAGGCGTAGTCGGTGACATAGGCTCCGGCAGCGAGGTGAGTTGACGCTCGGCGCAAGACGATTGCCTCGAACCGACTCTGGGCGATGTACTCGCGCAGTTGGAGTTCGACAGCGGCCCAGGTTGCCTTGGGCTCGGACGCAATGACGGATATTCCGAACTCGGTTGAATCGTAGCCGAGCATCTTCATACTCTTTTTGCCTCTGAACGGCTTTCGCTTGGGTTCAAGCAGGGGAACGATTGCCGATAGCTCTCCGCCAACGAAACTGGTGACGATCAGGGGCGTGAACTCGCGGCGCTGGCGCTCAAATTCGAGCTGAGCCATTTGCCAAACTGACTGCGGGTCACCGCCCCGGGTCTTCTCAAACAGTCGTCGCCAATGGGGTTCGGTTGCAGTGTATCCATCCCAGCCACGAACGATTCGGGTGGTGATCTTCTGAACCATTGGTTCAGAACCGGTCTGAGGGGGGTTGAGGACAGACATGTTGCCGACGGAACCAGGTGCAATTCCCGTGCCATCCAGGGCGGTTGACGTCGGAATTTTCGTGAGGTATTATCTATGGGTTCCGGGCTAATAGCTCAGTTGGTTAGAGCACACCCCTGATAAGGGTGAGGTCGCAGGTTCGAGTCCCGCTTGGCCCACCAGTCCCCCTCCCGGAACCTCTTCCCCTCCCTTCGGCATTGTCGGAAGTCAATCGTTTGATTTGTCGATGCCTCAGCGCGGAGCGGTAACATTCTCCGCAAGATGCACGATATGCCACGTCGAGACTTTCTTGCCGCCGCCGGAGCCGCCGGGATTGCCGCCACCGGACTCGCCACTCAATCCACACCTCGCCGAAAGGCCGGGGCGAAGTCCGTTGCCAATCTCGCAGTGAAGCTTGATCGCGTTCGCGCCGCGTTTATCGGAGTTGGCGCTCGCGGATCGGGACACGTCAGCCAGATGTGCCTTATCGACGGAGTCGATATTGTCGCGATTTGTGACAACCATCTGCCCACTCTGGAGCGCTCAATCAACAATGTGGTGAATCGCCACAAGCGTCCGGCGCCAGCGGCTTATGGACGGGGCGATGACGGCTACAAGCGAATGCTCGAGCGGAAGGACATCGATATCGTAATCATTGCGACTCCTTGGGAGCTTCATGCACCCATGGCGATCGCCGCAATGGAGGCGGGCAAGCACGCCTTTGTTGAGGTGCCGGTGGCAACCACGATTGACCACATGTGGAAGCTGGTAGACACGTCAGAACGAACCCAGAAAATTTGCATGATGATGGAAAACGTTTGCTACGGGCGGGAAGAGCTGCTTGTTCTGAACATGGCGAGGCACGGAGTTTTTGGCGACTTGCTTCACGGTGAGGCATCTTATATCCATGATCTTCGCGGGCAGATGTTTGAAGTCGAGCATGGCACGGGGTCTTGGCGAACTTACGCCTACGCTCAGCACAATGGCAACCTGTATCCGACTCATGGGCTTGGTCCGGTGGCGCAGTATATGGATGTCAACCGAGGGGATGCTTTCGATTACATGGTTTCGATTAGTTCGCCTTCAATGATGCGCACGAACTACGCGAAGGACAAGTTCCCACCGGATCATAAGTGGAACAAGACGAAGTTCATCTGCGGGGATATCAACACTTCGATTATCAAGACGAAATTGGGGCGAACAATCATGCTCCAGTGGGATGAGCAGCTTCCACGACCTTACTCACGACACAACTTCTTGCAGGGTACGAAGGGGGCTTGGGCTGGATTCCCGGATCGTATGTCGCACGAAACTCATGCGGGTGGTCCGGATGAGTGGAAGGAAGGTAAGGACCTTGAGCCTTGGTTCGAGAAGTACGAACACCCTCTCTTTAAGCGGATGGGAGAGGAGTCAAAGAAGAACGGAGGCCACGGTGGTATGGACTTTATGATGCTGTGGCGCATCGTTTACTGCCTGCGAAACGGAATCCCGGTTGACCAGGATGTTTACGATGCGGTCGCTTGGTCAGCACCATTTCCGCTCAGTGAGACCTCAGTGGCGAACCGAGGTAGAACGATGGACTTCCCCGACTTCACTCGTGGAGAGTGGAAGACGAGGAAGCCCCTCGATAACATGTCGAACGCTTAGTTCTTGGTGAAGATGATGGTCACCGAAGGGGTTTTCATCCCTTTCGGTGCACCGCCCTTGGCGGCTTGATCCTTTGCTTGCTTTGAAACATCAAAGGTGATCGTCTTGCCGTTCGGACTGATGGTTCCGACAAGAGTCTTCGGCCCCGCGGTTGCCTTCTTTCCGGTAAGCGTCACTTTATTGCCTTTCACGACCCAGGTTCCTTCTTCAGCCTGTGGCTTTTGGGCTCCTGGACCACCAGTGGTGGTCATGGTGTACTTGCCACCCTTTTCAACGACGACGTTCATGCGAATGTTTGCGACCATGGACATGCCCATCGCCATTTGCTGATCCATCATTTTGACTTGCTCTGGGGTCATGCTCTTACCCTGTGATTTCGCAGCAGACATCGCGGCGGCCTTGGCTTCCTTCATGTCCATGTTGATCTTGCCGGTCCATTTTCCGGTGATATCGGCGGCGTACGCACTAAGGCTGAGCGCGAGCGCGCTAACTGCGAGGACGGTTCGAGTGAAATTCATATCTTCCTTTGTTCCTTACTGCAAGAACTACGAGTATTGTGAACGATAGGTTACGATTGATGGTTCCCATCCGCTCAAATCCGCTGTTCGACGAGTTAGTTCAGCAACAGGCAAGACCCCCTAAAGACCCAGTCATGCGGCAGTCTTGGGAGAGGCTATTCTTTGCCCATGCGCGGTGTGATGCGGATCTGCTTGCGGCGTCGTTACCGGCGGGCTTGGAACTCCAGACGTTTGATGGAGATGCCTGGCTGGGGTTCGTGCCGTTTGCAATGCGGTCGCTGCGGTTCTCCACGCTCCCTTGGCCGGACTTCTTTGAGACAAACCTTCGGACCTATGTCAATCACCCGGTTCATGGGCCCGGGGTTTGGTTTTACTCCTTGGATGCAAGCGGATACTTGCCATGTTTGGCAGCAAGGAACAGCTTTAATCTGCCCTATTGCTACGCGGGGTTGGACCTGGTCGAACGAGGGAGTAAGTTGAGTTACTTTGGAACTCGAGCTGATCGGCAGCGGTTACCGACCGTTTTTGAGCACCCGTCCCGTGACTTCCGCTACACCGCCGAACTGAGAGTGGAAGGTGCTCCTCTGCCTGCAGAACCTGATTCTTTCGACTTCTGGCTACTTGAGAGGTACCGGCTATACTCGGCGGATCGAAAGGGGCGTCTGCTCACGGCGCGGGTTTGGCATGAGCCTTACCAGGTTGTCGAGCCCAAGGTGTTAAGCCTAAACGTCGAATCGGGGGATCCCAGGTTCAATTCGCTCAGTTTCGAGCACTTTCGATACTGCTCAGGTGTGAGGGTAGAGTGCTTCAAACCCGAGTGGGTTTAGCCGGTTCTGGCTTCTTGGCAGGTACTGGCGCTGGAACTCTCGCAAACACAAGCTTCGTTGCAGGAAGACCCGGTTTACTCGCGATGACGACGAGCCACCTCTTGCCGCTGTCATCCAACTTTGCGGTCATCCTCCGAGAAACCTTTGCTCCGTTCTCGTTGGTCGTGGTGAGCGTAAGAATGCCACTTTTTAGTTTCCAAGTTCCAAAGCTCTTTCGTTTCTCAATATCTGCTCCGTTGACGATGGCGGTAAAGGTTCCGTCACCTTTCAGTTCAACCTCATAGCGAAGGCTCTTGAGGAACGCCTTGCTCATTTGGAGCTTGAGGAGCGCATCGGAATCCATCGTTTGGGCGATCTTGCTGGGGCCGAGCATGGCGATTCCGATCCACTTTCCGGTCACGTCTGCCCAAGCCGCTGATGCGGTGAGAAGCAGAACCAGTCCGAGCAGATGGCGCATAACCCATCATTATTATGGGGCAAACCGCTAAACTAATGACCGTGAAAGCGCAGTTGCTTTTAGTCATCGCACTGGCTGTCGTCGGGTGCGGAAGCGGTTCTTCAGAGGGAGGCGGATTCTCTTCGCGCAAGAACGCAGGGTCTACAACGACTTTCCGTTATGCGCTGGCGAGTAACCCAACCACACTTGATCCAGCAAAGGTTCAGGACGTGGACACCATGGACCTGCTCGGCAACATCTACGAACCGCTGGTGCGTTACGGCGAAGACAACAAG
>Ga0315902_10014327_pt1 | contig 10196 bp, 10 predicted proteins | sample LakEriMetagenome_9_FD_203523 | JGI IMG/M metagenome (GOLD analysis project Ga0315902, IMG submission 203523) | Freshwater fungal communities from buoy surface, Lake Erie, Ohio, United States - Buoy 12 MA117 | ecosystem: Environmental > Aquatic > Freshwater > Lake > Lake biofilm | place: USA...
ACGGATTCGCGTGTTTTTTCATGTTTTTGGCCCTTCAGGCGTGGCGATGTGCTACTTTCCTACTAAAATCCCGCACATTAGCAGATTGCTTGTCCTTGGGTTTGGCGGTTTTGGCCATGAAAATCCCAGAAACGCCGCCGCCTTTCCCCGACCTGATGCGGGGAGTTTCGCCGGAACGATTTGCGGCACTCGCCGTGCTGGCTCGCTCCGCGCCCGGCCGGGCCGAATATTTGCATTGGGACAGGCTGCGCCGCCTCGCCGCGCCCGACGGTCTCACGCACCGCGAATGGTGGCTCACGATCAAGCTGGCTCGTCACGATGGCCTGCGGGACATCGCGCTGGCTGACGCCAAGGGCCGGCCGTTTCGGTTCTCTGTGCCTGCATTGGCGCTCGAGGCGCTGCACACAATCGACTGGTGCGCGGGCGGAAAAGTCGGGGTGCCGGGCCAGGTCATGAACCCGGAAAACCGCAGTTTGTTTCTTGCGTCTTCGTTGATCGAGGAGGCGATCACGTCGAGTCAGCTCGAGGGCGCAGTGACGACGCGGAAGGTTGCAGCAGAGATGATTCGTACGGGCCGCAAACCGCGCGACGTAAGCGAGCGGATGATTTTGAACAACTACCGCACCATGCAACGGATACGTGAGCTCAAGGACTCATCGCTCACGCCGGAACTCGTGTTCGAAGTGCATCGAATGGTCACCGATGACACGCTCGACGATCCAACAGCTGCAGGCCGATTTCGCCGCCCGAACGAGCAGGTAGTCGTGGGCGGGGAACATGGAGAGGTCGTGCATACGCCGCCAATCGCCACGGAACTGCCGAGACGAATGGCCCTGATGTGCGACTTCGCAAACAACGTGACGCCAGATGCATTCATCCATCCGGTCGTTCGTGGCATCATTCTGCATTTCTGGCTCACGTTCGACCATCCCTTCGTCGATGGAAATGGGCGAACGGCACGGGCGCTTTTTTATTGGTCGATGCTTCGACAGGGCTATTGGCCTTTCGAGTTCATTTCGATCTCACACATTTTGCGGAAGGCTCCGATCAAGTACGTCCGGTCATTTCTCTACACGGAGACGGACGACAACGATCTCACGTACTTTGTGGTCGCGCAAGCCGAGGTGATCATCCAAGCGTTGCAGGAATTGTCGGCCTACATCGAACGAAAAACGGCTGAAGTTAGGCAGGCTGAATCGACGATCCGGTCGCTCGACTTGTTCAACCACCGGCAGTCCGCACTGATCATCGAGGCGGTGAAAGCGCCTGGGCGGCGATACACGATCAAGGAGCATCAGAACGTGCACGGCGTTGTGTATCAGACGGCCCGAACCGATCTGCTCGACCTTGCAAACCGCGGAGTTCTGGAGGTCAAGAAGAAGGGGAAGGAGTGGGTCTTTCGGGTGCCCACCGACATTGGCGAGCGACTCGAGCGGCTGGAAGGCAACGACGAGTAGTCACGGTTTGTGACAAGCAAATCGACTCGGCGACACGATGCCGCCCAGAGGCGAAATGCCCCACCGCGGACCGCGTCGCATGGATGCGACGCCCTCGCGAGCCGGCGGAGCCGGCCAACCTGCCCCACCGCAGGACCGCGTCGCATGGATGCGACGCCCTCGAGAGCCGGCGGAGGCCGGCCAAGCTGCCCCACCGCAGGACCGCGTCGCATGGATGCGACGCCCTCGGCAGCCGGCGGAGGCCGGCCAAGCGAAAATCGGCCGGAGGCCGATGTTTCGCGTGTCGTCAGTGCCAGCGCTTGAGCCAGCCCCGCCGCCAGAAGAACAGCACCATGCCGATCGTCGTCGCCAGCATCATCGCCACCGCCACCAAACTGCCGTAGCGGAAGTTCAAGAGCGGCATGTTCCACGGCGAGTCGGTGTTGAAGTTCATGCCGTAGAAGCCGGTGATGAACGTCAGCGGCATGAACACGGTGGCGATCACCGTCAGCACCTTCATCACGTCGTTCATCCGGTTGTTGAGGCTGGCGAGGTAGATGTCCCGCAGGTCGCTGCCGATCTCGCGGTAGCTCTCCAGCAGGTCGAGCAATTCCATCGTGTGGTCGTAGGAATCGCGGAAGTGCTGCCGGGCGTGGTCGCCCACGAAGCGGGTGGACTCGCGGCCGAGGGCGTGGAGCACGTCGCGGGTCGGCCACAGGGCCCGCCGCAGCACCATGAGGTCGTTGCGGACGTCGTGGATTCGGGTCAGGGCGTCGCGGGACGGCCGTTCGATCGCCTCTTCCTCGAGGGCCTCGAGCCGATCGCCGAACCGCTCCAAGACCGGGAAATACCCGTCCACCACCGCGTCGAGGAGCAGCGCGCAGAGGTGGTCGGCCCCGAGGTCGCCCAGCCGCGTGCGGCCGTGCCGCACCCGCTGCCGCACCCCGTCGAAGGCGTCGCCCACGCCGTGGTCCCGAAACGTGAGCAGGTAGCGGTCGCCGAGGAAGATGGCGACCGGGTCGGTGACGATCGCCTCGCCGTCGTAGCGGGCCGTGCGGGCGGCGATCAGCACCTGGTGGCCGAAGACCTCCACCTTCGGCCGCTCGTCGGGCGTGACGGCGTCCTCGAGCGCCAGTTCGCCGATCTCGAACACCTCGCCGATCGCCCGGATCGTGGCCAGGTCCTCGAAGCCCTCGACGTCCACCCAGATCACGGGCCACCGCTGGCGGGCCTCCACCAGGTCTGCCGGCCGGGCGACGGTCGATTCGTGGGTCGTCTGCCCGTCGCAGGCCACGAGCCGCAGCATGGTCGGCCGCCCCTCATGGCGGGCCGCGGCGGCGATCGACGCGGCCAGGTCCTTGGGTCGCTGACGGCGGCGGCGATGCTTGCGTCGGGACACTGCTCGGATTCCCCGGGGCCGAGGGTATCCTATCGGGATGCCTCGTGAGCCGCAGGGATCCCCGGTCGGTGAAGCCCTGGCCTGGGCGTCGCGGATCATGGCCGTGGGCCTGGCGATGGTCCTGCCGGCGGTCGCCGGCGGCTGGCTCGACGCCCGGCTGGGCACGGGCTTTTTGGCGCCCGCCGGCCTCGTGGTCGGATTCGTGGCGGGCCTGGCGTGGCTCGTGCAACTCACCAGGAAGAGGTCGCCGTGAAATCCGTCGTCCGCGACCGCGCCTGGACGTGGATCGGGGCCGCCGCGCTCGTCGCCGTGGTGGTGATCACCGCGACCGCCGCCCTCCTGGCGGGGGAACCGGGGCCGGGCAGGGTGGCCGCGATCCGCCTGGCGGCGGGCGTGTGCCTGTTCGGGAGCCTGAGTGGCTGGATCGCCGGGCGGTGCGCACGGCAGGATCCGGCCTTGGCCGTGGCCGCGAGCCTGGCCGCGATTTGCCTGCGGATTTTCCCTCCGTTGGCGGCCCTCGCCTGGATCCGATCCGCAGGAGAAACGTGGCGGGAAAGCGGGGCCGCGGAGTGGCTGCTGATTTTTTACCTGGCCCTGCTTGCCACGGACATTCTCCTGCACATCATTGGGTCTCGAGCGGGCGGCCGCGGCGGCGCCAGGGCCGAGAATTGACGGACGCGGTGCGTTTCCCGCACACTCTGCATCCCCGGCGGCCGGACCGCTCGTCCGCCGCCTGAACCGATCCGAGGATCCGCGAGCCGATGGCCGACCACAATCCGATCTATCACCTCAAGGACTGCTACTTCTTCGAGGTGCCGAAGGCGATGTGGCGGCAGGGCTGGAAGACGCTCGACGACGTGCCGCGGTTCCTGCGCGAAGGCCATCCCGAGGTCACCGACGTGGCGGCCTTCACGGAGGCGATGGACGGCAAGATCCTCATTCCGCAGCCGTTCGCGGAGTTGGAAAGCCTGTACGCCGTCAAGTCGGGCTTCGGAATCTCGAAATACATGATCCTGGAGGTCGTGCTGGCGGCGATCCTCTTTTGGGTGTTCACGCGGCTGGCGGCCAGATTGCGGACCGGCGAGCCCGCCCGTGGCCGGATGGCGAACCTCTTCGAGGCGATGATCGTCTTCGTCCGCGATCAGATCGCCCGGCCGGCGATCGACAGCCACGACCACCACGACGACGAGCACGGCCACGGCCACGACTCCCACGCGGCCCCGCAGCCGCTGCTCGCGAAGCACGACGGCGACCGGTTCGTGCCGCTCCTGCTGACGCTGTTTTTCTTCGTGCTCGGCTGCAATCTGCTCGGCATGGTGCCGTGGGCAGGGTCGCCCACCGCCTCGTTCTCCGTCACGCTCGCGCTGGCGGGCGTCACGCTGCTCACCGTCATCGTGGCCGGCATGGCGAAATTCGGCTTCCTCGGCTTCTTCGCCAACCAGGTGCCCTCGATGGATCTGCCGCTGCCGCTGGCGATCGTCCTCAAGCCGATGATCTTCGCGATCGAGATGCTCGGCCTGTGCATCAAGCACCTGATCCTCGCCGTGCGGCTGCTCGCCAACATGGTGGCGGGCCACCTCGTGCTCCTCGGGATCATGGGGCTGATCACCGCGGCGGCCAGCTATTCGACGGGCCTGTGGGCCACCGTCACCGGGATCAGCGTCGTGAGTTGCACGCTGTTCAGCGTGTTGGAACTATTCGTCGCCTTCCTGCAGGCCTACATTTTCACGTTTCTTTCGGCCCTCTTCATTGGCGCTGCGGTGCACCAGCATTAGTCTTCGCCTCGCGTCCGGAGTGCGCTCACCCAATCGACCGACTCTCGTTTCCCATTGGACTGTCCTCTTTTTCCTCGTTTTGCAAGGAGCTTGACCCCGTCATGATTCGTTCCCTTCTTTCCTTCCGTTGCCTCAGCATCATCGCCGCCGTCGTCGTCACATTCGCCTGTGCCGACCTGGCGAGTGCCGCCGAAGGCACCAGCCTCATCACCTTCACCCCGTACATCGGCATCGCATTGACGGTGATCGGTGCGGCGTTCGGCATCAGCCGGCTCGCTGCCGCGGCCTACGAGAGCATGTCGCGCCAGCCGGAAGTGGCGGGCAGCATCCAGACGGCGATGATCATCGCCGCCGCCCTCATCGAAGGCTTCACGTTCTACGCGCTGTTCCTCTGCACCCCCAAGTGACGAGGAGCGTTCGCGGGCCGTCGGGACGCCAGTCCCGACGGCCGTGCCCGTGTTCGGCGGGACGCGGCGGCTCGTGCGGGTGACTCACCCGTGCCAGCCGCGTCCCGCCGGACCGGGAGGATTTCCCCGGCGCCCGTCCGTTCCCCGCCCCCTTGGTGACCACATGACCGGCCTTGTTTACCCGATCTCACTTCTGTCACGGCTGCTCCTTCGGCTCGCGCCGGTGGTGGCGTGCCTGGCGATCGCCGTCGCCACTGCACCCGGCCGGGTGAGCGCCGCCGATGCCGAGCACGGCGGGCATCACGTCGAGATCGGCCACAATCCGCCGGCCGGCGTGACGACCGCGGCATTCGAGAGTCCGGCCTGGTTCAGCCGCGACCTCGCCATCTGGTCGTTCGTCGTCTTTCTCGCGCTGCTGGCCCTGCTCACGCAGTTCGCCTGGAAGCCGATCATGCAGGGGCTGGACAAGCGCGAGGAAGGCATCGCCCGCCAGATCGCGGAGACGAAGTCGGCCAACGAGGAGGCCAAGCGGATGCTCGCCTCCTACGAACGGCGGCTCGCCGAGGCCTCGGAAGAGGTGCGGGGCATGCTCGAGGAGGCCCGCCGCGACGCGGAGGCCACCAAGCAGGCGATCGTCGCCGAGGCCCGCAAGGCCTCGGAGGACGAGCGCAACCGCGCCAAACACGAGATTCAGCTCGCCAAGGACGACGCCCTCACGCAGATCGCGGAGAAGGCCGGGGATCTCGCCGTCGAGGTCGCCGGCAAGTTCCTCCGCGACAAGCTCGGCGCCGACGACCAGGCCCGGCTCGTGCGCGAGTCGGTCGCCAGCCTTTCGAGCCGGCCCAGCGTCAACTGACCCCCGCCAGACGACCGCTCCCCATCATCATGCCAACAACCAGCAACGCCGCCGCTACCTCCCACGTGGACATCGCCGCCGACCGGGTGGCGAAGGTCTACGCACAGGCGATCGTCGAGGCCGCCGACGCCGCAGGCTGCCGGCGGCAGGTGCTCGCCGAGCTTGGCACGCTCGCCCGCGAAGTGCTGCCGCAGGTGCCTGAAGCGGCGGTGGTCTTCTCGTCGCCGAAGGTCTCGGCCGAGGAGAAGGGGCGGATCATCGAGCGGATCGCCGGTGGTCGAATGCAGGCCACGACGACCAACGCGTTGCACGTGCTCGCCCGCCACGGCCGGCTCGGGATGCTGGCGGCCGTCGTGGCGGCCGCCGAGCGGCTGGCCGACGAGCGCGACGGCAAGCGACAGGCCACGTTCACCACCGCCGTGCCGCTGGATGCCGCCGAGCAGTCCCGGATCGTGGCGGAAACCGGGAAGGCTCTGGCGGCCACGCTCGTGCCGGGCTTTGTCGTCGACCCGGCGATCATCGGCGGCCTCGTCGTCCGCGTCGGCGACACCATCTACGACCAGTCGGTCGCCACGGGCCTGGCCCGGATCGGCGGCCGTCTCCGCGAACGCAACATTCAGGCCATCCAAACCGGGGAGTACTCATGGCGCACCTGACCGACGAAATCGCATCCGTCCTCCGCGAGGAGATCTCCCGCTTCCAGTCCGGCATCGACGTCCGCGAGGTCGGCCGCGTGCTCGAGGTGGGCGACGGCATCGCCCGGGTCTGGGGCCTCTCCGGCGTCATGGCCGGCGAGATGGTCGAGTTCCCCGGCGGCATCACCGGCCTGGCCTTCAACCTCGAGGAAAACTCGGTCGGCGTGATCATCCTCGGCGACTACCTCAAGGTGACCGAGGGCGACGAGGTGAAGAGCACCGGCCGGCTGCTCTCGGTGCCGGTGGGCGACGCGGTGATCGGCCGCGTGCTCGACCCGCTCGGCAATCCGCTCGACGGCAAGGGCCCGGTGGTCACCGACCTGCGGCGACCGGTCGAGACGCTGGCCCCCGGCGTGGCCGAGCGGTCGCCCGTCCGCGAGCCGATGCAGACGGGCATCAAGGCGGTGGACGCCATGACGCCGATCGGCCGCGGCCAGCGCGAGCTGATCATCGGCGACCGCAAGACCGGCAAGACGGCGATCGGCATCGACGCGATCATCAACCAGAAGAACAGCGGCGTGAAGTGCTTCTACGTCGCGGTCGGCCAGAAGGACTCGTCGGTGGCCGTGGCCATCGACACGCTCCGCAAGTACGGCGCGATGGACTACACGACCGTGATCGTGTCCGGGGCCTCGACCGCGGCCCCGCTGCAGTACATCGCCCCCTACTCGGGCACGGCGATGGCCGAGCACTTCATGTACAACGGCCAGCACGCCCTGATCGTATACGACGACCTCTCCAAGCAGGCCACCGCCTACCGGCAGCTGTCGCTGCTCATGCGGCGTCCGCCCGGCCGCGAGGCCTACCCGGGCGACGTGTTCTACGCCCACAGCCGCCTGCTGGAGCGGTCGGCCAAGCTCTCCAAGGAGCTCGGCGGCGGCTCGCTCACGAGCCTGCCGATCATCGAGACGCTCGAAGGCGAGGTCTCGGCCTACATCCCCACCAACGTGATCTCGATCACCGACGGCCAGATCTACCTCCAGCCGGACCTGTTCTTCGCCGGCCAGCGGCCCGCCATGAACGCCGGCATCTCGGTCTCCCGCGTGGGCGGCGCCGCCCAGACGAAGGCCATGAAGAAGGTGGCCGGCGGCCTGCGTCTCGACCTGGCGGCCTTCCGCGAGCTCGAGGCCTTCGCCCAGCTCGGCACCGATCTCGACGCCGCCACCCAGCAGCGGCTCGACCGCGGCTACCGGATGGTCGAACTGCTCAAGCAGGGCCAGTTCGCGCCGATGGACGTGGTGGACCAGGTGCTCTCCATCTACGCCGGCACCCGCGGCCACCTCGACGACGTGAAGCGGGACGAGGTCGCCGACTGGGAGAAGGGCTTCCTGACGTTCGTCCGCGACCAGGTGCCCGAGCTCCGCCGGCGGATCGACGAGTCGAAGGAGCTCGACGCGGAGAGCGAGCGGCAGCTCGAGGCCGCGATCGCCGAGTTCAAGCGGCAGCGGGCCGCGAAGGCCGGCGGCGCGAAGCAGCTCGTCGGGGCACGGTAGGCACGGGATAGGCAGTCGTTCCTAAAGGTCGTCCACGATGGCAAAAGCCCGGGCTCTCGATCGCCGCCGCAAGTCGGTGAAGAACATCCGCAAGATCACGCGGACGATGGAGCTGATCGCCACCGCGCGGTTCAAGAAGGCGATGGACCGCTCGGTCGCGGCCCGCGACTACACCAAGCACCTGGCGAAGATCCTGGAGAACATCGGCGGCGTGGGCGCCGACGCGGCCCATCCGCTGCTGGAAGTCCGTCCCACGAAGCGGGCGGCGGTGCTCGTGCTCACGGGCAACCGCGGCCTGTGCGGCGGCTACAACTCCAACGTGGTGCGGCAGTCGGTGGCGCTGCTCGGCCAGTGGAAGAGCGAACAGGTGCCGGCGCAGGTGAGCGTGTCGGGCAAGCGGGGCATCTCGGCGCTCAAGTTCCGTGGCGTGGACATCGCCGAGCGGTACGTGCAGTTCGAGGACAAGCCGGAGTTCGCGGCGGTGGCCCCCATCGGCCGGGCGTATCTGGACGCCTACGCCTCGGGCGCGATCGACAGGCTCGACGTCGTGTACACGCGGTTCACCTCGATCGCCAAGCAGGAGGCGGTCACGGAGACGCTCCTGCCGCTGGCGCCTCCCCAGACGGGCGGCGGCGGCGTGAAGGCCAAGCTCGCCTCCGACGAATACGACTTCTACCCGTCGGCCGCGAGCATCCTGGAGGAGATCCTGCCGGCGAGCTTCCTCTCGCGGCTCTTCAAGTGCTTCCTCGACGCGGCCGTCAGCGAGCAGGTGGCCCGCATGGTGGCCATGAAGGCCGCCACGGAGAACGCCGGCGGCCTGATCAAGAGCCTCTCCCGCCAATACAACCGGGCCCGCCAGTCGCAGATCACCGGTGAGATCATGGAGATCCTCGGCGGCGTGGAAGCCCTGAAAAAATAACCGGATTCCTCTAGCAAAGGCTGACAAGCAATGGCAAACGGCAGCATCACCCAGGTCATCGGCTCCACCTTCGACGTCGCGTTCCCCGAGAACTCGATTCCGGCGATCTACAACGCCGTCCGCATCGACAGCGCGAAGAAGGGCATCGAGCTCCACCTCGTCGGCGAGGTGCAGCAGCACCTCGGCGGCGGCAAGGTCCGCTGCGTGGCCCTCGGCTCGACCGACGGCCTGACCCGCGGCGCCGAGGTGGTGGACACCGGCGCGCCGCTCTCGGTGCCGGTGGGCAAGGCGACGCTGGGCCGCGTGTTCAACCTGCTCGGCGAGCCGATCGACAGCCGCGGGCCGGTCGAGACCACGGAGCGGTGGCCGATCCACCGCGACCCGCCGCCCGTGAAGGAGCTGACCACGAAGACGGAGCTCTTCGAGACCGGCATCAAGGTCATCGACCTGCTCACGCCCTTCGTCCGCGGCGGCAAGGCCGGCCTGTTCGGCGGTGCCGGCCTCGGCAAGACGGTGATCCTCACCGAACTCATCGCCCGCATCGCCTCGGCCCACGGCGGCTACTCCGTGTTCGCCGGCGTCGGCGAGCGGACGAGAGAGGGCACCGACCTGTGGCTCGAGATGCAGGAGGCCAAGATCGGCGACACCGGCCGGAGCGTCATCGAGCAGACCTGCATGGTGTTCGGCCAGATGAACGAGCCGCCCGGAGCCCGCCTCCGCGTGGCCCTCTCGGCCCTCACCATGGCGGAGTACTTCCGCGACACGACCGGCGCCGACACGCTGCTCTTCGTGGACAACATCTTCCGCTTCTCGCAGGCCGGCAGCGAGGTGAGCGCCCTGCTCGGCCGCATGCCGAGCGCCGTGGGCTACCAGCCGACGCTGGCCACGGAGATGGGCGCCCTCCAGGAGCGGATCACCTCGACGTCGAAGGGGGCGATCACGAGCGTGCAGGCCGTGTACGTGCCGGCCGACGACCCGACCGACCCGGCCCCGGCCACGGCCTTCGGCAACCTCGACGCCTTCCTCTACCTGGAGCGGTCGATCTCCGAGAAGGGCATCTACCCGGCCGTCGATCCGCTCGCCTCGTCGAGCCGGATCCTCGACCCGCAGTACGTGGGAGAACGGCACTACAAGATCGCCCGCCGCGTGCAGCGGACCCTGCAGCGGTATCGCGAGCTGCAGGACATCATCGCCATCCTCGGCGTGGACGAGCTTT
>Ga0315902_10014328_pt1 | contig 10196 bp, 8 predicted proteins | sample LakEriMetagenome_9_FD_203523 | JGI IMG/M metagenome (GOLD analysis project Ga0315902, IMG submission 203523) | Freshwater fungal communities from buoy surface, Lake Erie, Ohio, United States - Buoy 12 MA117 | ecosystem: Environmental > Aquatic > Freshwater > Lake > Lake biofilm | place: USA...
TGCAGTTATTTGATTTTACCATGATCGTTGTAGGACTGGTCATTGGTATGGGTATATTCCGCACAGCCGCTACCTCAGCTCAATATGCTATCGACTCAAGTGTGTTCTTCGCAGCATGGATAGCCGGTGGTTTCATTGCCTTGTGCGGTGCGTTAACCTATGCAGAAATTGGTAGTCGTTTCCCGGTTACCGGTGGCTATTATCGTGTGTTTTCTTATGCCTATCATCCATCCATCGCATTTGCCATTAACTGTGTGATCCTGATTTCCAATGCAGCATCATTAAGCGGAGTGGCATTGATTGGGTCGGGCTATATTAGTCAGGTTGTCTTCGGCGCAGCCGCAACAGATACCACAAAAGCTTTGATTGCAACAGGAGCTGTCGTGGTGTTTTATGGGGTAAACCTGATGGGTTTGCGCATGAGCGCCAAAACACAAACTGTGTTGATGGTGATTAAAATCAGTATGATTTTGATGTTGATTGCTGCTTTGTTCATGCCTTCTATTCATTTTACCGGCGCTAATGATATGGTGAATAAAGAGCTAGGTAATATTTCCTGGATACAATCTTTTGGCATGAGCCTGATTGCTGTATCCTTTACCTATGGTGGTTATCAGCAGACGATCAATTTCGGTAATGAAGTAGATAAGCCGGCTAAAAATATTCCTCGTGGTATCTTCTTCGGGATTGCTATCATCATCAGCTTGTATTTGCTGGTGAATATGGCTTATTATAAGGTGATTGGTTTTGAGAGCTTGGGTAAGGAAAAAGAAATTGCTTCCATTGTAGCAGGCAAAATGTTTGGGGCAACTGGTGCAAGTATCTTCTCGGGATTATTATTCTTATCGGTATTGGCTTATGTGAATGTGCTACTGATGAGTAATCCGCGTGTGATGTTTGCCATGAGTGAAGATGGCACCCTGCCGGCAATATTTCAGCGCAAGACAGGTAAGCAGGATGTGCTGGTGGTATCGCTCACCGCATTTGCTGCGATTTGTATTGTTATCCTTTTTTTCTCGCAGGAGTTTGAAGCCATCCTGAACTTTTCCATTTTTCTGGATTGCTTTGGTATGGCTGCTTCAGCAGCAACCATTTTTTTCCTGCGTAAGCGTACCAAACATCTGGATGGTACGGGCATATATCAAATGAAATTGTATCCATTACTGCCACTCATCTTTATCGCAGCCTATCTTTTCGTGGGTACCAGTATTGTGATTCAAACACCCCGTATTGCGTTAACGGCTTTTTTAGTATTGGCTTCTTTTATGTTGTTGTATTTCTTAACAAGGAGCCGGCAAAAAAAATAATATGGACATCTCTTATATCCTGAATGAGTTGGGCGAAGATCGCGAAGATTATTTTCGCGCCATTGCGCCACCCATTGTGCAGACCTCCAATTTCGCATTCCCGAAAGTGGATGAGATGCGCAAGGCATTTCAGGATGAGTATTCCACCTGGCTGTACAGCCGTGGATTGAATCCTACGGTGGATATTCTCCGTAAGAAGCTGGCTGCGTTGGATGCGGCTGAAGATTGTCTGGTTTTCAACAGTGGTGCTGCTGCCATCTTTGCTGCTGTATTGGCCAATGTGAAAAGCGGCGATCATATCCTGAGTGTAAAAAATCCTTACACATGGGCACAACGCATGTTTGAAGTGATCCTGCCCAGATTTGGGGTAACACACAGTTATATTGACGGCACTGATATCAGGCATTTTGAGGAAGCCATACAGCCGAATACAACAGTGATATACCTGGAATCGCCTAATAGTTGGACCTATGCGCTGCAGGATTTGCAGGCTGTTGCTGCTTTGGCGAAAGCAAGAGGTATTGTTACCATTTGCGATAACAGTTATTGTACACCATTGTACCAACAGCCTTGTGCATTGGGTATTGATTTGTCCTTGCAATCGGCCACCAAGTATATCAGTGGCCATAGCGATGTAGTGGCCGGCGTACTATCAGGCAGTAAAACCATGATCGAAAAGATTTTCAATAGCGAGTACATGAACATCGGTTCAGGTATTCAGCCTTTTAATGCCTGGCTCTTGATAAGAGGCTTACGCACTTTGCAGGCCAGATTGGAGCGAATCACCAAAACAACCCAAATCCTGGTGGTCTATTTGCAACAGCATCCGCAGGTGGAGCAAGTAATTTTCCCTTTTAGTGCAGACTTTCCTCAATATGCATTGGCCAAAGCCCAGATGAAAGGTGCCTGCGGCCTGATGACTTTCGTACTAAAAGCAAATTCCTGGCAGCAGATTGAAAGGTTTTGCGAAGGGGTGCGACATATCCTCATGGCGGTAAGTTGGGGCGGTCATGAGTCTTTGATCATTCCTAAATTGGCGGGTATGGAGCGTGAGGCCTTCGATCCTGCTAATTCCGAACATAGAATGATTCGATTTTATGCCGGTTTAGAGGAAGCTGATTACCTGATACAAGACTTGGAATGGGGTTTTTCAGCCATGAATCACCTTTCATAATCCCAAATGCCGCTTATTGGGTGTAGTGCCCGCCTGTCTAATTTGTGGGGCTGCCCATTGTCATTGTCATAAATTTGTAACATGAGTAAGCAACATTTGTTATTGCTGGGTCTGGCAGCGGCCTTCGGTGCACAGGCACAGACAACAGGCGATAAGTGGGATCTCCGCCGTTGTGTAGACTATGCTGTGAAGAACAACATTTCCGTACAACAGGCTGATGTGCAGGCACGTATCGCCGCTTTACAGGCAGATGCCAGAAAGCTGGCATTTTATCCTAGTGCCAATTTCAGTAGTAACCTGGGTATGTCTTTCGGTCGTTCTATCGATCCCACATCTAACCAGTTCATCACGAGTCAGTTTGTACAAAACTCTTATAACCTTTCTACTGGTATACAGGTGTTTGGTTGGGGAAGTTTGAAAAACAGTTATGCAGCGGCTAAGTTTGGCGCAGAAGCTGCTAAAGTAGATATTGAACGTGCCGGTAACGATGTGTCATTGAATGTGGCTACATTCTATTTACAGGTGTTGGCTACCAAGCAACAATATGAAATTGCCAAAGTACAGGTAGAGCAAACAAAGTCACAATTAGATTTTACCAAGCTCCGTGTACAAGTAGGTGCTTTGCCAGAATTGAATGCTGCTGAGCTGGAAGCCCAACTGGCTCGCGATAGCGTAACAGTAGTGAATGCGGATGCCAACCAACAGCAGGCTATTCTACAGTTGAAGGCTTTATTGAATCTGGATATGGCTGCACCATTTGATCTGGATATTCCTCCTGTTGAGCGAATTCCCATTGAGCCATTGGCAGAGCTGGAGCCGGCGTCTTTATACAAACTGGCGCTGACTACGCAGCCTCAGCAGCGTGTTAATAATCTTCGTTTTAAAGTTGCTGAAAGCAACCTGAAAGTGGCGAAGGCTGCTATGTATCCTACCATCAGTGTGGGTGGTGGACTTTCTACCAACTTTGCAAATCCTAGTCAGACTGTAACTGGTGTTAATGTCATAGGTGTGAAGCCAACATCACAGTTTGTGAATGTAGGTGGTACCAACTATATTGTTCAGGCCCCAGATGTTCAGTTAATTTCAGGAAAACGCTCTTTCTGGCAGATGTGGGATGGTTGGGGCAATCAGTTAGATAGAAACTTTGGTCAGAATATAGGTGTGCGTATTTCTGTGCCCATTTTCAACAACGGCAACGCCCGTTTGGGGTATGAACGCAGTAAGCTGGATATGAAATTGCAGGAAACCGTGATTCGTCAGGCAGACCTTACCTTACAGCAAAACATTTATCAAGCGTACAATACAGCAATCGCTGCCTTACAACGTTTTAATGCAGGCAAGAAAAGTGTAGAAACTGCTCAGAAGTCGTATGATTTTGCCCGTAAGCGTTATGAGTCAGGATTGGCTACCACATTGGATCTGATTACGAATCAGAACAACCTGCTGCGTGCCAAGCTGGACTTGTTGAATAGTCAGTTTGATTATGTATTCCGCATGAAGCTTCTGGAATTTTACAAGGGCCAGGGCTTGAAACTCTAATACAAACCAAAACAGAAAAACTGGATCATGAAGAATAAGAAATTACTATGGTTGATCATTGCACTGGTGGGCATTGTGGTCGTATTGATTGTATTGAAATCTACCGGTGTTATCGGCAAGGAAGAGGGCATCAAAGTCTCTGTAGAGAAAGCTGCCAACAGAACCATTATCGAGACCGTGAATGCCAGCGGTAAAGTGTACCCTGAGGTAGAAGTAAAAGTGAGTCCCGATGTAAGCGGTGAGATCGTGGAGTTAACTGTGAATGAAGGCGACAGCGTTACCAAGGGTCAGGTTGTAGCAAGAATTTTCGCAGACATCCTTGCTTCTCAGCGCGATCAGGCATCTGCTTTTGTATCGCAGCAGCAGGCGCAGGTAGCCAATGTAAGTGCCCAGCTTGGTGCATTAAAAGCAACCTTAGATCAAACGGAAGCCAATTATAACAGACAGAAAAAGCTTTTCGATGATAAAGTGATTTCTCGTTTAGAATACGAGCAGGCTGAACAGGCATATCGCGCTGCTAAAGCCAACTATGCCGCCTCACAAGAAAGTATCAACAGCAGCAAGGCTTCAGTAAAAAGTGCGCAGGCTCAGTTAACAAGAGCTGATAAAGATGTGGGCCGTACCGTGATTGTTGCACCCATGAGTGGTATTGTTTCTTTATTGAGTGTGAAGAAGGGTGAGCGTGTGGCTGGTAACAGCTTCAATGTGGGTACTGAAATGATGCGTATCGCCGATATGCGCAGTATTGAAGTGCGTGTGGATGTTGGGGAGAATGATATTCCGAAAGTAAAGATTGGTGACACAGCACTTGTTGAAGTAGATGCTTACAGCAACAGAAAATTCAAAGGCTTGGTATATAAAATAGCCAATCCTCAAACAGGAAATGCTTTAGGTGGTGCAGCAACAACGAATGAAGTAACCAACTACAAAGTGCACATTCGTCTTTTGCGCGAAAGCTATACCGACTTAATTGGTAGTGGCAAATCCTTCCCATTCCGTCCGGGTATGAGTGCAAGTGCAGATATCCAGACCAAGACCAAGGCTAATGTATTGTCTGTGCCTTTGAATGCAGTAACTACACGCAGTAAAAAAGATGAAGCGCCTAAATCGGGTGGTGATAAAAAATCTGATAAGCCGGCAGAAGCCAATGCTTCCGGCGACAATAAAGCGGATGATGATATTGAAGAAGTGGTATTTGTATTGCAAAAAGACAATACTGTTAAGAAGCTGAAAGTGAAGACTGCTGTTCAGGATTTGAATTTCATTGAAGTGTTGGAGGGTATTAAAGCAGGAGATCAGGTAGTTACAGGTCCTTACAACACGGTAAGCAAACTCTTGAAAGAAGGTGATAAGGTGAAAGTGGTAGAAAAAGATAAGTTATACGAGGATAAGGATAAGAAGAACTAATTCATGTAGTCAAGAGCAAATCCCGCCAACGGCGGGATTTGTTTTTTGTAAGCACTTACTTAGTATGTTTGTTGCCAACCTAATGCAAGAAACATGCAGTTTGGAATGATAGGGAGCGGAAGTTGGGCTACTGCGCTGTCTAAAATACTGACAGACAACGGCAATCATATACACTGGTGGATGCGTAACAGTGATTCAATCAAGTATATGAAGAGCAGAAGACATAATCCGCATTACCTGAATGCTGCTTATTTCAATATGTCTCAAATTGCGCTGGACGATCAATTGTCTACCGTAGTACAAAGTAGTGATGTCTTGGTGGTTGCAGTGCCCTCTGCCTATGCAGAAGATGCACTGAGTAATATCCGTCCGGAGGATATAAAAGGCAAGAAGATTGTTTCTGCGATAAAGGGTATGTTACCTACTCATAATCAACTACTTCATGAGTTTCTACAAGAACGTTTTGACTTTCCCCTTGAGGATTATTATACCGTTTTAGGCCCCTGCCATGCAGAGGAAGTAGCGGCTGAAAAGCTCTCTTATCTCACCTTCTCGGGTGTAGATGAGCAGGTAGCTGCAAACATCGCTGCAAATTTTAAGACAGAATATCTGAACACAGTCGTGAATCATGATGTTATCGGGGTGCAGTATGCTGCAGTATTGAAAAATATATATGCTTTGGGAGCCGGTATTGCTCATGGGTTAGACTATGGTGATAACTTTCAAAGTGTCTATATAGCCAACGCCGCTGATGAAATGGTACGCTTTTTGCGAAGAGCAAGCAGTACAGCAGAACAGCAGGAGGCACCAATCAATTATGCTGCATCTGTGTATCTGGGAGATTTGCTGGTTACCTGTTACTCTTTGTACAGCCGTAACCGCACATTTGGCAACATGATCGGTAAAGGGTATTCAGTTCGCTCTGCCCAACTGGAGATGAATATGGTGGCAGAAGGGTATAATGCTAGTAAGTGTATATACCATAAAAACCAACTGATTCAAGCCGAAATTCCGATTGCGACAGCCATTTACCGGATACTCTGGGAGCATCTGCCCGCCCAGGAAGGATTCAGACAGATTGAGGAATTTTTGGTGTGAGTTTGTTTATATAAGCACTGAGGAATATTTTCGTATTCCCCATGTTTGTCCTCCACTGAAACCTGCTGAAGCAGACTTTTCATCATTTAAAAAGGTTATTATGCCAGGTTCAGTCATTCGCAAGTACAGGGAGTTGAGAAACTATACGCAGGAGTATGTAGCCAAGCAGATGAACATTTCTCAGAATGCGTACAGTAAGATTGAAAACAATTACACCCAGCTTACAGTAAAGCACGTTAAAGACTTATCCCGAATCTTGGAAGTCTCCATTTTAGATCTTTTGAAAAGTGACTTCGAGATCCACAAACCTGCCCAGATGCAGTTGGAGAGTGTCTCAAAGGACAATCTCTTGATGGTTCTAGATCAGTTATCAACCAAGCTCAAAGACAAGCACCCGCAAAAGCATGATTTCTATCCGGTAGTAATGTCTATGCTGCAGGCGGTTGACAATACGCTGGAGAACGTGCATTAATCCTGAAACAAAGCAGCAGCAATACCGTCGGCCCAGCTTTTACCGCTTCGGCTGAGTATCAGTGCTTGCTGATGTTGAATCAATCTTCCATCTGCTAAGAAAGGAATGGCTGCATTCTTGACGCTTTGTGCATGATCGCTTCCCCAGGTCTCCAGCTTCGCCAATGATAAGCCCTCGATTGTGCGCAGACTGGTCATGATGTATTCATTGAGTTGCTGCGTTGGCGTCAAATGCTCTGTTTCTTCAGGAATCTCTCCCAACTCAATCGATTGCAAGTACAGCGCATTATTCGCAATATTCCATTGCCTGCTATGGCCGTTAAATGAATGCGCGCCCGGTCCTACACCCAAATAGTGTTTACCCATCCAATAGCTGCTGTTATGCCTACTCCGAAAACCAGGTTTGGCAAAATTGGATATTTCATAATGTTCATAACCCGCATCTTCCAGTGCCTGCATCAAAATATTTGATTGATGTACTTGCTTTTCAGCATCGGTGGCTGCTGATTTGCCCTTTGCTACAAAGTGCGCCAGTGCTGTTTGTGGTTCTATCGTAAGGGCATATGCAGCAATATGAGGCACTTCGTGCTTAACAGCGATAGCGATATTAGTCGCCAGTTGTCCATCGCTCAGCATGGGACTTCCATAAATGAGGTCGATGCTGAAGTTGCTAAAGCCACTTTCCTGAATCATAGGGATGCACGCGTGGGCCTGACTGGCTGTGTGCGCCCTATTCATCCACATAAGCTCATCCGGATCGAAGCTTTGTATGCCTACGCTTAAACGATTGATGCCTATCGTTCTCCATGACTGCAAAGCTTCAGGATTGATATCATCGGGGTTGGCTTCCAGTGTAATTTCAGCAGCATGATGCACCTGAAATTCTTGATGAATATGTACCAGTATTTGGCTGAGTAGTTCAGCAGAAACGAGCGATGGTGTGCCGCCACCAAAATAGATAGTCTCCACCGGTTGATCTTGCAGATAGACTTTTCGCAGATTCAGCTCTTTGCAGATGGCATGGATCATGGCATCCATTGATCTCGTGTTGGTAGAAAAATGGAAATTGCAGTAGTGACAAGCTTTTCTGCAAAAAGGGATATGTACATAAATACCTGCCATGGCTTCAAAGGTAATCTTCCTGTAAGATCAGGCTTTGCTAGTTTGCTTACCGCAGCAAGCTTTGAAACCTTATTTTTGTTGCACACATGTTGCGTATCCTGTTTTTATTGATTGGTTTGGCTTGTGCTGGCTTGGTATCGGCTCAGCGTGATACAACCATGCAATCGGATTCCATGCAGGTAGCAAATGCAATTCCATCTATAGATAGCGTGTTGCTTCAATCAGATTCCTTGGCGCTTGCAGATTCGCTGCGTGTTGCTGATAGCCTTGCAAAATTGGTTCCTGTACTGCCCGTAAAAGACACCAGCACATATGCTAAGTGGATGTTGCATCCTTTATTGCCCTTGCAAAACGAGGCTTTATGGAAAATAGATGATCCCAAAATTACCCGTGGTAAAGAATCACAATTCTATTTGCTGGTGGGCATGTTTGCTTTATTGGCATTTATACGCATAGCTTTTGGTCGTTATTTCACGAATTTGTTTGCCCTCCTTTTTCAAGCATCTTTCAGGCAAAAGCAAACGCGGGAACAAATGGCGCAGGATAATTTGGCCTCGCTTTTTTTGAATCTTTTATTTTTTGCTACCGGGGGTTTGTACATCACTTTATTGGTGCAATATTATCATTGGGCCGATGCTGGTTTTTGGTGGCTCTTTATGCTTTGCGCCCTTACGCTCATGGCGGTGTATAGCATTAAGTTTCTGTTTCTGCGGTTTACCGGATGGGCTTTTCAAGCCAGTCAGGCAGCTTCAACTTATGCATTTGTGGTTTTTTTGATCAATAAAATTGCAGGGGTATTGTTACTGCCAATTGTATTGGTCATGAGCTTTTCTTCGCCTGCAATACAGGATATTGCCTTGGGGCTAGCCAGCGGTTTACTCATCCTTTTATTTCTGTACCGCTATTTTATATCTGCCGGAAATCTCCGTAACATATTGAAAGTGAATTTCCTGCATTTTTCTTTATACCTTTGCGCCGTGGAAATTTTGCCATTGTTGCTTATCTACAAAGTGCTGGTAAGCTATGTGGCGGGAACTCTTTAATTTTGCGAAACTTTTTGTAATAACCGCATGGCTAAGATCGGGGCGAAAAACACAACAGCTGCCAGAAATAGTAAGACAATTCTCATTTCTCAGCCCAGACCGGAAAGCGATAAATCTCCCTATTTTGATCTGGAACGCAAGTATCCGGTAAAATTGGTTTTCCATCCCTTTATCAAGTTGGAGGGTATACCTGCTAAGGAGTTCAGAAAACAGAAAATAGATATTGCTTTATTCACGGCAGTCATTTTTACCAGTAGAAATGCTATTGACCACTTCTTCCGCACATGCGAAGAAATGAAAGTGAGTATCAGTCAGGATACCAAGTATTTCTGCATCACAGAAGCAGTTGCCTTGTACCTGCAGAAATTCATTCTCTATAGAAAGCGTAAAGTTTTCTACGGCGCTGATGGTACCAATAAGAGCATGTTTGATGTGATCAACAAACACAGGGAGAATGAGAAGTTTTTGTACGTGTGCAGTGAGAATCAGCAGGACAATGAAATTGTGAACTGGCTGAAATCGCATAACTGCGAATACCAAATGGCCTTCATGTATAGAAGCATCAGTAATGACATCAAGACGGTGATGGATGCTCAGCCTATTGATGTAATCTGCTTCTTCACACCAAGTGGTGTACGAAGTCTGTTTGACAATTATCCTGATTTTAAGCAGAATGGTACGGTGATTGGTGCATTTGGCAACAATACCTCCAAAGCTGTGGAAGAAGCTGGATTGGAGCTGGCCATTAAGGCACCGGCACCACAGGCTCCAAGCATGATTTCTGCTTTGGATATTTTCCTTTCTTCGACAACGGGTAAAAAGAAATAACCACAACTATTCTCGACATTTGATAACCCCTGTAACCTACAGGGGTTTTTATATTAAAGCACTTTATCATGGCTGCATATTCCAACAAGCTCATACATGAGAGTAGTCCTTATTTATTGCAACATGCCCATAATCCGGTAGCGTGGTATCCATGGGGGGAAGAAGCTTTGCAAAAAGCAAAGCTTGAAGACAAACCTATTCTGGTGA
>Ga0315902_10014330_pt1 | contig 10195 bp, 8 predicted proteins | sample LakEriMetagenome_9_FD_203523 | JGI IMG/M metagenome (GOLD analysis project Ga0315902, IMG submission 203523) | Freshwater fungal communities from buoy surface, Lake Erie, Ohio, United States - Buoy 12 MA117 | ecosystem: Environmental > Aquatic > Freshwater > Lake > Lake biofilm | place: USA...
CCAAAGGCAAATTAAACGAATCCGAGGCAGAACGTTTCAAATCCATGCTCCAATACAGCGACCGTACCGAAGATCTCCGTGGGGATTTGCTGATCGAAGCGGTGGTTGAATCGGCCGAGATCAAGCGTAGACTCTTTGCAACCGTCGAAGCCCAGAACGGACCGCAAACAGTCCTTGCCAGCAACACTTCCTCCATCCCGATGGAGCAACTTGCCGAGGGCCTGGCTCGACCCGAGCGGGTGGTCGGTTTGCATTTTTTTAATCCCGCCCCGGTCATGAAACTGGTGGAAGTGATTCGAGGGCCTATGACCAAGCCTGATGTGGCTCAACGGGTGCATGCCTTGGCACAGACTATGGGCAAAATCGTGGTTCATGCGCAGGATTCTCCTGGTTTTATCGTCAACAGGGTCGCCCGGCCTTACTACGCAGAGAGCCTGCGTATTGTGGGCGAAGGAGGGGTTCAACCCCAGGACTTGGATCGTTTGATGGAATCGGTGGGTTTTCGGATGGGTCCGTTCCGACTCATGGATTTGATAGGGGTGGATACCAATTTGGCGGTGACTACCTCGGTGTACGAGGGTTTGGGCCGTCCACCCCGCTTTGAGCCCCACCCGGTTCAAATAAACAAAGTCGCCCAGGGGCACAACGGCCGTAAATCCGGTCAGGGCTTTTACGATTATACCCAATCCCCCGCCTGATGGTTCATCCCGCCGCCCCTCTCGCTTCCTTCCTCCGCTGGATGGCCTCGGCCCTGGTCTTGACCGCCCTCCTTTTGCCAACCGAAGGCTGCAGGGGACGGGTTCCGGCCGACCAAATCCCCCAGGTTCCGGTGGATTTTAGCCTCAATCTCTTTCTGCCCACTTACAGCCACCTGCAATTGGTGGGTCAATACGCTTATTTGGATGCCGGCTACCGGGGAATCTTGCTGTACCGCTCGGGTTTGGATCAATTGCAAGCTTACGATCGCGCCTGCACCTACGCCCCCAGCCAAACCTGCCACCGGGTTTCGGTGATTGATTCCCTGATGATAACCCAATGCGCCTGCTGTGATTCCCGTTTTGGACTCCAAGATGGTCAGGCCATCCGAGGCCCGGCTGGTTGGCCTCTGCGACGTTACCGAGTCTTTTTTAACGAAACCAGCGGCTCGGTGCGAATTACCAACTAAATCTGGTTAAACCTTGGGCTGGTCCGGTAGTCAACTTTCTACCAAGCACTTCAATCCCGCCGAACCCATGAAAATCAGCCAGAACATCGCCATCTCCGAAAACGGATTTTTGTTTAACCCCGCAACCGGGGACTCCTTTAGCACCAACGATACGGGCAAAGAAATCGTCCGTCTCCTGCAGGAAGGCAAAAACCAAGCCCAAATTCTGGACGCCATGGAGGGCCTTTTTGCAACCGATCGTGCTTCCCTCGAAAAGGACCTGGCCGATTTCCTCTACATGCTGGGTAATTACCGCATTCTGGACGCCAACACCGCCCAGTCCCGCTAATTCCTGACCCAGTCTCGATCCATCCCGACCCAGTCCTCTTATGGTATTAACCCCCAACGCCTCCGGGCGCATTCCCTGCACCGTGGCCGTCAGCGGCTTGAACAATGTGGACTCACCCGGTCCCGGCATGCCCGTCATCCGGTCCCTCCGACAAAGCCAGCGTTATGATTTCCGCATCGTGGGCTTGAGTTACGACAGCTTGGAGCCCGGCCTGTATATGCACGATTTGGTGGACAAATCCTACCAAGTACCACTGCCCTCGGCAGGGACCGGCGCCCTTATGGAACGCTTGCGTTACCTGCAATCGGTCGAAAAAATCGATGTTCTGATTCCCAATTTTGACGCCGAACTCCACAATTTTATTCGTTTGGCCCCAGCCCTGGAATCGGAATTGGGCATTCGAACTTTTTTGCCCAGCTTGCAGGAATTCGATGCCCGTCACAAAGCCGTGCTCCACGAATACGGTCAAATGCACGGAGTCAAAGTCCCGGTATCAAGCACCGTTTTTACCATCAACGAATTTCACCGAGCCCTCGAAGTCTCGGTTTATCCGCTGGTGGTCAAAGGCAAGTATTACGATGCCCAAATTGCCCACAGCGCCGACGAAGCCCTGTCTGCTTTTTACAAAATTTCGGCCAAATGGGGTTTACCCGTTTTGGTGCAACAATATGTTCGCGGTACCGAAGTCAATGTGACGGCACTGGGCGATGGAGCTGGCCAATGCATAGGGGCGGTCCCCATGCGCAAGCTTTATATCACCGACAAAGGCAAAGCCTGGGCCGGGGTTTCCATCGAAGACCCTGAATTGATGCGGCTCTCCGCAGAGCTGGTAGCATCGGCGCGTTGGAGGGGTCCCTGTGAATTGGAATACATGCGCACCGAAGAAGGCGAATATTACCTGATGGAAATGAATCCCCGTTTTCCGGCTTGGGTTTACCTGGCGGTCGGTTGTGGACAGAACCATCCCGAAGCTTTGGTGGATTTGGCCCTTGGCCAAAAACCCCAAGCCATGAACGACTACGAAGTCGGCAAAATGTTCATCCGTTATTCCCAAGACCTGGTGGTCCCCATGCAGGAATTCGAAAAAATATCCACCCTCGGCGAATTATAATTTTCGCTCCTTCATCCATCTCCTTCATCCATCCCCTTAGCCCAATTCCTCCCCATGAGCAAACGAACCTACGAACGCCCCTACTTACGCAAGCTCAATGCGGGCCTGGGTAACAAATTTGGCACACGTCATTCCCAACTCCCTGTTACCGAAATAGATGGGGTACCGGTAGCCTCCATCATGGAGGAATACGGTTCGCCGTGTTTTGTGTTATCCGAACAAACCATTCGCCAAACCTACCGCAACGCGGTTCGCGCTTTTGGCACCCGTTATCCCAAAGTGCAGATGGCCTGGTCCTACAAAACCAACTACCTCAACGCGGTTTGCCGGATTTTTCACGAAGAAGGGTCCTGGGCCGAAGTGGTCAGCATCTTTGAATACCGCAAAGCCTTGGGGAACGGAGTTCCCGGCAACCAAATCATCTTCAACGGCCCCGATAAATCGGCCGAAGACCTGCGTTTTGCGGTGCAGAACGGGTCGCTTATTCACATGGACCATTTGGACGAATTGTACCAACTCTCTGAAATCCTGGCGACCGAGGACCTCAAGGCCCGGGTCGCCTTGCGCATCAACATGGACACCGGCGTCTATCCCCTCTGGGATCGTTTTGGCTTCAATTACGAAAACGGGTCGGCCTGGACGGCCGTTACCAAAGTCATGGCCCAACCGCGCATGCAATTGGTGGGTTTGCATTGCCATATTGGAACCTACATGCTCAGCGCCCAGGCTTATGCTGTTGCCGCTAACAAATTATGCGACCTGGCCTTGGAAATACGCAACCAGTACCAACACCGGATTGAATACCTGGATTTGGGCGGGGGATTTGCTTCGGGCAATACCCTCAAAGGATCCTATTTGCAGGGCTCGGATGTGATTCCAACCATGGATGATTATGCCGAAGCCATTTGCGGGGCCATCCTCCAGCATCCCTTTGGGATGAGCGGGGAATTGCCCACCCTCTTTTTGGAATCAGGTAGGGCCTTGATTGACGATGCCGGGTACTTGCTGGGCACGGTTTTGGCCCTCAAACGCTTGGGCGACGGTCGCCGAGCCACCATTATGGACTTTGGGGTTAATTTGTTGTTCACTTCTTTTTGGTACGAACACCGGATATCCCCTGCTCAGGATTATTCAAGCCATCACGAAGACATGGTTTTGTACGGACCTTTGTGCATGAACATTGATGTGGTCCGCGAAAATGTTTCCCTGCCTTTGCTCCAGAAAGGCGATCGCGTTGTGGTACATCGGGTCGGGGCTTATAACATGACCCAGTGGATGCAGTTTATTCAAATGCGACCCAACGTTGTTTTGATAGACACCCGCGGCCAGGTGCATTTGATTCGACGCAAAGAAGACGTTCAAACGCTTAACAGCCAGGAACTTACTCCTGCATACCTGGAGGCGAACAAGGGGTCGTAACATGGCCCTATCGACTGGAATTCTGCGGTTATGGAACGGCCCAATACGGGGCGTCCTTAACAGCTATGCCCAGTTGTTTTTTGCTCTCAATCCCATGTTGGGTTTGTTGGCCTTGGGGGTTAGTTTTTTGGATCCCGTGATGGGGGCTTGTGGTTTGTTTTCGGTGGTGGTCGTGCAGGCCTTGGGTCGGTTGACTGGTCAAAACCAAGAACTTTTGCAGGAAGGCATGTACGGTTTTAATGCCTTGCTCTTGGGGTTGGCGATGGCCCATCGATACCAGGTGGAGGCTCCAATGTTGCTGGTTCTCATGGCTGGTTTGGTGCTGTTGTTGACGTTGATTGTTTGGTGGAATCGGCATTTGGGTCGTTACGGTCTCCCTTACCTGACCCTCCCCTTTGTTTTCACCTATTGGGTCCTTATGGAAGGTTCGGATAGCCTTGCAGCGGTGGTTTTGCGGTTTCCGGGAGTGGCAGGGAGCGGTATGGCGGGCGCCGCAGGGATTGTTCAAGCCGATTTGCTTGCTTCCACAGGTTTGGCGCAGGCAGCGACCGATCCTTTCTGGAAAAGTTTTTTACGAACGCTGGGCTCTATTTATTTTCAAGATTCCGTCATCGCCGGATTCATCCTTGCAGCGGGCTTGCTGTTGCACAGTCGCTTGTCGTTGATGCTTGCGGTGGGCGGATATGCCTTGGCATTTGGAATGCTTCAGGCGATGGGTGCCTCCACGGTTCCCTTAACGGATTTTTTGGTGGGGAGCAATTTTGTTTTTATGGCCATTGCCCTTGGGGGTTTTTATCTCGTCCCCTCGGCGGCCACCATGGGCTTGGTCGCTGTTCTGACCCCGGTTCTGGCGGTCCTTATGTTTGCTTTGGAGGGCTGGTTGGCTCCTTGGGATATGCCTCCTTTTACCTTGGCTTTTAGTGGATTAGCGCTTTTGGTTTTGTATTTTTTGCAGGCCTCTCCGCCCATGCGCGGTCTGGTCCCGGTTGCCCTGCAGTATTATTCTCCCGAAAAAACACTTTATAAACATGCGGTCAACGCACAGCGCTTGGCTCACCTCTATACGCCCCGCTTGCATCTTCCGTTTTGGGGGACTTGGACAGTGACCCAAGGATACGAAGGTCAGCACACCCATTTAGGCGACTGGTCCAAGGCCTTGGATTTTGAAATTACGGACGAAGATGGTCGGTTTCACACGGGGGATGGAAACCTTGCCGAACAATATTATTGTTATAACAAACCCGTTGTAGCACCCCTTGACGGAACCGTGGTGGCCTTGACAAACCATGTTCCGGACAACCCCATTGGGACGGTGGACCTGGAACAGAATTGGGGCAATTCCTTGGTCTTGCACCACGCCAACGGCCTCTATACCCAGTATTCTCATTTGCGTCAGGACAGCTTCAAGGTTAGCCTGGGGCAGTGGGTGGTTCGGGGTCAAGTTCTGGCTAACTGCGGCAATTCGGGTCGGTCGCCACGACCTCACCTGCATTTTCAAGTGCAGGCTACTCCGGAAATCGGTGCCAAAACCCTGAATTACCCCCTGGCCTATTACCTCCTTCAGGAGGGCGAGGGCCGAACTCTGCGCCGTTGGACAGTACCAACCGAAGCTCAAAGGGTTGGTTCGGTGGAGGCTGTACCCACCATGGCATCAGCGTTTGCGTTCAAACCGGGCCAAACTTTGCGAATGCAGGCCGAAAGCAGTCCGGATCGGATGGTGGATTGGACGGTGGGAACGGATGCCTACAACCGTACGTATCTCTCTTGTGCTCTCACCGGTTCCACGATGTGGTATGTGAACGATGGAGTTATGTTTTGGGCCTATGATTTTGAAGGAAAACGTTCGTCTTTGTTGTATCGATTTTATTTGACCGTCTATCGTTTATCGTTGGTCAGGGATGCCGGAACCGTCCAAGATCAATTGCCCTTGGTGCATTTTAGTCGCCCGTTGCTGCGCGTTCTTCAGGATGTCTTGGCTCCTTTTTGGATGTTTTACCGGGTAGATTACCGATCGGCTTGGCTTGCGGCTCCAACGGGCACGTTGACCGAAGCACTGCGTATCCAAACCTCGGTTGGTTCCAAGGTGGGCGGTCGCACGGTAAGGCAGCTCAATTTTGAACTAGAAATTCAAGAAGGCGCCCTTAAACGGTGGTTGCAGGCCCCGTCCAAAGGATCCGATTCGTCTCCAACCGTTTATCGATGCAGTTTGTCCTGAACCTCCAATGCAGGGCCAAAGCATGGCTCCTGAGTGGATTATGGGCTTGTCTTCCGGGAGGGTTTCTTCATGCCCAGGTTGGTTCGACGGACAGTATTACCCGGTATCATCTTGCTTTTGGAGAATACAAGGAATTGATTTGGGAGGGTCGAACGGCGGTCCATGGAGGCTGGGCTACTGCGGATATCCATCGGCGCATGGCCTTGGCGTATCGTATGTTACGTAACAACGAACGAGCCGTTTTTCATTGGAAGGCTGCATCCGACATGGTTCCTGGTTCGGCGTTGTTGGCCTCGGAGTACCGCCAAGAATTGTTCGATTGTCGCCGGATGGACGAGTGGCGTTGGGCCGTGGCCCATGCGCAGCCCGAAGTGGAAGGGTTGCTCGCCTTGGATTACGCTTTTTTGAACACCGGTCTTCAAAATCCGGTTGGATATAGGGCTCTAAGAGATGAAATAAACCAGAACCCTTTGGCCTTGCGGCAGAAAGAAACGGGTTCATCGACCTGGGCCTATGCCGAGGCTTTGATTCAGGGTCCGGTAGCGGTTTGGGGCGGGTCCGTGCAGGCCACCCTTCGGATGCCGGGTCGTCGAGGCCCGTACCGCATTAGCCTGCTGCAATCGTTCACGCGTTTTGATGCCCGAACCTACGGGAGGGTGCAGTCCGCTTATTGGAATCCGGTCGTTTTCCAAACCTCCGATACCACCCTCCGTGCCGATTATGTCTCGCATTCCACCCAATACGCCCAACGCTGGGAGGCCGCTCATTCTCGATGGCCCGGGTGGAAATTTGGTGGGGGCTTGATGGTATTTGGGGAAAGATCCCAGAGCCTTAGCACCGAGCCCTACATGGTTGATAGCGGCCTGAGGGCAGTGTCCACGCCCTATAGGCACAATGCTTGGGCCCTTTCGGGTTCGGTTACGCGACGGGTTACGGGCAAGGAATACCGAATGGGTTTGTTAAGCGGTACCCTCAACAGTCAAAGGCAATGGCAGGCCGATGCCGGGTTGACTTGGTGGCCCCTGGGTCATCAAGGATTTTTGGTTTCGCTGGATTTGTCGACCTTATCCAACGGAACGTTGAACACGGACAGCCTTGGCAAAGAAATGGTTGGGGTGGGCCTGGCCAAGATCGGTTTGCAGCTTGGGCCCAGGATTTGGTTGGAAATACGTACGATCCAAGGCTCCACATTGAGGAATTATACCCAGCCTGGAACCTTTTGGGCGTTGAATACCACCGATCAACTGCGTTCGGTTTGGGCCCTGTCGGGTCGTTGGACCCCGGCCTTGGGACAAGTTAATCCACCATCGAACCCACGATCCAACGCCCGCTGGTCCCTGGCGCCTTATATACAGCGATTTGTTATGGAAGGCAGTATCCATGGTCTCGCTTGGGCCAATGCATCCCAGGGAACGGTGGACCCCAATCCCCGTACGGTAACACGGCCCTATACTTCGTTTTTTGGGGGCATCGCCCTCCTTTGGAACCCTGCTAACTTTTAAACTATTTAAAAAAACCCTTTTGTTATGAAAAATCAACCACCCAATCTAGGCATCCAAAGCACTCGAATCTTTCGTCTTTTTCTTTTGTTAGGGATGTTATGCAGTGGCTTCGTTTTCGCCCAAAACCCTTCCTCACCCAAAGACCGAGCTACTCAGGACAAAGCGGTTCGTGAAGCCTTTGCGGTGAGCTACAAGGCCGAAGCGGGTCAGGATTACCGTGGGGCCATCCAAGCCATGGAAACCCTGGGAATCGAAACCGTTCATGCCATCTACGAAGTCAACCTGCGGATGGGCTGGTTGTCATACAAGGCTGGAGATAACGACCGTGCCGCCCTTTATTATAGGAGGGCCATGGTTTTGGCTCCGCAAGCCACCGAACCATTGTGGGGTATTCTCATGCCGTACACAGCCAAGGAAGAATGGGTCAAAGCCGAAACAATTTACAAGGACCTTCTCAAATTGGATCCCAAAAACGGGACCGCCAATTACCAGCTGGGTCTGATTTATTATTATCGACAGAACTACCCCGAGGCCCTCAAATACCTGGAGGTTTCGTTAAAAATGTCGCCATTCGACTATTATTCGATGCTGATGAACGGCTGGACCCGGTATTTTATGGGCCAAAAAGAAGAGGCCAAGGTGCTGTTTGAGCGCGTGTTACGGCATACACCGCAAGACGCTTCGGCCTTGGAAGGCTTGGGCCTGATCCAAACGGGTTCGAAGTAGACCCGGACCGGGCCCGACGCAATCCGGGCCGGACCGGGCGAAGCCTTAGGCTGTCAGCTTGAAAGCCTTGCGGATAGCGTTTACATAATCCAAAGCTTCCCACGTGAAGAGTTCCACGCTCATGGTTTTGGATTGGTCGGAACCCGAACCCCAACGAATGGTTTTGTTAACCTTGGTATGGGGCCGACCCATGTGCCCGTAGGCAGCCGTTTCGGCGTAAATGGGGTTGAGGAGTTTGAGGCGCTGAATGAGCATGCCCGGACGCATATCAAAAATTTTGGAAATCCGGTTCGCGATTTCTCCATCGCTGAGTTTTTTGCCGGCCGCATCGCGGACGTGGGTTGTCCCGTAGGTATTCACATACAGGCCTACCGGCTCAGCGACCCCAATGGCATAGGCCACCTGAACCAGAACTTGGTCGCAGAGTCCGGCCGCTACCATGTTTTTGGCGATATGACGGGCCGCGTAGGCAGCCGAGCGGTCCACCTTGGACGGATCTTTGCCCGAAAATGCACCGCCACCGTGAGCGCCCTTGCCACCGTAGGTATCCACAATGATCTTGCGGCCTGTCAAACCGGTATCTCCGTGGGGTCCGCCGATCACAAAATTCCCGGTAGGGTTAATATGGTATTTGACGGTTTTGTTCAAAAGACGCCCAATACGCGAAGGGAGTTGGCGCTTAACGCGGGGTAGCAGGTAGCGTTGGATATCCGCAGCAATCCGGGCCTGCATTGCTTTTTGGTCCGCTTTGACGGCTCTGGCGTTGGAGCCGGTGTTGACAAAAGGATCGTGCTGGGTCGAAATCACCACAGCGTCAATGGCTTCGGGCTTGTGCTTGTCCGAATAGCGAATGGTGACCTGGCTCTTGGCATCCGGGCGCAGGTATTTCATGACCTTGCCTTCTTTGCGAATCGAAGCCAGTTCCCGTAACAAAAGATGACTAATTTCGAGGGGAAGGGGCATGAAGCTTTCGGTTTCGTTGGTGGCGTACCCGAACATCATGCCTTGGTCACCCGCACCCTGTGTTTCGGCGGTGTTTTTTTCAACGCCTTGGTTGATATCGGGGGATTGTTCGTGGATGGCCGAAATGACACCGCAGGAATCCGCATCAAACATGTATTCGGATTTGGTATAACCAATCCGACGAATCGTATCGCGGGCGATCATCTGAGCGTCCACATAGCCTGTTGTTTTGACTTCACCGGCCAAGACCGCTAGGCCCGTGGTGACCAGCGTTTCACAAGCGACTTTGGACTTTGGGTCCTGAGCCAAAAAAGCATCCAAGAGGGCGTCCGAAATTTGGTCGGCGACTTTGTCTGGATGGCCTTCGGAAACGGATTCGGAGGTGAAGAAATACGACATAAACAAGTAAATTTTAGGAAATTGAAGGGCTTATTGGAATGGGCGAAGGTCGGAACGAAGGTCCGTAAATACCAAATTTTTGACCCGAAAATTGGCCTTGAATACCCCAAGGCTTCGAGCAATTGCTCCTGGGTTTAGCGATTCAGAATGCGACGCAGCCTTTCGGCCACTTTGCTTGCAGAAGGAAGCATCGCGGCTTCGAGGTCTTGGTTCAGGGGAACCGCTGGAACAGGGGCAGAGCCCATGGCTTCGACGGGACCGTCCAGTTGTTCAAAACAGCGGTTCTGGATACGGTAGGCCAGGGATTCGGCAAAGGAATTGAGCAAAGGCTCTTCGGTTAAGACCAAAACCCGGCCATGCACCGCCG
>Ga0315902_10014331_pt1 | contig 10195 bp, 12 predicted proteins | sample LakEriMetagenome_9_FD_203523 | JGI IMG/M metagenome (GOLD analysis project Ga0315902, IMG submission 203523) | Freshwater fungal communities from buoy surface, Lake Erie, Ohio, United States - Buoy 12 MA117 | ecosystem: Environmental > Aquatic > Freshwater > Lake > Lake biofilm | place: USA...
GAAGAGATCTGCAAAGTTGTTAGCAGATTTAACTAAGCAGGTTGCAGTAATCACCCATCCTATGATTGGTGAAAGCTCCAGCTCTGGAAAGATGACGATTTCAGGAACCGCTAACTTGGCGCGTTCGGGTGAAGATTTAGGAACATCGCTCTCACCGATTCTGGAAGCGTTGGAAGAACAAGTTGTTTTGCTGCGCCTAATGGGTGATGCCAACGAGAATGTCCAGGTAAGAATTGGCGGCGAACAGAGCGAGACCAATCTGCGCCAAACTTCGCTAGTGACTGTTGGATACGGCGCAGATAATTCGCCGATTGGTGCACTTGGTGTTCTAGGGCCAACTCGAATGGATTACGCAGGTTCGATGGCCGCGGTAACAGCAGTGGCTCGATACGTTGGACGTTATATATCGGAGAGCAATTAATTTATGGCTGATCTATATCAAACGCTCGGTGTTGATCGCGGCGCTAGCGCCGATGAAATAAAGAAGGCTTATCGCAAGATTGCCCGCGAACTTCATCCCGACGTTAATCCTGATCCTGCAGTGCAGGATAAATTTAAAGAAGTTACTGCTGCATATGAAGTATTGAGTGATCCACAAAAGAGACAGTCTTACGACATGGGTGGCTCAGCTTTTGGCGGTGGGTTTGGCGGCGGCGGCTTTAGCGACATTATGGATGCCTTCTTTGGGGGCGGACAAAATCGCGGACCACGTCCACGTATGCGCCAAGGACAAGATGCGCTAATTCGCGTTGAAGTAGATTTAAATGAAGCGTGCTTCGGAACCGAGCGCGAGATATCTGTTGAAAACGCAGTTACTTGTACTAAATGTAAAGGGCAAGGTTCGGCAGATTCATCACCACCTTCAATGTGCCAAGTCTGTAAAGGACGCGGTGAAACTCAACAAGTACAACGTTCATTCTTAAGCCAAGTTATGACTTCCCGTCCCTGCGGATCTTGTCAGGGATATGGCAGCGTAATTCAAAACCCTTGCCGCGAATGTGCTGGTGATGGACGAGTACGTGCCCGCCAAAATATTTCGGTAAAGATTCCAGCGGGTGTTGAAACTGGAAATCGCATACAACTAGCTGGGCGCGGTGAAGTTGGCGCAGGTGGCGGACCAGCAGGTGATTTGTACGTTGAAATTGTTGAGGCCGAACATCCATTCTTAATTCGCGATGGCCACAATTTACACGTTGCGATCGAGATTTCATTTGCTGCCGCATCACTTGGCACAAAGGTAATGGTTGAATCTTTAGACGGACCGATCGAAGTTGAAGTTCGCCCCGGAACTCAAAGCGGTGCAACTATTGCGGTACGCAGTAAAGGTATGACGCGACTTCGTGCCGCAACTCGTGGAGATTTGATTGTGCACGTTGAGGTGCAGACCCCACATAAGTTAAGCCGTGATCAAGAAGAGTTGCTGCGCAAATTTGCTTCATCTCGTGGTGAAAAGCCAGGGGATGTAAAGATAAAGGGCCACGAACAGGGGTTCTTCAGCAAATTTAGAGATGCCTTCGGACGCTGATGCTTACTCTCTTCTTTGTTCCTGATCTTCCGACGTCAGTTGGAAGTACCTACGAATTTGGTGGCGAAGATGCTGGCCACGCTATTCGCGTATTGCGAACTCAAATTGGTGATGGCCTAGCGTTTTCCAGCGGGCAAGGTGCGTGGTCGATAGTAGAAGTGATCGCTATTGCCAAGAAATCTATGACTGTGCGAGTTGTCTCAACTGGTTTCGAAGAAGCGCTCCCTGTTGAATTTACCGTTGCGCAGGCGCTGACTAAAGGTGATCGCATTAAAGAATCGATTGAGTTAAACACGGCAGGCGGAGCCGATGTAATTTTATTGTGGGCGGCCACTAGATCTATTGGCAAGGCCACACCAGATTTGATGCAGAAGTTAGCGACGACGGCGCGCGAGGCCAGTAAGCAAACGCGCCGCAATCGTATTCCATTTGTAATGGGTGTATTAGATGCCAAGAAAATTGCCGCTGAAATTCCAAATTATGATCTAGCAATTGTTTTCCACGAGAGCGCTTCGCAAAAGTTAACTGATGTAGTAAAGCCAGGAGCGAAGAAAGTACTTCTCATCGTTGGTCCAGAAGGCGGAATTACCGATGAAGAATTGGCGCTCTTTAAATCTGCGGGCGCGCAGGTTGCGCTAATGGGACGCCCTATTTTCCGTTCGGCGCATGCGGGTATGGCGGCGCTTTCTGGCGTAAACGCTGCACTTAAAATCTGGTAAAGGTATAGTCAACTTATGCCGCTAGATCCAGATTGCATCTTCTGCAAAATTATTGACGGTGTGATTCCCGCCGACATCGTCTTTCGCAATGAGAACGTAGTTGCCTTTAACGATTTAAATCCGCAGGCACCTACCCACGTTTTGATTATTCCAACAATTCATACCGAAAATGCGGCGGGCCTTGCGAAAATGTCAGCGACGATAACCGCTGCACTTTTTACCGCAGCTGATCAGATTGCCATCGATCGCGAATTAACTGGCTATCGCACCGTCTTTAACACTGGCGCCGATGCCGGGCAGAGCGTATTTCACGCTCACCTGCATCTCTTGGGCGGGCGTGGGCTCGCTTGGCCGCCCGGTTAAAAGTAGTATCTCTGACTATATGGAGCGAACTCTGATCACCATCCCGCCAGCAATTTCGATGGTTTCACTCATCGGCGCCGGCGATGCCAATTTAAGAGTTATTGAAGCGGCTTTCCCAAGTGTAAATATCACCGTACGCAGCAATGAGATAACTCTGCGCGGACCGCATATCGATTGCCTCGCGCTAGAAAAATTGTTTGCTGAAATGGTTGTCGTGATTCGTTCCGGACAAGCGCTCACAGTCGATGCGGTAACTCGTAGTATCGCTATGTTGGGAGAAAAACCAGCCGAGAGCCCTGCAGAAGTTCTTTCACTAAACATTGTTTCAAATCGCGGTCGCACGATTCGTCCAAAGACTGCAAATCAGAAGCGCTACGTTGATGCCATTGAAGATAACACCATCACCTTTGGTATCGGTCCTGCAGGTACTGGAAAGACATATTTAGCAATGGCGAAAGCAGTTGCTGCGCTGCAAGCAAAGAAAATTAATCGCATTATCTTGACCCGTCCGGCCGTAGAAGCTGGCGAGCACCTAGGTTTCTTGCCAGGAACTTTAAGCGAGAAGATTGATCCATATTTGCGCCCGCTCTTTGATGCGCTGCACGACATGATCGATGTGGATTCGATTCCACGCTTGATTCAAACTGGCGTAATCGAAGTAGCGCCACTGGCATTTATGCGCGGTCGCACCCTAAATGATGCGTTCATTATCTTGGATGAAGCGCAGAACACGACGCCAGAACAGATGAAGATGTTCTTAACCCGCCTGGGATTTGGTTCGAAGATGGTCATCACGGGGGATGTAACGCAAGTGGATCTTCCAAATGGAGCCCACTCTGGACTTCGCGTCATAAGAAATATTTTAAACGACATTGATGATATTGCTTTCTTAGAGTTAACCGCCGAAGACGTTGTGCGCCATCGCTTGATCGGCGACATTGTAAAGGCGTATGCAAGCTATGACGAAGCAAAATCTGCTCCTCGCAATATACGTAACTCATAAAGATATAAAATGACTATTGAAATAACCAATAAATCTGGCGAACTCGTACCCACCGAAAGTGTGCGTGACTTACTTCAGAACGCGCTAATCGAATTGAAGTTAAATCCAGATTGCGAAGTAAATTTAGTCTTTGTTGATATTGAAGAGATGACTGAGTTGCATATCAAATGGATGGATGAAGGCGGCCCAACGGATGTTCTTTCGTTTCCAATGGATATGCCTGGACCAGGAAATGAAGCGGTGACGCTCGGCGATATCGTTATTGCACCAGTTGTGGCTGCACAGCAAGCGGCGACTGCTGGGCACTCTATTGATCACGAGATCTTTATTTTGGCAGCGCACGGCTTGCTCCATATATTGGGCCATGACCATGCAACTCCGGATGAAGAGAAGGCGATGTTTACATTGCAAGAGAGCCTAGTTAAGAAATATCAGGAGATGGCATGAACGCCTTTAATATCAGCACAATTATCGTTCTTATCGCATTCGCCGGCTTTCTTGCAGCATCTGAATCAGCGCTCACTTCTATTTCCCGTATTTTGATAGAAGAGTTAGAAAGCAAGCGTGGTGGTCATTTACTGAAGAAATACTCACAACAACCCTCACGTTATTTAAATGTACTTCTCTTGGTAAGAAAGATCTGCGAATTCACCGCGGCTGCACTTCTTGCCGTTGCGCTCTTGCGTCAATATTCATCCGCACAAGCGATGGCGATGACGGTGGCGATAATGGTTGTTCTCTCATATGTAGTCATCGGTGTTGGTCCGCGTACTTTGGGTCGCCAACAACCACATAAGTGGGCACGTGCCGGAATATCAGTTGCTTACTTCTTAGCATTTATCCTGGGCCCGGTCACCAACTTGTTGATTGCAATCGGTAATGCCTTGACCCCAGGTAAAGGATTTCGTAGCGGACCATTTACAAATGAGGCCGAACTTCGCGACTTAGTAGATCAAGCCCACGAACGCGGGCTAGTTGAATCTGATGAACACGAGATGATCCACTCGGTATTCGAACTAGGAGATACCTTGGTTCGCGAGTTGATGGTGCACCGAACAGATATGGTTTGGATCGAACGCGATAAATCATTGCGCCAAGCACTTTCGTTGGCGCTGCGTTCAGGATATTCCCGAATTCCTGTCGCAGGAGAGAATCTTGATAACATCATTGGTCTTGCTTATGTAAAAGATTTGGCTAAGCGCGCTCTTGACCATCACGAATCAGAAACGACTGAAAAAGTAGAGCAACATATGCGACCTGCCGTTTTTGTGCCGGAGATAAAGATCGCCGCAGAACTTTTGAAGGAGATGCAGCGCGATCAGATCCACCTAGCAATAGTCGTTGATGAATACGGTGGAACCGCTGGAATCATCACTATTGAAGATATTATCGAAGAGATCGTGGGCGAAATTGCTGATGAGTTCGATGATGGAATCGAAGCATTTACTTGGTTAACTGAAGATAAAGCTCGCGCAAAAGCAACGCTGCATATCGAAGATTTGGCAGATGAGTTAAAGATCGAAATAGATAAAGCAGACTTTGAGGATGTCGATACCATTGGCGGATTAATGGCCCAGAAACTCGGCCGCGTACCGATCGCAGGAAGTACGATTTCTCTTGCGGGTTGGTCGATCACATCCGAGCGCCCAATCGGTCGTCGACGTAAAATAAGTAGTGTAATTATTGAACGATTAAAGGATGAGACGTTAGAAGATCATGAGTAATTCTCTTTCAAACCCAGAAGATCAAAAGCTCGCCACTTTGGCTACATCAACCCTGGTGCGCACTGGTGCTAAACAAGCGGCTGCCTTGCGCGATACAACTGGGCGAACATATGTTGCTATTAATATTTCTGCACCAACACTGACGCTAGATGCAGTCCAAGCAGTATTTATAGTTGCTGCTGCATCGCAAATAGCTGGAATCGAAGGTGTAGTCATTGCGGGGGATAAGGCAGCGATGACCGAAGTGATTACTGATAATTCTCCGCAGGCAACGATCTTTCATATCGATGCAAATGGGAGCATTACGAGGGCGTAAGATAGCCCAATGCGTATCGTTCGATTCACTCCAGGACCTGAATCTGGCCTCGGTACCGATCCGCTCTTCGGAGTTTTAGAAGACGATAATTCGATCACCGTTATCTCAGGAGATCCGATTTACCACGGTGTCACCAAGACCGCAGCAAAGGTAGAGCTTTCAAAGGTGCGCTTATTGGCGCCAGTAATTCCCCGCAGCAAGATTGTTGCTGTTGGCAAAAATTACGCCGACCATGCAAAAGAGATGGGATCGGAAGTTCCGAAAGAACCGATAATTTTTATAAAGCCAAATACATCTGTGATCGGTCCAGGAGACACAATTGTTTGGCCGGCGATGGCTCCAACAATTGATTATGAAGCAGAGCTAGCCGTTGTAATCGGAAGAGTCTGTAAAGATGTTCCGATTGAGCGAGTAAATGAAGTTATCTTTGGCTACACCTTGGCAAATGATGTAACTTGCCGAGAGATACAAAAGAGCGATGGTCAATGGTCTCGCGCTAAGGGTTTCGATACTTTCTGCCCAATCGGCCCTTGGATTGAAACAGATTTCGTACCTGGCACACAGCGAATTTTCTCAAAGGTAAATGATGAGGTTCGCCAAGATGGAACTCTGGATCAAATGATTTTCAGTGTCCCCGAAATAATCGTATTCATTTCTCAGGTAATGACCTTATTACCAGGGGATGTAATCATTACCGGCACGCCAGCGGGAGTTGGTCCACTAATTGCCCGCGGCAACGTCGTTGTCGGGGTCGAGGGCCTTGGTCAACTAACTAATAAGGTGAGTGCAAAGCCGTGAGTGAGAAAAAAGTAAAGGTACGTTTTGCGCCATCGCCAACTGGCGACTTACACGTCGGAAATATTCGTACCGCACTCTTTGATTGGGCATATGCCCGCCACACAGGTGGAACATTCTTATTCCGAATTGAAGACACTGATACAACCCGGGTCACCGATGAATATATCCAAGCGGCAATAGACACTTTGAAATGGCTCGGCCTTAACTGGGATGAGGGTCCAGAAGTTGGCGGCGAAAACGGCCCTTACTTGCAATCTCAGCGTTTAGATATCTATGCGCATTGGGCACAGAAGTTTTTAGATCAGAAAGATGCTTATCACTGCTATTGCTCACCAGATGAATTAGAAGCGGTGCGCGAAGCGCAACGTGCGGCAAATGTGGCACCGGGATATAACGGCCACTGCCGTGAGCTAACTGCTGATCAAATTGCAGCGTATAAAGCACAGGGCCGCGAAGCCGTTGTTCGTATGCGCATGCCAGATGGCAGCACAACTTTTACCGATGAGATTCGTGGCGATGTAACTTTTGATCACAAATTCGTACCTGACTTTGTCTTGGTACGCGCAGACGGTTCACCGCTATACACCTTGGCTGTTGCAGTAGATGATATTTTGATGAAGGTAACTCACGTATTACGCGGAGAAGATCTCCTTTCATCAACACCACGCCAGATTCGGGTCTATCAAGCAATGGGTGTAGCAATTGCTGATTACCCAGTATTTGCCCACCTGCCATTTGTTATGGGGCAAGATAATGCCAAACTTTCTAAGCGCAATGGCGAAGTTTCAATCGCTTGGTATCGCGAACAAGGTTATTTACCTGAGGCGATCTGTAACTATTTAGCGCTCCTTGGTTGGTCACCAGGTGATGATCGTGAAAATGTAACAATGGCTGAACTCTGTGAGTTATTTACCGTTGATAAAGTCCATTCTTCACCAGCACGCTTTGATATGAAGAAGTTAGAAGCGATCAATGGAGACAAGATCCGCGCCCTGACCTTAGATGAATTTCTTAATTGGTCGCTCCCGTTCTTGACAAAAGCCGGAGTAATTTCTGGAAGCGATTCTGAAATTGCACTGGTTAAGCAAGCGCTGCCACTAATTCAAGAGCGTATTGTGAAACTTGATGAAGTACCGGCGATGCTCCGCTTCTTATTTGTCAAGAATTTCGCTGTAGAAGAAGCATCTCTATCTAAGGTAACTGATAGCGCTTCCAAAGAAGTTTTAAAGCGCACTTTGGCTGAGTTAACTCCGCTCACAACCTGGAACCACGATTCCATTGAAGCCGCACTTCGCGCATCACTTATTGAAGAGATGGGCTTAAAGCCACGTATTGCTTTTGGTGCGGTACGTATCGCAACAACTGGAAGCACTATTTCACCGCCGCTCTTTGAGTCGATGGAGTTGCTCGGTAAAGAAGCCTCATTGGCCCGAATTACTGCGGCGATAGACCTATAAATCTTCTTTAAAAATTGCGGTATTCTTGCCCCTGTTCTAATGGGGTATGGGGTAATTGGCAGCCCTGCTGATTCTGGTTCAGTAAGTCTAGGTTCGAGTCCTGGTACCCCAGCGCAGTACCCAGCATTACAAGAAGTAAACGTTTTAAAAATGTACTAGGGCCCCGTCGTCTAGCGGCCTAGGACTCTGGCTTCTCAAGTCAGCTACGAGGGTTCGAATCCCTTCGGGGCTACCAACTGTTATTGCCTAGGCCACCATCGAAGTCGTAAGTACTTCCGGTGGCCCAGGCATTAGCATCTGAAAATAAAAATTCTGTAACTCCAACAACTTCTTCCGCACTTGCATAACGCTTCAATGGAGTTGCAGCTTTCCAAGCAGAAACTCCTTCAGGCCAAGCTTGATCAATTCCGGGTCGACCAATCAATCCAAGGCGCAATCCAAGTACGCGCATTGGTGCGTGAGAGCGTGATGCCGAGCGAGTTAAGACATCAAGCGCTGCCTTACTTGCTCCATAAATTTCGTGACCAGGACGAGGATTTAGCGCCTCAACGGATGAAATGTTTAAAACGATGCTCACCCCAGATTTAGCCGATTCTTCAATAATTTCTTTTGGAGCATCAACATTGATACGCATCATCAATTCGATTTCGGCGCGTGTAGCTTGTGCCGGATCCAGTATTGCTTGATTGGCAGCGTTATTGATTACAAAATCCAACTTACCGGCTCGAGAAAGCGCTTCCTGCACAAGCGAATTTCCGGATTTCGTTACTGATAAATCAACGGCGATGACATGTAAGTTGTGGTGCGCCGAAATTTCTCCAGTATTTACTTGTGCACAAACCGTTGCGCCAAGTTGAAGAAATCGCGAGACATATGCCTGGCCGATAAAGCCTGATGCACCTGTAATTAAAATGCTCTTGCCCGCAAAGCTCATTTGAGAGGTTCCAACGCCTTTACCCGCAGGTTCACACGTTTTATTAAATCGGTTAAATCGATCTTGGTACTCTGGCGCTTGGAAACGACTTGATCACCTGCCACCCAGACATCGGTGACATCACCGCGCCCGGCAGCAAAGACCAGCAGCGCATTTACATCGTGCACTGGAGTTAAATGTGCGGCGTGAAGATCGAGGGCAATTAGATCTGCTTCCTTGCCGATTTCGATGCTACCGACGCGATCACCCAAACCAACTGCCTTCGCTGCCTCAATAGTTGCGGCGCGGACTATGGAAGTTAGATCAACATCTGCGGGGGATTGGCGAAGGGCAACGACGTGGGCTGCCATTCGCATTACTGAGAACATATCCAAGTCATTAGATGAAGAACATGAATCAGTGCCAAGGCCTACGGTGATGCCGGCATGACGCATATCGTTAAAGCGCGCAAGTCCTGAACCAAGTTTTAAATTACTTCCGGGGCAATGACCGACTGAAGTTCCTTTATTTGCAGCGATCTTCATATCAGAATCTGATAAATGCACGCCGTGTCCGAAGATTGTTGGCACATCCAATACTCCGGTATCGCGGCAGACTTCAGTGGGGGATTTGGAGTAACGAGATTGCACATCCTCGTTTTCTGCCTGAGTCTCAGATACGTGTAAATGAATTCGTGCACCGAGTTCTTTGGCGATCGCGGCAACCTCAGTTAAATTCTCTGGTGAATCTGTATAAGTCGAATGCGGCATCAAGTAGGTAGGAATGAATGGCCCACCTATTTTTGCTAACTCTGCTGGCCATTGATGAGCTCGCTCAATTCGCTGATTCCATTCCAGACCATCTAAACCAGGGAAGTCAAAGAAGATTGGGCCAGCTATATGGCGAAGGCCAACGCGCACCGCTCCACGATGGGTAGCGACCGGATTTAAATACATATCCATTGTCGTAGTTGTGCCAGAAAGCAAAGCTTCAAGTGCGCCAAGTTCTGTCCCGAGTTCGCAAGTTGCCTCATCCATAATTGCACCTTCTGCAGCCCAGACGCGCTCTAGAAAACCTTGCAAGTTAACGCCTTCTGCCCAGCCACGAAGTAAAGACATCCCTAAATGAGTGTGGCTATTTATTAGCCCTGGAGAAATTAACTTATCTGTTGCATCGAAAATTGTTTTAGCATCTGGTACTTCGGCTCCGATATAGGCAATTTTTCCATCTTTGATCCCAATAGAGACACCTTCGAGAATCTCATCTTTTGCATTTGAGGTAACGGCATAACGCGCGTTCTTGATAAGTAAATCAAGCATTAGGCAAAAGCCTTGATGGTTCCATCAATAATGGTGATTACCTTTTCGCTAGCAGCCT
>Ga0315902_10014332_pt1 | contig 10195 bp, 7 predicted proteins | sample LakEriMetagenome_9_FD_203523 | JGI IMG/M metagenome (GOLD analysis project Ga0315902, IMG submission 203523) | Freshwater fungal communities from buoy surface, Lake Erie, Ohio, United States - Buoy 12 MA117 | ecosystem: Environmental > Aquatic > Freshwater > Lake > Lake biofilm | place: USA...
TGGCACTAGTTGATCAGAATTGTGCACAAAGTATGGGTTTGCAGAACTTGTCAAGTCCAGATGAACACAATTATTGGGTTTCCTAAACCGCAGGTCGCAGGTTCGATTCCTGCCGGGAGCGCCACTTTGAGAGTGTCATCACATCATTGGGGAACAATTAGGGAACATTGGATCTCTTCAATGTCGAATTAGTGGATAAAGCCCCTTGGCTTCTTGTAACGCTCTGATTTTCGGGGTTCTACACGACTCAGTCTTAGGGAATGTTTAGATACTCGGCGGGTCACATTTGCCTTATCTTCGGCTGTATCGTTTGAGTAATGCGTAACAAAATCGTTTTCTGGTGTGCCATTATCGCCTCATTATCGCTCATCGGGTCCCTGGGTGCAGTTTCGCTCGCTGCAGATATTGCGTGGCCAGATGCGCCCGAGCCATCAACGTCCGGAGACGTGATGTGGGCAGAGATTTATCAAACTCCAGAGTGGGACAGTTACGGCGCTATCACAACCTATGCATGTGGGCCAAGGTCAATTTATGGAACAAGTGGATCTACTGGTGGAGTCAACTCCGGAAGTGGAGGTCGCTTGGGTACTCGGTATATCTATTTTGCGAGTCAATGTAATGTTTCCCAAGCTCCGAGTGCTTGGGCCTTCGACAAGACCACCTATCGCTTTGCCCTGTCCAACGGCTACTACCGATACGCCGGTGAGCTGATAGCTCCCACAACCACTACGACTACTACGACTACTTCGACCACTACGACTACTACCGTTCCAGCGACTACAACGACATCGACCGTCGTGACGCAGTCGGTCCGGTCAACTACTACGTCGACGGTGTTGTCAGCTGTGCCGTCAAAAGCTCCATCGTCACCCGAGAGTGTCTCGATTAGTGCAATTTCTGGAAGTTCAATACGAGTGCGTTGGTCCGATACCTCGGCGAATGAGGAAGGTTTCCTGGTACAACGTTCTGATTTGCCAGTTCCCAGCGGAACATCAACGGCTAACTGGCCGTACAAGGCGGGTGCTGGGCAAACCTCTTTTGATATCTCTGGAGTGGCAGCCGGCAAGCAGGTGTGTGTAGCCGTAGCTAGTTTCACCAAGACTGCTGCGTCGTCATTCACTCCGTGGGTTTGTGCTGTCACGCCTGGTGGATCTGGTGACGTAGTGGCCACCACGCTGCCTTCGGAGATTCCGTCGCTTTCGTGCGACGCCGAAGTCGCTTCGGTCTCAAAGGGGCAGGCGGCCGTAAGTATTAATGCCGGTGTTGTGAATGCGGGCAAGCTATCGCAATTCGAGGTTTACAAGGCGGGTAAATGGTACGTCCTTGGAAGCGCGAGAATCTCTGCTTCAGGAGTCGCGATTGTTCAGACCGATTCCCGAGTGCTGAATCAGCGCGGGAAGTTCGCAATTCGAGCCACTCAGGGCTCGCGATTCATCTGTGAGGGCAACATTGTTTTGACTAGAAATCTCAAACTGAAAGGCTCACTAAAACTGTCGAATCGAGGGTAATTACCTCGTCATTCAACTGCTTCGGTTCTCACGCTGGAACCTTCCATCTGTAGGTAAACGCCTGATTTGCGCAAAGCTGCGCAGGAGGAACCGATCCTTCGGGCGATATCTCCGAACTGGTCAAACGTGCCAACAGCCAAAGATCTATTGCTGGTCTTTCCCGCGAACAGAGTGGTCTTAAGGCGGCTGTAGGCAACAGGTCCGTCAATATAGACAATGCAGTTCCTTGCCCGAGTTGTGAGAACGAGCTGAAAGACTCGGCTGACAGTGAACTTTGGAAGCACGGGATTACTTGTGGTCTCCAACACTGGAAGCGATGGCAGATCTGGAACAACTCCTGGTTCCGTGGGCGACGGGAGCGATGGCAGCTCAGGTACCACATCAACTGGACGACCAATCCCATACTTCTCGAGAAACGACCGGAAGCTCGATACACGTGTGTGGACGGTGATGGAGTACCCACAAGCCACCGCACTACCGAAGCTCAGGACTCCCGCAATCTTTCTCTGGCCGCCAACGTTGACGAACATCGGACCGCCGCTGTCGCCATTACAGACGGTCTTGCTTAATGATCCCTTTGAGCAAACAAATTCTGAGACGTAACTAGTTCGGTAGGGCCATTGGCGCTGACATTCACTTGGAGGCCAGATTGTGGCCTGAACCTCGAGTGCCGTCGAGGATGTCGGCCCGCTCTGTGAGATCTTGCCAAATCCGACATTCGTCACTGTTGCCGCAACCGCTTCAAAAGCGCTGACCTCCTCTGCAGTAGCTATTTGGGCAGAGATACCACCAAAAACTGAGTCAATCTGCACCAGCGCTATGTCAGAGGTTGAAGTAGTGGAACTGTAACTGGGGTGTGGGACCGCCGCCCTAATTACGGATCGAAGGCTCGAATTGCCACGCAATCCATCTGTCGTACCTATGACCGTTGATGCGAGCCACCATCCCAGTGATCCATTGTCGTCAACAATGCAGTGAGCGGCAGTGAGTACCCAGTTAGGGGCGACGAGGACTCCACTGCAGTACGGACTGTTCAAATTTGATGATCTCGCAAATCCCACAACAACGTTGGCAGTCGTCGCATCCGGAGTACCCCCGATCACCGCCGAAACTCTTGCCTGTGGAAACAAGCTGAAGGTGAGAACTGCTAGTGCCCAGAGAGCCACGCCCGAGGTGATTTGGCGGTGTCGGTAAGTCACAATGCTGTAAAGAGAGTATCGGTAGCAGTGAGGTAACCGTCCATCACGCCAGATGCTGATCTCAGTCCTTCCTGAGTGGCTTGTGCGTATAGTGCCAGAGTCGTTTGGATGCTGGTGTGGCCCATGCGTTCTTGGATGACCTTGGGATCGAAGCCGGCGGCAACAAGAGCGGTGGCATGGGTCCGTCGAAGATCATGGAACGTTACGCCTCGCAGGCCCGACTTATTGACGGCCGGTTTGAGGTGGCGTTTGAAGTTTGAGTGATCAATCCGCTTTCCTCTTGGAGTCGTTAAGAGAGGTTTGTCGGGATGGAGCTTCGCCCTGGAAGAGAGATAACCCTCGAGGTACCGAGACTGTTCGCGGCTGATGGAGACGTCTCGGATTCCCTTATCGGTTTTACTGTGTCGCACTGAGATGGTTGCTGTCTTAGGGTTGAAGTCAGAGACGTCGAGTGAGGCGATTTCTGCGAACCTTAGACCGGTTGCAAGGCCGAACCACACGACGACTCGTGCGAATGGGTCGCAGGCATCGAGAAGCAGTTTGCATTCGTCAGGCGTGAGCGGGTGGCGCTTTACTCGCCCTGGGGTGGGGTACACCAGATGGCTTGCCGGGTTCTTGTGGATGATGTCGTCGGCTACTGCGAGCTCGAGGATTGGCACCAGCACATTTCGATGATTGAGAATAGTCCTTGGTTTCAGTCCTTGGTCGGTCCACTGATTGACGAGCTGCTGGAGCAGGTCACGGGTGACGTGGGCGAGCTTCTTGTGTCCGAGGGCTGGCAGGAGGTGACGTTCAAGGATCGTGTCAATACGTCGCAGGGTGGTACGCCGGAGAGTTCCTTTGGTTGATCTCCATTGGTAAGCGAGCTCCCGGAAGGTGACCCGATCTTTCTGTCTTGTGACCGAGACTCCGCGAGTCTTGTCGGCTCGAGTTTGGGCGTCAAAGTCGTCGGCTTCTCGGCGTGTCTTGAATGATTTGGATTGCTGTTTACCGTGTTCATCCCGGTATTTGACACGGTAGGTGGTTTTGTTGCCGCGGTTGATCTTGTGGACGCTCATCGGAGGCCGTCCGTGCCACTTTTTGAGTTGCTAATAGCAATAGTGGTACCTGTCCGTGCCACTTTTCGGACAGATGCCCGAGAGGCGAAATAGTAACTATTGGACTCGTTTTCGCGGTTACGGACTTTGCCTGGTGGTGACGAATGTGTTGATTTCATTGGGTTTCCTCGTTTCTGGGTCTATTTGACGGGTGTTTCGTGGTCGTTGGTTTGCAACATCAGGTTTTCCACTGCTTGAGGAGGTGAAATAGTTGCTATTGAAACTCTCCGAACAGGTCTTTCACGGTGTAAATCAGGTACCGGTTTTGGAACGCGCGGAGGTCTTTCTTGAAGTTGCGGGTCACGCTCGGGTGGCAGCCGAATGAGTCCAGGTACTCGAGCCCTGCTGCCTTGATCAGCATCCTCATCTCCGCAGGAGAATCGAGGATTGTCTCGCGTATCGAGGCCGGGGAGTTGGTCCAGCGCATCAGCAGCGGCATGAGGCGGTTCCTGAAGCAGTTGGCGCGCTGCTCATCTGTCGCTTCCAGGGACTGCAGACCGAACTTCTTGAGTTCCCTGGTGAATGCTGAAATCTCGAAACGAAGCCAGTCGTTTCCCGTCCTCATCTGGTGGCTTTTGTCGTATGCCTTGACTTGGACGTTCTTGGCTTTTCCAAAGGTCACGGTTTCGGGGGCATTCGTCGAACGGTTCCGGTAGTGCTGAGGGACACTGTTTCTGACCGGCTGACTCTTCGAGAACTCGGAGATCACGCCTGCGAGGTCCAGAACGGGGGCAAAGTCGACCGTGAGGTCGAGTCGGGTAACCCTGATGTCCTCCGGACGCAACGGTCCTTCCACATAGTGAAATGAACGGACCAGGGCGTCAGAGATCAAGGTCATCATTTCGGCACCTGTGGCGAGACGGTCGTGTCCATGGAGGACTCGGCTGGGATTGAACTCCAACGAACATTCCCTGACTCCACCCTCTGAAAATCCGATGTACAGCGTCCCTTCGCCAAAGTCCTCGATGACGTGACCCCAGAACTCGGACCCGCGAGGGTCGCCAGAGACCTTTTGCCACATATCGAAGCCACCAATTCGGCTGCGGTATGGCATCACCATTCGTAGCTTGTCGATACCGACAACCAACGACGTATCCAGTAACACGTCCGCAATGTCTGTCTTCGTATATGGGGTATCCCTGAAGCAGTTAGGGGAGTTGAGGGCGATGTTCATTGATGGGTCTCACTTTCTGTTTTCTTGAGGAGCGTTCACTTGTAAGAGAACATGAGGGAGGGATTTCCTCCGTTTCTGGATGTATGCGTCGAGGTCCGACTTAAGGAACCGCAGGCATCGCGGGGTGAGTCGAACTTCGGGAATCTCGCCGGTCTGGCGGAGTTCGTAGAAGGTGGTCCGGCCCACCCCCAGGTATCTCTGCGCCGCGGTGAGATCAAAGAGAGCAATGTCATCGTTTTCATTGGGGGTTTTCATCTTCAAAGTGCTCCAATAATTGGTGTAATGTATGTAAGGTCTTATACATCATAACCAAGATTTTTGGAATGACAACCCCGACCTACACTTTTTTTGTGCCACGCCCCCTAGACCCAAAAGACATCGTTGGTGCGCAGGAAATCGCCAGGCGACTTGGGAGAGCCCATTCCACAATCGTTCACTCTTGGCACAGAAGACTCAAGGATTTCCCAAAGCCAATAACTGTGATCAGCGCCGGGAAACTATGGGATTGGAAAGAAATAGAAGCCTGGGCGAGAAAAACTAAACGTCTCAAGTAGTCGAGTAGTAGCAAAATGGCTAAGCCCCCATCCTGGAATGAGATTCGTTCCGCCGCATCAGGATTTGCTGCGCGTTGGGCGGACGAGACAAACGAGAAGGCTGAAGCTCAGACGTTCTGGAACGAGTTCCTAGGAATCTTCGGTATCGACCGGCGTCGCGTCGCTGTTTTTGAGAAGCGCGCCCAGCGAACCTCTACCGCTGGCGGCGGCTTCATAGACATCTTCTGGCCAGGAACCCTTATTGCCGAACACAAGTCAGCTGGTAAGAGTCTGGAGGAAGCGGAACAGCAGGCAATCGACTACCTGGAGTCGATAGACGTAGATGACTTCCCCGGTCTCATAATCACATCCGACTTTGCGACGCTTCGAATCCGAGACCTTGGCGGTGACAACGAACCGTACACATTCCCCCTGGCAAAGCTTCCCGAGGAGATCGACAGGCTCGGTCACCTGGCTGGGTACAAGAAGCGCGAGTTCAGCGGCGGCGCCGAAGAAGCGGCGAACGTCAAAGCAGCGAAGCTAATGGGTCGCCTTTACGAGGAGCTCTCGAGGAACGGCTATGAGGGGCACGACGCGTCGATACTGCTGGTACGTCTCCTATTCCTGATGTTTGGTGATGACACAGGCATGTGGGAGAAAGGTCTGTTCGCCGAGTTCATCGATGCACGCACCACCCCAGACGGCTCTGATCTCGGTGCGCAACTCGCTCATCTGTTCCAGGTGCTCGACAAAGAGGAGAAATCGAGACCGGCAGCGATTGACGAGCTGCTTGCCAGGTTCCCGTATGTAAACGGCCATTTGTTTGCTGAGCGGATCGACATTCCAGCTTTCGACCCGCGGATGCGTGACGAGCTGGTGACAGCAACTGAGTTTGACTGGGGCAAGATTTCTCCGGCAGTGTTCGGATCGCTGTTCCAGGCGATCAAGTCCAAGGAGGCACGCCGAGAGCTCGGTGAGCATTACACGACTGAAGCCAACATCATGAAGGCACTCGGCCCACTGTTCCTTGACGACTTGTGGGAGCGCTTCGAGACTGCCAAGAACAACGCGGCGAAACTCGAACGGCTACACGAGGACATCGCCACTATCCGCGTGCTTGACCCAGCGTGCGGCTGCGGCAACTTCTTAGTGATCGCCTACAGGCATCTACGTCGACTGGAACTAGAGATTCTCAAGCGCCGACGTGACCTCGCCGGTGACCGTCAACTGGTACTTGATGTTGACAGCATGACGAAGATTCGCATCGACCACTTTTTCGGTATTGAGATCGAGGAGTGGCCAGCTCGTATCGCGGAGACGGCGATGTTCCTCGTCGACCAACAGGCCAATCATGAACTCGCGCTCGAGTTCGGCCGGGCACCCGACCGACTGCCCATCACGATTGCACCGGTGATTCATAATGGCGATGCGCTCCTGATGCCGTGGGCCGATGTAATGCCACTGGAGGGAACCGTATACCTCGTAGGTAACCCACCTTTCATTGGAACACGACTCAAGTCGGAGGCTCAGAAGGCGAACCAGGAAGTTGTTTGGAACGGACTTCCTCGATCGGGAACTGTCGACTTTGTCGCGAACTGGTTCCTTCTGGCTGCGCGCGCAATCGAACATTCCCAGGTCCGCGCGGCTTTTGTGGCGACGAACTCGATAACGCAGGGAGAACAGGCTGCGTTGCTGTGGGGCGAGGTTGCCCGACATGGTGTCGAGATCGAGTTTGCGCATCGCACTTTCGGCTGGTCAAGCGAGGCGCCCGGGGCAGCCGCAGTGCATGTCGTAGTCATTGGTCTATGCAGGAAGGGGGCATCTCGCCCGAAGCGACTCTTCGACTACGCCGGTGCCAAAGGAGAACTCGTCGAGATTCCGGCCAGTCGAATCAACGCCTACTTGATCGACGGCCCCGAAGTTTTGGTGCAAGCCCGTAACGAACCACTGCGGCCGGGTATCCCACTCATGATCTCTGGCAACAAGCCACGCGATGGCGGGTATCTGTCCGACATCTCAGATGAAGAAGCGACGAGGATTCGAAGCGTTGACCCCATCGCGAGCAAGTTCCTGCGCCGCATCTGGGGCGCCCAGGAGCATCTACACGGTGAGGTGCGGTGGTGCTTGTGGCTGACTCAGGCCTCGCCGGCAGAGATTAAGTCGTCTCCAGAGTTGAGCAAGAGAGTGGGCCAGGTGCTTGCCGAGCGAACGGGTGCAAAGTCCGACAAAGGTAAAGCAGCTGACCGGCCTGCGCTATTCGCTTCGATCTGCCAGCCGGATACTGACTACCTACTCGTGCCGTCGGTGTCGTCGGAGACCAGGCGTTACATCCCGGTTGGCTACTACACGGCGGACGACATCGCAACCAACGCTGTGTTCCTGATTCCGTCGGATGACACCGCAATCTTCGGACTCCTCAGTAGCAGAATGTTCCTTGAATGGACTGCTCTCGTGTCGTCTCGGATGAAATCGGACTTCCAGATATCCGTCACAGCGGTCTACAACACCTTCCCTTTCCCGAGCTTTGTCGACCAGACAAAAGTGGATCGAGTCCGCGCAATCGCAGTCGAAGTCCTCGAGTGTCGACGAAGTCACCAAGGATCATCTCTTGCAGACCTCTACGATCCGGTGTCTATGCCCGTCGATTTGCGACGTTGCCACGACAAGCTCGACGTCGCCGTTGACAGTCTCTACGGGGACAAGAAGATTACGACTTCAGCAGACCGGCAAATTCTCTTGCTCTCCCTCTACGCCGAGCTCACCGCCGACCTGTTCACAGGCGAGAAGCCGAAGAAGAGCCGCAAGAAGAAGTCCTAAATAGGCAACCTCTCAAGGCACAAGGAGATCTACTAATGAAGTTTGTCGAACTTCTCGATTTTGTTTCAAACCGCATGCAGAAAGGAAGTCCAAATGACACGTTCGGACTTTTCCTAAGTTAATGACAGAAGAAAATTCGTGTTCCATTTGTAATGGATCAGGGTTTGATCTGGCGTTTGGATCTGAATGCCAGCAATGTGATGGCGCAATTCAGATAGACCACTTCACAAAATTCATCAGCTCCTTGACGGACTTGGAAAGACACGAAGAAGTCGTCAATAGTTTCGTGAACGCCCGGGCGACCCACGGCTCCGACGTCACTGCATCGAAAGTCCGACGAAGATTCCTGTATCTTCTGGACCAGCCACTCGCAGACCGACATCGCGACACGGTTACGTTCATCGACTTGATTGCCTTTGAACTTCGCTTCAGACGAAGGGGACGCTCAGATGACCATCGACCCAGGCGTCATAAAGTCTCAGATTGTGACTTGGTTCTTCAAGCAATCTCCGAAGTTTCTGCAGAGATTGAGGATGCCAATACGGACGTCGCAGTTTCCGTCGGGGCGAAGCCTAAGTCCAGACTCGCTGCGAACTATGCCGAAGCGTTAAACGAACTGAAGGAGCTCGGACTAGTGCGAATTTCAACCTACGCCCACTGGTCGGTTCCGTTCGAAGTCTGCTGTGTCGATTGCGGATTTCGATTTCACACGAACGCGCCCACAGTGAGGTCACGACGAGTACAGTGCCTTAATTGCCGAATCGATGGCTGGTGGCGAAACAATCAGGTGGTGGACTTGATCAACTACTTCGCAAAGCAGTACAAGTTCGAATTAGACCTTGCCCGCTCGAGTGGTCGGGAGGACCTCACCGGATTGTGTCACCGATGCGGATCAAAAAGCTCCTTTCGAGTATCGGAAGTGCTGGCAGACAAACAGACGCCGTGTGCAACTTGCTCAGCGCAACCCTGGGGACTTGTCTACCTCGCGAAAAACCTGGAGCTTGGTGCAGGAAAAGTCGGTCGCTCAACGACCTGGGGCAGACACCAGCGGTTTACCAATCATGTAGCTCAAGGTTGGCAAATCGTTGAAGCGTGGGCAGTCCGAGACAGAGCTCTTGCAGCTGAGCTCGAGGCCCAAGTGATTCGATTTGTGCGCCACAAACTCGGTCTCGAGATTGCCGTAGCGGAGTACCGAATGCCCCAGGGGGGCTATACAGAAACCTTCCAACTGAAGAACCACTTCAATCCAGACGTCCTTGGACAGGTAACGAAGTATCTGAATGAAGCCATAGCTCAGGCCGGAGGGCAGAATCTCAATTCAAACAATTAGTGAGCTGCCAGCTCCCTCAGTCCAGGATCAAGATACCTATGGATAGGTCTACTCCGGGTCACCTGATGCCTCGGTGAGTCGGGCCTCCACACGCACGTAAGTGACCGATCGTTTAAGGATGGGTGGGGGAACAATTGGGGAACATCCGCAGTGGGTTGTCGTCGTTCGCGACGTGCAAAATGGCGATTTATCTTTTCTTTTGGGGCGTCGCAGTTCGCCTACGTTCGTCTGAAAACGACACTGAAGTATTCCTAAACCGCAGGTCACAACAGTCCCTTAGGGTTCAGCCAAACGGAAACTATTCCATGTCCCGCTCCGGGCACTGGCTGCGTTGGGTTGGAGGGATGACACAAGTACACCGTTCGTTCGTCTTCCTGGTGGCACTCGCGCTTGGCGCTGGGCTGTTGATTTCAGCTCCTGCCGAGGCGGCCTCGTGCTCGGTGGTTGGTAAACGTCGTGTCGTCGCTGGACGTACAGAAGTGTGCACACGTGATGGCAAGGTGCGTCGCTGGGTAGCTGCACCAAACTCGAGAACCT